>Ga0326597_10000560_pt1 | contig 66165 bp, 67 predicted proteins | sample RVTome_12_FD_203789 | JGI IMG/M metagenome (GOLD analysis project Ga0326597, IMG submission 203789) | Soil microbial communities from uranium-contaminated site in the Upper Colorado River Basin, Wyoming, United States - RVT100D185 | ecosystem: Environmental > Terrestrial > Soil > Contaminated >...
TGGACAACAGGAACGCCAGCAGCATGGGCCCCACCACCAGCGGCTCGCCCACCATCTGGGGAAAGATGGCGATGCCGAAATTGAGCAGCACGCCGGCCAGCATGGCCATCACGATCTCCGGCGGGAGCAGGGCGATCAACCGATTGAACAGCCCGCTCAGCGCCAGCAGCAGAATCAGCACGGCCCCCATCAGATATGCCCCCACTGCCGCATGCAGCCCGTACTGGGGCAACACCTGCACCAGCAGGGCCGAGCCGGCCATGGAATAGGCCGAGGTGGCCGGCTGGCGGTACATCAGCGCCATCAGCACGGACATCACCCCCGAGCCCGCCAGGATGGCGAAGATCCATGAGCCGATGTGCTGGGGCGTGTAGTCGGCCAGCTTGGCCGCCTGGTAGACGAGCACCATGGGGCCGGTGGCGCCCATCACGGAGGTGAGCAGACCGGCGGACAGGGTGGACAGGGTGATGGCTTTGGGCAGCGCGCGCAGACTTTCCCCGAAGCGCGTGTCGGTTTCCCACAATTGCATCAACAGCTCCGCTGGGGGGGCAGCCCGCGCCGACGGTGAGCCGGGCAGGCTGAACGGCGCGGCCGGCGGGCCTTGCCGGGCGGCCACGGGCGCGCTTATACTTTACCGATTGGTACACAAAGTCAACCCGCACCGCCCGTGACCCGGGAACGCGTCGGCCTGGTCAGGGGCAGGCACCGCGCCCCATGCCCGGTACACCGGCCGGCCGGTTGCCCGGGGATTCTGCCGCGGCTACCCTGACTGCCTACCGCAACATCGGCGCATTGAACATCGGCAAGCCTGCGGCCGCGCCGCCTGCCGACAGCAGGGGACACCCCAGGGCATGCCATGAATCTTCACTGCCTGCTCCCGCAAATCAAGCGCGTCTACGCGCCACCCGACCCGGCGGACGGTACGCGCGTGCTCGTGGACGGCCTGTGGCCCCGCGGGCTGAGCAAGGAACGGGCACAGGTGGACCTGTGGCTCAGGGAGCTGGCGCCCAGCGCGGCGCTGCGCCGCTGGTTCGACCACGATCCGGCCAAGTGGGAGCCGTTCCGCCAACGCTACGCAGCCGAGCTGGACGACAGGCCCGCAGCGCTGCGCCGGCTGGCCGCGTTGGTGCGGGAGTCCCCCTTGACGCTGCTCTTTGCCGCCACGGACGAGCAGCACAACAATGCCGTGGCCCTGCGCGCATACCTGGAGCAGCATTGGGCCATGCACCATGACACCCTTCACGATGCCTGACCCATGAACGACACGGAATTGATCGACCTGCTCAACACCCTCCTGGAGGCAGAACGGGCCGGCGCCAAGGTGGCGGCGGCCTGGGAGGCCGAAGCGGACGCGGCGCTGCGGCGCCTGCTGGGGGAGGTGAAGCGGGACGAGGCCCGCTTCTCCGCCATGCTCGGTGGTCTGGTGCAGCACCATGGCGGCACGCCGAGCCGCGCGACGGGCGCCTTCCACGAGAAGGCCCTGTCCATGGGCGGGCCCATGGCCGAACGGCTGGCCTTCCTCAATCGGGGCCAGGCCTGGGTCATCCGGCGCCTGCGAGAGGCGCTGCCCCACATCCCGGACGCGCACACCCGCGGCGAGCTGCAGACCATGCTGGACGTGCACGAGGCCAATGTGGCCCGCTGCGATGCCGTGCTGGCGGGGGCGACGCCGTAGCCCGACGACCCGCCCGCCGCAACAGACCCACTACGGGGCCGGCGCTGGCTTGCGCAGCAGCAGCGGCCGGTAGCTCTCCCGGTAAATCCACAGCAGGGCCACATGCAGCACGAACACCACCACGCCGGGCAGCCCGGAAGTGAAGAGCTCGTTGGGGGTAAGAAAGACGTGAAACAGCAGGATGTTCACCGTGACCGGCGCCAGCACCACCAGCATCAGCGGCAGCCACAGATTGAGCAGCAGGCTCGCCGCGCTGGCCAACTGCACCACGGTGACCAGGGGATTCATGTACCCCGTCGCCTCCAGGGCATCGGCGAAGGCCCTGGCCCGGGCGGGGAAGTCCGGCGGCGGCTCGGGCTGCAGGATCAGCCCGATCAGGCTCGTGGCGAGAAAGATGAGACCCAGCAGTATCCGCAAGGTCACGGGCAGGAATCGTCGTACCATGGTCAACTCCATCGTGTGTAACGGCATGACTGCGTGTAACGGCATGACTGTAATGGCGTCTCTGTGACGGGATCTTTCCTCCCGCGTGTCTGAAGCGGCGCCGCGGAAATGCACAGCCAGAGATGCTTTCCGTCCATTCCCTCCGCCGCTGGCCAGTGCCGGCGCCGTGGCGGCCTAATCCTCGCCCAGGTATGCCGCCAGCCGCCCCAGGGTCTGCTTGCCGCCTTCCAGGGCACCGTGCTCCTCCACCACGCGCCGCGCCGCATCCGCGGACGGGAAGACAATGTGCATGGTCAGACGCGTCCCCTGGCCTGCCTGCTGAAACGTGGCGGTCACATGAAAGGCGTCCGGGCTCCCGTCATCTTCCCCATGGGTGTAAACGATGCGCTCCGGCGGAACGATCTCGTTGTAGCGTATGACATTGGGATAGTCCGTGCCGTCCGGCCCGTGCATCATGAAGCGCCAGATGCCGCCGGGGCGCATGTCGAAGGACTCGGTGGTGATCGTAAACCCATTGGGCCCCCACCACTCGGCCAGCCGCCCGGCGTCCGTCCATGCCGCGAAGACCTGCTCCCGCGGGCTCTTGAAGTTGCGTGCCAGGACGATTTCGGCGCCCTGCATCGTGGCTGTGGCTGTGGCCGTGTTCATGCCTGCTCCTGATTCGATGTTGCGAGATATTGGACCAACCGCTCCAGGGTCTCGATCCAGCCCTGCCGCGCCAGCTCACGCTCCTGCCGCACATCGGCGGTCACCGGCGTGACCCGCTGCTCCACGGTGAGCCGCGTGCCCTCTGCGACGGCGGCCAGGGTCACCGTGGTCACGATGGCCGCGTCAATCGGCCAGCCGGGAAAGCCGGGATGGGGCGCCGGCCGGCCGGCCTCGTCCACGAAGCCCAGCGTGAACACCAGCCGCGACGGCGGCACGACCTCGTCGTAGCGCCCCTGCACCCACACATCCGCCGCATCGGGAAAGCGGTGGCAAAAGCGCATGGCGCCGCCCGGCCGCGCGTCCAATTCCGCAACCGGCAGCGCCGCGCCATGGGGCCCGAACCACTGGGCGAAGGCCGTGGCATCGGTCCAGGCGTGGAACACCTGCGCGGGCGTGGCCGCCAGAACACGCTCCATGGTCAGTATATGCTGTGACGGCACGGTTTCGGACGGCAGGGTTTCGGGCGGCATGGCGCCGGGCGTCATGGCCTCCTCACCGGGTCTTGTCTGGTTTGGCAGTCTCTGTCTCTTCATGGGAATCCGCCTTCCGCCCCCGCCGGGGCGCTTTCGGTTGTGGTTGCAGTTGCTTCAGGTAGGCGTCCAGCCGATCCAGCCGCTCATGCCATTGCCGGCAATACTGTTCCATCCACGATGCCGCCTCCTCCAGCGGGGCCGGCTCCAGCCGACAGGGACGCCACTGGGCGTCGCGCCCGCGGGAGATCAGCCCCGCCCGCTCCAGCACCTTCAGATGGCGCGAGATGGCCGGCAGGCTGATGTCGAAGGGCTCGGCCAGATCGGACACGGTCGCCTCGCCCTCGGCCAACCGCGCCAGAATCGCCCGTCGCGTAGGGTCGGCCAGCGTCGCAAAGGTCGTGCTGAGAGCGTCTGCATGCATCGGTATTTACCCATCTCGTTAATTAACGTAGTTGTTAATTACTGCGCTTGAGGGCAGACGTCAACACCTTTTTTCGCGGGGCGTGAAGACGTCCGCATCTGGAAGTCCGGGTGCCATGGCGATCGGAGCCCTTCCAGCGGGCCTCCCTGGCAGCGCCATTGCCGCAGTGCATTTTCCGTGTAGGATTTTCCCGGACGCGGGCGGGCGGCAAACTGCGCCGCCTGGGCCTCTGACGGCACACGGGAGAGCAGCGCATGGCATGGGGCGAACCCCTGGCGACGGCCCTGGTGATGGCCAGCTTTGGGCTGATGATGGCGCTTGCCGCGCTGGTGAGCCGCTATTCCGGGAAGCTGGGCTTGCCCGTGCCGTTGGTGTTCCTGGCCATCGGCATGCTGGCGGGCTCCGACGGACTGGGCGGCTGGGCCTTCGAGGACTATTCACTGGCCTTCCGGCTGGGCACTGTGGCGTTGACCCTGATCCTGTTTCACGGGGGGCTGAACACGCCCTTCGACTCGCTGCGCTCCAGCATCGGGCCGGCGGCCCTGCTGGCCACGGTGGGGGTGCTGGGCACGGCCGGTCTGGTGGCCGTGGCCGCCCGCTGGCTGGGATTCAGCTGGCCGGAGGCCCTGCTATTCGGCGCGGTGGTTTCCTCGACCGATGCCGCGGCGGTGTTCTCCGTGCTGCGCGGCAGCGGGCTCAACCTGCGGCGGCGCGTGGGGCTGACCCTGGAGCTGGAATCGGGAATCAACGACCCCACCGCGGTAATCCTCACCACGTCCCTGACGACCCTGCTGGTGCGGCCGGATGAGCTGTCCCTGTGGGAGGTGGCGCTGCTGGTGCCCCTGCAACTGGCGGTGGGGTTGGCGGCCGGCGTGGTGATCGGCATGGGGGCCTGGGCCCTGCTGCGGCGGGTGCGGCTGCCGGCGGGCGGGCTGTTTCCGGTGCTCACGGTGGCCATCGCGCTGATGGCCTATGGCCTGCCGACGCTGTTTTACGGCAGCGGCTTCCTGGCGGCCTATGTGGCCGGGCTGATGCTGGGCCGCAAACCCCTGCCCTACCATGCAGGCATCGTGCGCGTGCATGACGCCATCGCCTGGCTGGCCCAGGTGGGCATGTTCCTCATGCTGGGGCTGCTGGTCTTCCCCTCCGGGTTGGTGCATGTGGCCGTGCCGGGGCTCGTGCTGGGGGTATTCCTGGCCCTGGTGGCCCGGCCGTTGAGCGCGATACCCTGCCTGCTGCCCTTCGGCTACGCGCCCCGCGAGGTGCTGTACGTGGGCTGGGTGGGCCTGCGCGGCGCGGTGCCGATCATCCTGGCGACCTACCCCATTCTCCAGGGCGCCTCACGGGCCCATGACATGTTCGACATGGTGTTTTTCGTCGTCGTGGTCAGCACCTTGCTGCCCGGTGCCACGGTGGGCTGGATCACCCGCTGGATGCGCATGGAGGCCCACGAGCCCCCCATCCCGCCGGCCAGCGTGGAGATCAGCACCATGCAGGACATCGGCGGAGAGGTGCTGAGCTTCTATCTGCGCGATGCCTCGGCGGTGGTCGGCGTGCGCATTGCCGACATCCCCTTCCCGCCCCAGACGGCCGTGCTGCTCATCGCGCGTGGCGACCGGCTGTTCGCTCCGCGCGGCACCACCGAGCTGCAGAGCGGCGATCATGTCTTCGTGTTCTGCACCCCGGAGGATCGCCCGCTGATCCAGCTCCTGTTCGGGCAATTGGAATAGGCCGCGCCGGGCTACAGGCCGTCCACCAGCACCACCTGGGATTCCGTGCTCGCCTGGCGCAGGGCCAGCAGGGGCCGGTATTCCTCGGAGTCGTAGAAGCGGCGGGCCTGGGCCATGGAGGGGAACTCCAGCACCACCACCATCACGGGCTGCCAGTCGCCTTCCAGGGCATCAAAGTCGCCCCCGCGCACGATGTATCTGCCGCCATACTGTTCCACCACGGCCGGGGCCGCCTGGCTGTAGCGATGGAAGCGCTTGCGGTCGGTGACGCGGATATTGACGATGAAATATGCAGCCATGGGCCTACCCTGCAATGTGGCGCCCGGCCCGGGATGGTGGCGTGGCGCCTTCAGCCCCCGCGCGCCTGCCATGCGCCCTGTGCCTGTTGCCCGGTGAGCGCCTGCACCTCGTAGGCCTCCGGGTCCGGGCGCAGGGTGTCCTCGCGGTAGTCCACCATGTCGCGGGGATACTGGGTCACGACGCGGCCGGAGACGGGGTGGCGGAAGTAGTTGTTGCAGTTCTCCGCCCATACGGTGATCGCGTTCGCGTCGCGCTGAATGGCCTCGTTGTAGGTAGCCATCACGTCCGGGCGCACATCCATCCACGCCAGATTCTCCCCGTCCAGCCGCCCCAGTTGGCGCATGATGTAGGCCACCTGGCACTCGATCATGAACAGGATCGAGCCCTTGTTGGTGTTGGGGCCGTAGAGCTGGAACAGGTTGGGGAAGCCTGCGGTGGTGATGCCCAGGTAGGCGCGCGCCCCCTCGTTCCATTCCTCGGCCAGCACACGCCCCCCGCGCCCCACGACATGCACCGAGGAGAGATAGCGCGTCACGTCGAAGCCCGTGGCCATGACCAGGGTGTCGAAGTCCCGCGCGGTGCCGTCGGCGGTCACCACGCCCGTGGCCGTGATGCGCGTGACGGAATCGGTGACGAGATCCACGTTGGGCCGGTTGAACGTGGGGTAATACTTGCTGGAGCGCAGCACGCGCTTGCAGCCGAAGGGAAAGTCCGGGGTCAGCTTGCGGCGCAGCGCCGGGTCTTCCACGACGGCGATGTTGTCCCGGCCGATCTGCTCTGCCTCGCGGCGCTTGTCCGGGTCCATCACCATGGCAAAGCCCTCGAAGTCCTGGAACAGCTTGAAACGGCGCTGCTCCACCGCATCGGGGGCATGCTTGTAGTATTCCAGCCGGTCCGGGCGATAGGGCTCCTCCCGCTTGGGCAGAATCCAGTTGGGGGTGCGCTGGAACAGGGTCAGCTGACCGGCGACCTGGGCCACCTCCGGCACGCACTGCACGGCGCTGGCCGCGCTGCCGATGATGCCCACGCGCTCCCCGTTCAGGTCGTGCTCATGGTTCCAGCGGGCGGTGTGGAACAGGGTGCCCCGGAAGTCGTCCAGGCCGGGAATGTTGGGCCAGGTCGGCTCGTTGAACATGCCCTGGGCCGCCACCAGCACGGCCGGCTGATGCCGCTCACCGGTGTCGGTTTCCACCGTCCACTGGCTTTCTGCCTCGTCCCACACGGCGCGGGTCACGGCGGTGCGCAACCGGATATGCGGGGCCAGGCCGTATTTTTCCACGCACATTTCCATGTATGCCAGAATCTCCGGCGCCGTGGCGTAGGGGCAGGACCAGTCGCGCTTGATCTCGAAGCTGAAGGAATACAGGTGGGACGGCACGTCACAGGCCGCGCCGGGATAGCGGTTGTGCCACCAGGTGCCGCCGACACCCGCGGCCTGCTCCAGGATCAGGAAATTGGAGTGCCCGGCCTGGAGCAGCTTGATGCCCATGCAGATGCCGCCGGGGCCGGCCCCAATGATGATGATGGGCCGGCCCCGCGGGGCCGGCCGGGCCTGGTCGCCTGCTGCCAGGGCGTCGGTCTGCATCGGTACGGTCTCCAGCATCAGGAGGCTTGTGTCTGCGCGGCGGGCGGCACCCGGTGCCAACTGCCCCGGGGTGGCCGGCCTCGCGGGGTGGGTCGCTTCAGAAGAGTTCCATCAGGAAGCCACGGTCCTGCAACTTCTCCGGCGGACCGTCGTACACCATCTGACCGAGCTTCATCACGTACATGCGCGACGCGGCGGCAAGGGCCGATGCCACGTTCTGCTCGATCAGCAGCACGGCGGTGCCCATCTGGTTGATGTTGCGCACCTGCTCCATCATGTTCTGCACCAGCAAGGGCGCCAGACCCAGGGACGGCTCGTCCAGCATGAGCAACCGCGGATTCTGCATCAGCGCGATGCCGATGGAGAGCATGCGCTGCTGCCCGCCGCTCATGGTGCCGGCAAGCTGCTTTTGCCGCTCCTTGAGAATGGGGAACAGGTGCTCGATTTCACCGATGCGGTGGGCCACATGGGCCTTGTCCCGCACGTAGAAGGCGGCCAGTTCCAGATTGTCCCGCACGCTCAGGTTGGGGAACACGGCCCGGTCCTGGGGCACCATGGCCATGCCTTCCTGTACATTCTCGGCGGGCTGGTTGCCCACGATGCTCTGATCGCCGAAGTGGATGCTGCCGCCGGTGGGCTGAATCAACCCGAAGATGCTGCGCACCATGGTGGTCTTGCCGGCGCCGTTGTGGCCGATCACGCCCACGAACTCCCCCGGCTCCACGCGCAGGGACACGTTCTGCAGCACCGACTTCTTGTGATAGCCGGCTTGTAGGTCTTTGACTTCCAGTAGGGCCATGGTCTGCCTGCGTAATGGGGAATCAGGGCCTCGGGTCAGGCGTTGCCGAAGTAACGGGCGGCCAGTTCCGGGTTTTTGAGCAGGGATTCGGTACTGCCCTCGGCGAATGCCCGGCCTTCGTCCAGAAACACGATCTTGTGGGCCAGTTCCTTGATGACATCCAGGTTGTGCTCGATGATGCAGATGGTCTTGCCGCCCTCGGCCAGTTGCCGGATCATCGCATACATGGCATCCAGGCTGTTGGGATCGAGCCCGGAGGCCGGCTCGTCCAGCAGCAGCAGATCAGCCTGCATGGCCAGCATGCGCGCCAGCACGAGCAGCTTTTCCTCCGCATAGGACAGGTTCTCGGCCAGAGTCAGGGCGCGCTCTTCCAGCCCCACGTACCGCAGAATCTGCAGGGCCATGCGGCGCGTCTGCCGCTCCTCCTTCCAGGTGGGGCCCATGGCCACGGTGGCCCAGGCCAGCCGCTCGCCCTTCTGCCCCGGAATACCCACCATCACATTGTCCAGCACCGTCATCTGGTAGAACAGGCGCAGGTTCTGGAACGAGCGCGCCACGCCCAATCCGGCGAGCAGATGGGGCTTGGTGTTCGTGATGTCCAGCCCGGCCAGCAGGATGCGCCCCGAGTCCGGCGCCAGGAAGCCGGTGATCAGGTTGAAGGCGGTGGTCTTGCCCGCCCCGTTGGGGCCGATCAGGGCCGTGATGCGCCCCGTCTCCAGGGTCGTGGAGAAGCCGTTGAGCGCGCGGATGCCGCCGAAGCTGCGCACGGCGTCTTCCACCTCCATCATGATGGCCGGGCGGCCCGTCTTGGCGGTCGTGCCCAGCACCTCCGGCGGCAACACCAGCGGACCCTGGCGCAACTCTGCCAGGTCGTCGGCCACCGCCCGTTCCTGCCGGCGGCGCAGCCAGGCCGGCCGCCAGTATTCCGGCAGCAGCCCCTCGGGCCGGAAGCGCAGAATCAGGATCAGCAGGGCGCCGAAGACGATCAGGCGTACCTGCTCCGAGTGACCGGAGCCCACATCGAGAAAGCGCAGCAATTCCGGCAGCACGGTCAGCACCGCCGCACCCACCAGGGACCCCAGAATATTGGCCGTGCCCCCCAGGATCAGCATGGCCAGGATTTCCACCGAGACGTCCAGCAGGAAGGAGGCCGGACTGACCACGCGCACGTACTGGGCGAACATGGCACCCGCCAGCCCCGCGATGCCCGAGGCGTAACAGAAGATCTCGATCTTGCTGCGCACCACGCGCTTGCCCAGGGACTCCGCGGCTATCTGGTCATCCCGGATGGCCTTGAGCATGCGGCCGTAGGGGGTGCCGGTCACGCGCCACAGCAGGTAGTACACGAGCAGCGTGAGCAGAATGGCGTAGATGAGAAACGTGCCGGAACTGTTGAGTTCCATCCCCAGCAACGTGGGCCGCTGCACCCCGGTGATCCCGCTCTCGCCCTTGGTGATCTGGATCCAGTTGAGAAAGACGCCCACCACCACCATCTGGAAGCCGAAGGAAAGCACCACCAGATAGTCCGCGCTCACGCGCAAGGCGGGCACGGCAATGATCAGCCCCGTCAGCGCCGTGAACACCACGGCCACCAGCATGCCCAGCCAGATGGGCCAGGGCGTGGACACCAGGTCGCTTTCCGGCGAGGTGAGCAGCGCCGTGCCATAGGCCCCCAGGCCGAAGAAGGCCGCATGGGCCAGCGAGAACAGACCGCTGTAGCCGATCAACAGGTTGTACGAGCCGGCCAGGATGGCGAAGATCGCGACGAAGATGCCGATCTGAAAGATGTACTCCATTTACACCTCCGTCTTGGTGAGCTTGCCACCCAGGAAACCCCGCGGACGGACCGTGATCAGGATGATCAGCAGCCCGAAGCCCACCGTGAGTTGCCATTCGGAGGGCAGCTTCCAGATCGACAGGCTCATGGCCATGCCGATGAAGAAGCCGCCCAGCGCACTGCCGGTCAGCGAGCCCATGCCGCCCAGCAGCACGGACATGGAAGCGATGATCACCGCGAAGGTGCCGTTGGCCGGCGAAGCGCCGGTGTCCATGGTCTGCAGCACACCCGCCACCGCCGCCAGGGCGGAGCCGATGGCATAGGCCAGCAGATAGATGTTGCCGATGTTGAACCCCACCACCTGCGCCATTTCCGGGTTGCTGCCCACGGCGCGCAGTGCCTTGCCCGGCCGCGTGTAGTAGAGAAAGGCCATCACCGCGCCGAAGAGCCCCCACGCCGCGATGACCTTGTACAGCAGCACGTTGGTCAGGAAGGCGGAGCCCAGCTCGATGGGGATGATGTTCACATCCGGAAAGGTGCGCGAGGCCGAGCCGAACAGGATGGGGAACACGTTCTGCAGGATGATCAGCATGCCCAATGAGGTAATGAGCACGGTCATCGGCGTGGCCCCGATGCGCCGCATCGGCGCATAGGCGAAGCGCTCCATGGCCATGCCCACGATCACGGCGACGGTGATGCCGGCCATCGCGGCGGGCAGCAGGGGCCAGCCCAGCACGTTGGAAAAGAAGATGGCACTGTAGGCCCCCACGGAAAATACCGCGCCGTGGGCAAAGTGAAACGTGCCGGTAATGTGAAAGATGATGCCCCAGCTGACACCCAGCAAGGCGTATTCACTGCCCAGGATCACACCGTTCACGAGCAGTTGCCAGAGCAGTTCCATGCGGCTCTCTCGTCGGCTGGTAGAGGAAGCCGAACGCCGCGCACACCGGGAAGCACGGGCTTCCCGGTGGCGGCGGGTCCGGCGGATTGGCGGCTACCCGGGGCTGCACCCCATGGCGCCGCCCCGCGATGCTTACGGCTTGATGCGGCTGAGCAGTTCCCGCTTGCCGTTCTTCACCTGGAAGATGGCAATGGGCTTGGAGACGGTGCCGTTGTCCTTGAGACACATTTCACCGCCGTAGACGCTCTTGAAGCAGCGGACTTCGCGAATCTTGGCGTCCATGTTCTGGCCTTCAATGGCCTTGCCTTCCTTGGCCAGCGCCAGCATCACGTCCCGCAGCATGAACGTCGCCTCGTAGTAGTTGGCGCCGTAGAATTCCGGGTCGGTGTTGAATTTCGCGCGGAAGGCACTCACGAAGCGCTGGGTCTCCGGCACGTCCGAGTCCACGTTGAACTCGTCGATGGCGAACTTGAAGCCCTCGATGGCATCGCCGGCCACCGCCGCGTCATCCGGTGTGAAGTCGATCCCGTAGATCGGCACACGCACCCCGAAGTCCCGCGACTGTTTGATGATGATGCCGTGCTGCTTGCCGAAGGCGAATTCCACCAACGCATCGGGCCGGGCCGTGCGGATCTTGGCCAACTGGGAGGAGAAGTTGGTGGCCTCGATGTCATAACGCTCCTCGGTCACCACCGTGCCGCCCTTGCCGGTCCAGAATTCCCGGGCCGAGGCAGCCGTATCGATCCCGGAGGTCTCGTTGCGGTAGATCATGGCGATCTTGCGGATGCCGTCGTTCCAGGCCACCTGCAGGATGGCCTCGGCCAACGCGCCGCCGGTGAGCCGCGTGTTCCACAGGTATTCCTTGCCCACCAGCGAGGGGCTCCAGCCACCGCCGTTGATCAGGACGATATGCTCTTCCTTGGCGATGGACTGGGCCGCCAGGGTGGGCGGGCTGAAGGAGGAGAGCACGGCCTGCACATCGAACAGGTTGATCATGCGCTGCATTTCGATCGTGGCCGCCTTCACCTGACCACCCTTGTGGTCGCCGATCTCCAGACGCAGCTTCCTGCCGTTGATGCCGCCTTCCGCGTTGATCTGGTCAATGGCCAGTTCGATGCCGCGGCTCATGTACTCGCCATAGATCTTGGCGTTGCCCGACATGGCCAACAGCGAGCCGACGACGATCTCGTCCTGCGCCTGGGCCGGCTGCGCCTGGGCGGCGACGAATGCCAGCGCCAGGGCGGCGACGGCGATTCCGTTGCGAAGTTGCTTGAGCATGGTGGTCCTTGCAAATTGGGTGTTTCCGGAGAGCCCCCCCCTCCGGCAGATCGCTCTGCCTGCCCCCAAGCCCATGTCGGCGATTCCCGGCCCGCAAGCGGCGGGCGGTTCGCGCAATCATCAATGCCAGCTAGCTGCAGCCGGTTAGTAACATACGTCCCCGCGGGCGTCCATCCCCCGGCGCGGCGCGGGGCCCTACGCCCGTAGGCTGTCGTGCCGATCACGGATCAAGGCAAGGTCGCCGCGGCGTGCCGCGGTGCGTCAGCGTCCATTAGCCGCCCGCGACGCCCTTTTGTCCATGACAATTGTCACTTTTTGCCGGGTGCTGCCGCCACGGCCCCGCGGACGACCGGATCAGGCGGATTGCTGCTGCCGCTGATAGCCGCGTTCGAAATCTTCCACGGTGATCTTGCGGTTCACCGGCCCATCGAAGGTATCGAGGATATCGTAGATCGTCCCCGCTGCGGCGGTCATCATGAGCAGAATGATCGCCCCTTCCGGGCCACCGCCTTCGGTGTGGGTCTCGTCCCCGTCGTTGGCGGAGAATGTGCCGGCCTTGCGCACCGAGCAGGTGCGCGCGCCGTCCGGCCCCGGCTGATAGATGCGATGCTCCCCTTCGAGCACCAGCGTCTTGGTGGGGCCCGCATGGCGGTGCGGCACACATTCCTGGTTTGGGGCGAACCGCATCAGCATGTCCACCTGACCGCGCGCATGATCCACCTGCATCACGCGGTAGTCCAGGCCCTCAAAGCCGCGAAAGGGCTTCCAGTCGATGTCCCGGTCGTCGAAGCGGTAGGCGGGGCGGTGTGTATCGCTCATGGCGCTGCTCTCCCTGACGGATCAATGGCCGCCCGGCCATGTGTGCCATGGCCCGCGGCCGCGCGTATCGGGTTGGGGACATCCCCGCTGCATCCCAATCGACCAGCACCGTATAGACCCTGGCGGCGCCCTGTCAAACGCCGGCGGGCGTGATGCGTCATCGTGCCGGCGCTTGCGGGACCGTGGCGGGCGCTGCTGTAGTGGAGCCTCACCCCAGATGCGGAGGATACCTGCCATGCCCATCACGCGCCGCATGCTGCTGCAAGGTGCGCTGGCCGCCGCCGGTGCGGGCCTGCTGCCCCGCTGGACCCACGGCGCCACGGGCGCGGGGCTCCTCACCAAGCCCATCCCCGCCACGGGCGAGGCCCTGCCGGCCATCGGACTGGGGAGCTGGATCACCTTCAATGTGGGCAACGACCCCCTGCTGCTGCGCCAGTGCGTGGCGGTGATGGCGGCGTTTTTCGAGCTGGGCGGGGGCATGATCGACTCGTCGCCCATGTATGGCTCGTCCCAGGCGACCATCGGCCATGGCCTGTCCCAGCTGGGCTTTCCACCCACGCTGTTCTCCGCGGAAAAGGTGTGGACGGGCGACCCGCAGGACGGCCCGCCCCAGATGGCGCAAACCCGTGCCCACTGGCGGGTGCCGCGCTTCGATCTGTTGCAGGTGCACAATCTGGTGGCCTGGGAGGCCCATCTGGAGACACTCTTCGCCATGAAGGCCGCGGGGCGCCTGCGCTACGTGGGCATCACCACCTCCCACGGGCGGCGGCACCGGGACGTGGAGCGCATCATGGCCGGCCGGCCCATCGACTTCGTGCAGGTGACCTACAATGTGCTGGACCGGGAGGTGGAGGCGCGCATCCTGCCCCTGGCGCGGGAGCGGGGCATCGCCGTGATCGCCAACCGGCCCTTCCGCCGCAAGCAGCTCATCCGCGCGGTGGAGCGCCATCCCCTGCCCCCCTGGGTGGCGGAGACGGGCGCGGCCACCTGGCCCCAGTTTCTGCTGACCTACATCGTCTCCCACCCGGCCGTCACCTGCGCCATTCCGGCCACCTCGCGGGTGGATCATCTGCGCGAGAACATGGGGGCAGCCCGCGGCCCCATGCCGGATGCCGCGCTGCGCCGCCGCATGGCCGCCTATGTCGAGCAGCTCTGAATGGGCGTCTGGTGGACATACCGGCTGGAGGACCTCCTGCTGTTCTCGCCCCGGGTCTATGAGCGGCTGTTTGCGCTGCACAATCAGGCCCTGTGGCCGTTTCAGCTCGTGGCGCTGGCGGGCGGACTGGCCGTGCTGTGGTATCTCCCGCGGCCCGCGCCCGCCGGCCGGCGGCTGATCCCCCTGCTGCTGGGGCTGGCGTGGCTGTGGGTGGGCTGGAGCTTCCTGTGGCAACGCTATGCCACGATCAACTGGGCCATGGTGTACGTGGCGCCGGCCTTCTGGCTGGAGGGGTTGGGGCTGCTGGGGCTCGCCGCTTTCCGGCGTGGCCTGCCGCTGCGGGTGGGCACACGGCGCCCATGGTTCGCCGCGACGCTGTTCGCCGTGGTGCTGCTGGGCTATCCGCTGCTGGCCCCCGTCGCGGGCCGGCCCTGGAGCAGCGCGGCGCTGCTGGGCATCATGCCCGACCCCACCGTCGTGGGCACGCTGGCCGTGCTCGGCGTGGCCGTGGGGCGCGAGCGCTGGTGGCTGTTGCCGATCCCCCTGCTGTGGTGCCTGCTGACCGGGATCACCCTGTGGGGTCTGGGCCGCTGGGACTGGTTCGTGGCCCCCACGGGCGCCCTGCTCGCCTGCCTGCTCCCGCTGGCCTCGCGCCACGCCGCAACGTCCGTATCCCCGTAGTTTCCCGACGCTCACGCCGGACTGTGGACAAGCGCGGATTTTTGTGTCAAATGACATGATATCACTGTATGGTGATGCAATGCTTTAATTCCCGGCAAACGAGGAGCAACCGTTTGCCGGGCCGGCGCAGCGGCCTGGACCCATGAACACGCCAAGGACGAGTCGGAGATGACACGGCAAGCGGAACGGCCACATCTGGACACCCTGTTGGTGCATGGCGCACCCACCGAGCCCCATACCGCGGGCTCCACCCTTCCTCCTGTCGTGCACAGCGTGGGCTATGCCCACGGCAGCGCGGAGGACATGGAGGCGGTGTTCCTGCAGCAGCAGCCGGGCTTCGTCTATTCCCGCCTGGGCAATCCCACGGTACAGGCCCTGGAGGAGCGCTTTGTGCTGGCCTGCGGGGGGCGGGGCGGCTTGGCCGCGGCCTCGGGCATGAGCGCGATCACCCTGGCGCTGCTGGGGTTGCTGCGCTCGGGTGACGCGGTGCTGGTGAGCCGCTACCTGTTCGGGGGCACCCATTCCCTCTTCGATACGACCCTGCGGGATCTGGGCATCACGCCCCTGTTCTTCGATCCGTGCAATGTCGCCACCGCGCGCCGGTTGCTCACGCCGAACACGCGGGCGGTGTTCGTGGAGGCCATCGCCAATCCGGCGATTCTGGTGCCCGACTTTCCGGCCCTGCGCGGGTTGTGTGACGAGGCCGCGCTGCCGCTGATCGTGGATGCGACCCTGCTCACGCCGAGCCTGTTCGACAATGCCATGCTGGGCGCCGATCTGGCCGTGTTCTCCACGTCCAAGTTCATCGCGGGTCCGGCGTCGGCGCTGGGCGGCATGGTGGTGGATACGGGCCGGCTGGACTGGTCCACCTGCCGCGGCGTGGACCTGGGCGACTACCGCCGCCAGGGCCCGCAGGCATTGCTGGCCAAGTTGCGCCGGCAGTTGATGATCGGTGTGGGGCCGAGCATGTCACCCTCGGTGGCCTTCATGCAGCTGCTGGGACTGGAGACACTGGGGCTGCGCCTGGAGCGGCAGTGCGCCAATGCCCAGGCCATCGCCGAATGCCTGGCGGCCCATCCGGCCGTGGCGCAGGTGCAGTATCCCGGCTTGCCGGAGCATCCCCATCACGGCCGGGCGCGGGAGCTGTTCCGTGGGCAGTTCGGCAGCGTGCTCTCCTTCACCATGGAGAGCCGGGCCGCCGCCTTCCGCTTCCTGAATCGCCTGGCGCTGGTGCAGCGGGTGGTGAATCTGGGGGATACCAAGACGTTGGCCATTCACCCCGCCTCCACCATCTACAGCAGCCTGTTCCCGGGCCAGCGGGAGGAACTAGGCGTGCCGGAAACGATGGTGCGCGTCTCGGCGGGCATCGAGCATGCCGGAGACATTCTGGCCGACCTCCGGCAGGCGCTGGCCGGCTGACCGGCCCCATCCCCCCGCACCGCCCCCATTTCCGCACTGCCTGAAAAAAATTCGCGCGCATGAAAATTTCCTCTTGCGCAACGAATCGGTTGCGTATAGATTCGCAATCGAACGGTTGCGTATTCGGAGCAGTGCGATGAAACGAGACATCTTCCAGGCGATCGCGGATCCGACACGAAGGGCCATCATGGTGTTGATCGCGATCCACGCGATGACACCCAATGCCATTGCCGAGCACTTCGACATCTCGCGCCAGGCCACGTCCAGGCACATCCGGATCCTGAACGAATGCGGGCTGCTCGCACAGGAGAAGTCCGGCAGGGAAATCCACTACCAGCTGAAGCTGGAAAAGATGAGCGAGATCGACATGTGGCTGGAACAGTTCCGCAAGCACTGGGAAGCGCGCTACAGCAATCTGGACAGTCTGCTGGCGAACCTGAATGGAGATACGGCATGAAGGCCAAGCTTCAGTTTGATTTTCTGGTGGACAAGGACAACAGCACCCTCACGATCCGCAGGGAATTTGCCGCACCCCGGCAATTGGTGTGGGATTGCCATACAAGGCACGAGCTGCTGGAGCAGTGGTTCGCGCCCAAGCCATTCACCGCAAGAACCAGGTCCATGGATTTTCGCGAAGGCGGCCACTGGCACTACGCCATGGTTGATCCGGAAGGGAAAGAGTATTGGGGCTACACGGAATACGTCAGCATCTCACCCATTGATGGCTATGTGTCCCTTGACGGGTTCAGTGATGCCTCCGGCGCGCTGAATCCGGACCTGCCCAGGGCGAGGTGGGACGTCACGTTCACCGAATCCGCCGGGCGCTCGCTGGTACAGACCATCGTGGCCTACGACTCCCTGGCGGACCTGGAAACCGTGCTCCAGATGGGCATGCAGGAGGGTCTGACCGCCACGCTGGAGCAGCTGGATGCGCTGCTGCCAACCCTCGACACATAGACACATAGAGAGGCCAAATGCGTACTACCCAGATCACCATCGAAGCCACGGTCACGGCAAAGCCGGAGCAGGTCTGGCGCTATTGGACGGAGCCGGACCATATCACCCAATGGAACTTCGCCAGCGACGACTGGTGCTGTCCACGCGCGGAAAACGACCTGCGGGTGGGCGGCAAGTACGGGGCCCGCATGGAAGCCAAGGACGGGCGCTTTGGCTTCGACTTCGAAGCGGTCTACACGGCGGTCGTCCCCCACCGGAAGATCGCCTACACCATGGCGGACGGCCGCACCGTGTCGACGGACTTCACCGAACACGGTGGCGCCACCCGCATCGCCACGGTGTTCGACGCGGAAACGGAGAATGCCATCGACATGCAGCGCGACGGCTGGCAGGCCATCCTGAACAATTTCAAGGCTTATGTGGAAGCGCAGTAGAGCACGTGTGACACACCGGGGCCCAGCCCCGGGCCGCACACGTGGCGGCGCCGGGGGCCTCAGCGCACCATGCGCCGCACGAACACCACCACGAACAGGGCGATGGCGAAGGATCCGATGAAGGCCTCCGCCGCCGCGATGGGCCGCAGATGGCCCACGGGCGTGATGTCGCCATAACCCAGCGTGGTGAACGTGACCACGGAATAGTAGAAGCAGGTCAGGAAGACCCACACGTTCTCGTTGAGCGAGGCGCCGGCGTCGAAGGCGATGAAGCCTTCCGGGGCCACCACCCCGAATATGTAGTAGATCACCGCGCAAACCAGGATGAAGGAGAAGGAAAAGCCGATCGTGCGCGCGGGGGACTGCCCATAGCCGCACAGCAGGTCCACCAGCTTGGACCAGGCCCGCTCGAAGGACCACAGATCCATCTGCATGCGGCCCATCACCATTTCCTTGCGCAGAAACTGGCCGGACAGGTTCCAATGACCCCGCTGCTCTGCTTCCATGCTGAGAATGCGGTAGGTCTCCTCTGCCTCGATGAACAGGTCGCGTGCCCGGCCATGCTCCCCGGCCCGGCGGGCCGCATGGGCTTCCGGCTCCTGGAGAATGCTGTTCCCCCAATCCACATGCTCCAGACGCGCATCCTCAAAGTCCGCACGCAGCAGATTGGCATGGCGCAGGCGGCAGCGGTTCAGGTTCGCGCCGGTCAGGTCGGCCTTGAGCAGCGAGGCATAGCGGAAATCCACGTTGAACAGGTGCGCCCCGCGCAGGTCGGCACGGGTCAGGTCCGCATAGGTCAGGTTGACCCGCCACTTGGTGGTGCCGCTGGTCAGGTTGGCATTCTGCAACTCGGCCCCCTGGAGCTGAAAGCCCTCCAGGCTGGCCTGGGCCTTGACCAGATCCTCCAGCTCGCGGCGCACATCGAGGCCCGCCTTGGTGGCGTGCGGATCATGCCAGAAGCACAGGCCCGCGCTGCCCGTCACCGGGTGGGGGCAGGGCGTAGCGTCCCGATTGACATAGCCACAGGCGGATGATGGAGATGCTGCCATGGGAATCCGTCCATTCATTCAGGCGGGCCTGCGCCCGAGGTTCATGCACGGCATGTCGCCTGCCCATGGGTAGCACGATTCCCGGCTGCCGCACAGACGGCAGCGCGCCGGTCACTGTCGCGAAGTGTGTCTAATCCGGGAGTCCGCCCATGAGCACGTTCGTCCTGATCCACGGCGCCTGGCATGGGGGCTGGTGCTGGGAGCGCCTGATCCCCCTGCTGGAGGCCGCCGGCCATCGGGCCGTGGCGCCCGACCTGCCCGGCCATGGCGCCGATCCCACCCCGATGCATCGCGTCACCCTGGACGCCTATGCCCAGCGCGTCGCGGATGTGGTGCGGGCCCAGCCGGAGCCGGTGGTGCTGGTGGGGCACAGCATGGGGGGCATCGCCATCACCCAGGGGGCCGAAGCCGCCCCGGAGGCCATCCGCACCCTGGTCTATCTCTCCGCGTGGCTGCTGCCGGACGGCATCGCCATCGTGGACGAGCGTGACCCCCGGTCGCCGCTGCCCCTCACCAAAGTGCGCATCGACGGGGCGGACGCCGTGACCCTGGAAGCCGATGCGGCCCGCGCGCGCCTGTACTCCGATTGCAGCGATGCCGATGCGGCCTGGGCCATGAAACGCCTGGTGCCGCAGGCCTATGCGCCCCTGGCCGCGCCGCTGCACCTGACGCCGGCGCGCTACGGCCGCATTCCGCGGGTGTACATCGAATGCACGGCGGACCAGACCATCCCGCTCGCGGTGCAGCGGCGGCTGTATCAGCGTGTGTGCTGTCGGGAAGTGATGACCCTGGAGACGGGGCATTCCCCGTTTCTCAGTGCACCGGCCGACCTGGCCTCCTGTCTGTTGCAGGTGGCCGGCTCAACCGGCGCATGAGCGTGGCGGGCGGCTGTGTCCTGCCCACAACGCGGGCCGTCACCTAGGCGAGATACTTCTTGGCGAGGTCCCGCTTTTTCCGGCCCACGAAGGCCGTGTAGTACAGGTCCTCGTTGGTGATGGACCGCCGGTGCACGTAGCGCGCTTCCACCGTGGGCACGAAGATGCCGGTGTCGGTCATGTGCTGGATCAGCTCGGCGAAACCGCTGTTGTCCCCACCCTGGACGAACTTGTCCTTGATGTTGAACACGATCCAGCCATTGTCCTCGATCAGATTGAACGCCGTGGCAAACACCTCGGGCGGAATGTCGCCGAAGCCCAGGGCCGCCACCAGCGTGAGGCAGTTGAAGGATTCCGCGCCCAGCGCCTGCTCCACCGCGGCGGGCATGTCCGTCATGTCAACCGCGTAATAGGCCTTGTAGGCATCGGGCCGGTCGCGCTCGGCGGCCAGCTTGGCCTCCTCGATGATGTCCACGCCCACCAGCGGGGGTGCCCCGGCCAGACGCAGCGCCTCGGCCATGATGCCATTGCCGGCGCCCACGTCGAATACGCGCAGGTCGCTCATCTGTTGTCCGACGCGGGTCACCTCATGGGCCAGCAAGGCGCTCAGGAACTGGGGCGACTGGCACTTGAGCTTGTCGTAGAAGATATGCTCGTAAAGCCCGCGTACGGAATAGATCTCGTGATAATCGTGAAAGCGAATGCGTTCCTCGCCTTTCCCATTGGCGACGAGACACCATTCCTCATCCTGCGGTAAATCGGGGTCGTTGACGTCGGGAAAGCGGACTTTCAGGTCACTCTTGAGGGGTATTTCATCGCCGGACTGTAATTGTATGAATTTCATGACTTCCGATGGATTTGTTGGTGATTGTCGATCGGTGAGATCCTCCCAATAGAGAGAAATAACAAAACATCAGCGGTGCCCCCGACGCATGCGCGGACACCAGGGCCGGTTCACAGTATGAAATTGAATGAAGATGGGCAAATGAGGCGCCAACCGCGCAACGGTTCCGGAACGCTCCGGATTCGGTTTCCGCGCCGCGTTCAATCACTCGTGAGTGATACCATATCATATTGAAATGAAAATCGAAAATCGCTGAAATGCCCCGATAGGGCGGACCTGCGCCGCATCGGCGCGGGGGCACCATGGCGGGGGCGCGCGCGAGCTCAGGGCGAATGGGGGGGTCGGCCAACGGTTGGGCGGGCCGCGAATTAGCCGACTTCCGCACCGGCAGGTTTCGCGGAGGCGGAGGGACGCGTCCAGATGAAGGCCAGCACCCCGATCCCCGTCAGCACCACGATCCCCTTGATCACCCCGTGCACCGGGACGAACAGCACCGTGTAGCTGAACAATGGGATAATGGCCGCCGTGGCCATCCATTTGGCGCGACGGCGGATGACCCCGTTGCGCTCCCAGTCGACGATCAGCGCGCCCAGGTAGGGCTGGGCCAGCAGCCAGCCATGCAGCCGGGTGGAGCCCTTGGAAAAGAGAAACGCGGCCAGAATCACCAGGGGGGTGGTGGGCAGGATGGGCAGGAACGCACCGATCACGCCCAGGATCAGACTGATCCAACCGGCAGTGATGAGCAGCCAGTTCTTGGTCAATTGACGCATGTCTTGCCGCACGGACGGGTGGTTCTTCGGGCACGGGGTCCGCAGATACCGTGCCCAAAACCCACTATACCTCAACCGCGCGACATTTGGCGCCTGCGCACCCGTCCGGCCGGGCCTCGCAAGGACTGCATGGGGGGAGGCGGCCCAACGCGCTGGGCGCCGCCCTCCGGCGGGACGCAGGGCCGGCCCGCGCGCCAATGCGCCGGTTGCGCCTTCCCGCCCGACCCGCCCTGCCCGGCGGCGTGTCCCCGGTGTCACGATTGGCACCCGGCGCACATCGGACAGTGCCGGGCAGTATGGTCAGGCCTGGGCGCTGGGCCGGGCGGCGACGGCCTTGTGCCAGCGCAGCAGATCCGTGCATTCCTCCGGCACGGAGACCTTGGCCGCGCGGGAGAAGTCCACGGCCACCAGGGTGGTGATGTCGGCCACGGTGTACCGCTCGCCGGTGACGAATTCCTTGCCGCGCAACTGCTTGTCCATCATGCGGAAGAAGCGCAGCAGGCCCTGCTGGCCCCGCTCCACCAGCTCGGGAATCTGGGGCACGGGCTCCGCCACACCGGGAATGGCCTTGTCCACCAGTGCCTTGGAGCGATTGCGGAAGGCATCGCGGATGTTCAGCATGCCCTCCTGCTCCGCGCGGCGGTTCCACATTTCGATGATCGCCGCATCCTTGGCGTCCACACCCATCAGGGGCGGATTGGGGTTCGTGATTTCGAAATAGCGGCAGATGCCCATGATGTCCCCGATGCAGGTGCCGTCATCCAGCTTGAGCACGGGCACCGTGCCCAGCGGATTCAGCGCGCGGAATTCCTCGGTGTAGTTCTGGGCGTTGGCCAGATCCACCTGCTCTGTCGGCACGGTAATGCCCTTCTCCGCGAGAAAGATGCGCACGCGGCGCGGGCTGGGGGCGGTGGTGCAGTCGTAGAAGATCATGGCAAATCCTGTGCTGGAGGTGTCGCGGCCCTGTCGTGATGGCCCTGTCGTGATGGCCCTGTCGTGATGGCCCTGTCGTGATGGCCCTGTCGTGATGGCCCTGTCGTGATGGCCCTGTCGTGATGGCTGTCATGGCGGTGGCGACCCTGTCCCACCGCTAGACCGATTGGTCCAGTCGGATGCTGCCCCACTCATAGCGGGAAGCGCGTCAGGGATCAATGCCGGTGGCCGATGTCGCGCGGCGCGCCGGGTTTGCGTGCGTGGGCCGATGGCGCTAATCTCCGTGCCTATCACATGCCGCACCGCGTCGCGGCATCGCCGCACCACGCACGGGGAGGGAGACGAATCATGGACGCAGCCACGCGACGTGCCATCGAGTGGGACATTGAACGGCTGGGCATCGCCTACGCCAAGCATATCGATTTCGGGGAATACGAGCCGGTGGCTTCCATGTTCCTGCCCGATGGGGAACTGAGCCTGATGGGCAACGTCTTCCACGGCCCCCAGGAGGTGCTGGCTTTCCTGGAGGCGCGTCCCCGGGACCGGGTGACCCAGCATGTGCTCTCCAACTGCTGGATCAAGGTGCTGGACGACAAGCAGGCCGAGGGCATCACTTACCTCACCCTCTACCGCTACCAGGCCGACCGGGACCATCCGCCCCTGCCCGTGCCGCTGGAGACGCCCGCCCTGGTGGGCTACTATACCGACCGCTATGCCCTGGTGGACGGCGCATGGCGCTTCGCCAGGCGGGCGCTGACCATTCAATATCAACGGGCCGAGGGCTGACCGCCCGCCTGCCCCCCGACAGGAGTGCCCCCATGGCCGTGGACATGAACCAGGCGGAAATCGACGAATTTCTGCTTGGCCAGCCCACCCTCATCCTGTGCATCAACCGCCCGGGCAAGGCGCCCCTGCCCGTGCCCATGGCCTATGGCTGGCGGGACGGCGCGGCCTACATGCACACCCTGGCCGCGAGTCCCAAGGTGGGCCTGCTCAGGCGCGACCCCATCGTCTCGCTGATCGCCGAGGACAGCGGCACGGGCTACTTCTCCCTCAAGTCCGTGATCGTGGAGGGCACCGCCGAGGTCAGCGAGGACCCGGATGTCGTGGCCGCATACCGCCGCATCATCGACGAGACCAAGCCCGACCTCGTCTCGCGGCGCCCGGAGCAGTGGCCGGCGCAACTGGAGCGCTTCTACCAGCGCCCCCGCGCCGCCATCAAGGTCACCGCCACGCGCTACAAGACCTGGGATTTCGCCAAGATTCCGCGGTAGCGACCCACCAGAAGACAAAGCAAGGCAGCCCATATGGGAACCCGTCCCTCGCCCCGCGGATGGGTCAATTCGCGTGGGGTCTGCCACGACGGCGGGATACCCGCGTGAAGCGGGGGCAGGGGGGAACCCGTTCCCCCGCATTGCGGTTGAAGGCCTTGCGGTTGAAGGCCTTGCTGTTGAAGGCCTTGCCGTTCTGGCGTTCTGCGCCTACGCCGCGGCGGTCTTCTTGCGGAAGTGGGGGGCGATCTCCTCGGCCATCAGGCGCATGGACTGGCGCCGCAGGTCGTCCTCCATTTCGTAGAGGGCGTGCACGGAGCAGATGTTGTTGATGCCCAGGGCATCCTGCAACTGCTCGATGCGGCGGATCACCGTCTCCGGCGAACCGATGAGCTGGAGGTCCAGGAAGTATTCGAAGTGCGGCCCCAGCTCGGCCAGCTTGGCCATGTTGGTGAAGTTGCGCGAATGCCGCTCGAAGGAGGGCAGATCCTTCCAGGGGTCGCTGGCCGTCTCGTAGTGCTGGGCCTGCACCTTGGCGAAGATGGGGTAGTATTTCCGCGCGATCTCCCGCGCCGCCTCGTCTGTTTTGGCCACCACGGTGGGCAGGCCCAGGAAGGGCAGGTCCATCTCCGCGTCCACGTCCATGCCGGCGGCCCGCGCCGTGTCCCGCCATAGGCCGATGACCTCCCGCGCCTTCGCGTCCGGGAAGAACAGGGCCTGGATCAGCGGCAGTTTGAGCTCGCCCATCACCCGCGCCGATTCCGGGCTGGCGATGGCGCCGCTGAGGTGAATGCGGCTGATGTCGTCCACGAAGGGCCGGATGGTGGTCTCCGGTATGCGGAAATGCTCGCCCTCGTAGGTGAAGGGCTTGCCCGCCAGACCGAGCCGGATGATCTCCACGGTTTCCTTGAAGCGCTGCCGCGTCTCGGTCATGTCCCGCTGAAAGCGGTCGAACTCGTACTTGGCCGTGCCGCGCCCCATGCCGATGTGCAGCGGCCCCTGGGAGATGTTGTTCAGGGTGGCGATCTGCTCGGTGAGCCGGATGGGATTGTGCCAGGGCGCCACGATCACCGCCGTGCCCAGCCCGATGGTCGGGTAGCGCGCGGCCACCTGGGTCAGATACTGCAGCGGATCGGGCACGGGAAAGTAGGGCGTGAAGTGATGCTCCAGCACCCACACCGAGTCGTAGCCCAGGTCCACGCCCAGGGCCACATCCTCCATGGCGGCATGGTACGCGTCGCGGTCGCTGCGGCCGCCGACGCCGATGGGCATGGCGGCGAATCCGAATTTCATCGTGCACTCCTGCGCTGGTTCCGATGGTGCTGCCGGGGCCGATTGGGCGTTCACCCTAGCACCGTGGCGGAAGCCGGTGCAATGCAGCCGCTGGCCCCCGACCGGGGCATTCGTGGTACGCTCCCGGGCATCAGCCAACGCACAAGGGGAGGTTTGCCATGACCATCCTGGGAATGGATCATTACGCCATCCGCACCGACAAGCTGGAGCCGACCAAGGCCTTCTACGAGCAGGCCCTGGGCTTTGCCGAGGGGCCGCGCCCGCCGTTCAAGTTTCCCGGCTACTGGCTCTATTGCGGGGCCGTGCCGGTGGTGCACCTGATCGGCCGGGACGCCGCCGGCGTCGGTGACACCGGGGCGGTGGACCACATCGCCTTTCGCGGCGAGGACGTGGCCGCCATGCGCGAGCGGTTGACCCGCCAGGGCATCGCCTTCGAGGAGCGCACGGTGCCCAAGCTGAACCTGACGCAACTGTTCATGCACGACCCCAACGGCATCAAGATCGAGCTCAACTATCCGCCCGAGGGCTGATGCCGCGGACTCGTTCGCCGCGGTAGGCCGCCCGCGCGGTTGCCCTGGGCGGCGGCGGTGCTAGGCTGGATCCAGTGACCGGTGCCGACCTGCCGGCGCGGCGCCCTCTTTCCGCCACTCGCCGAGAGACGACCATGACTGCATCCGAGACCGCTTCCCAATCCCGCCCGATCGTGAGCCTGGTCGAGGCCGTGCGCACCCTGGAAGGCGGCGGCTTCCCCGTGCGGCGGCCCTTTCCCACCGCCGAGTTGCCCCTCTACGACCCGTTCCTGCTGCTGGACCACCTGGGGCCGGTGGAATGGGGGCCGGGCGAGGCCATCGGCGCGCCGGACCATCCCCACCGGGGCTTCGAGACGGTGAGCTACGTGTTGGCCGGGCGCAAGCAGCACAAGGACTCCGCCGGGCACAGCGGCCGGCTGGGGCCGGGCGACGTGCAGTGGATGACCGCCGGGGCCGGCGTGGTGCACTCGGAAATGCCCGAGGCGGAATTCCACCGCACCGGGGGTCTGCAACACGGCTTTCAGATCTGGGTCAACCTGCCGCGCAAGGACAAGCTGATGCGTCCGCGCTACCAGGATATTCCGGCGGAGAGGATTCCCGAGGCCCAGAGCGCGGACGGCAAGGTGCGCGTGCGCGTCATCGCGGGGCAGGCCCTGGGCGCGGGCGCCGTGATCGAGACGGTGATCCCCATCTTCTACCTGCACTTCGTCGTGCAGCCGGGCGGGCGCCACAGCCAGCCCATCCCCGCGGCGCACAATGCCCTGGCCTACGTGTTCGCCGGCTCGGCGTGCCTGGGGCCGGAGCAGACTCCGGTGCCGGAAGGCCACATGGCCGCCTTTGGGGCAGGGGATGCCATCGAGCTCGGCCTGCCTGCCGACGCGCAGGGCCCGGGCGAGCTGCTGCTGCTGGCCGGCACGCCGCTCAACGAGCCCGTGGCGCGCTGGGGGCCATTCGTCATGAACACGCGGGAGGAGATCATCCAGGCGGCGCGGGACTATGAGGAAGGCCGCATGGGCCGGATCGCCCCCACGGTTGGTGCCTGACACGGCGCGGCTGTGCTAAGGTTTCGCTGCGGCGGGCAGTGCGCAATCGCCACGGGCGTCGCCCATTGCGACGCATCGGCCCGCTCCGGCGACGCGCGGGGAACGGCGCCGAGACCACTCGCCCAGGGGTGTAATCATAGGGAGGAAGGGGACCATGCAACGAGACATCCAACACCAACTGTCCTCCGGTGTGCATTCCCGGCAGGCCCATGCCCGGCTACCCGAAGGCACCTACGAGGAGGAGTATGGCCGCGACGGCTTCTTCGGCCCGGCCACGCACATCTATCACAAGCATCCGCCCACGGCCTGGACGCGCATCGAGGGGCCCCTGCGGCCGCGGGCGTTCTATCTGGATCAGCTTGCCGAGGCCAACCCGGACCGGCGCGTGCCCGTGCTGAACAATGCGGCGTGCACCGTTTCCATGTGGTCCGTCGCGAATTCCATGGATCACCTGTTCCGCAACGGGGACGGCGACGAGTTGCTATTCGTGCACAAGGGCGCGGGGCAGATGATGACGGAGTTGGGCCGGCTCTCCTTCGGCGAGGGGGACTACCTGGTGGTGCCCCGGGGCATCGGCTACCAGTTGCGGCTGGAGCAGCCGGCGACGATCCTGGTCGTGGAGGCCACGGGCGGACGCTTCATGCTGCCCGACCGGGGGCTGCTGGGGCCCCACGCCATCTTCGATCCGGCCATGCTGGAAACGCCCGTGCCCGAGGGCTGCCAGGCCACGCCCAACAGCGCCGGCGAATACGAGGTGCGCGTGAAGCGCGGCGGGCGGCTCTCCCACGTCTTCTATCCCCACGACCCCACGGACATCGCCGGGTGGAAGGGGGATACGACCGTGTACCGGCTGAACTGGCGGGACATCCGCCCGGTGGTCAGCCATCGCTACCACGTGCCGCCGTCGGCCCATACCACGTTCATGGCGGATCGCTTCGTGGTCTGCACGTTCGTTCCGCGGCCCTTCGAGAGCGATCCGGATGCGCTGAAGGTGCCCTTCTTTCACCGCAATATCGATTTCGACGAATTCATCTTCCTGCATCAGGGCAATTTCATGAGCCGCGACAATGCGCGGCCCGCCATGGCCACGCTGCACCCGGCCGGAATTCACCACGGCCCCCACCCCAAGGCCCTGGCCAATCAGGGCAAGGTGCCCATGGCCGAGGAAGTGGCGGTGATGGTGGACTTCCGCGATGCGGTGGACGTATCGGCGCAGAGCGAGGCCTGTGAGCTCACCGAGTACGTGAACTCCTGGCAAGGTTATCTCAACGGAAAGCACTGAGCATGCGGCTGGCAACTCTCGATGGTCCCGGCCGCGACGGCCGATTGTGCGTGGTCTCGGCCGACGGGCGGCGCCTGCTGCCCGTGCCCGATGTGGCGCCCACGCTGCAGGCGGCCCTGGACGACTGGGCGCAGCACCGCCCCCTGCTGGAGCGGGCCGCGGCATCGCTGGAGAATGACGCCGCCCTGGGTCAGCCGCTGGATGCCAAGGCCCTGGCCGCGCCCCTGCCGCGCAGCTATGCCTTTCTGGACGGCAGCGTGTACCTGAACCACATGGAGCTGGTGCGCCGCGCGCGCGGGGCCGAGCTGCCGCCCACGGCCTACGAAGAGCCGGCCCTGTACCAGGGCGCCAGCGACGGCTTCACGCCCCCCACCGCGCCGATCCTGGTGGCGCGGGAAGACTTCGGCATCGACTTCGAGGCGGAGATCGGCGTGATCGTGGACGATGTGCCCATGGGCGTGGACGTCACGAACGCCGCGGCGCGCATCCTGCTGCTGGTGCTGCTCAACGATGTCTCCCTGCGCGAGCTGGTGCCGGCCGAGTTCGCCAAAGGCTTCGGCTTCCTCAACAGCAAGCCGCGCAACACCCTGGCGCCCTTCGTGGCCACCCTGGACGAGGTGGGGCAGTACTGGCGCAACGGGCTGATGCATCTGCCGCTGAGCATCCGGCGCAATGGGCAGGTGGTCGGGGCGCTGGACTGCGGCGCCGACGCCCAGTTCAACTTTCCCCATCTGATCGCCCATGCCGCGCGCACACGGCCCCTGGCCGCCGGCACGATCATCGGCGCGGGCACCGTCTCCAACCGCAACCCGGACAGCGGCGTGGCCTGTCTGGCCGAGCTGCGCGCCCTTGAGGCCATCGAGCACGGCGAGCGGCGCACGCCCTACCTGCGCTTCGGCGACCGGGTGCAGCTGGAGGTGCACGACGGCACGGGCCGCTCCCTGTTCGGCGCCATCGACCAGTATGTGCAGCAGGCCATGGTGTAGCTGCGCAATGGTGTAGCCCACGGGCCGGTGGGCGCGCCACGTGGATCAGGACAGCGACACGCCTGCATTTCCACCAGAAAACATGCCCGAACTGCCCGACATCACCGTCTACCTGGAGGCCCTGGAGACACGGGTGGTGGGCCGGCCCCTGCTCAAGGTGCGGCTGCGCAGCCCCTTTCTGCTGCGCACGGTGGAGCCGCCCATGCAGGCGGCGGAGGGACTGCCCGTCACCGGGCTGCGCCGCTTGGGCAAGCGCATCGTGTTCGTCATGGGGGACGACCTGTTCCTCGTGCTGCACCTGATGATCGCCGGACGCCTGCGCTGGCTGGCTCCGGGCGCGCGCATCCCCGGCAAGCTGGGGCTGGCCGCCTTCGACTTTCCCACGGGCACACTGCTGCTCACCGAGGCCGGCACCAGGAAACGCGCCTCCCTGCATGTGCTGCGGGGCGCGGCGGCCCTGGCCGCGCACGACCCCGGCGGCGCGGAGGTGCTGGGCCTGTCCCTGGCGGAGTTCGCGCGCATCCTGACCAGCGCCCGGCACACCCTCAAGCGGGCGCTCACCGATCCGCGCCTGTTCAGCGGCATCGGCAATGCCTATTCGGACGAGATACTGCACCGGGCGCGGCTCTCGCCGTTCCTGCTCACCACCGGGCTCGACGCGGCGCAGACCGGGCGGCTGTATCATGCGGTGCAGGAAACGCTGCGCGACTGGATTGCGCGGCTGCGGGAGGAGACGGGCGCGGACTTCCCCACCCACGTGACGGCCTTCCGTGAGGGCATGGCCGTGCATGGGCGGCACGGGCAACCCTGTCCCGCCTGCGGCCATGCGGTGCAACGCATCCGCTACGCGGATCGGGAGCTGAACTACTGCGCCCATTGCCAGACCGGCGGCCGGCTGCTGGCGGACCGGGCCCTCTCGCGCCTGCTGCGCGAGGACTTTCCCCGCACCCTGGAGGAGTTGGAGCGGCTGCTGCCCGCCCAACCGCCGGCCACGGAATAGCCCGCGCCGCGAGGGGCCGTCACACATTCCTGTGCCAGTTGTCATCGGGCCATCGCTGCGGTTATGCTTTGGCCTGCCCGACGCGCGGGTTTGCGCAACGCCGGGGCAGTGGCGTCCCCCCAACGCAGGCAAGGCCCTCCATGTCCGATCACCACCGCAGCATCGCCAACGAGCGCGTTGGCTGGTTCATGATTTTCTTCGCGGCCATCATCGCCGGCGCTGGCTTTGGCGGCATGATGTCCGTCACCGTGTTCCTGGAGCCGCTGGAGAAGAGCTTCGGCTGGCTGCGCCAGGAAACCTCTTTCGCCTACATGGTGGGCAATCTGGCCGCGGGCTTCGGCGGCATCCTGATGGGGGGCTGGACGGACCGCACCTCGGCCCGGCCGGTGATTCTGACCGGCGTGATCGTCATGGGCGCCTCGTTCATCGCCCTGGCCATGATGCGCACGCGCATGGAGTTCTATGTGATCTACGGGCTGCTGCTCTGCGGCCTGGGCGTGAGCGCGTTCATGGTGCCCCTGGCATCGACCATGGGCTTCTGGTTCGACAGGAACCGCGGGCTCGCCATGAGCCTGATGATGGGCGGGCAGAGCCTGGGCGGGGCCTTCGTGCCCTATCTGGCGCGCTATCTGATCGACACCATGAGCTGGCAGGAGGCCTACCTGACCTTGGGCCTGGGCTGCTGGCTGCTGCTGATCCCGGTGTGCTTCATCGTGCGCGACCCGCCGGGGCTGGCCGACCTGAAGGCACTGACCAAGCTGCACAGCGCGGATGCAACCAATGCGCGCGCGATTATCGCCACGCGGCCGCTGGTGGTGCTGCTGAGTCTGGCGGCCCAGGGCTGCTGCATCTGCATGGCCATGCCCCTGGTGCACCTGGTGCCGCTGCTCAGCGGGATCGGCTACGAGCCCCAGCGGGCGGCGGGCGTGCTGAGCGTGCTGATGATCGCGAGCATGGTGGGCCGGCTGATCTTCGGCAAGGTGCTGGACAAGCTGGGCGGCACACGCACGCTGTTCATCACCTCGGGTCTGCAGACCATCTCCACCTTCTGGTTCACCCAGGTGGATGGCATCACGGCGCAGTATTTCTTCGCGATCATCTTCGGGCTGGGCTTCGGGGGCGTCTTCCCGGCCTACACGGTGATCGTGAGCGAGCTGGTGCCGGTGTATCAGGCGGGCCGCTCCATGGGCATCGTGTTCTTCTCGGCCTTCATCGGCATGGGCCTGGGGGGCTACTTCGGCGGGCTGTTCTACGACCTGACGGGGGACTATCAGGTCAGCTTCGGCCTGGCGGCCCTGGCGGGCGTGGGCAACATGATCGTGGTGGCGCTGCTGTACCTGCGCCTCACCCGCAGCAAGGCGCTGCTGGACGCGGCCATCCCCCAGGCGGCATAAAGGGGGATGCCGGCTGCAACGGCCTGTCGCTCAACCACTCGGGGAGATGCTCATGAAACGCATCATTGGCGCAATCGTGGCCGTGTTCGTGCTGTGGGGCGTGCTGGACTTCCTGCTGCACGGCGTGCTGATGACCCAGATGTATGCGGCCACGGCGCCCCTGTGGCGCCCAAGGGCCGAGATGCAGCTGTGGCTGATCTATCTGGTCACGCTGATTTCCGCCGGCTGCTTCGTCGGCATATACGGCCTGCTGACCGGCGACGGCAGCCTGACCGGCGCCCTGCGCTATGGTCTGCTCTTCGGGGTCGCCGCCGGCATGTCCATGGGCTTCGGCATGTATGCGGTGATGCCCATCCCGTTGGGCATGGCCGTCATTTGGTGCCTGGGCATTCTGGTGGAGTCCCTGGCGGGGGCCTGGGTCGCCTGGGCCGTTCTGCGGCGGGGCAGCGCCGGCCGGGGCTAGGCCACGCGCGGGAGGGTGTGGGCGGCTACCCGGCCAGGGTCTGGGCCGTTTCGCGCAGGCGGAATTTCTGAATCTTTCCGCTGGGGGTGCGCGGCATCTCCGGCACCAGCTCCAGCCGCTCCGGCAGGTAGTTGCGCGCTACGCCCTGCTCCCGCAGGTAGGCGCTCATCTCGTCGAAGCTCAGCGCCGCGCCCGGCTTGAGCACGACAAAGGCGCAGCCGCGCTCGCCAAGGCGCTCGTCGGGCATGCCCACGATGGCCACCTCCTGAATGGCCGGATGGCGGTAGAGCAGCTGCTCCACCTCCACCACGGGAATGTTCTCCCCGCCGCGGATGATGATGTCCTTGGTGCGGCCGGTGATGCGGATGTAACCCTCGGCATCCATGCGCGCGTTGTCCCCCGTGTCGAACCACCCGTCGGCGTCCAGCCCGTAGGCTTCGGGTCGCTTGAGGTAGCCCACGAACAGGGTGGCCGGGCGGATCAACAGGCGGCCCTCCGTGTCCGGCGGGAGTGTGACGCCGGCCTGGTCGGCGATGCGCACCTCCTGTCCCGGCAGGGGCCGGCCGTCGGTCTCAATGGCCTTTTCCACCGGATCGCTCTTGCGCGTGATGGTGCCCGTGCCGCATTCGGTCATGCCCCACCCGGACTGGATCACCACGCCCAGATGCTCCATGGCCGTCTTGACCAGCACCCGCGGAATGGGTGCCCCGCCCGCGTGGAAGGTGTGCAGCGTACCCAGGTCATAGGCCGCCACGCCCGCCGTGTGCGTCAGGTCGGCCAGGAAGGGCGTGGCGCCGATGGTGCAGGTGGCCCCCTCGTCCTGGATGCGCCGGGCCGCCACCAGGGGGTCCCACACGTCCTGCAGCACGGCCTTGCCACCCATGATGATGGGCATGACCAGCCCACCCAGAAAGCCGGTGATGTGGGCCAGGGGCGAGGGCATGAACATGCTGTCGTTCCCGTCGAGCGCCATCACGTCGATCATGTTCTGCGCCGCCAGCATGACCGTGTTGGAGGTGTGCATCACGCCCTTGGGCTGCCCCGTCGTGCCCGAGGTGTACATGAGCAACGTCACGTCGTCCGGGCCGCGCCGCCGCCCGGCGAAGAGCGCCTGCGCATCCCGCTCGTCCTCCCAGCGCCGGTCGAGCAGGGTTTCCTCGAAGCTGTGCGCCCCCGTGCCGCCGATGGCCAGCACGTGTTCCAGGGAGCCGATCTCCCGCGCGAGCTGCTCGCCGAGCCCCTGATGGTCGAAGCCGCGAAATGCCCGCGGGCAGATGAACACGCGCGCCTCGCAGAAGTCGAGCATGTAGGCCAGCTCGTGGTGGCGGAAGATGGGCATGAGCGGATTGATCACCGCGCCCACGCGCACACAGGCCAGGTACACGGCGGCGAACTGCCACCAGTTGGGCAACTGGCAGGAGACCACATCATCCCGGCGCACACCCAGGGCGGCCAGACCGACGGCGATGCGCGTGGCCAGGCGGTCCAGTTGCCGGTACGAGACGCTGGTGGCCCGCCCGGTCATGGCGTTGACGTCGCTGATGGCAATGCGGTCCGGCGTGGCCGCCACGGCCTCGGCCAGGTGCTCGGTGAGGAGGCGGTCGCGCCAGAAGCCCGCCTGGCGCATGGCCTCCCGGCGGGCGGGGGGCAGGATAGGGTCGAAGTTCATGGGCGTTCGCGGCGTGTGACGGTCATGACAGATAGGGCTCGGCCAGCCGGGCCAATTCGTCCATGCGCGCCAACACCTTGGCCTCGCCCGTCGGCGGGAGCCAGAAGATGCAGCGCTCCACGCCGTCCCGCGCATATTGCTCCAGCAGGGCCGCATCGCCCGGGGTTCCCATCACCGAGACGGGCAGGGGCCCCCGGCCCGCCGCGGCGGCCAGCGCGTTGAGTTCGGCGATCTTGTCGGCAAAACTGGGCCGCTTGTCCGAGGTGGGCAACCAGCCGTCGCCGTAGCGCACCACGCGGCGCAGGGTATTGGCCCCGTCGCCGCCGATCCACACGCGCGGGCCGGGCTGCTGTACCGGCTTGGGCCAGCACCAGATTTTTTCGAAACTGACGAACTCGCCCTGGTAGCTGGCTTCCTCCTGCGTCCAGATGGCGCGCATGGCTTCGGTGCGCTCGCGCAACACCTTCCAGCGCCGGGGAAAGGGCACGCCATGATGCTCCAGTTCCTCCCGGTTCCAGCCCCCGCCGATGCCCAGCTCCATGCGGCCCCCGGAGAGCTGGTCCACGCTGGCCACGCTCTTGGCCAGCGTGATGGGGTCCCGCTCCACCACCAGGCTGATGCCCGTGCCCAGGCGAATGCGCTGGGTGGTCGCGGCAATCATGCCCAGCACCACGTAGGGATCCAGCGTGTGGCGATAGGCATCGGGCAGCTCCCCGCCATAGAGATAGGGCGTCTTGCGACTGCTGGGGATGTGCGTGTGCTCCGGCACCCAGATGGACTCGAAGCCTCGCGCTTCCAGGGCCTGGGCCGCTTCCACCACCCCGATGGAAGTGTCGGTGTAGAACATGAACGCGCCGATCTTCATGCAACCTCGCGGGGGGATGGCGCCGGGCTCAGGTGAGCTGGCCGATGGGCCGCACCTGCACCTCATGCACCTGCACGGTGGGCGGCGTGGCCAGCAGGTACAGCACCGCGTTGGCGATGTCCGCCGGATCGAGAAACTTGCTGCGGTCCTTCGGGTCCAGGCCCAGCTCGTCCAGCTTGACAGAGGTGGCCAGCATGCCCGTGTCCACCAGGCCCGGCGAGATCATGCCCAGCTTGATCGGGCTCTGCTCGGCGGCCAGCTCCAGCCGCAGCCCATCCACCATGCAGCGCAGCGCATGCTTGGTCGCCGCGTAGAACGTGATGCCGCTGCCCTGCAGGATGCGATGGGCGGAGAGGGAGGAGATGGTCACGATCTGCCCCTGCGCCTTGCCGCGCAGTTGGGCCAGGGCCTCGCGCAGGCTGATGCTGAAGCCGAGGAAGTTCACCTCCATCATGGCGCGCCACTGGGCCGTGTCACCTGCGGCCACGGTGCCGTGGTAGCCCAAGGCCGCGCAGTTGACCACCACGTCCACCGTGCCCAGCTGCTCGGCCAGGGCGGCATACATGTTCCTGATGGAGGCCTCGTCGCCCATCTCCACGGCAATGGGCAGCACGTCGCTGTCGGCCAGACGCAGGTCGTCCCGCAGGTGTTGCAGACCCGCCATGTTGCGGTCGGCGGCGGCCACGCGCATGCCGATGCCGCACAGGGCCTTGGCCGTGGCCCGGCCGATGCCGCTGGCCGCACCGGTGACCAGGGCCACATTGCCGCGCCATCGCTCCAGATTCAGCATGTAGGGTCTCGTCTGCTCAAGGATTGAATCTGCATCAGGGGAGTCCCCGGTACCGCGTCAGGCCACCAGCCAGCCGCCGTCCACGGGCAGCACGGCACCGGTGGTGAAGCCCGCATCGTCGGAGGCCAGGTACAGGGCCGCATGGGCAATCTCCTCCGGCTTGCCGAAGCGCCCCATGGCATGGCGACTCCGGGAGGCCGCCCGCGCGGCCTGCTCGTCGCCCCGGCGCTGCATGGCCCGCTCCAGCATGGGCGTCTCCGTGGCACCGGGCAGGATCACGTTGGCCCGCACGCCCTGGTCGGCATAGTCCAGGGCCAGTGCCTTGGTCAGGCTGATCACCGCCCCCTTGGAGGCCACGTAGGCGATGTTGTTGCGGCCGCCCGCCACGGCAAGCTGGGAGGCGATGGTGACGATGGCGCCCCGCCCCTGCTTCAGCATGGGGCGCAGCACGGCCCTGGCCCAGAGCCAGGTGCCCTTCACGTTCACGGCGAACACCCGCTCCCAATCCGCCTCGCTGGCAGCCAGGGCACTGCCGCCGGTGGCAATGCCCGCGGCAGTGACCAGGGCGTCCACCGTGCCCCAGGCAGCCACCACCTCTCCGGTCAGCCGCTCGGCGGCGGCACCGTCGGTCACATCGCCCTCGGCGGCCCAGCAGGTGCCCCCGGTCTGCTCGATGCGCTGCCGCGTGGTGGCCAGCCCCTCGGCATCCCGGTCGGTCAGCACCACGCGCGCGCCCTCGGCGGCGAACAGCACCGCCGTGGCCCGGCCGATGCCCGAGCCCGCGCCGGTGACGACGACCACCTTGCCCTGCAGCCGCTTGATGGGGGTCATCGCGTGGCTGGGCTGTATCGTGTCCGCGGGGCCCTGGCTCATGCGGCTTCCCGGATGGAACCGGCCAGCGTGTCCAGGCGCTTGAGGATCACGTCCTCGCCGGCGGGGGGCAGGAACATGATGGCCCGCTCCAGGCCCACGTCCTGCAGCCGCTTGAGCTTGTCCGGCTCCGAGGGCGCGGCGAACATGGATGTGGGAATCGGCCCCCGGCCGGCGGCCTGGGCCATTTCGTTCAGCCGCTGCATCTTGCCGGCAATTTCCTCGGCGCTCTGGGGAAAGGGCACCCAGCCGTCACAATAGCGCACCACGCGCTTGAGGGTGTGGTCGCTGTCGCCGCCCATGATCACCGGCGGATGGGGCTTCTGCACGGGCTTGGGCCAGGACCAGATCTTGTCGAACTTGACGAACTCGCCGTCGTAGCTGGCTTCCTCCTGGGTCCAGATGGCCTGCATGGCCTCGGTGCGCTCGCGCAGCACTTTCCAGCGTCGCGCGAAGGGCACCCCGTGATTTTCCAGCTCCTCCCTGTTCCAGCCCCCGCCGATGCCGAACAGCACCCGGCCGCCGGAGACATGGTCCAGGCTGGCCACTTCCTTGGCCAGCACGATGGGATCGTGCTCCACCACCAGGCAAATGCCCGTGCCCAGCTTGAGCGTCTTGGTGGTGGACGCCACCGCCGCCAGCGCCACGAAGGGGTCGAGGGTATGGGAATATTCCTTGGGCAGCTCCGGCCCGAAGGGAAAGGGGCTCTGCCGGCTGCTGGGGATGTGCGTATGCTCCGGAAACCACAAGGACTCGAAGCCCCGCTCCTCCGCCGCCCGGCCCAGGGTCACCGGGTCGATCGTGTAGTCCGTGGGAAACATGTACAGGCCGAATTTCATCACCATCTCCAATGGGTCCGCCCCGGCGCCGCCGTGGGGAGATCAGTACTTGTCGTAGTCCTTGTCGAACACGCGCTCCATCCAGCCGTCGTCACCGTCGATCCAGCGGTACGGCAGATCGACGATCTGTCCCGGCTTGTCGAAGCGGGGCCACGCCGCCAGGGCATCGCGCAGCACCTGCCGCTGATTCTCCGGGTCGTCCGGACGGCCGGTGGTGTTGCCCAGGGGATAGTTGAGGAACACGGCCCGCGGCGGATTGGCCGCGGCGAGAATATCCCGCGCGCTGCACATGGCCAGGGTCGGCAGGCCGTTTTCTTCCAGATGCCGGGCGACCAGACTCACGGTCTGGTGGCACACGGGTCAGACAGGCACCAGCAGCACCACGTCCGCGCCCAGCGCCTGGCACTTGCGCAGCACCTCCGGCGCGTCCAGCTCCCGTGTCTTGCGCTGGCTGTAGCAGGGGCGGATACGCAGGTGATTCTCCGCCAGGCTGCCGATCAGGCCCTCGTCGCACAGCTCCCGCAGGCGCGTGACGGGAAAATAGGCATCGATGTCGTGCATGTCCGATTCCCGCCGGTTGTGCGCCCCCGAGATGTACAACAGGCGCTCCTTGGCGATGTCGCTGGGAATGTCGAACACCTCGGCCTTGTGGTTGTCGCCGATGTTGCGGCCCTTGAAGGGCACCGGCGCCGGCCCGTCATGAGGGATGATGTCGATCCCCGCCGAGGACACCATCACCAACCGCGATGCGGACAGCGGCTTGCGCAGCGGCACGAAGGGCGGCGCGCCATTGACCGCATACTGGTAGGGCTTGTCGTAGCCCAGGCGCCGGTAATAGTCGTGGGTCTTTTCGATATAGGGAACGGTTTCCATGGTCAGATCCGCAGAATGTCGGGGTTGGCGCGGGCTGCTGTATCGGGCGCGGCGTGAGCCGCACGCCCGCGCGGGGCCGGCCCCGAGCATATCAGGCTCACCCGCACCTGCAAACCGGCAGCGGAGGCCGCCCGCCTAGCGTTGCAGCGCGCCCATGGCCCCGGCGGGGTAGCGCTCGCCCGCCATGGCCCCGGCCGGCACGGCCGCATTGACATGGGCCAGCTCCTCCGGGCTCAGCGTGACCGATGCGGCACCCACGTTGTCCTCCAGGTAGGTCTTCCGCTTGGTGCCGGGAATGGGGATGATGTCCTCCCCCTGGGCCAGCAGCCAGGCCAGCACGAGCTGGGACGGCTTGCATTGCTTCTCCTCGGCGATGGCCTCGATGCGCCGCACCAGCTCCACGTTGCGCTCCAGATTGTCCCCCTGAAAGCGCGGATGCTGCAGCCGCCGGTCGCCTTCGGGCACATCGGCGGCGCTGTGGATCACGCCGGAGAGCAGCCCCCGCGCCAGGGGCGAATAGGCCACGAAGGCCGTATCCAGCTCCCGGCAGGTGGGCAGGGCCGCATCGGCCGCCTCGCGGTACAGCAGGGAGTATTCGGTCTGCAACGCCGCGATGGGGTGCACGGCATGGGCACGGCGCAGGGTGGCCGGCGCCGCCTCGGACAGCCCCAGATAGCGCACCTTGCCCTGCTCCACGAGCCGGCTCATGGCTCCCACCGTCTCCTCGATGGGCAGCTTGGTGTCCACGCGATGCAGGTAGTACAGGTCGATCACGTCCGTGCCCAGGCGCTTCAGGCTGGCATCGCAGGCCTTCATGATGTGCGCCGGGCGGCCATCAATGCCCATGCCCCCGTCGTCCTGGCGCACATAGCCGCACTTGGTGGCCAGCACCAGCGACTCGCGGCGGCCGGCGATGGCCTTGCCGATGAGCAATTCGTTGTGGCCCCAGCCGTACATGTCCGAGCTGTCCAGAAAGTTGATCCCCAGATCGATGGCCTGGTGCAGCAATGTCGTCGAAGCCGCGTCGTCGGCCTTGCCGTAAGTCCCCGACATGGACATGCAGCCCAGGCCGATCGCCGAGACCATCAGTCCGCTATTTCCCAACCTGCGTTGCTGCATGGCGAATCATCTCCCCACACGAAGAATATTCCCGGCGTGGCGGTGCCATTGGAACGGCGGTGCCATTGGCACGGCATGACGTCCGGAGTGGCATGTGTGAAACGGCTCCTTCTCACGGGTAGATCATGGTGACCGTACATTCCGCAACCGGGCCACGCGCCTCGTCGCGGCAGGCCGTCTCGAACACCAGCACCTTGCGCCCGTCGCGCAGGAACTTGCGCGCCACCTGGCCCGTGGTCACGATGGTGGCGCCCAAGGCGATGGGAGCCAGATGGCGGTAGCTGTGCTTGAAGTGGATCCCGCCGCTGGGCCGGTCGATGCCCGAGCGGCCCATCACATTGGTGGTGAAGATGGTCACGATGGCCGGCGGCACGTCAGTCAGCGCCGCGTCGTGGGAGGGCGCTGCGCCGTGCGTGGATGCCGTATCGGGCGGCTCGCCGATGGCGCGGCGATAGTCGGCCACGAAGGCGGGCGTGACCTCGCTGCGCAGCGGCGGCAGCGCCTGCCCCTCGGCCAGGGTCTCATAGGTGTACAGCCAATCGTGCATCGCCGCTCCGTGGGTTGGTGCCGTCTTGCGGCAATCAGGTCACCGGAAGTCGCGCGCGGACTCAGGCGCCACGCACCCGGTAGTTGAGGCGGGGAAAGTGCACATGCACCACGCCCACCGCCGGGTCTTCGCGGCGCAGGGTGACCCGCGTGCGCGTGAGGGCGACCAGCGTCCCCTCCACGGGGTCCCGCGCGTAGTCGGTGGGCATCACAGCCACCCCATCGCCGGGGCGCAGCCCGCTGGGATCGGGCGACCCATCGCCGGCCGGCGGCGCCTCGGGCTCGGCCTCGCGGGCCCTGGCCAGCGCCGCCTCGCCGGCCAGGGGCGTGGGCCGCCCATGGCCGATGGCGGCGACGCGCCCCATCCAGTCCCGTACCGCGGGAAACGGATCGAGCACCGCCTGCACCTCAGCCCCGTTGACCGTAAGAAAGTACAGGGCCTGATACACCGCATAATCGGCCAGGCTGGGTGCCGCACCCAGCAGGAAGGGTGGACCCCCCGCGCACCAGGGCTCCAGCCAGTCGAGCTGGGCCACCAGCTGGACATGATAGCGGGTGACCACGCCCGCGGCCCGGTTCACGCTGGGCGGCAGCCCCCACATGGCCGAGCGGTCATCGAAGAACTCCTGGGGCAGGCTGTCCGTGCGCAAGCCGGTGGCGTAGCGGCCGCAGGCCCAGCTCAGGGCATTGTCCCCCCACATGCTGATGGCCTCGCACTGGCCCCTGCTATGCTCCGGGAAAAGGGTCGGCTGCGGATGGCGCCGCTCCAGCTCCTCGGCGATGCAGCGCGTGTCGCAATAGACATCCGCCCCCACCTGCAGCACCGGAATGCGGCGATAGCCGCCCGTCAGCGGCAACAGCAGGGGCTTGGGCATGACCATGGGCTGCTCGACCGAGTGCCAGGCCAAGCCCTTGTGCCCCATGATCATGCGCGGCTTCTCCGCGAACGAGGAGAAATCGTAGTGATGCAGGATCAGGTCTGCCATGGGAGCGTCTGCGCAGGCCCCGGTGGGCGCGCCCGGCGGGCGGGCGTCACACCAGGAGGGACATGAGAATGTAGAACAGGGAGAAGATCAGCCCGCCGTCCAGCAGCCCCCAGGCCACGTTGTCGTTGAGCACCAGCTCCCGCCGCAGGTTGATCCCCGTGGTGACCCACAACGCCACCTGCAACACGCCCCGGGCCACGAGCACATAGAGCACGATGGCGCCCAGAAACTGCCAGTGCTCCAGGCTGCTGAACATGTGCTGCTCGGGATCCATCAGGATCAGCAGGTAGTGGTTCAGCGGAATCAGTCCGGCCACGAAACCCACCAGGGACAGGGGCGCCGCGGGGTTATTGTCGTGAAAGCACTCGTGCAGGATGTTGTTCTTCGGCCCGTAGCCCAGATACAGGAACGAGTGAATCAGCACCGCAACGGTGCCCAGCAGCCAGATGCCCAGCATGTTCATCGTGCGCTGGTAGCGGTAGCCCTCCAGGTCCCACAGATCCAACTGGGTCAGACCCGCCACGAGAATGATGTAGAGCACCGTGGAGAACAGGCTGGTGGCGATGTTGCGCTGGCGGAAGAGCTCGTTGTTGAACGTCACATAGTCGCCCTGACGGTCCTTGCGGTTGCCGAACCAGACCCGCAGCAGCACGGCCATCAACAGCCGCAGCACGGCCATCAGCACCAACAGGATCACGATGCTGATCACGACGGACGGCACGTCCAGGCGAAAGGCCGTGCGCGGCGCCATGCTGATCAGGGCATGAATCAGATAGGAAATGGCCAGAAACCCGCCCAGCATCTCCAGCGCCACGGCCGCATTGGGCGTGGCGCCGAAGACGGCGCGGCGCACCGAATAGCCGCGCGTGAGCACCAGTTCATTGATCAGCCACCACACAGCCAACGCCGCGACACCGATCAGCGTGTAGGCGACGAAGTATAACGCGATGGACCATTGCATATGCACCCGCTTCGCTGTTCATTTGCACGGTTCTTTTTGCACTGCCACGACTCCGGGGCCACCGGGAGCCGTGCTCGTTGGGCAGACTTTAGCAGAATCCTACCCAAGATGCCCCACCATTTTCTGACACTCGGGCCAGCCTCGCGCCCAGCGGGCCCAGGATGGGGTGGCGGCTGTCGTGCAAAACGAGGATGATGACGTGATGCGGTCGCGGGACACGGCTGCGCGGCCCCTGACACGGCGCGGGACGGGTCACGGCACGGCTCACGGCGCCGCATCGGCCGCGGCAGGGGACGACGCAGCGCATGGGATACACGGAAATCATGGCGGAATTGACGGCACTGCTGCAATCGGAGCTGCTGCTGGCCAAGGGGCTGCGCTCGCTGCTGATCGTCGCGGGCACCTATCTGGTGCTCACCGTGCTGCAGCGGCTGCTGCGCTCCCTGGTGGACACGCCGGAGGTGCGCCAGAACTGGCGCAGCGTGGCGCGCATCACCCTGATCTTCATCGCCGTGATCCTGGTGGCCGGCGTGTGGATCGAGGAGTTGCGCACGGTGAGCCTGGTGCTGACCGGGCTTTCCGCCGCCTTTCTGCTGGTCAACAAGGAGGTGTTCCTGGGGCTCACGGGCCGCATTGTGCTCTTCGCCGGACACCACTACAAGCTGTCGGACCGCATCATGATCAATGGCGTGGCGGGAGACGTGGTCAGCATTGGGCTGTTGACCACCCGCGTGATGGAGGTGGGCGGACACACGGGCGAGATGCAGAGCACCGGGCGCGTGGTGACCATTCCCCACATCTGGCTGACCCAGTTCCATGTCTCCAATCTGACCAGCCTACACGGCTATCTGTGGGACGAGGTGGTGCTGCTGTTTCCGCCGGATATACGGCTGGCACCGGTGCTCAGCGCGCTGGAGGAAACGGCCAAGACCGTGCTGCAGTCCGAAATGGAACTGGCGCGCAAGGCTGTCTCCCGTTCCCGCGACGACATCGCCTACCGCCCGGCGCCGGTGACGCCCGTGGCATACGCGGAGTTGCCGGGGGAGCCCATGCCGGGCAATCCGGTGCGCGTGAGCCTGCGCTTCACGGTGCCCGTGCGGCGGCGACGGGAGCTGCACAGCGCCCTGACTCAGGCGGTGCTGACGCGGCTCAAGCACGACGGCATCTCCCTGCGCGACGTGGCGGGTGCGGCGCGGGGCGCACCGCTGGAGACGGAACCGGAGGACACCAAGTCGCGCGACGCCACGCTTCCGCCGCACCGCCGCGACCTGATCTGACGGGCGCCACCGGCGCCTAGAAGTCCACGTGGCCCGGCGTGCGGGGAAAGGGCAGCACGTCGCGGATATTCTGCATCCCGGTGAGGTACATCAGCAGCCGCTCGAAGCCAACGCCGAAGCCCGCGTGGGGCACGGAGCCGTAGCGCCGCAAATCCAGATACCAGCCGTAGTCCTCGACAGGAATACCCAGCTCCACCATGCGCTCACGCAGGGGGCCCATGCGCTCCTCCCGCTGGCTGCCCCCGATGATCTCCCCCACCCCCGGCACGAGCAGATCCATGGCGGCCACGGTGCGCCCGTCGTCATTGGCGCGCATGTAGAACGCCTTGATCTCCCGGGGGTAGTCCACCACGAACAGGGGTCGCCCGATCTTCTTCTCCGCCAGGTAGCGCTCATGCTCGGACTGCAGGTCCAGGCCCCAGCGCACGGGAAACTCGAACGTCTCCCCGGACTGCTCCAGCAGCGCGATTGCCTCCGAGTAGGAGATCGTCTCGAAGGGCGAGGCCAGGATGTGGTCCAGCTTCTCCAGCAGCCCCGGCTCGATGCGCTGCTCGAAGAAGGCGAAATCCGCCGCGCAGCGCTCGCGGGTCTCCGCGATCACCGCCTTGATGAAGTCCTCGGCCAGGCGCCGGTTGGCGGCCAGGTCCGCAAAGGCGATCTCCGGCTCGATCATCCAGAACTCGGCGGCGTGCCGCGAGGTGTTGCTGTTCTCCGCCCGGAAGGTGGGGCCGAACGTGTACACATCGTGAAAGGCCAGCGCGAATACCTCGGCCTCCAACTGGCCGGAGACCGTGAGACCGGCGCGGCGGCCGAAGAAATCCTGGCTCCAGTCCAGCGCCTGACCGGCCCCGGCCAGCCGCTCCAGGTCCAGCGTGGTCACGCGGAACATCTCCCCCGCGCCCTCCGCATCGGAGGCGGTGATGATGGGCGCCTGGAGATAGATGAAGTCCCGCTCCTGAAAGAAGCGGTGCACGGCGAAGGACAGGGCGTTGCGTACCCGCGCGATGGCGCCGAAGGTGTTGGAGCGCACCCGCAGATGGGCGATGCTGCGCAGAAACTCGAAGCTGTGCCGCTTCTTCTGCAGCGGAAAGTCCCCGTCCGCCGCCTGCACCAGTGTCAGCCCGTTGGGATGCAGCTCCACCGTCTGGCCCTTGCCCTCCGAGGGACGCAGCAGCCCCTCCACGATCAGGCTGGAGCCTGTGCTGACCGGGGCCAAAGCTTCCTGCACCGGATTGTCGCCCAGCACCACGACCTGGAGATTGTCCAGGCAGGAGCCGTCGTTGAGCTCAAGGAAGGAGACGCCCTTGCTGTCCCGGCGGGTGCGCACCCAGCCTTCCACGCGCACCCGTTGCCCCGCCGCCTCGGGCAGGAGCAGGGTGCGAATGATGCTGCGCGGCAGCGCTGCGTCAGCCATACAGTTCCTCCGCGTGGAGCATGCCCTGCAACTGGCGCAGGGCGCTGCCGTCCGGGTCGTCCCGGTAGACGTACAGGAAGGCGCGACTGTGGGCCGCCTCGGCCCCGACGGCGTTCACCCGGCGCGGCACGATATGCAGCAGCGCCTCGGCCGGCTCCATGCCCATCTGCCGGCTCAGCGTGGCGCCGCACAGGCCCTCCACGATCAGTACGGGCCGCGCGTTGCCGAGCAGGCGGAAGTGGACATCGCTGCCGAAACGGATGGGCTCCACCTGCGTCTGCGCCTCCACCGTGGTGGAATCCAGCGCCACCAGGCGGATGCCCGCTTGCAGGATCACATCCACCGCATCGTCGGTCAGGTGGGGGATGTGGTAGCTGCCGTCCGTATCGGGCACGAACTGGCCGTCGCGCGGCTGGGCCATCACGCCCCCGAAGCCGGTCAGCACCACCAGGGATTCATAGCCGGCCAGGGCTCTCGCCGGCGGCAGCAAGGCCGCCGTGATGGCCTCGCAATAGGTCACGCCATACCGCGTGTAGGCGCCGGGCAGCTCGGGTCGGCCGCCCAGCCACACCACACGCGCCAGGCTGGGCCGGTCCGCGGGCAGGTCGTCCCGGTTGAGCACGGCGGCCAGGTCGTCGCCGGCATCGAGGAAATGGTAGGGCACGTCCAGGTGCGTCGTGTTGTGGGCCACGATGGGCCGCAGCTCCCCATTGGGTTTGGTGCCGAATTCCCCGCGCATGTAAAGGGCACGCGCCTCCTTGCGGGGAATCATGGGCCGTGTGTCCACGCCGGGGGCGGGCGGATAGGTGAAGTAGTTGGGCAGCGACAGGTCGCAGCGGATCAGCCTGGGGGACATGGAACTCCCGCGTTGCGGTGAAGGCGGACAGGCGCGCATGGGCCAAGGGTGCGGCGCCCCTTGCATGGGCCCGCTTCAACCCGGTCACGGTAGCACACTGCGCCCGGGCCGAAAAATCTGATATAGGTCAATACCCCGGCGGGAATTCCCTGTTAGGTTTGAATCAGAAACCGTGTTATAAGCCCGTGCAATCTGCCCGATAGCGCAGAATCGAATCACCAACGTGGAGCAGCGAGGATGAAGGTCGAACAACTGATGGTACGCAATGTCATAACGGCCAAAGAAGACGATTCTCTGAGCAGCGCGATGAAGCTGATGAAGGAGAACAGCATCAAGCATCTCCCCATCCTGAACAGCTCAGACCACTTGGTGGGCATCGTGACCGACCGCGACATCAAGCGTGCCTCCGCCTCGGATGCATCGATGCTGGAGGTGCACGAGATGCTCTATCTGCTGGACAAGGTCAAGATCGCGCAGATCATGACGCGCAATCCGGTCACGGGCAGCCCCGTGATGACCGTGCAGGAGGCCGCGTCGTTGATGGTGAAGAACAATATCGGCTGCCTGCCGATCACCATCGGCCAGGGCCTGGAAGGCCTGATGACCGTCACGGACTTCCTGAAGTACGTGGCCAACCACTAACCCGTCCAGCGGCGGCGCGCCACCTCGGCCGCGGCGCCGAGGCAGTGGGTGGGAGCCGTCGCCCACCGGGGCTCTCCCGGTGCGGCATTTCCCGTTGTCGCACGTGAGTTGTCGCAAGTGAGATGGACCGTGCCTGCGCCAAAGGCTAGTTGGCGCTGGCGGACTTCATCCGTTCGTCCTCGGTCTTGGCCAGGGACAGCAGCAGATGCTGCAGGTACTTCATGTGGTTGCCGTCCGGCGATACCTGATACTGCAGTCCAACGCCCGAATCGCTGTGCATGCGCGGCACGATGGTACTCAACGCCACGCTCACGTTGGCGCCCAGCAGAATGGAGGCCGACAGGATTTCCTTGCCGATGGGAAACAGCTTCTTGGCCACGCCAGAGCCGGTCTTGACGCGGCAGCCACCCAGGGAAATATCGACCAGCTTGAACTGCTGCTCCACCTTGCCCAGGCCCAGCTTGAGGTTGTTGAAGCGGGACGTGTCGTAGCGCTCGGTGGACCGGCGCGCGCCGCCGGCAAACTGTGTGGGAATCTTGCACAGGAAGACCGAGGCGCCGTTGGTCAGGTTGAAATTGGGCGTGATGATCTCCAGGCGGATCTCCCGCGCATCGGCCTCGGGGATCTTCATGCGTACGCTGCCGCCGGTCTTCAACTCCTGGCTTACCCCTCCGGGTTTGGCGATGACCACCATCCCCCGCTTGATGGAGATGATCGTGTTGAAGCGGATGCGGGTATTCTCGATTTCGATGCGCACGGGCGTCCGCTGGCGCTCCAGCATCTGGAGGGTCTTGACGACCTCCTTTTCCTCCTGATTCGAGAAACCCAGAAAATCCGTCAGTTTCGCCATCGTCAGATCCTGCGTCGCACCCTGGGACAACCGTTCACTGTCCGACCGTCATTCGCCGCTACGCCGCTCGCGGCGGGCGCATCACCCGTTCATCGCGTGGTCGTGGATCGGTCGGCTGCACTGCCCAATGGATACACCGTGCCCCGCTGCGTCGCGTTCATGTTAGGAATCGCTCATTTATATTCCACCATAAATCTATCGCGCGAACCACCCTCGGTGCAAGAATAATAATAACTTTTGAGGGCCAGGGCGCTGGCGTCGCGATGGCGTGAATTGCGACACATGCTGCCGGGTGGACGCTTATGCGCAGGGCCAGCGGTACGTGCGGGGGTTTCCGCGGAGAGGCCGGCAGGCACGGTGTGGGGCGGAACGGACTCTCATAATCCGGCAAAAAATCCCTTAATCCGGGAGTCGCCAGCCGGCGTCGGCCGCCGCCGCGGGTCGCATGGCGGCCTTCCCGGGTGGGGTCGCTATCGGCACGCCCGGGGACCTGTTACACCTGGGCTCGTGCGCCGGCCACCGTCTGGCGCGCCACACCATCCGTTCCGGACTATCCATGGCCTGGCAACCGCTGAACCGGCGCATCCTGCGACTGGCGCTGCCCACGATCCTGATGAACATCTCCGTGCCGCTGCTCGGGGCGGTGGATACGGCCGTGGTGGGCCATCTGGAGGAGCTGCACTTCCTGGGTGCGGTGAGCGTGGGCACACTGATGTTCACCATCCTGTACTGGGGCTTCGGCTTTTTCCGCATGAGCACGGTGGGGCTCACGGCCCAGGCCTGGGGCCGGCGGGACACGGGCGAGGCCATCAACATCCTGGGCCGGGCGGTGCTGCTGGGCGTGGCGGTGGGGCTGGCGATCATCCTGCTGCGCGGACCCATCGTGCGCCTGGGTCTGCACCTGATCGACGCCACGCCCCAGGTGGAATTCTACGCGGAGCGCTATTTCCGCATTCGTGTGCTGGCGGCGCCGGCGGCATTCCTGTCATTCGTGTTCGTGGGCTGGTTCTACGGCATGAACAACGTGGCCTATCCCGTCGCGCTGACCGTGGCGGTGAACGTGCTGAATGTGGGGCTCAATTTCTGGTTCGTGCTGGGACTGGGCATGTCCTCCGACGGCGTGGCCTGGGCCACGGTGGCGGCGCAGTATGCCGGCCTGCTCACCACGGGCGGGCTGTTCTGGTGGCGCTACCGCGACCTGCTGGGCGGGCTGGTGCCACGGGAGGTGCTGCGCTGGAGCCGCCTGCAGGCCATGTTCCTGCTCAACGGCAACATCCTGGTGCGCACGCTGAGCCTGCTCTTTGCCCATGCCTTCTTCATGGCCCAGAGCGCGGCGCTGGGGGAGCTGATCCTGGCGGTGAACACGATCCTGCTGCAATTCCGCCATATCGCCGCCTACGCCATGGACGGCTTCGCCACGGCGGCGGAGGTGCTGGTGGGCGCAGCGGTGGGCCGGGGCGACCGGGAGGGGCTGCTGCGCGCCATCCGCCTGTCCCAGCGCTGGGGCATGCTCATCGGCGTGGCGATCAGCGCGGTGTACCTGCTGGGCAGCCCCTGGCTGCCGGGCGTCTTCACCACCAACGAGCAGGTGCTGGCCCTGGCGGGCGTATACATCTGGTGGGTCGTGCTCGATCCGCTGGTGAGCAACATTCCCTTCATCCTGGACGGGGTGTACATCGGGGCCACGGGCACACGCACCATGCGCAACACCATGATCTTCTCGGTGTTCGGCGTGTTCCTGCCCCTGTTCTTCGTGTTGCAGTGGGCCTTCGGCAATCACGGCATGTGGGCCGCCACGGTGTTGCTGTATGTCGTGCGCGGGGCCACGCTGCACTGGCCCGTGATGCGCCTGCAGCGCGACCCGGGCTATTCCCTGCGCTGATGGCCCATGCCGGGCGCATAGCTTGCCGCGCCATGGGCATCGTTGGCCGAACAGCATCGCTGGCCAGGCAACATCGTTGGCCGAACAGCTCCGCTGGTCAAACAGCTTCGCTGGCCGAACGGCATCGCTGGCCGAACGGCATTGCCACCCTGCGGACGGACCTGATACCTTTTTGAGAGCGGGTACGCACGGGCGCCGGCACGATGACCACCGGCCACGGCAACCGCATGACGGGCACCAGACGGACAGAGGCGCAGCCATCGCCATGGGCGGATCCATGTTGTCAATCATTTCGCGCTATCAGGTCGAGCGCTATCGGGGCAAGACCCAGAAGCTGGAGGAAGTGGCCGTGGCCTTCACGGGCTCCATCGGCACCAGCCGGGATCCCGACTGCGTGCTGCTGATCAACGATCCGTTCAGCCAGCAGGGCTTTTTCTACGAGTTCCGCGCCCCGGACATCATCTACGCCGAGGAACAGCCCAGCCTGACCATGCCCGACGGCTCCACCTGCACCATGGTGCGGCTGTGGATCAAGAAGGGCTCCACGGCCCTGCGCATCGATCCGTTCCATGTCCAGAATACCGCCCACCGGCTCAAGGATTTCTTCAATTAATTGCCATTGATGCCGACGTCCCGCGCTACCCCGCCCGGGTGGCCTGGCCGCCGAGCGACGGCGTGCCCCGCGGCCATCTTTCCAACGCGACCGACCCCTAGCAGCAGCATTCATGTCCCGCAAAATCCTGATCAACGTGGCTTGGCCGTATGCCAACGGCCCCCGGCATATCGGCCACGTGGCCGGCTTCGGCGTACCCAGCGACATCTTCGCGCGCTATCACCGGCTGGCCGGCAACGAGGTGCTGATGGTCAGTGGCACCGACGAGCACGGCACCCCCATCACCGTGCAGGCGGAAAAGGAGGGCATCTCGCCCCAGGAACTGGTGGATCGCTACAACACCGTGATCGGCGACGACCTGTACAACCTGGGCTTGAGCTACGACCTGTTCACGCGCACCACCACGCGCAACCACTACCGGGTGACCCAGGACCTCTTCCGCACCCTGTACACCAAGGGCTACATCATCCGGAAGAAGACCCCGGGCGCCTTCTCCAAGAGCGGGCGCACCCTGCCCGACCGCTACATCGAGGGCACCTGTCCCCACTGCGGCTACGGCGAGGCGCGGGGCGACCAGTGCGACAACTGCGGCAAGCAGCTCGACCCGGAAGACCTGATCGACCCCCGCTCCAAGATCGACGGGGAGCCACCGGTGTTCAAGGAATCCGAGCACTTCTTCCTGGACCTCACCGCCTTCGTCGATCCCCTGCAACGCTGGATCGAGACCCAGCACCACTGGCGCACCAACGTGCGCAACTTCTCCCTGAACCTGCTGGAGAATCTGCAACCGCGGCCCATCACGCGGGATCTGGAGTGGGGCATCCCCATTCCCCTGCCCGAATACGAGACCATGCCGCAGAAGAAGATCTACGTGTGGTTCGATGCGGTGATCGGCTATCTCTCGGCCACGGTGGAATGGGCCCAGCACGTGGGCGCGCCGGAGGCATGGCGCCACTGGTGGCAGAACCCGGACGCCCAGCACTACTACTTCATGGGCAAGGACAACATCGTGTTTCACACGCTGATCTGGCCCAGCATGCTCATCGGCTACGGCAACGGCATTCCCGGTTCCATGGGCGGCGGCCAGGGCGAGCCGTTGAACATTCCCCACGACGTGGTCTCCAGCGAATTCCTCACCATGGAGGGGCGCAAGTTCAGCAGCAGCCGCGGCGTGGTGATCTATGTGAAGGACGTGCTGGCCCGCTACGACGCGGACTCCCTGCGCTACTTCCTCACCATCGCCGGCCCGGAAAACCAGGACACGGACTTCACCTGGGCCGAATTCCTGCGGCGCAACAATGACGAGCTGGTGGCCACCTGGGGCAATCTGGTCAACCGCGTGCTCTCGATTGCCCACAAGCATTTCGGCGAAGTGCCCGCACCGGGCGAGCTGACCGAGGAGGACAAGGCCCTGGAGACAGCGGTGGAGGAAGGGTTCACCACCGTCGGCGAACTGCTGGAGGCGGCGAGCTTCAAGGCCGGCCTGCAGGCGGTGATGCGGCTGGCCGAACAGGCCAACCGCTACATCAGCGATCAGGCGCCCTGGCAACTGGTCAAGACCGACAAGGCCCGTGCCGCGACCGTGCTCTATGTGGCCCTGCGCGCCATCGACAACCTGAAGATGCTCATGGCGCCCGTGCTGCCCTTCTCCTCCCAGCGCCTGCACGAGATGCTGGGCTACGAGGGCTCGCTCTCCGGGACGCTGCACTTCGAGGAGGTGGAGGAGGACGGGCTGGCCCACCGGGTGCTCACCGGGGACTATGCTTCCCGCGTGGGGCGCTGGGCGCCGACCCAACTGCGCGCCGGCCAGACACTCAATCCGCCCGAACCCCTGTTCCGCAAGCTCGACGAGGGCATCGTGGACGCAGAGTTGCAGCGCCTGGAGGCGGCCAGCGCGTGAGGGCGAGACCCGGCGGCAACGGCAGTTGGGATGCGTATGCTCAGATGCGGAAACGCTCGGCCTCCAGGGCCGCGATGAGGTGCAGCAGGTGGGGCAGGAGCCGGTACAGTTCCCCATGGGTGGAACCGCGCAGCAGCTCGTAGGTCAGGATCAGCAGGCCGTTGTTGAGCCCATAGGCCCCCAGGGCGCCCGGCGTGGGATAGCCGATGGACAGGCGCCGCTCGATCCCCACCGCGTCGACGAAGGTGCCGATGGCGCCGTTGATACCGGGGGGCATGGTCTCCGGTGGCCGCTCCACTTCCACGAATGTCTCCCGGTAGCTGTGCAGGGAGATCACTGTGGAGGGTGCCACGACGTCCAGGGCGCGCAGGAATGCCTGGGTCTCCGGCTCGGAGGCCGGAGCGGTGCCGGGCGGATAGCGCGGATTCAGCGCCTCGGGCTTCCAGTCGGGCGCGGGCAGGTTGCGGTTGAGGTCCACATTGCGCGCATTCCAGCGCTGCCGCAGAAAGGCGCCGTCCGGATTGAGGCAGGGCAGCACGGGCGCGGGACACCCCGCCTGCAGGAGCAGATGCCCCAGGAACACCCCCTCCGACTCGTCCCCGTGTACCCCGGCCATGACCAGCAGATTGGCCCGCCGCGCGCCGTGCAGGGCGATATCATGCCCGAGCAGCGAGCGCCCCAGCACCTGGGCCTGGGCCGGCGCGCGGTCCGCCGCGTTCCAGGGCGGCGGGTCCACCAGCAGGGGCATGGCGGGCATGGGATGGGGACGATCGGCCATGGAACGGGGATGCTGGCTAGTTGGGCAGTTCGGTCAGCGAGCGCTCGTAGAGTTCCTCGATGGCCGCATGGCCGTTGGGCTTGAGGTTGCGCGTGCCGACGCCGGCGAAATGATAGGCGCTGATGCGGGGCAGGCTCTCGCCTTCCAGCCGCACCCAGGCGCTGGAGGGGCTGTCCCACTGGTGCCAGGCGTCGCGCTCCTGATCGAACACATAGAGCGTCTTGTTGCATAGCTTGGCGAATTCGGCGCCCCAGCCCGTGCCCCCGCGCACGGTCATGTCATCCATGATCTCGCCGATCACGAACACTTCCTGGGTGTTCACGATGATGTGAAACAGGGTCTGCAGAATCTTGCGGAAGGTCTCGCCCTTGTGATTGTAGTTGCGGCTGAGCAGGCGCGAAATGTAGGTCAGGCTCACGTCACCGCGCAGCAGCTCCTCCTGGCTCAGCTCGTGGATGCCTCGCGAGCGGGCGTTGGGATGGCCCTCGTAGGTGAAATTGACCTCCTGCACGCCATGCGTTTCGGCAAGGCGTCCAAATTCCGCTTCGGCACCCTTGGTGGCACCGCTGTACAACACCAGATCGGCGGCTCTCATGGCGGTTCCATTCGATCGAACGATTGTGCAACGTACATTGCTGTGCGACGGGCATTGCCGTGCGACGGGCATTGCCGTGCGACGGGCTTGACCCGCGCGGACGGGGCACACGGCAACCCCTGCCGGCATGGCCGCATGTGATCCCGCCACATGGCCTCTGCGCGAGCTAACACCATAGAGGCTATTGGATTGACTGGCAATTGCGGGGCCTTGCGCCCCGTCGCGCAACACGGCCGGGCGGATGCCTGCCGCGTGTGGATATGCTAGCATTGAAGAGTGGGGGTGGCCTGTGCGACAACCGTCCCTGTAGGCGGTATGTCGGAGCCGGCGGGGCGGATTGAACCCTTTTCCGTGGACTTGGTTTGCGATGGAATTGCAGAACGCGCTGAAGACGATCCGCCGTCAGTTGGACACCTACGTCGTGGGCCAGGAAGACGTGAAGGAGGCGTTGATCCTGGGGCTGATCGGCCAGGAACACATCTATCTGCAGGGCGAGCCCGGCTGCGCCAAGACCCTGATCGCCGAAGTGGCGGGCAACGCCGCGGACCTGCGCTTCCAGTTCAGCCAACTTCATCGCGACACGCGCATGAACGAGCTGGTGGGCGACATGGTGCTGCAACGCCAGAACACCCCCGACGGCTCCCAGGTCATCAGCCAGACCGTGCTGCCCGGGGGATTGCTCACGGCGGACGTGGCCCTGCTGGACGACATCACGCGGGCACCGGGCGAGGCGCTCAACGTGTTGCTGCGCATGCTCAACGAGCGGGAGTACCTGGAATTCTCCCTGCCCCTGATGACCTGCATCGCCACCACCAACCCCACAGATTCGGACTATTACAACGAGCCGCTGGACCCGGCCAACCTGGACCGCTTCACGCTGCAGATCAAGACCACCGGCGCCGTGGGCTCCTGCAACTGGGAGGAGGCCCGCGACATCATCGACATGTACGAAGGTGCCGCGGCGGACTTCACCGGTGAGGAGAAGGTGGATGCGACCCTGCTGCGCGCGGCGCGCACACGGCTCAAGGACATCCGGCTGACCCCGCAGGTGGCCAAGGCCTATCGGGACTTCCTCAATGCCCTGGTCAACCGGTACGGCTGCAACCCGACCAACTCCCTGCTCACCGACCGCACGATGCTGGTCAAGGTGCCGCTCATGCTGCGGGCCATGGCCATGCTGGAAGGGCGCGACCATACCATTGCCCAGGACCTGCGGGTGCTGAAGTACATCCTCACCTTCCGCATTCCCGAGCAGCTCTATGAGCAGCTGGACGAGATTCTGCAGCAGTTCATGCAGGAAGCGGAAGAAATGGAGATGGAGGGCGACCAGAGCGAGCCCGCCCAGGACATGCAGGGACAGGAGGAGCAGGACGCCGCCGGCGACGAAGCGGCCGACGACAGCCAGCCCGCCGACGCGGACCAGCAGACCGCCGAGGAGATCACCGAGGCCATGGAAGCCGAGGGCGACGAGCAGGAACAGCGCCGCCCCATGCAGCAGCAGGCCAGCGGCGGCCAGGACAGTCAGCGCACCCAGCACAATCAGCCCCAGCACGTGGAGAACGTGGAGTTCCTGCTGGAGAAGATCCGCGGGCAACTGGAGCGCAACCCGGCCGAGGCCGAGGTGCATCCCGGCGGCCAGCCGCGCACCTACAAGCGCATGCGCAGCTTCGAGGAATTTCTGGACACGGACCCGGTGGAATCGGCCATCTGGCTGGAACAGACCCACCCCACCCTGCCGCGCTCCTACCGGCGGCAGAAGAAGCACATGGGCGGCAAGGTGGTGATCATCCGCGACGTGAGCCAGTCCATGGAGGGGCGCTACGCCCGCTGGACCTCCTCGGTCGTGACCAAGCTGGTGGGCCTGGTGCGCAAGAAGCGCATGCGCATCGGCTACATCGAATTCAACCACGTCTCGCGCAAGTACGACCATGACGGGCGCTTCTTCACCCGGGACTACGAGAAGATCATCGAGAAGGCGACCAACGTCTCCTGCTCCGGCGTGACCAACTACCAGTATCCCCTGCGCGATGCGCTGCACGAGCTGCGCGGCGGGCGCGTGAAGAACAAGCACATCCTGTTCCTCACCGATGGCGAGCCGACCCAGGGCGACTGGCTGGTGCGCGAGGAGCGACGCCAGGCCCGCATCATGGGCGTTTCCATTCACACCATCTTCATCGGCACCACGGAATGTCCGGAGATTCTGGACATTCTCTCCGAGGAGACCGAGGGCGCCCAGTTCTTGGCCACGCCCGACGGCCAGGGCGGCCTGAGCATCGGAGAGCGCGAGCGGCGGCAGCCCAGTGACCATGGCATTCCTACCGTAATGCCCTTCGGCCAGTTGCGGCAGACCCAGATGACGTATCCCAAACGTTCCTAGCCCGATGCCGTTCCGTGGCGACCCGGCGTCCGCACGGCGCCGGCTTGGCATGCAGCATCCCCAACACCCCTGACGGAGAGTATTTTTGGAACCACAGAACGATGCCAGCGCGATTTCCCGCCATTTCGCCGATCTCAAGACAGAGATGGATCGGTACGTGGTCGGTCACGACGTGGTCAAGCGGGGGCTGATCCTAGGGTTGGTTGCCAGAGAACACATCTACATCGAAGGCCCGCCGGGCATGGCCAAGACCATGCTGGCGGAAATCGTTTCGGCCGCGTCCAATCTGGAATTCTACTTCTACCAGTTCCACCGCGACACGCGGCTGGCCGAGCTGGTGGGCGACATCGTGATCGAGCGGCAGCCCTCGGGCGATGCCGGCGAGCTGATCATCCAGACCATCCGCAAGGGCGGTGTGCTCACCGCCGAGTTGTGCGTGCTGGACGACATCTCCCGTTCGCCCGGCGAGGCGCTCAACGTGCTGTTGCGCATCCTCAACGAGCGGCAGTTCCAGACCGAGCGCATTCCGCTGCTCTCGGCCATCGCCACCAGCAACCCCACAGCCGACGACTACTACAATGAGCCGTTGGACCCGGCCAACCTGGACCGCTTCACGATTCAGATGCGCTCCCAGGGCCTGATCACCGAGAACCAGTGGGATGACGTGGAGAAGGTGATCGACCTGTACTCGTCCCAGCAGTTCAGCGACGAGGTGACGCCGGAGCCGATCCTGAGCAAGCAGGTGTTTGACGATGCCTACGCACTCCTGCACCAGGTCACCGTGCCCGAGCTGGTCAAGCGGGGTCTGATGGACCTGCTGTCGCGCTTCGTGAACCAGTTCAAGCTGGATTCCACCAACGCGCTCATCACGGACCGCAGCTTCCTGGTCAAGACGATCAAGATTCTCAAGGCCCATGCGCTGATTCACGGTCGCATGCAGGTGGTGCCGGCGGATCTGATCGCCATGACCTTCCTCACGGCCTTCCGGCTGCCCGAGGAGATCGACCGCGCCATGCCCAATCTGGTGGCCGAGACCATTCAGCGCGTGGGCGAATAGCCGCCCCGCGGGCCGCGCCGCGGACGTTCCCATGGTGGCATAGTCACTGTACTGTGGAGGATCGGTCAATCATCGAGCTGGCGGATGATGAACTCGGTGTACATGTCCGCCGGCGCGATCTGGAAGCGCACATCCAACACCATGCAGCCGCTGCCCTTGGGCAGCACGAGCACCGGATTCAGGTCCACATCCAGGATCTGCGGATGCTGGTCGACCATCTGTGACAGGCGCAGCACCGTCTGTTCCAGCGCAGCCACATCCAGGGCCGGCCCGCCGCGGTAGCCCTGAAACAGGCGGCTGGACTTGAGCCGGCTGATCATGTTGCGGGCGTCCAGGTCCGTCAGTGGGTGCAGGCTGAACTGCACATCCTGAAACAGCTCCAGGTAGATGCCGCCCAGCCCGGCCATCATCACGGGGCCGAACTGCTCGTCGAAGTGCACACCCAGCACCGCCTCCAGGCCCTGCTTGGCCATGGGCTGAATCAGCACCCCGTCCATCTCGTCGCGCCGCCCCTGCTGCTCCAGGCGCCCGGACAGCTCCCGGAATGCCGCCGTCACCGCCGACTCGTCCTCCAGGTCCAGGTACACGCCACGCACGTCGGTCTTGTGCACGATGGTGGTGCTGGAGAGCTTGAGCACCACGGGAAAGCCCACCTCCCGCGCCATCCGCGCCGCTTCGGCCGCATCCGCGGCATGGCGGGTGGGCACGCAGGTGATCCCGTAGCTCCGCAGCAGACTGAAGCTGTCCATGGCAGACAGCCAGCGCCGCTGGCCCCGTTCCATCCCTTCCAGGCCCTTGTCGAGGATGGCTTCGGCGGCCGGCTTGTCCGTATCGGGAAAACTCACCTTGGTGCCCAGGGGCGTACTGCGCATGCGGCTGTACCAGGTCAGCGCGGACAGGGCCACCACGGCGTCCTCGGGAAAGCGGAAGGTGGGAATGCCGGCGGTCTCCAGCAGGTCGATGCTCTGCTCCCCTTCCGGATCGCCGATCAGCGTCGCCAGGAGCGGCTTGGCGCTGCCCACGGACTCGCGCACGCGGATGATGGCCTGGGCCACCTCCACCGCCGGGGTCAGCATGGGCGGGATGAACATCACCACCACCTGATCCACCTCGTTGCTCTCCAGCAGCAGGCGCAGGCACGTCTCGTAATCCGCCGCGCTGGCCGAGGCGATCATGTCCACGGGATTCGCCGTGCTGGCGGCCGGCGGCAGATGCTCGCGCAGCCGGGCCTGCAATCCGTCGGACAGCACCGGCACGGCCAGGCCCTCCACCTCGGCCCGGTCGGCGCTCAGGATGCCCGGCCCGCCGGCATTGGTCAGAATGCCCAGGCGCGCCCCGGCGGTGAGCGGCTGGCTGCCCAGCACCTTGGCCGCCGCGAAGAGCTGCTCCATGGTGTCGGTCTGGATGATGCCCGCCTGCTCCAACAGCGTGCGCGCCACCACGTTGGAGGAAGCCAGCGCCCCCGTGTGCGATGATGCCGCCCGCGCCCCAGCCGCGCTGGTGGCTGCCTTGAGCACGATGATGGGCTTGGTGCGGCTCACCTGCCGCGCGATGCGGCTGAACTTCTTGGGGTTACCGAAGGACTCCAGGTACAGCAGGATCACCTTGGTGCCCGGGTCGTTGCCCCAGAAGTACAGCAGGTCGTTACCGGAAATGTCCGCCTTGTTGCCCGCGCTGACGAACTGGGAGATGCCCAGCCGCAGTTCCTTGGCCAGGTTGAGAATGGCCAGGCCCAGGGCACCGCTCTGGGAATTGAAGGCGACCTGCCCATGGGGCGGGAAGTGGGCCGCGAAGGTGGCGTTTAGCCGCACCCCCCGTTCCGTGTTGAGCAGGCCCATGCAGTTGGGCCCCACCATGCGCATGCCGTGGCGGCGCACGATCTGCAGCACCTCGTTCTGAAGTTCACGCCCCGCCGGGCCCGTTTCCGCGAAACCGGCCGACACCACGACCACGGCATGCACCCGCCGCGCCGCGCACTGGCGCACCACCTCGGGCACGGACGCGGCCGGCACCGCGATCACCGCCAGATCGATATCGTGGGGCACGTCCAGCACGCTGGGGTAGCACGTGAGCGAGCACACCACCGCCTCCCGGGGATTCACCGGATAGATGGGCCCGGCGAAGCGCTGATCGAGCAGGTTGCCCACCAGGTTGTAACCGATGGAACCTTCCCGGTTGCTCGCACCGATCACGACCACCGAGCGGGGCCGGAAGATGCGCTCCATGGCCACCACCGCCGAGCGCTGCTCCCGCAGCCAGCGCCGCTCCTGGGACGCCTCGGTGACCTGGATCGGAAACTCGATGTGCACCACCCCGTGGTCCATGCTCGTGGCGATGCGGAAGCCCATGTCCCGGAACACCTGGAGCATCTTGCGGTTCTCGGACAGCACCTCGGCTTCCAGCACCTCGATGTCCGCCAGCCGCGCAAAGGGCAGCAATTCCTGCAGCAGGTGCGTGCCGATGCCCAGGCCCTGGTAGGTATCCTCCACGGCAAAGGCCACCTCGGCATGGGTGGGCTGGTTGAGCCGCACGTACTGCCCCACGGCGATCAGGCGATCCTTGCCGGGGTCCTTCTCATCGGGCACGACGCCCACGATGGCCATCTCGTTGTCGTAGTCGAGCTCGGTGAAATGCTCGATCTCCATCTCCCCCAACCGGCGCATGACGCTCATGAAGCGGTAGTAGGTGGATTGCAGGGACAGGCGCCCGTAGAACAGGCGCAAGCGCCCCTTGTCTTCCGGGGAGATCGGCCGCAGCAGCAGGCTGGTGCCGTTCTTCAGCGTGACGTTCTTGCTCCACCGCGGCGGTGTCTTGGGGCTCATGTGCGGGCTTCTCCGGGCATGGGGTTGCGCCCCCGTGGCCGCCGGTGGCGGCGGCCGGCAATCGTTCACATGGGTCGGTTCCCATGCCACTATAGTATGGCAGGCCGTCAGACGCACGGGGCCTGGCGCGGCTGCCGCGCGGTCTCGCAGACCCTTAACAGGTTTCCGGACAAGGTGCTTCCCGACCACATGCCAACGGACGGGCCGCCGGCTCATGCCCCTGCCGCCATGCCGCCCCCGGGGCGCCATGTGCTGCTGTGGGATGGGGACTGCGCCTTCTGCGCGCGCTGGGTGGGCTGGGTGTTGCGCCGCAGCCGTGGGCTGCCCGTCTCCGTCATGCCGTACCGGCTGGCCATGGCCTGGCTGCCCCCGGAGGTCGCGGCCCTGGCGCCGCGGCAGGCTTGGCTGCGCCTGGCCGATGGCCGCTATGTGGGCGGCGGGGACATCCTGCCCGCGCTGCTGCGACTGTGGGGCCGGCCGCGGCTGGCTGCCGTGCTTGCGGGGCGACCTCTGTGCTGGTGTGTGCGCGCCGGCTACCGGCTGGTGGCCCGACACCGGCGCTGGTTCGCCCGGTTGCCCTTTCCCACCACCGCGGCTGCTTCGACAACGTCCCGCGTTGATGCTTAAATGGGACTCATCCGCCACCGCGCCCCGCGGCGGTTCTCCTCGGATCTGAACGGATTGACGGAACCATGGCCGACCAGCCGTTTGACAACCCCAGGCAGACACTCGGGGAACGCCTGCGCCAGCTGCTGCACCGCCTGGGGGTATGGTGGCGGCAGGATTCCGGGGGGCTGGCGGAACGGGCCAAGCAGATCTTCGACACCACGTCGGACCAGGTGCTGCAACGGGCCGAGGAAACCCGCCGCGCCGTCAAGCTGCGCATGGCCATCATGGACGTGGAACACAACCTCAACCGCCTCTATGCCCAGATCGGCAAGTTGAGCTGCGACGCCGCGCCGGAGGACAGCGAGGAAATTCCCATCCGGGGCGATCTGGCGGACAAGCTCTCCCTGGCCCGCGAATATCGCGCGCGCCTGGCCGCACTGCGCGAGGAGCAGCGCGAGCAGACGCCCTAGGCTGGGCGGACCTCATGTCTGCTCGCCCCCACCCCGTTTCCGCGGGACCTGCCCACCCGGCCCGCCGCGGCCAGAACGGGCTTCCAGCAACGCAACAAGCTCCCTGAGCAGTTCCATCTCCTGCTGTATCTGCTCCAGCCGATCCCGGCAGTAAGCCAGTAGGACGTCGGCGTTGGGGGAGTTGGGAGGCATCCGGCGTCTTATCGGGAAGGCGCTGCGTGGCGCGAGGGCGGGACGCAAGGGCGGGTAGCGTCCGCGGGCGCGCCTACCCGATCGGGGACAACCGGGGTCATCCGCCCTCACGTGAACGGGGTTTATTCTCGACAAACGGATGTGCCGGAAAAGGGTTCCGTAGCACCGGGTATCGCTTGGGCCGGCCCGGCGACCCTTGAACTCGCCCAGGCGAGCCGGTACACTGCTCCGTTCCCGCAATGCCGATGTGGTGGAACTGGTAGACACGCTGTCTTGAGGGGGCAGTGGGAGAAATCCCGTGGGAGTTCGAGTCTCCCCGTCGGCATTCTCCATCCGCAGTCGCTGAATTCATGGCCGTATGCTTGGCGGACGTCTGCCTGCACTACGTTGTGCCACCCATTTCCCATGGCTGGAAACGTGAGTACGACGAGATGGCGGATACCAAATACCCGTTGAAGCGGAGCGGGGTGTGGTGCATGCGGTGCCGCCTGCCGCGTGTGCGCGCCCCGGAAGCGATCGGCGGGGCAGGCCCGCTTGTTTTGCCCGCCCGCTACACGGGTGCCCGCTGGGGTGCGTTGGCCCAACGTGACGGGCAAGGCTGTGGGCATCGGCCACGCGGTGACGTGCCTGCATATTCCTGAGCGCGCCTCCGAGGGCAAGACCACGCAGACCCACAACGATCGGCTCATGCCTGCCGCCAGGCTGCTTGCCCCGCTGGTCAAGCAGCTGGGCAAGGCCCGGGGGGACGGCCCGGTGTTTCGCCGTTGCGGTACGTGAACGGACAATACGCACGGCGGGGCTGAGCCGGCCAAGGCGTTTGGCAATGCATTCCCGCGGGTCGTGAAGGACGGCTGAGCATTCATGGCGGAATCATCTGCTCGGCTGTTCATCGGATTGCGCGGCAATCAAGAGCTCCCGCCCGATGGTACCTGCGCTAGGTCATGCGCAACGCCTCCTTGGCATGGTGCACATCGCTGAATGCGGTGGCTGTGGTTAGCACCTTGTGCAGATGCTTGACCGACGGCGTGACGATGGCGATGAAATAGGCTTCGCGCAGGCGCCGCTGGGCGGGAGCATCCACCGTATAGCCGCTCGCCCCGGCGTGCAGCATGGCCCCCTGGGCGGCGCGCAGGGACAATTCCGCGCCGGTCAGCCGCGCGCGCCAGACGCGATGCATGTAGCTCGGGTCCGCCTCCCACGGGGTGCGGGCCAGCTGCAGCGTCTCCGTGCGCAGCGCGTCCAGCGCCTCGGTCAGGTCGGGCACCTGATCGGGCAGATACCTGTTGATCTCCCGCCGGCTGCGGCCGCTGCGTTCGATGTTATCGATACAGCCCTGCACCAGACCCAATGCCATGCCCAGCTGGAGCAGCACGAAGCCGGCCCGGATGCGCGGGATGAAGCCTTCCACGGGATCCGCCAGCACCTGCGCCTCGGAGACAAACACATCGCGCAGCCGCATGGCGAACGTGCGCGTGCCTTCCAGCGCGGTAAAGTGAACGCTCTGCACCAGGTCCAGGCCCGGTGCGGCACAGTCCAGCAGCGCCATCACATCCCGCGGCGCCTTGCCCTCCACGTGAAAGATCGCACCAACGGCGTGGTGTTCTCCCAGGTTGGATACCCAGGGGAGACTGCCGTTGACCAGATATCCGCCGTTCACCGGCGTCCCCGTGAGGCGCAGGGGCTCAATGCCCGCGTAATGCTTCATGGGATTGGACAGTGCCGTACCGCCGAAGCGCGAGCCGTCGGCAATGGCCGGCAGGTCCCGCTCGCGCAGGAGCACGTTGGGAGAATTCTCCAGGTACCAACCGCAAGCGTCCTGACACCAGACCAGAAATGCGGTGGAGAGACAGGTTTCGCCGACTGCCGCGATGGCTTCGATGGCCGCACCCAGGCCCAGGGGCTTGTCCCCTCTCCGGGAGGAAAGGTGCTGCCGAAACCCCCCCAGCCGCCCCAGGCTGCGCATCACATCCGCCGGGTACAGCCCTTCCCGGTCGATCCGCAGCACGAGGGGGCTGAGCTCCCGCAGGGCCAGATCGCGCACACGGGCGCCGAAACCGGCGGGCGTGTCCGTGCCCGCGAGGGAACGCCGCAGGGCACCACGCTTGTGTTTGTTCATGATCCGATCACGTGTGATGAATGAATGCCGATGGATCGCTCAGGCCAGACTGACCAGGGTCGGCACGGGCTGGCGCATGGTGTTGGCCACCGGAGACCATTTGTCGGCATGGGCCACCAGCGCCTCCAGGGTCTGCCGGTCCGCATCGGCGTCGAGATGCACATTGATGCGGATCTCGCTGAAGCCCACGTGCTTGTCGGACAGGTCGCCCACGCCCCACACGCCGGTGATGTTGATGTCCGCCTCCAGCTCCAGTTCCACACCGTACAGCGCGATGCCCTGGTCGGTGGCGTTTGCCTGGATGCCCACGGCAATGCAGGATCCCAGGGCGGCCAGCACGGCCTCGGACGGATTGGGCGCCGTATCCTTGCCCAGCAGCCCCGGCGGCTCGTCCACCACATGGGCCGGCAGATTGCGGATATAGTTCAGGTTGCGAAATTGTCCTTCCAGCACGGTGCGGCATTTCAGCGTGCGCACAGCGCCGGGGTCGGACTTGCCCTTGGCGGCCAGTCCTTGCAGGCCCTGGGCGTCGATGCCCGGCAGGGTCTGCTTGAGGGTCTTGGTGACGGTTGCGGTCATGGGTGATTCCTCCAGCAATGGATGTCAGCAGTGAGCCCGCGCGCGACAGGCGCGGCGGGAAATCAGGTGGGCTCGTGATGTGCCCAGGCAAAGCGGCGAATCAGGGCCAGGCAGGCGGCATCGAGCACAAAACCGATGCCGCCGATCAGGATCACGATGGCGGCCAGCCGGTCGTATTCCAGGGTGTCCCGCGCATCGTTGATGGCGTATCCCAGGCCGCTGGTGACCCCCAGGTATTCGGCCGGTACCAGCACGATCCAGGCGATGCCGATGGCCAGCCGCAGCCCCATCAGCACATCCTGGAGAATGGCGGGCAGCACGACATACCGCACCAGGTGATGCTCCCGTGCGCCCAGGTTGCGCCCCACGCGGAACCACTGGGGGTCGATGCGGCGGATGCCGTTGGCCGAGGCGAAGGTGATCGGCCAGATGGCTGCCGCGGCGATCAGGAACACGATGGCGCTGTCCCAGGTGCTGAAGGCCAGCACGGCGATGGGCATCCAGGCCAGGGGGCTGATCATGCGCAGCAGTTGGAAGGGCAGGTGACTGGCGGCCCGCATGGCGGCATAGCGCCCCACCAGCACCCCCAGCGGAAACCCCAGCAGCGTCGCCCACAGCAGGCCCAGCCCCACCCGGTACAGGCTGGGCCAGGCGATGGCCCAGGCCTCGCCGGCGCTCAGCAGGCGCAGCAATGCCGCCAGCGCCGGGCGGGGCGCAAAGCCGGCGAAGGAGGCCGTGGCCGGGTTGGCGGAAATGAGATAGCCGCCGAACCACCACAGGGCGAACAGCACGCCCAACCCCAGCAGGGGAAAGCCCAGCGCCAGCCCACCGGCCCGCAGGCGCGGCAGGCCGGGCGCCTGCCACACCGTGGCCCGCGCCGCCGGTTGGGAGACGGCACTCATAGGGCCACCACCTCCTCCCGCTCAAAGGGATGGCGGGGGTCGACGCCAGGCAGATTTACCCAGTTCGGGTGCTGTGCCAGGGCCTTGCGCACGAAGTCGTAATTCACCAGGTCGTCGGCCACGTGCTGTGGGTCGAGCCCCTGCAGGAAGGTGGCGTCGCCGCTCACCAGGGTCTCGTTCATGGCATTCACGATCAGCTTGGTGGCGGACGGATAGGGCCACGGCTGGAAGTCGATGCGGCCGCTGCCCCAGTCGGCATGCTGAATCGCCTGGGGTGCCGCATAGTTCGCCGGGTCGTAATAGGTCATGGCGCGCGTGACCACCTCGGCCGGCATGGGCAGATAGCGCTTGCCGTCCCGGGAGAGCATGTGGGCCACCGCGGCCTTGTTCTCCGCGGCGTACAGTGCGCCGCGCACCACGGCGTTGACCACCTTCTGGCTCCAGACCTGCCGGGTGTCCAGATGGGACTCATGCATGCACACGACGCAGCAGGGATGGTTGCGCCACATGTCCCCGGTGAAGCGGAGCATCGTGGCCCCGACCAGCAGTTCACCGGCGGCATTGAACGGCTCGGCCACGATATAGGCATCGATCTTCTGGGCGGCCAGCGCCGGGGGCATGTCCGGCGGGGGCATGACCAGCAGATTCACCTCCCGCGGACCCAGGGTCTGGGATTGGGGCTTGATGACGGGCGTCAGGCCGGCATGGCGCAGCCCCATCTGCAGCACCACATTGTGCATGGAGTACCAGTAGGGCACCGCTACCTGGCGCCCCGCCAGTTCGGCAAAGCTGCGGATGTTGGTGTGCCGGCCCACCACCAGCCCGGAGCCGTTGGTGTGGTTCCAGGCCACGATCTTGACGGGGAAGTTGTTATTGTAGCGCATCCACACGGGGATCGGCTTGAGCAGGTGCACCAGATTGAACTTGCCCACCGCAAAGCCTTCGACCAGGGGCGACCAGCCCCGGATCAGCGTGGGGCGCGCCACGCGCAGCCCCTCGTCCTCGAAATACCCGTTGGCATGGGCCACCAGCAGGGGCGTGGCATCGGTGATGGGGATGTAGCCGATGCGCACCACCTCATCGTCCGGTGCCGCAAAGGCGTTGCGCGCCAGGCCGGCGCCCAGCATGGCGGCAAGGCCGCCGGCTGCCAGATGATCCAGGAAGTTGCGCCGCGTGATGCCGCCGGCCGCGGCCCGTGGGGTTGTCTGCTCGTTCGTCATCAGTTCAGTTCTCGCGATGTCTGGTAGGTGTAGGGACTCGCCGTGGCCGGAAACGGCCGGGCGGCATCCACGAATGTCTGCTCAAGCTGGTGGCGCAGGCGCTGAAAGCCCACGTGCGCCCGATCCCGGCGGTGGCCGGCAGGCAGTTCCACCGCCTCGCGCACCCGGCCGGGGTGACTGTCCATGACCACGATGCGATCGCCCATCAGCAGGGCCTCGTCCAGGTCGTGGGTCACCAACACCGCGGTCATGCCAAGGGCATCGATGATGCCGCGCACCTGGGCCTGCAACTCGGCACGGGTCATGGCATCCAGCGCCGAAAAGGGCTCATCCAGCAGCAGCACCTCCGGTGCCGTGGCCAGCGAGCGCGCCAGGGCCACCCGCTGTTGCTGGCCGCCGGAGAGCATACGCACGTCATCCTCGGCGTGTTGCTCCAGTCCCACCAGCTGCAGCATCTCCTCGATGCGTCGGCGGGGCGGCGTGGGCGACGGCACGAATTTGAGCCCGAAGCCCACGTTCTGTGCGACGTTCATCCAGGGATACAGCGACGGCTGCTGGAAGATCAGGTTGCGCCGCGGTGACGGCCCGCTGACCGGTAGCCCGTCGATGCGCACCTCACCCGAACTCGGCCGCAGCAATCCTGCGATGAGCTGCAACAGCGTTGACTTGCCGCAGCCGCTGCGGCCCACCACCGCCAGCACCTGCCCGTGCGGGATAGCCAGGTCGATGTCGGACAGCGTGTTCAGCTTGCGATGGCGATAGCGGTGGGACAGCCCACACAGCAATATCTTTGCCGACTCGTCTTGCGATGACGCCGATGTCTTCGTCGGCTCGATTTTCATCGCTGCTGCTTTCATGGATACCCTTTCGATCCTCGCGTCCTGGCTTCACCACCGTCTGGCACGCGCGCGCGCAACCGGCACGCCGACTGCCCGCAAACTCGCCAAAATTGGGAATATGCGCCGCGTTCATTCCGCGGTGGAAGCGTTCTTCCGTTGCCCGCTTGTCGGTCAACGCAAGTTAAGGCTACGTTCGTTTGGAGAGAGTAGCAATCATTTTCGTCAAAGTTATATCGTAAAAACATCAGTTCATGCTTCATTCGAACGTGACTATTCTATTAGCCTGTGACAGATAACTTGCGATTGGCACAGCAGTCTATGCCAGTGCTCCACGCAAGCCACGGCAATACCGGCGGGCCGGATCCGGCTGCCCGAGCGACGACTGTCGCTGGATGTGCGCCACGGATTTGCCGACACCATCGGCAGGGCGCACGGGTTGCGGTGTGCCGTGCGGTTGCCGCCTGACGACGCCACACGTGTGCGGCAAACGCTCACGGCTGACGTTGCCGTGAGCCATGTTCCGCGTGCGCAGTGACAGCGCGGCGCATGTATGCGGGGATCACGAACAGGCCGATGCCTGGCCCGAAGCAGAGCTGTGATTTCCGACTTGCAGCAATTGGGGTGGGCCTCCAGGAGGCTGCCACTGGCGGGAGCGGGGCAGGGATGTATTGTCCTGCAAGGCCGTTCGACTGCCTCGCAGTGCCGGCTGTGGGGACGGGGGGACTATTGTCTACTGTTTTCGTGTTTTCGACGGAAAGAAGACCGCGTGTCTCTTTCAGCACGGGGGACGATTCACCCGGCATGGGCCGTGTGGCCCGACCGCGCGGCGCCACGACCCTACCCAGGTGAGACTGTCTACGGGTCGAGCTTGGGCACTCGCATCATCAATCATCGGCTAGCGTGGACGTGCCGGGGAATTGATGCCTGAACGGTTCAAGCGGAATGGCGGGAATCGTTGAATGCCGTGTGGTGGTCTCCAGAGGCACTCACGCGCGCTGCCGCATGGGCTGGGCGCGAATCACGTGTGGCGGATTGCAGGAGCCAGCGCCTGCTGCGAAGGCGTTCGGCAAATCATGTTTGGCTCAGCACGATCAGGGGAAGCCGGTAGCTGGTCGCTGCGTCGGTAGGGCGTTGCGGGATTCATCAGGAAGTCATCGGATGTGAACCCGGGTGAACAGGTCTGCTGGTGCTGGGGGTCAGCCATTGCCTTGCGAAATTGATTAACCGCCGCGCCCACTCGGGGGCGTGCATCCTCATCCTCGAAGAGCAGGGATGCACTGTAGTCGACAGGAATGGCGTTCACTCGCCGCAGGTAGTCCGCCACTGCCTTGATGTTCTGCACACGGGGCCGCCGGCGCAGTCGGATG
>Ga0326597_10000561_pt1 | contig 66125 bp, 68 predicted proteins | sample RVTome_12_FD_203789 | JGI IMG/M metagenome (GOLD analysis project Ga0326597, IMG submission 203789) | Soil microbial communities from uranium-contaminated site in the Upper Colorado River Basin, Wyoming, United States - RVT100D185 | ecosystem: Environmental > Terrestrial > Soil > Contaminated >...
CGGGGTTTCTCGCCGAAGGCTTCCATCTCCGGGCTCCCGAATCAGTGTGGAAACCCAAGCGAATCACCAAGCGCGTCAATCTGGAATCGCGCCGTTAACCCGAGTTCGTGGCCGTGGGCGGGCGGGACTGGCGGATTGCCGCGACGCGGGCGATCCGCTAAGGTCCCGCGCGCCACGCACCCGTAGCTCAGTTGGATAGAGCGCTGCCCTCCGAAGGCAGAGGTCACAGGTTCGAATCCTGTCGGGTGCGCCAAAAACTCCAGCAAAATCAATATCTTGTAGAAACGGACTCCGTGACCAGTCCGTGCTCACGATTTTCTGGCACACATTTGGCACACCCCGGCACAGCACGGGAGTGTTTTTCGATGGCAAACATCCGCGAAAAGGGCCCTTACCAGTGGGCCGTGCAGGTCCGCCGCAAGGGCTGGCCGGTGCAGAACGCAACCTTCCAGACCAGGAAGAATGCGCAGGCATGGGCGCGGCGTATCGAGTCCGAAATGGACCGTGGCCAGTTCGTCGATCAGAGCACCGGCCGGCAGGTCACGCTCGGCGATCTCATCCGCACATACAAGAAGGATGTGACAGCGCACCGGCCTGGGCGAGACTCGCGTATCGCCGAGACCTCGCGCCTCGACCGGTTCCTGCGTGAGGAGCTCGCGCTGTGCGCTTACGCCGTCGCCAATCTCATACCGGAGCACTTCGAGGATTACCGCGACCGGCGTCTTGCGCAACGCGTCGGTCGCCGTTGCGGCAAGACCATCGCACCCGGCACGGTGAAGCGCGAGCTCACCTTGCTCAAGCGCGTTATCGACTACCGCAAGCGGCGGCTGGGCCTTCTCGTCAATCCGGTCAACACCGAAGATGTAAAGCGCCCGGCGGTGAACGATGAGCGCAACGTCCGTCTCAGCAGTGATCAGCGTGCGCGTCTGATCGCGGCCTGTGATGAGGCCCGCAATCCGTGGCTGCGACCATTCGTCGAGTTCGGCTTTGAGACGGGCGCGCGGCGCGGCAGCCTGCTGCGGCTTGCATGGCGCGATGTCGATCTGTGCTCCCGGACGGCCATCCTGCGCGGCGTCAAGAACAGCCGCAACCCGGACGCCGTGATCGACCATCCGATCGGACTGTCGCCGCGGGCGATTGCCATACTGACGGCCCTGGGGCGCGATCGCCGTGACGAGGCGGATGAGCGCGTGTTTCCGGTGAGCGCGAACGCGCTGCGCCTTGCCTTCAACCGCGCGCGGAAGAAGGCGGACGTGCCGCACTTCCGGTTTCACGATACGCGGCACGAGCGCACTTCAAGCCTGTTCGAGGCGGGCTGGTCGATGGTCGAGGTGATGGCACAGACGGGACACAAGGACCCGAAGTCGGTCAAGCGCTACGCGAACCTGACCTCGCACCACCTCGCGGACCGGCTCGCGAACCTTGGAAACGGGTGACACTCAGAGCGGGCGCGCGAAGGCGGCATCGCGCGCTCGCTTCTCCGCGATCGTCGGCCGGCCGCGTCCGCGCCGTGCCGGTAGCGGCTCCGGTGAGAGCGCACGCTGCGCCGCCTCACGGTGAGCGTCGATGAAATCTTCGAGGTCGGTCACAGCAAAGAACGTCCGCCGCCCGATCCTGGTGACGGCGGGTCCGCGACCCTTATAGACAAGATCACGGAGCGCAGCACGGGAGAGCGAGAGCGCATGCGCCGCCGCGTCGTAGTCCAGCAAGAGTCTTCCGTTTCCGTTCATCGCGGCTGGTTCCAGTGCGATCCGTAGAGCACCGAATGCCGCAGAAGCGTGCGCGATGACAGATCACAGGCTGGTCATGAGACGGAAGGCACGCCGCCGATGCTGCCAAGTCTTTTGTGGTTAATTTGGTATTAATACTTTGGGTTGTATTCTGAAATATAGCGTAATTCTATGAGTTGTACTGAGAAAGGAGTATTCTATGAGCAAGGGAAGCAAGACATTCAACGCGGCGGGTCTTGTCATCGACTATCGCGGGCTGGGCACGATTAGCGTCTCCGAGTTGATCCATGCCGTGATCGAGGATGTCCACGTCCTCTCAGATCTCTACAACATCAACTTCGTCAAGGGGCCGCGCCTTAAGCTCTTCCCCACCGATGAGTACGGTTCGCCCGTGCGGATTCTCAATCCTGCAGGCGGTTCGGTGCAGTACCTGCACACGCACCATCTTCGTCCGGCCTGCAAGGATTATGAACTGTGAGAAGGGAGGCACTGCCATGAGCGAACGAATCGACAATGTGACTCCCAACCTGATGCTTGAACTGAACGCGGTTATGAGCGAACGCGCAGTCACGCAAGTGACTTCCCTCAGCCGCGCCTCGATTCATCGCAAGCGGCTTGCCGGTGAGTTCCCCGAACCGATTCCGATTTCAAGCGGTCGTGTTGGTTATCGTGTGCGTGACATCCGGGCATGGCTCGAGGAACCGACAGCATGGTCTAGCTCGGGAAGTAGTCCTGATATTTTAGCGCCGTCTTGAGTGCGCTGGCCCTTACGCGTCCGGTCGCCTGGCCGCATTGGAGGACGATGTCGGCCCATAGATTGAGCACGGCGCGCTTTTCGTCCTGATACTCATACACGTCATAGACGGCGCCAATCGTCTGGTCGGTGTGGTTGAGCACCCTGTCGCGGTCAAACCGCGGTACCCTGAAGCCCGCGAGTTGCGTCGAGCCCGTGCGACGTAGATCGTGCGGCGTGAATTTCGGAATCCCGAAATGATCGAGGTTGCGCGCCAAAGCCCGCGCGGGAGCGAATTTCGTCAGATGATCGCCTTGCCCTTCCCCGGAAAAGAGAAAGCCGTCGTCTCCCGCCTTCTCCAGGCGTTCCTCCACCAGAGCCACCGCCGGCGGCGAGAGAGGAACCAGGTGAGAGCGTTTATTTTTCGAGCGAGCTGCCGGGATGATCCAGGTTGCATCTCGCAGGTTAATCTCAGACTTGTTCATGCCAATCACCTCCGATGATCGCTGGAGGGTGAGCAGCAGTAGTCGCAGCGCGGCCTTTGTCTGGGCGGTCATCGGCGCGCTATTCAGGCCTCGCCAGAATAGCGCGATCTCGTCGAGGGTAAGATATCGATCCTTCGGGCTTTCTGGAGACGGCGGCTTCAACCGGTGGCAAGGCGAGGTCGTGATAAGGTCACGATCCTCCGCAAAGTGAAACATGCGCCGGACCACAGCGAGGGTTCTGTTGGCTTGAACGCTCGCGCCGCGGGCGACGATCTCATCGAGCAGTTCAACCACATCGCGGCGCGTTATCTTGCTTGCTCGACGCGCGCCCCATTTTTTGAGAACGTCATACTCCAGGATGCGATTGTCCTCGGCCCATGACCGTTTGCGGGGCTTTGCGTACTTCTCGATATACTCTTCCGCCAGCTGCCGAACCGTGAGGGCCTTGCGCGCCCTCTGATTTGCCATCACCCGGTCCTCAGCGGGGTCCTCACCGGCCTCGACCTTCTCCAGGGCCTCACTGTACTTCGCGAGCGCCTCGGCCAGCTTCAGTTTCGGGTACTGTCCGAGCGTCAGCCAGCGATCCTGACCGTCGACATCGTACTTGTAGACAAAGGACTTTGTGCCCTTGGGCGTAACGCGAATACCGAGACCGGGAATCCCCCGCGCCCAAACCACGCGCCGCTTGTTGGTCGCCTCAAGGTAGCGAATACCCTTGTCCGTAAACGCTATGGTTTCTGAATTTGGGCTACCTGACGGGCTACCTAGAGAGGGTATATTTGATGATATAACATGATCCATTATGAGACTATAAAATGTCGTTGTAACTAGTGCTCAGCAATGGTTGCGATTGTCTCATACAATACCATGTAATATCAAGAAATATCGACCAGTAAAGACTTTTAATCAGTAGGTCGAGGGTTCGAATCCCTCAGCGGTCACCAAGTTTTCTGCGGTTTTTGCGAATTCCATAAATACTTAAAATACTTTGGGCTACCTACCGGGCTACCTGAGCCGCGATCGGGCTGCCCGTTGCAATTCCAATCTCTGTCAGGTCCAGATTGGCCGTTGATATTTGTAGCTATTTTAGCCACTATGTCCGAAACGACTCGGGCGCTTCCCATGAAGACGATGTCTGCCAGAGAGGCCAAGAACGGCTTCGGCATTCTCATTGACACGGCCCGGCAGCAGCCGGTGACAATCGAGAAGCACGGAAGGCCCGTTGTTGTGGTTGTCAGCGTGGAGGAGTACCGGCGCCTGAAGGCACCCAGGGCGACTTCGGGCGCGGCAGGTCCAACCCGTAAGACAGAAGGCTGACGATGGCGCTCAAGAAATCCGAACTCTACAGCTCGCTCTGGTCCAGCTGCGATGAGCTTCGCGGCGGCATGGATGCGAGCCAGTACAAGGACTATGTGCTGTCCCTGCTGTTCATCAAATACATCGCCGACAAGTATGCCGGACAGCCCTATGCGCCGATCTCCGTACCGCAGGGCGCGAGCTTCAAGGACATGGTCGCCCTCAAGGGCAAGCCCGATATCGGCGACCAAATCAACAAGAAGATCATCGCCCCGCTGGCAAGCGCCAACCAGATGCTCTCCCAAGCGGACTTTCCAGACTTTAACGATCCGGTGCGCCTCGGCGACGGCAAGGAGAAGGTCGACCGCCTCACGAACCTGATCGCGATCTTCGAAAGCCCCGCGTTGAATTTCTCCAAGAACCGCGCCGACGGCGATGACATCCTTGGCGATGCCTATGAATATCTCATGCGGCACTTCGCGACGGAAAGCGGCAAGAGCAAGGGACAATTCTATACGCCGGCCGAAGTCAGCCGCGTGATCGCCCAGGTCATCGGCATTCGCGGCGCGAAGACGAGCAACAACACGACCGTCTATGACCCGACCTGCGGGTCGGGCTCATTGCTGCTCAAGGTCGCCGATGAGGCGCCGACGGCCGTGACGCTCTACGGGCAGGAGAAGGACGCGGCGACCAGCGGTCTTGCCCGCATGAACATGATCCTGCACAACACGCCCACCGCGCTCATCATGCAGGGCAACACTCTCACCGACCCGAAATTCAGGGACGGCGAAGCGCTCAAGACCTTCGACTATGTCGTTGCCAATCCGCCGTTCAGCGACAAGCGCTGGAGCACTGGCCTCGACCCGGCCAACGATCCCTATGATCGCTTCAAGACCTTCGGCGTTCCGCCCGGCAAGCAGGGGGATTACGCCTACCTGCTTCACATCGTCCGCTCGGTGAAAACGACCGGCAAGGGCGCCTGCATTATGCCGCACGGCGTCCTCTTCCGCGGCAACGCCGAGGCCGATATCCGGCGCAATCTCGTGCGGCGCGGATACATCAAGGGGATCATCGGACTGCCGGCAAACCTGTTTTACGGCACCGGCATTCCCGCCTGCATCGTCGTCATCGACAAGCAGGATGCGCAGGCCCGCAAAGGCATCTTCATGATCGATGCCAGCCAGGGCTTCATGAAAGACGGCCCCAAGAACCGGCTGCGCTCGCAGGACATCCACAAGATCGTCGATGCCTTCACGAAGGGCACAGAGATCCCCGGCTACGCACGCATGGTCCCGTATGCGGAGATCGAGAAGAACGAATTCAACCTCAATCTGCCGCGCTATATCGACTCGCAGAAGCTGGAGGACCATCAGGATATCGAGGGCCACCTGCGCGGCGGCATTCCGCTGACCGATATCGAGGCGCTGGCTTCATACTGGAAAGTATGCCCGTCCCTGAGGCCGGCGCTCTTCAAAGAATGCCGCCCCGGCTATGTCGAGCTCACCATCGACAAGGCCGCGATCAACGCGAGCATCTTCGGCCATCCTGAGTTTTCCGTCTTCATCAAGACGATGAACGCGCACTTCGATAAGTGGCGCCAGCGCAGCGCCGTTACGTTGAAGGGACTGGCGGCGGGCTGCAATCCCAAGCAGGTGATTTTCGATCTCTCCGAGGACCTGCTCGCGCACTACACGGGCAAGCCGCTGATCGACAAATACGCCGTCTATCAGCACCTCATGGATTACTGGGCGGAGGTAATGCAAGACGACTGCTACCTGATCGCCGCCGACGGCTGGAAGGCGCAGACCTACCGGATCATCGAAAAGGACAAGAAGGGCAAGGATAAAGACAAGGGCTGGACCTGCGATCTGATCCCGAAGGCGCTTGTCGTGGCCCGGTATTTTCCGGCCGAGCAGGCCGCCATCGACGAGCAGACGACTGCGCTTGAAACCGTTACCGCCCGCCTCGCTGAGCTGGAAGAGGAGCATGGCGGCGACGAGGGCGTCTTCACCGTACTCGACAAGGTCAACAAGGGCAACGTCGCCGCGCGCCTTAAGGAGATCAAGGGCGACAAGGAAGCCGCCGAGGAAGCGGCGGTTCTGAAGGAGTGGCTTGCGCTCAACAAGGAAGAGACAGACCTCAAGAAGGCGATCAAGGATGCGGAGGCCGGGCTCGATCTCGCGGCCTATCAGCAATATCCGAAGCTCAGAACGGGTGAGATCAAGGCGCTTGTCGTCGACAACAAATGGCTCGCCCGGCTCGACGCCGAAATCCATGGCGAGATGGATCGGATCAGCCAGGCATTGACGCACCGTGTGCGGACGCTGGCCGAGCGTTACGAATCTCCGATGCCGGTGCTAGTCAAGTCTGTCGCCAATCTCGAGGCGAAGGTGAACGCCCATCTTGAGAAGATGGGGTTCTCATGGTGACGCTTGCCGCGTTGGAGCGATCACCTCTCCGCCGCCACGCCGATCGTCACGCGACGGACATCGGGCTGCTTCCGGGCGACTGGTCTGTTGAGCGCATCGGCGAGTTGGCGCCGAAGGTCGGCAGTGGCGTCACCCCGCGAGGGGGAAGCAAGGTCTATTTGTCTTCAGGCCGGCCGTTTGTGCGTAGTCAAAATGTGGGCTGGGGCTCATTGCTTCTAAACGAACTTGTTTACATTTCCGATGCGATTCACAGCACCTTCTCAGCCACCGAGGTCCACAGTGGAGATGTCCTCCTCAACATCACGGGCGCATCAATCGGCCGATGCGCCATTGCCGATGAGCGGTTGAAAGGCGGCAACGTCAATCAGCACGTTTGCATTATTCGTACTGATCCAGCCCGAGCGAACTCCCGGTTCTTGGGATATGTACTCTTATCCGATATCGGGCAACGCCAGATCGACAGCTTCCAAGCGGGTGGCAATCGGCAGGGCCTGAATTTCGGTCAAGTGCGATCAATGCTTATTCCGCTGCCTCCCATCATCAAGGAACAGGAGCGAATCGCTGAGGCGCTGGAGGACGCGGACGCGCGAATAGAGTCGCTGGAAACCCTCATCGCCAAGAAGCGCGCGATCAAGCAGGGCGCGATGCAGGAGCTCCTGACCGGCAAGAGACGCCTGCCGGGATTCGGTGGCGAGTGGGTCGTGAGTACCCTTGGCGCAGTCTGTAAGACCATCGTGGACGGCACGCATTTTACTCCACAGTATGTCGACGCCGGCATTCCATTTTATAGCGTGGAGAATGTGACTGCAGACGACTTCGTGAACACGAAGTTCATTGCGCCTGACGAGCATCAAGTCCTCAGCAGACGGTGCAAACCTGAGAGAGGAGACATCCTTCTCACCCGCATCGGTGCTATCGGCGATACGAAACTCATAGACTGGGACGTTAACGCGAGCATCTACGTCAGCCTTGCACTGCTGAAATGCGGGGACGAAACCGACCCCGGTTTTCTTTACGCCTACACGAAGAGTGGTCGCTTCCGGAAAGATATTGAAGATCGGTCGCTTCTGAACGCATCACCAAAGAAGATCAACATGGGCGATATTGGCAACGTTCCGATTCCTGTCCCCGATCGCGACGAGCAAGCTGCCATTTCGGCAGTCGTTGCCGATCTCGAAGCCGATGTTCGGTCATTGGAGGATCGGCTCTCAAAGGCCCGTCACATCAAGCAGGGTATGATGCAGGAATTGCTGACTGGGAGGGTGCGGCTGGTATGAAGATTTCGACCATTCTCGATCATATTGATTCCGGCCATATGGCCCACCTCGAGTTCCAGCGCTGTGTCGAGTCCGAGATTCTCGTCCAGGAGGCGGCGGCGTGACCGGCGTTGGCGAGGCGGAACGCGCGACGCAGAACCGCGTCCTTAATCTATTCAAGGATGAGCTCGGCTATCGCTATCTCGGCGACTGGAGCGATCGCAGCGGCAACAGCAATATCGAGGAGGACGTTGCGGCGGCCTACCTGAAGGGCGCCGGCTACAGCGCCGCCCAGATCAGCGCCGCGCTCTATCAGCTGCGCACGGCCGCCGGCAACACAGGCCAAAGCCTCTATGCCCGCAACGAGGCCGTTTACAAGCTGCTGCGCTATGGCGCCTCCGTGAAGACGGAGGCCGGCAGGCCGACAGAGACCGTTGAGTTTATCAATTGGGCGCAGCCCGAGAAGAACGACTTTGCGATTGCCGAGGAGGTCACCCTCAAAGGCGGCTTCGAGCGGCGGCCGGATATCGTCCTCTACGTCAACGGCATCGCCGTCGGCGTTCTCGAACTCAAGAACAGCCGCGTCAGTATCGGCGACGGCATCCGCCAGAGCCTTTCCAACCAGCGCCCTGAATTCAACGAGTGGTTTTTCACCACAGTCCAGGTTGTGTTCGCCGGCAACGACTCGGAAGGCCTGCAATACGGCACGATCGGCACGCCGGAAAAATACTTCCTTCGGTGGAAGGAGGATGAGGACGATGACAGCCGGTTCAAGATCGACAAGTACCTTCTCCGGATGTGCCGCAAGGACCGCCTGATCGAGCTGATGCACGACTTCGTGCTGTTCGACGGCGGCGTGAAGAAGCTGCCGCGCGTGCATCAGTATTTCGGGATCAAGGAAGCGCAGGCCTTCGTGGAGCGTCGCCAGGGCGGTATCATCTGGCACACGCAGGGCAGCGGCAAGAGCATCGTCATGGTGCTGCTCGCCAAGTGGATACTGGAGAGCAATCCCCACGCCCGCGTTGTGATCATCACCGACCGCGACGAGCTCGACAAGCAGATCGAGCGCGTCTTCACCGACACCGGCGAGACGATCAAGAGGACCAGCAGCGGCCGCGATCTCATGGCGCACCTGGCGCAGGCAAAGCCGCGGCTTCTCTGTTCGCTCGTTCATAAATTCGGGCAGCGCGATGTTGAGGATTTCGATGCCTTCATCAGGGAGCTCGAAGGGCAGCCCAGCGCGACCGTCGGTGAAGTGTTCGTCTTCGTCGACGAGTGCCACCGGACTCAAAGCGGCAAGCTGCACCGGGCGATGACGGCGCTGATGCCGAGCGCCGTCTTTGTGGGCTTCACCGGGACGCCGCTCCTGAAGAAGGACAGGCAGACCAGCCTCGAGGTCTTCGGCGGCTACATCCACACCTATAAATTCAGCGAGGCCGTCGAGGACGCCGTCGTGCTCGACCTTGTCTACGAGGCGCGCGACATCGATCAGCGCCTGGGCACGCAGGACAAGATTGATGCTTGGTTCGAGGCCAAGACCAAGGGGCTGAACGACTGGCAGAAGGACGAGCTCAAAAAGAAGTGGGGCACGATGCAGAACGTGCTCAGCTCGCGTTCGCGCATGGACCGGGTTGTCAGCGACATCATCTTCGACTTCAGCGTCAAGCCGCGCCTGTCGAGCGCGCGCGGGAATGCGATCCTTGTGGCTTCGAGTATCTACGAGGCCTGCAAGTACTTTGCCCTGTTCGACAAGACGCCGTTCAAGGCACGCTGCGCCGTGATCACGTCCTACAATCCGCTGGCGCGCGACGTGACGCTCGAGGAAACCGGCGCCCATACCGAAACCGACAAACAGTTCATCTTCAATACCTACACCGCGCTTCTCAACGATGTCGAAGCCCGGCCGGGCATGACCAAAACCGAAACCTATGAGGATCAGGCCAAGGCTCTGTTCACGAAAGAGCCGGCCAACATGAAGCTGCTGATCGTCGTCGACAAGCTGCTGACCGGTTTCGATGCGCCGCCCTGCACCTATCTCTACATCGACAAGTCCATGCAGGATCACGGCCTGTTCCAGGCGATTTGCCGTACCAACCGGCTTGATGGCGAGGACAAAGAGTTCGGCTACATCGTCGACTACAAAGACCTGTTCAAAAAGGTCGAGAACGCGATTTCGGTCTACACCTCCGAACTCGATCATAGCGCCGGCGGTGCCGATCCGGACGTCCTGCTGAAGGACCGCCTGACCAAGGGCAGGGAGAGGCTCGACGAGGCGCTGGAAGCCATCGCCCTGATCTGTGAGCCCGTTGAGCCGCCCAAAGGCGCCCTCCAGTACATTCACTATTTTTGTGGCAACACCGAAAAGCCCGACGACCTGAAAGCGCGCGAACCCTTGCGGGCCGCCCTTTACAAGGCCGCCGCGACGCTCGTCCGGTCCTACGCGGGGATCGCCGATGAAATGGATCAGGCTGGGTATAGTGGAGCCGACGTCGCCCGCATCAAGAAGGACATCGACAACTATCTCGACATCCGCGAGATCGTGCGCAAGGCGAGCAATGAGACGCTCGACCTCAAGGCCTACGAGGCCGACATGCGGCATCTCATCGACACCTACATCGAAGCCGACGAACCTCGGAAGATATCACCGTTCGACAATATGAGCCTGCTCGAGCTCATCGTGAAATCCGGCATTTCCGAGGCGATCACGAGCCAGCTCGGCGGCCTCAAAGGCAACCGCGATGCCATTGCCGAAACGATCGAGAACAACGTCCGCAGCAAGATCATCAAGGAGCACCTGAACGATCCTGCGTACTATGAGAAGCTCTCGGCACTGCTCGACGAGATCATCGCTGCCCGTAAGGCGAAGGCCATCGAGTATGAGGAATATCTGAAGCGCATCGCCGATCTGGCAGCGCGCACCGAGGCGGGCCAGCCCGGCGGTGCCCCGCCCGCGCTCGATACCCCCGGCAAGCGGGCGCTCTACAACAATCTCCAGGACGATCAGGTGCTCGCGCTCAGGATCGATGCGGCTGTGAAAAGCAAGCGTCCCGATGGTTGGCGCGGCGTTCAGGCCCGCGAGCAGGTCGTCAAGCGCGCGCTCTATGAGATCCTTGGCGACGTCGATGAGGTCGAGCGCATCTTCGTCATCATCAAGGCGCAGCGGGAGTATTGATGGTGACGGTGCTGCAGCTGGGCGATCTGTCGGTCGATGTCGTGTTCAAGGACATCAAGAACGTCCATCTCAGCGTTCATCCGCCCACGGGCCGCGTGAGAATTTCAGCGCCCGAGCGCATGGCGGTCGATGCCGTGCGCATGTACGCGATTTCCAAGCTCGGCTGGATCAAGAAGCAGCAGAAGAAGCTGCGCGCGCAGCAGCGGGAGGAGCCGCGCGAGTATCTTGAACGCGAAAGCCACTATCTCTGGGGCGAGCGCTACCTGCTGCATATTACCGAGGGCGAAAAGCCGGCCCAGGCGATCCCCGCGCATCGCGCGATCATCCTGAACGTGCCGGAGGAAGCATCGCCAGCCAAAAGGCAGCAGGTGCTTGAAGACTGGTACCGCGCCGAGTTGAGGGCCGCGGCCGAACCTTTAGTCGCGAAGTGGGAGAAGCGGCTCGGCGTGTCCGTCGAACGCGCCTTCATTCAGAAGATGAAGACGAAGTGGGGCAGCAGCAATCCGCGCGCGCGCAATATCAGACTGAATCTGGAACTCGTGAAGAAGCCGCCGCAGTGCCTCGACTATGTGATCCTTCACGAGATTCTGCATTTCCTGGTCCCGGACCACGGCGAGAATTTCGTCGCATTGATGGACCATCATCTGCCGCAATGGCGCGCGGTGCGGCAGACACTGAACGAAGCGCCGCTGGCGCATGCGGATTGGACTTATTGAATGACGGAGCGCGGCCGAAGCCTCGTCGCGCTGGCAGCCTGAGGCCAGGCCGGGCCGCCTCCCTTCAACCGAGCCAGGATTGCCCCAGCTTGCGGCTCATCATCCGGTCGTAGGTATCCTCTTCCGGCTCTTCCGCCGGTTCCCACCGCCCGGCGCCGTCATCGAAATGCAGAAGCGAGATGGTGAAGTCATAATTTCCTGCGAAGAGAACATGCTCGCGGCATGGCTTGTTCAGCCAGACACCGCCGTCATGCTCCGTCTGGTCGATGCGTCCGCTGACGAGGCCCGTTTGGTTTGCGAGCGATGAGGCCGGCACTTCGACGGGCGGCCGGTTGCGCGTCTTAAAGAAGAGCCCCGACTTCCAGGCGGGCTCGCTTGAGCGCGCCCACAGGATGAAGCCGTCTTTCGAAATCACGAACACCGCTCGTCGATCCGTGAAGCGCAGCCAGCGCAAAGTCGCCGCGATCAACGACACGTCATAGCGCTCGGCGCAGGCGCCCAGGTCATCAAGACTCGGCCGCGCCCTTGTATCGATCCGGGCGCGAAAATCGTCGAGCGGCATCAGGAGCGTCGCGGCGAATATGTTCGCCTGTTGTTCGAGCTGACCGTATTCGGACTCCCAGTTCGCCATGTCTTCACTACTGCATTGGAAGCCCTTGGGATGGGCCAGCCGGTGGAGCAGGTAATGACCGAATTCATGCCCGAGCGTGAAGTTGATCCGCCCCTTCGAGCGGATCGCGCTGTTGTAGAGGATGCCCCACCCGCTCTTACCCGGAGGCGCGGGCACCAGCGCCCCCTCGAATCCCGGCAAGGTGTCACCGCGAATCATGGTGATCGGATCATCGGGAAACTTCTGAGCCGAGATTTCGCGGGCCACTGCCTTGACATCGACCGGAAAGCGCTCGGCGCCGAACACGATCCGTAGGATGACCGTGATGTCGTTCGCCCATCTCTCAGGTGAAAGCGGCTGCGTCACTCCTCGTCCCACAGCTCCACCATTTTCCGGATTTTCTTTTTAACGTCGGCGTCCATCTGCTGATACTTGCGGAAGAACATCTCGTCGGTTGCGTCCGCCTCGGTGACCCTTTGCTCCTGGTCGAGCAGGTACTCCATGGTTACGCCGAGTTCCGTTGCGATCTTCGACAGCTTGTCGGCTGACGGCCGCGGCGGTTTCTTGTTCTCCAGCTCCCAGATGTAGCTCTTGCTCGACCCGGTGCGTTCCGCCAGCTGGTCGAGCGTCAGGCCCTTCTCCTTGCGCAGCTTTTGAAGCTTTTCCCCCAGGGCAGTGCTCATACGCGGTCCCTTGTTTGTTCCAATGTTCGGTACACCGAACATAAAGTCTTGACTCTCGAATTTCAATCCCATATATCCGAAGTTCAGAGTACCGAACTTTTTGTCTGTCAGTCAAGAATCACGGAGTATATGCAGATGCCGAAAGGACCGAAAACACATCATGTGGTGCCCAATCCCGCCGGGGGCTGGGATGTGAAGCGCGGCGGCGCGAGTCGCGCCAGCTCGCATCACGACATCAAGACTGAGGCTATCGAGAGCGGCCGCGCCGTCAGCCGTAATCAGGGAACGGAGCTGCGCATCCACAACCGGGACGGCCGCATCGCCAGCAGCGACAGCCACGGCGGCGATCCGTATCCGCCGAAGGGTTAGCGAGGGGGCATTTTGAGGAAAATCCTGACCATCGATGGCGGCGGCATCCGCGGCACCTTCCCCGCCGCCTTCCTTGCCAATCTCGAAAAGGACCTGGACCAGCCGATCGGTCGGTATTTCGATCTGATCGCCGGCACGTCCACGGGCGGCATCATCGCTATCGGCCTCGGCCTGGGCATGACGGCAGCGGATATCCTCAAGCTATACGAGGACAAAGGCCCGGCCATCTTCGCCCAGACCGGCACCGGCGTTGGCGCGTGGCTCGCGGGCCGCTTCCGGTCCGGCAAGCGATTCTTTTGGGGGCCTAAATACAGCGCCGCACCGCTGCGCGCCGCGATCGCCGAAATTCTTGGCGAGCACCGCCTTGGCGAAGCGCAGACGCGATTGATGATCCCCGCCTGGCACCCGAAGACGCAAAAGGTCTACATCTTCAAGACCGCCCATCATCCCCGGCTGCAGACCGACTACCAGGAGCTGGCGATTGACGCCGCGATGGCGACGGCGGCGGCGCCGACTTTTTTCGCGCAGCATATGACCGCCAACGATGTCGGGCTGGTCGACGGCGGTCTTTGGGCGAACAACCCCACCGGCATCGCCGTCGTCGAAGCGATCGCGACCCTTGGCTGGCCCGCTGACCAGCTCAAGGTCCTGAGCGTTGGATGCCTCGACGACATTAAGGTGATCCGCGAAGCTTATGGCGCCGCCCGGTTGGCACCGCAGATTGCCAGCCTGTTCATGGATGGTCAGTCGCATGGCTCGCTTGGCATCGCCCATATCCTGACCGGCGATCCCCACCAGCGGCGCGCGATCTACCGCATTTCGCAGCCCGTGCCCGACGGCTTTTACACGCTCGACAACACCCGGCGCATTCGCGACCTCAAAGACCGGGCTTTCGCTGAGGCGCGCATCCAGAAGCCCATCCTCCACCCCGAATTCTTCACCACGACGGCCGAGGAATTCATCCCCGAATACAAGGTGAAACATGACAACGCATGACCGCAAACGCGCCCGCAGCCACGACGACGTGCTCGAAGAGATCGCCGCCGCGCTCGATATCCCGCCCTCGCTCTTTGAGGAGGCGAAAGACCGCTACGAGTCGCTTGGCGACTGGCTGGACCGAGACGAATCTAGTCTCGCCGCATACGATCCCGCGATCTCGCCCCAGGGCTCCTTCCTGCTCGGCACCGTCACCCGGCCGCTCACCGATGCCGACGAATATGACGTCGATCTGGTTTGCCTGCTCAAGGGCACCAAAGCGGAATTCACGCAGAAGAGCCTGAAGGAGGCCGTCGGCCAAGAAGTCGCGCTTTACGTGCGGGCGCGCAACATGAGCAAGCCGGTGGAAGAGTGTCGGCGCTGCTGGACCATTACCTATGCCGATGGCGCCCAGTTTCACATGGACATTCTGCCGGCGCTGCCCGACGCCCAGCGCTACCAGCTCCTGCTCGAACAGCACGGCTATCGTGAACTCGCCCACGACCGGGCCCTGACCGGCCAGGCGATCGCCATCACCGACAAGACTTCGCCAGGTTACGCGCAGCGCACTGAGGATTGGCCCCAAAGCAATCCGCAGGGATACGCGGCTTGGTTCCGTGGCCGGATGATCGCGCAGCTCATGGAACGCAAGCGAGTGCTCGCCGAGGCCCAAAGGATCGTGGCGAGCGTCGATGACATCCCCGACTACAAGGTGAAGACACCGCTGCAACGGGCTATCCAGCTGCTCAAGCGTCACCGCGATCTCATGTTCGCGGATGAGGGTGAGCACAAGCCAATTTCCATTATCATCACGACGCTCTCCGCCCATGCCTACAACGAGGAGTCGACGATCGCCGAAGCGCTGCAAAGCATTCTGACGCGCATGGACCAGTTCATCGAATACCGGGGTGATGAAGCCTGGGTCGTCAATCCCGTGAACCCGGCCGAGAATTTCGCCGACAAGTGGGCCGAAGAGCCCCAAAAGCGTGAAAACTTCTATCGCTGGCTGGAGCAGGCCCGGCGCGACTTCGCACTCTATCTGCGGGCGAGCGCGTTCGACGACATGCCAGCCGCGCTGAAAGAAAGCCTTGGCCGCGACCTTGTCGAGCGGGCGCTCAGTACCGTGTTGCCCGCGGCGGCAGCCGGCCTTGCCGCACCTGCCATCGCCAGAGCCGCAGACGACGCCGCACGGCGAGCGGAGGAGGCCATTGATGAACGCCAGCGGACCGGGTCGCAGTCGAAGCCTTGGGCGAAATCGTAGCTTCATCAAAGGGCCTGACCCTCGAGGAGGTTAAGGCCACTATTGCATTCGACCAGCCGAAACTGCGGGCGGCACCGAACGGTACGGACATCGTCGTCTCCGGCACCTATCTGCTGAGTGAGATCGGCGCCACGGCTAACCCGGCGGGACCGATCTCCGAGTACGAAATCGAGATAATCCTGCCCCGCACCTTTCCGCGCCGCGAGCCGAAGGTGTTCGAAACCGCCGGGCGCATTCCCCGCTGCGCCGACCGGCACATCAATCCGGACGGCGATTGCTGTGTGACGGTCTGGGAGCATTGGTTGGCGACCGCCGACGATCGCTCCTTTGCGGCGTTCCTGAACGGGCCGGTGCACGAGTATTTTCTCGGCCAGTATTGGTTCGAGAAAACCGGCAAATGGCCATTCGGCGAACGCGCCCACGGCGGCAGGGGACTGGAAGAGGCCTATGCCGACGCCTTGGGCATTGCTCCCAAGACATCGAAACTCCTTTATCACCTGAGACTCCTGTCCCAGGATTGGCCGAAAGGACATTGGTCCTGTCCTTGCGGCAGTGGCAAACGGCTGCGCGACTGTCACCGCGACGACCTCATGGCCCTGCATCGCCGGGTGCCGCCGCCGATCGCCCGGCGCATGTTGCGCCGTTTGGAGGAGCAAAGCGGGCTGTCGCGGCGCCGGGGCGCGAAACGCCGTCGTCGGCGCGCCTGACGGCGGTCAGACCGGGTTCTCGTCAACCGAACCCCGCCAGGTTTCGGCCCTGCGACTTCGATCCTTCGCGCATTTCCCTGCCATGCGGAGTGTCGCGAGGGAATCCGCCATCGTCTTTTTCGGCCCCCTTCGGCCGGTGGCAAGTTTGTGGCAATTTCCTTCCCCTATTCCCTATCACGCGCAGCCAAAAGGAGGGCCCCGCACATGACATCGCGCCCCGCACACGCGACCGATCAGGACACAGATCAGGAGATCGAAAGAGAGCGGCGGCGATGGCTGGCACGGAGGCGGAAAGTCCTGGCCAAGGACAACGTCCGGATCGAGGACTTTGCTCCCGGCACGCGCGGCTGCCACGAAGCGCTCCATCTGTCATCGGTTCTGCTGGACACGTTTGACCGGCACCTTCTCGATCATTCGGCGGTGATCGCCGATCCCGAATGGTTCAGGCTGGCCTGGCGTGCTCACGAATATCTGTTCGCACTCTATCAGCAGATGGGTGCGGGCCATCTGCGCCCCGCGGCAAGCCGCGAAAACAGCGGCACGGGGAAGGCCGGCCCGGCCGGCCGAAGCGACCGGCCGTAACGACCGCCTCAGGGGCCCTCGTCAGCTGGCAAGCCCATACAGCGCGATGGCAGCTCCGATCACTAAGCCAATGGGCACGAGCACGATCCCGGCCTTGATCGCCCATCCTGCTATCCAGCCGCAGCCGCGCGCCACGAGCGCGAGCGCCGGCAGGAGCACCGCGCCGCAAAGGAATGCGAGAACGAGGAGGAGAGCAGCGCCCGCGATATTCACCTGCGACGCGCCGGCCCACAATCCAGCCGCGGCGGTGAGAAGGCCGGTAAGCAGCATTCCGATCTTGCCTGCTCGCGAGTCCAGCGCAGCGTCCGCCGTCTTCTCGATCCGGTCCGCCCAGGCATCCGGCAGAGCGGAGAGCCAAATCTCGAAGCATGCTAACTTTGACGGCTCGGCGCGCTGCGCCGGCCCCGTTAGAGTCAGCGCGCTGGAGGCGGACGGTGATAACGGCGACGGCCCGGCACCAGGATATGCGAGTGCGTTACGCGCGCGCTCCGCCCGCTCGGTCTCCTGCCTCTCGCAGGCGATCTTGTACCGGCGCAGAGTCTCCGCATTGTATGCTGCCCGCTGCGCGTTGGACTTAATGAGATCGAGTTCCGCTTGCGTATACCCCTGCATGGCGCTTGCTCCTCCTGACTCCCAATCGTCCCGCTATCGTCGGCACCGGCGGCCGGCCAACCATCTGGCAGCGTACCCCCGCACGCGTCCTGGTCACAACCTGGTCACGCGCAGTCGCCGCGCGTGAGCACGAACCGGTCGCGGTAACGGCTGGCGCCGCTCTCGCGATCCTGCCGCGTTTCGATCCAGGGCCAGTCGTTCTCCTCGCTTGGTTCCCCAAGCATTGACGCTCATTTCTGGCCGGGCGCGCAGCGCCGTCAACCCCGTGAAGGGGTTCCCCTCACATTCGTTCGGTGACAGCGCGGCTTTCCGCCCGGCCGGCTCCTTCGCGTCTTGAGCAACCAAGCGATGAAAGGAGATCAACATGACCAGGACAGACACACCGCGGCAGGACATCTACAGCCGCATCACCGACCAGATTGTCAGTGCGCTGGAGCAGGGCGTGAAACCATGGACACAGCCCTGGAACGCCGGCCACGCCGCCGGGCCCGTCAGCCGCCCGCTGCGCTATAGCGGCGAGGGCTATTCCGGCATCAATGTGCTGACCCTTTGGGCCTCGGCAATGGAACGCGGCTTCGGCGCGCCGATCTGGATGACCTTCAAGCAGGCGCTCGAACTCGGCGGCCATGTCCGCAAGGGCGAGAAGGGTTCGCCCGTCGTCTACGCGAACACGATCCAGCGCACCGAGACTGATGAGCGCACCGGCGATGAGCTCGATGTCAGCATCCCGTTCCTGAAGGCCTACACCGTCTTCAATGTGGAGCAGATCGAGGATCTTCCGGCGCATTACTACGCGCGCGCGGAAGGCCCTGCGAACCCCGATGAGCGGATCGCCCATGCCGAGGCGTTTTTCGCGGCGACCGGATTCGACATCCGCTATGGCGGCAACAGTGCCTTCTATGTGCCGTCCGCCGACTTCATCCAGATGCCCGACTTCGCCGCATTCCGCGACGCGGACAGCTTTTACTCGACCCTTGGTCACGAATCTGTCCACGCGACGCGCCATCGGAGCCGGCTCGACCGTGACTTCGGCCGTCAACGCTTCGGCGATGCCGGCTACGCGAAGGAGGAGCTGGTTGCCGAGCTCGGCGCCGCGTTCCTGTGCGCCGATCTTGAACTCACGCTCGAGGATCGGAACGACCACACCGCCTATATCGGCAGCTGGCTTGAAGTGTTGAAGAACGACAAGCGCGCGATCTTCACGGCCGCCGCCCACGCGCAACGGGCCGTCGACTATCTGCACCATCTGCAGAAGAGCGCCGTGAGCGAGGCCGCCGCATAGGCGGCATCTACCTTCGCTGTCCGTGCTGTCTCGCACTCGCCTGCCGGGCGGCGATTCACCCGGCAGGCGCCGGCATTGCGGTCACGGCCGCGGGCCGAAGCCGGGCCGGGGCGCGAGCGCCTTGCGGATCGCCTGCAGGTTCGCGTGCGCCGCGCGCAGTGTCGCCGATCCTTCCGGCAGCAGTGGCAGCTCGGCTGCAATCCGCCGCAGCATCGCGTCCAGCTCGGGTCTGCTCATTTGCGCCAGCTCGTACGGGGTCAATACTCTCATCTTCTCCTCCTTTTCGTTGCCGGCCGCGCTCATCGCGGCCTTGATGGCCGGCCCCTGGCATCGAAGTCCGGCGGGCTGCACCGGAAGGCCGAAACGAAGAGAAGGAGTCCCCGCATTGGCGGGACTTGCAGTCATGAGAGCCGGTGAAGATGCCGGCATGGCCACAAGACAAGGCCGCGGGACGCGGCGGGCCGAAAAGAAGAAGGTGAGGAAGGTTTGAAACCCGGATGTGATGCGCGCATGGTCAGGCGGGGGCCCGGCGCGCGTTGGCGGTGGGTACAGCCCGCGCTATTCTGGCGGCGGTGTGAATTGCGAAGTCATTCGGGGGACAAGGTGCCGCAAAGCGAACCGCATATTCTTATTGTCGACGACTTCCTGCCGGATGCCGATCGCCTGTTCGCGGCGCTCGAAACCGGGATTGTCTGGCAAGACCGGATCAGGAAACGCCCGACCGCTAGCTTCGGTGTGCCGTTCAACTATTCCGGCCTGACCTATGAAGCCGCGCCGATGCATCCGCTCCTCGTCCCCGTCTGCGACGGGATCGAAAACGAGCTCGGCTTTCGGCCCAACAACTGCCTGCTGAATTACTACAAGAGCGGCAGCGCCACGATGGGCTTCCACGTTGATGCCACCGACCAGCTGGCACCGGGGACCGGCGTTGCCATCGTATCGCTCGGCGCGGAGCGCTCGCTCACCTTTCGCAATATCGGGGACAGGACCCTGGAGCGGGACTACCGGCTGCGGACCGGATCGCTCCTCTTCATGCCGAACGCGGTTCAGAACGAATGGCTGCATGCCGTCCGCAAGGAGCCCGGCGCCGGCCCGCGTATCAGCCTGACATTCCGGCAGGTGAGCGCCTGACCCGGCAATCGTGACCAGTTCGTGCTCACGACTGCCCGCACCGCACGCCGTAGAACAGCCGTGTTGAAAGGGTGTGACGTAACGGCAGCGCGTCGGCTTCCAACTCCGAAGGTCCGGGTTCGATTCCTGACTCCCTTGCCAATTTCAGAGATTGTCGCGTCGGCATAGGTCAGGACCGTGCTGCGCAGGCTACCGAGTAACCCCGCCAGAACCCGGGAGACTGACAATGGCTGCCCGCAATCACCGCTTCTTCCGCTCCCCGCGGACCACCAACGAAAAGCGTCGGAACGCCGCCTTTGCCGCCGAGCGTTTCGCCGCCGGCGTAAGCGTTCGCGGGCGCATCAGAAGCGAGAAGACCAGCAGCCGGCTGGTCGACATCCGGGATGACCGGGTGCCCGTTGCCGGCCTGGATCGCGCGCGCGGCAAGGCTTCGCACAGCTTGGCCCGCAAGGCCGCTGAGCGGGCGCGCTGGCGCGGTTGACCTGCGCGGATCTCCTTATGCTGTCTGCCATGGACCGCCCCATCTCTAGCTGCGGAACGACACCGGACAGCATTATTCAAAGCGTAGAATAAATTCCTCCTGGTCATCGCCAAACCTCCGATCCGGTTCGATCTCCCACCCGAAATTGGCAAACGTCCCGCAATTTCGGGTATAATGAAAAGAACAACAATAACAGCGGTATGGGCATGAATTTACGGTTGGGAGAAGAGTTCGCGATCAAGGCCGGCAGCGAAGAGTGGTGGCGCGAGCACGGCTACCTGCGCACCGTCGATAACGGCTCCGTCCTGACTCCGGGCGCTGCCGACAATGGCGGCGGGTCATCATCCCGCCGCATCGCATCCGCCGACGGCGCGTTCGAGATGATTCAGATGCTCGATCAGGAGCAGGCGCGCGCGGCGCGGATAGCGGCGCTGAACGACCGGCTCGCCGATCTCGACGGCAGAAGCGCCGAGGCCCTCCGGGCAGCGCAGGAACATCTGGATGAGATCCTGCGCACCGCGAACCGGACCACCGATGGCCGCATCGTCTTTCAGGATGAGGACGGCACAATCTATGACGAGCACGGTAACGAAGTCGATCCGGGTGACGTTGATCCTGATACGTGGCGCGCCGAAGCGCCGTCATGGGAGGAGTATCAGGACGGCTTGAGCGACGTGGCGAAAGCTGAAGATCACTATCAGCGGGTGCAGGACCTCAGAGATCGCCTCACCGACGGTCCCACCGACGAGGAACTGGCTGACATTGATAACGAGATCGCCGCGCTCGAAAGTGAAATGCCCACGACCCTGATTGACGCGGATCATACTGCAACGGCGCAGACGCGCCCCACTTCGGCCGTCAAGCTGCTCGATGGGGAAGTAGCTTCCGGCGCGACGTTGCGCGCGCCGTTCATCGACGCCGTGACACCAACAGATCCCATGGAAACCGACCCGCCCGTCATTGCACCGGGCGCCGTACCCACGCCCGGCTGACCTATTCGCCGCAAGCCCGTTTGATTAGAACATGCAGCACCGGCAGCACCTGCCGGTCCTTGTAGCTCCCGAGCGTCGTGACGATCGTGTTGATGCCGCCCTGGTCGTAGTACCAGGTCATGATGCAGTCCGCCCTCTCCTTGTCCCCGCCAACATTTGTCAGAAACGCGGCCATCTCGACCGTCCCGGCGAGATAGCTGCCCCGCTGATCGTCATTCATGTTGTCGAGGATGTCGGCCCCGGTCAGCGCGGCGGCCGGTAGGCTTGAGGCGGCGAGGCCAAGGACAAACACGGCGCTCCATAGACTCCGTTTTGCTTTCATCTTCGGTCCCTGTGATTTTCTCTGCTGAATAAGGGAGCCCTTTTGTCAATATTGGAATGGACACGGATTCCATGAGACGCTATATTTAGGTGTGGCCTTTGGCGCGGGATTCCGCGCTCTGTAACGGGCCGCACCCTTCCTTTCCGCGTGCCGCCGAAAGGGCTCCTTTTTGCAAGCCTGACAGCCTCGCGGACCGGGCCGATTCGACCCCGGCCCATCCCTTCAATTCCTGCCCCCTGCGCCTCCGCTGGGAAGGCGCCCGCATATTCATGAGGATCGGCTACGCGCGCGTATCGACAGAAGAACAGAACCTCCGCATGCAGCTCGATGCGCTGCGCAGCGCGGGCTGCGATCGCATATTCCGCGACGAGGGGATCTCTGCCGTTGCCCGCACCCGGCCCGGTCTGAACCGGGCGCTGCGCCGCCTCAAGCCCGGCGACGTGCTGGTGGTCTGGAAGCTTGACCGCCTCGGGCGCTCGCTCACGCACCTGATCGATGTCATCGGCGAGCTACGCGATGACGGCATCGGCTTTCAGTCATTGCAGGAGCAGATCGACACCACCAGCGCCGGCGGGCGCTTCTACTTTCACATGCTGGCCGCGCTGGCCGAGTTCGAGCGCGAACTGATCGTCGAGCGCACCAAGGCCGGCATGGCGGCGGCAAAACGGCAGGGCGTCCGCATCGGCCGCCCGCCGAAGCTGACACCGGCGCAGGTGGAGCGGGCACGCGAGCGCATCGCTAAGGGTGAGACCGCTGCCAGTATCGCCGCCGAACTACGCGTCAATCCGACGACGCTGTCCCGTGCGCTGAAGCGCTATCGCGGCGGCTGAGCGCCCCGCCCAAGCGGCATTCCGCATGGCCGGAAACGGCGAAAAGGGACCCTTTTGCCCCCGTCCAGCTCTGGGCATCGTAAGTATTTATCGGTTGCCTTTACTGGCAAGCAAAGGCACAATTCCTGTATTCGTTAATACTTTCATATCTGAGCAACTGTTATAATTTAGGAATGGCAAAAAGGTCCGGTTTTGAATACCTGAAAGGCAAAGTAGTTCTCGCGGCGGCGGTTCTCCTTCTGTTGCTCGTCGCCGCTCCGGCGGCCCGCGCCGATTGCCCTATCGCACCGTCCGGTAGCCGCCCTGAAGGCGCCCGCTTCTACAACACCGACCTCAAAGTCGTTCAATATTGCGACGGCGTGAACTGGATCGCGATGCATGGTCCGGGCAACGGCAGCGGCGGTTGCGCCGTCGCGCCCGCCGGTTCGCGGCCGGAAGGCGCGATCCTGTATAACGAAGACCACCGTGTCCTGCAGGCCTGCGCCGGCAATATCTGGCGCGCGATGGGGCCGGTTGGGGGGACGGGCACCGCAAGCTGTAGCAGCATCGGCGCATGGACGCCGCAGACGGCGGCCGAGGCGAGCAGTTGGTACTCCTTAACCTACGGTAGCGGGCTGTTCGTCGCCGTAGCAGTCAGCGGAGCCGGCAATCGCGTCATGACCTCGCCGGACGGCATTACGTGGACCCCACATGCAGCGGCTGAACAAAACGGTTGGTACTCGGTAACATACGGGAATGGATTGTTCGTCGCTGTGGCGGCGAGTGGCACAAACCGTGTGATGACCTCGCCCGATGGTGTCACCTGGACCCCGCGGGCGGCAGCCACGGCGAATTCATGGAAATCAGTTACCTACGGCAACGGAATCTTTGTCGCTGTTTCAGAGAACGGCACCAACCGGGTGATGACCTCGCCGGATGGCATCACCTGGACCTCCCGGACCGCGGCTGAGGAGACAAACAACTGGCAATCGGTAACGTATGGAAACGGCCTGTTTGTTGCGGTGTCAGCGACCGGCACCGACCGCGTGATGACCTCCCCGGACGGTATTACCTGGACACTGCGAACAGCATCGCTATCGAGCAACTGGCAGTCTGTGACCTACGGGAGCGGTGTGTTTGTGGCCGTATCTCAGCTTGGCACAAATCGTGTGATGACCTCACCAGACGGCATCACCTGGACTCCCCGCACAGCGGCGGAGGCAAATCAATGGTACTCCGTAACTTATGGTAATGGGCTATTCGTCGCTGTGGCTGCGGACGGTACCAACCGGGTGATGACCTCGCCGGATGGCGTTACCTGGACCCCGCATGCCGCCGCAGAAGCAAATGCGTGGCATTCTGTGACCTACGGCAGCGGCCGGTTCGTTGCTGTGGCGAATGACGGTACAAACCGGGTGATGACAGCGGACTGTGCTGGCGCGACCTGCACCAACCCCGACCGGCCCGGAGGCGCGCTCCTCTACAACCATGACTACCGCGTCTTTCAATATTGCGACGGCGCGAATTGGGTGCCGATCGGCAAGGCCGTTCCGACGCTGCGCGACGATGCGCCCGATCCGTTCGGCTTCACCGACCAGACGGATGTCGCGCTCTCGACTTTGACCGAGTCGAACATCGTCCAGATCACCGGCTTCGATGTCGATGCGCCGGTATCAATTTCCGGCGACGGCAGCCCGCAATACCGCATCTGTACGGATGGCAGTTCCGACGCCAATTGCGATGGTTCGATCGTGCAGGACTGGACCAGCGGCGCGGTGACCATAGACGACGGCGAATACCTCCAGCTCCGCCTGACCAGCAACGCCGCCAACAGCACGATGAACAGTGCGACGGTGACGGTCGGCACCGAAAGCGACCAGTGGGATGTGACGACGGACGACGACACAACACCGGACGCGCTCAGCTTCACCGACCAGACCGATGTGGCGCTCTCGACGCTCATCACATCGAACAGCGTCAACATCACCGGTATCACCGGTAATGTGTCGGTTTCTGTCAGCGGCGATGGTAGCCCGCAAATCCGTATCAATGGCGGTTCATGGACAACGAGCGGCACGATCCAGAATGGCCAGAGCCTGGAAGTCCGCCTGACCAGCAATGCCGCCTACAGCACGATGAACAGCGCGACGGTGACGGTCGGAACCGGCAGCGACCAATGGGATGTGACGACCGAAGATGATCCTGCCTGTCCGGGTACGCCCGGCGTTGGTGATGAAGGATGCATCTCGCCGGACGGCAGCGTTTATGCCGGGCTGTCGCCCGATGGCAACGTGCCGATGTACACCACGCCTGCGGATGCGGGAAACTACACTTGGAACAACGGCACGTCGAATTGGATCGACACGGCGATGGTGAACTGTACCAGTGGCGCGGAAAATTCCTGTGACACCGGGCAAGGGAACACCGCGCTGCTGGTCGGGCTGTCCGACGCCGCCTCGCCCTACGCTGCCGCCGTCTATTGCGACGGCCTCTCGGCGCACGGAAAAACCGACTGGTATCTGCCGGCCTGGAACGAGCTCGACGTTCTGTATGACAACCGCACAGCCATCGGCGGGTTTAACACCAGCGGTTCGGAGCCCGCCGGGCGCTACTGGTCTTCCTCGGAGATCTCTAGCAGCCACGCGATGCTCCAGAGATTTGACACTGGCAGCGATGTCTGGCGGTTTAAGAACGAGGGGCCGTATCCCGTCCGCTGCGTCCGCAAAGATGCAGACCTGACCCCGGACGCCTTCGCCTTCACCGATCGGATACTCCAGCCGCGGAGCACGTTGATCGAGTCCAATGTTCTTCAGATTAGCGGGATTACAGGCGACGTGGACGTTTCGATCAGTGGCGACGGCAGCCCCCAATTCCGTATCTGTTCAAACGGTAGCTGCGGCTCCGTCATCGTCAACTGGACCAGCAGCCCGGCGATCATCCAGAACAACCAGATCATCCAGCTCCGCCTGACCACCACCGCGGCCTTTGGCGCGATGAGCAGCGCGACGGTCGCAGTGGGCACCGGCAGCGATCAGTGGGATCTCACGACGGCCGATGCCTGCCCCGGCACTCCCGGTTCGGGCGACGAAGGATGTGAAATGCCGGACGGCACCTATTACGCGGGTCTGTCGCCTGACGGAGACGTGCCGATGTATGTGTCCGGATTACCCCACGAAGTCAGCCGTACCTGGAACAACGGTACCAGCAACTGGATCGACACGGCGATGGTGAACTGCACCGGTGGCGGGCAGACTTCCTGTAATACGGGGCAGGACAACACCGCGCTGCTCGTCGGACTGTCCGATGCCGGCGCTCCGTATGAGGCGGCCCAATATTGCGACGGTCTGGACGCCCACGGTCATCAAGACTGGTACCTGCCGGCGAGTTCCGAAATATGGCTGTTGGTGAACGGTAGCAATTTCATTGCTGGAGTGACCACAAACAGCCCTTACTGGCCTTCAAGCGAGAAAGATAACAGCAGCGCATTGGCCATGTACTTTTCCATCCCCGGTATGGTCCCCAGATCAAAGAATAACAGCTCTCTCGTCCGCTGCGTTCGGAAGATGCCGCCGCCGCCGCTTTGTTCCGAATCGTTCGTGATCGGCTGCATCGCCGCTGACGGCACTGTCTACGCTGGGAATACCCCGGACGGAGATGTGCCGATGTATGCCGCGCGATGCGACCAAGGTATGAATTGGGACGGGGCAGAATGCGCTGGCACGCGCGAGCGAATCGAATGGGGCTCGTATGGGATAGTGCGCGGCACATCCAGCAAAACAACAGGACAGGCAAATACCACCGTACTGGCCGGATATGGTCAGTCCGCGCATCCAGCTGCTTATGCGTGCGCGGCTTTGGGACCAAACTGGTACCTTCCTGCTGAAGACGAATTGAATATCCTCTACCTAAATAAGGATGCAGGTGCATTCTTGGGCACCTATGACACGAGCGGATCATCTACAACAGGTCGGTACTTCTCATCGACGGAGGGAGCTTTAGCTGATACGACCGCAAGACATCAGTGGTTTGATAATGGAAACCAGCTTAATCGCACGAAAAATTATGGGCAGTCCGTCCGCTGCGTCCGCCGTTGAGGCCTGCCCGTGCAGTGTCCGGAGACCTGTCCTCCGAAGCCTTGGCGTAAAGCATCCAGGGACACGATGGTTATTGTCTCCCCACCTGCGCGAGAGTGATAACGGCTAATCTGTAATCTGCTTCTGAAGATTCCTTGGGGCGCGTCCGGCTGAGGCCGGTCGGGCCATTCTCGCGCCGTTGGCACTCCCCGAACCCCGCCATTACGCGCCCGAAGCGGCAAAGCCGCATGGGCGTTATGGTTCACGCAGCTTTGCTGCTTCGAACCAAAATGCCGGGTTTCGGCCGTCCGGTCACTGTCCCTCGCGCATCATCGCGTCCGAAGCCGCAAGGCGGCGCGGCGGCCATGCTGTAAATATTGGCGCTGTTGCGTGAAATAGTTTCAATAGAACCAGACAAGAGTCAAATAATATCTTGCCATGTTGTAATATATTATCATAACGTCGAGAAAGATTGTTATGCATAGTATATAGAGAGATATTTTTGGCGAAACGTAATCGTATAGTATCGTTTGCTTGTGGTCTTGGCGCCGCTTTTATTGTTGCCGGTGGCGGTGTTGCTGGCGGCGCTGCTGTTGCTGCCGGCGGTGCCGGTCTGGCCGCTGTCGTTGCAGGTGGCGCTGCCATAGCTGGCGCTGCTATTGCAACACTTGCTGCTGTTGCCATTGTCATTGCTACCGTTTCTAATCTCCCCAGACCCGCTCCCTTCATTGCCGGGGCATTCACCGGACTGGCGGCGGTCGGAGGTTTGATTTACGCCTTGCAAGCCGGCCCGGCAGAGGCTGCCGCCAGGCCAGCGAGTCCGGCCCACGCGGCCGCCGCGCTTGAAAACCATGGGACGCCGCTTGCGGCCGCGTTTGAAGGCGCGGGCGGCGCCGGCACCCGGCCGGCTCCGGAACAGGCGCGTAGCCCGCAGCGCGGCACAGACTCCGGCCGGTCGGCGGTGGCGGCGGGTACCCGCCAGACTAACGGCATAGTCGCGCCGTGAGGATTGCCATGTTGGGGAGATGCAATTGCGGATGTCCCGACGTGATACCGGCCATTCCGTCCAATCTTCTTTTTGTAAACTGATGCTGTGGGCGTGCCCGCCGCCCTATTTGGCCGACGCGGCGAAGCCGCATGGCCAATGTCCCACGCCGCTTTGCGGCTTCGGGCTATGCTATGGGGCGGCGGCCGGGCCATACTCGCCCGCCTTCGCATGCAGCTACGGCGAGGCTCCCCGAGCCGCCGTCAGATCCCGCTTTGCGGGAGGCCGGCGTCTCGGCCATCCGGTGACTGTCCCTCACGCTTAATGCGCCCGGCGGGCGCGATGGCTCACGCGCTGCGCGGCGCGCCCGTGCATTTTATGCGTCCAAGGGCGCACTCGATCCCGTCCGCCGCCTGGCTTCGCACGGGCCGCTTCCTCCTGCGGGTGCGCCGGGAACCTTGTCCGGCCGGACGACGCTTCCCGCTCCGCTCGTTCCGCGCATCCGCTCCCGGCAGTCTTCATCTTTGCTTTGGGTTCCGCGCCCGCTGGCGGGCGCGGGAGGTAGAGGACGGCTTGTCCCTTCGTGACGGGTTGGAAGGCCGGGAGAGTGTCTCGCGGCGGCCCGTTCTCACGAATGGAGAAGCGTTATGACGAAGACCAACAAGATCGCGCTCGCGGCCACGCGGGACATTCCTTTCAACAAGCTCATCCTCAGCCAGGCGAACGTCCGCACGGTGCGCACCGGCGTGTCGATCGACGAGCTCGCCGAAGACATCGGCCGCCGCGGCCTTTTGCAGAGCCTCAACGTCCGGCCGGTGGTCGGTGCCGACGGCAAGGAAACCGGCATATTCGAGGTGCCGGCGGGCGGGCGGCGTTATCGCGCTCTGGAAAAGCTGGTCAAGGACAAGCGCCTGGCCAAGACCGCCCCGGTGCCCTGCATCGTGCGCGAGGACGGCATCGCCGAGGAAGACTCGCTCGCCGAGAATACGCAGCGTGAGGCCTTGCATCCGGTCGACCAGTTCCGCGCCTTCAAGGCGCTGATCGACAAGGGGCTGAGCGAGGAGGAGATCGCCGCGCGGTTCTTCGTGCCAGCATCGGTCGTGAAACAGCGGCTGCGCCTTGCGTCCGTGTCGGAAAAGCTGATCGCGGCCTACATCGCCGAAGACATGACGCTGGAGCAGCTCATGGCCTTCACCGTCACCGGCGATCATGCCCGGCAGGAACAGGTCTGGGACTCGATCAAGGACAGCTACAACGACCAGCCGTACTACATCCGCCGCGTCCTGACCGAAGGCGCGGTCAACGGCGCCGACCGCCGCGCCGTGTTCGTCGGCATCGAGGCCTATACTGCCGCAGGCGGTACGCTCGTCCGCGACCTGTTCGAGAAGGATCACGGCGGCTGGCTGGAGGATGCGGCCCTGCTCGACAGCCTAGCGAACGACAAGCTCAAGGGGCAGGCCCAGATCCTCGCGGCGGAGGGTTGGAAGTGGATCGCCGCCGCCATCGACTTCCCCTACGGCCACAAGCAGGGCCTGCGGCGGCTTTCCGGCGAGGCGGTCGATATGACCGACGAAGAAGTTGCGACCCGCGCGGTCCTCGCCGAAGAATACGACCGTCTTCAGGCGGAGTACGAAGACGCGGACGAGCTGCCCGATGAGATCGATCAGCGCCTGGGCGAACTCGAACAGATGGTTGAGGCGCTTGATGATCGCCCGGTGCGTTACGATCCCGTCGACATCGCCCGCGCCGGCGCGTTCATCAGCATCGATCACGACGGCGATCTCTTCATCGAGCGCGGTTATGTCCGGCCCGAGGATGAGGCGCCCGTCGCCCCGACGCAAACGGCCGACAGCGATGTAGTCGATCCGGATGATCCGCGGTCGGCTGCCGTGCATACGACCGTCATCACTATCGGCGGCGATCCCGAAGATGCCGGTGAAGATGCCGACGACGGCGCGCTGCGCCCGCTCTCGGACAAGCTCGTGATGGAGCTGACGGCGCAGAAGACCGTCGCGATTGGCGCGGCGCTCACGCGCCAGCCGGACGTGGCGCTGGCCGCCGTGGTGCACGGGCTGACGCTCGGCACGCTCTACCAGTTCGCGACCGATGACAGCTGCCTGCAGCTGCGCGTCATGCTGCCGCCGCTGCGCAGCACGATCCCCGATCCCGACGGCACGCCGGGGTTCGACGCGCTCGATCGCACGGCCTGGGCGCACAGGCTGCCGGAGCAGCCCGCCGCGCTCTGGCCCTGGTGCCTTGAGCAGGCGCCGGAGACGCTGCTGGAGCTTCTTGCGTTCGTCGCCGGCCATCTCGTCGACGGTATCAAGCGCCCGCATGAGCGTGCCGACCACCGGCGCCTGCGCCACGCCGACGCGATCGCGCGCGCCGTCACGCTCGATATGGCGGCAGCCGGATGGAAACCGGGCGATGGCAATTATCTCGGCCGCGTGCCCAAGGCCCGCATCCTCGAAGCCGTGCGCGAAGGTAAGGGCGAAGCACCGGCGCAGCTTATTGACCATCTCAAGAAGGGTGAGATGGTCAAGGAGGCCGAACGCTTGCTGGCCGACACCGGCTGGCTGCCCGAACCGCTGCGCGTTCCGGAGGCCGCCGACGAAGCGTCCGACGAGGCGGGCGAAGACGCCGCTCTGCCGGACTTCCTCGAAGATGACGACGAGGACGCGGACGGCGAAGAGGACGAACTGATCGCTGCCGAGTAGCCGGCGTCAGATTCACACCCACAACGACTACCAGCCCGGCCGCCGGCATCCCCGGCGCGCCGGGCGCTTCATTTTCACGAAAGGAGATTTTCCAATGACCGATATTGACCAGTTCCTGGCGCGTTGGAACGAGCGGAACGAACGGCTACGTGCTGCCAATGACGCGAGCCGTGAGGCGATCTTCGATGCGCTCGTCGCGATTGGTGCCGAGCGGATCGAGATTACTTTCGACGGCTATGGCGATTCCGGCCAGATCGACAACGTTGCCGTAACCGGCCGCAGCGAGACGCTCACGGGCGAGGTGACCGTCATGTGTGCGCCTTGGACCAGCTCCAACGAGACGCAAAAATGCAAGCTCGCGGATGCCGTCGAAGATCTCTGCTACGCGCTGCTGGAGCAGGAGCGCGCGGGGTGGCAGGACAATGACGGCGCATACGGCACCTTCGTCTTCGACGTCGCGACGCGCACAGTCATGCTCGAATGCCACACCCGCTACACCGACGTTCACACCTCCGTACACAACTTCGGGGAGGCGTAAGATGGCGCATCCGTACCACCACGCGCTGTCCTCAGTGAAGAAATGGGGCGGCTCGGTCGAAGATTACCTGCCGATCCATAGCTGGTTCGACGCCTCGAAGGAAATCACCGCCGACTTCCGGCACCGTGCGCTGCGCCACCATGCCGAAGGCATCTTCATGGCCGAGACGATCTTCGGCCCGACGGTCACGATCTCAACTGGCCGCGTGATTCCGACCCGCTGGATCGGCGAGCAGCACGTCCGCGAGGATCTCGGATTCATTCCCGGCTTCGCGGACTGGGTGCGCTGCATCCGGCCGGAACCGTGGATGGGCCGGGCGCAGAAAATCGAACAGGACAGCCTGATCCCTCATACCTTTTCATCAACCAGACCCGGACGCCGCGCAGGCGCATCGGCGTTCGATCCACTCAGTCAAAACGAGGAGAACAACATGACCGCCATTCACACCTTCAACCACGCCTTCGACCTCGCATTCTCGCTGGCCTCCCACGACGCAGAGGCCGCCGACGTCACGGCGCCGATGCTCCGCCGTGCGATTTTCCGCAGGCTCGCTTCGCTTTCGGATGCGGAGCTCGTCGAGGCCGTCGGCGCGCCCTTCGACACGTATCAGGAGCACGCGCCTTCGAACGTCAACGCCCCACAGAAAGGGAGTGACGGTGATGTCGCAGGTCATTGAAACCACCGTCTATGAGCTTCACGAGCTCTCGGACGAAGCGAAAGAGATGGCCCGCGCCTGGTTCCGCGAAGGTGTCGGAAACTGGGACTGGTACGACTTTATCTATGATGATTTCGAGGAAGTCTGCCGCATCCTCGGCATCGAACTCCGAACTTGCACGGTGCGCCTCATGGGCGGCGGCACGCGGGAAAAGCCCTGCATCTGGTTCTCCGGATTCTATTGCCAGGGCGACGGCGCCTGCTTCGAAGGCATCTACACCTACGAAAAGGGCGCGGCCCGCCGCATACGTGAGTATGCGCCGCAGGACGAAGAGCTGCACCGTATCGCGGACCGGCTCTATGACGTGCAGCGCGCCAACTTCTTCCAGCTTCGCGCCGACGCGCGCCATCGTGGCCGCTACTGCCATGCCTACAGCATGGACATTTCGGTCGAGCGCGACAGCTCTGCCTATCAGGATATGACAGACGGCGCGGAGGACGTTGCCACCGAGTGCCTGCGCGATCTTGCCCACTGGCTCTACCGCCAGCTTGAGCGCGAATGGGACGGCATGATGACCGACGAGTACGCCGACGAGGGCATCGCGGCGAACGGCTATACCTTCACCGAAACCGGCAAGCGGTTCGGGTGATCGAAGAGGGAGAGAGGCGCCGGCGCGGGCTGAGCCGGCAGGGGTCTTTAGAGAGAGCGCCCTTGCGGGCTTGGCCCTGTAGCCGCTCTCGAAAGGACCTCCCTCATGACTTCGAAGACGACGAACAAGATCGCCGCCCTCAACGACCGCTTCCGCCTGAGCCTGGGCATTCCCGCCTTTGGCGGCGGCATCCCCGGCAAGGTCTGCATGACCGCCGGCATTGCCGCGCTCTCGCCCGACGACATGACGGCCGTGCTCAGCAAGGTGCGCACATTCTCCGATTTCGATGACGATAACGACCCGCGCGGCGAGCACGATTTCGGCGCGTTCGATCAAGCGGGCGAGCGCATCTTTTTCAAGATCGATTATTACGCGCCCGACCTCTGCCACGGCAGCGAAGACCCCGCCGATCTTTCGAAGACGACGCGCGTGCTCACCATCATGCTCGCCTCGGAATACTGAGCGTCCGACCCTTGCCCTGGCCCCAAGAGGAAGAGGAACGCCGGCAGGAATTGAGCCGGCAGGGGTCTTAAGAGAGAGCGCCCTTGCGGGCTGATCCTGTCAACCGCGCTCTCCGCAAGGATTTTCCAACATGATGGCACTTGATTTCGCGGCCGCGGGCGCGGCCGTTTGCGATTCCGCATCTTCCTCCGAACCTTCCCAAGAACTTTCCAATGATGCCGCCTCCGCGCGCGCAGACGCGATCTTCCGCGCAGGGCAAGCGCTCATCGCCCCTCTTCAGAAGGGCCCCCCCGTCGATGCAGAGGCGCTGCGCGCGGCGCTCACCGCGTCTTTCGGCGGCACCGACGCACAGGGTTTCTGGCAATGGAAGGATGCGTATGATGCCTGCGAGATCGCGCAGATTCTGTTTCTGCGCCGGTTCGGCGCGGCGATGCGGCGCAAGGCTGGCGATGCGCCCGCCATGCTCGCGATGCTGCAAAAGCTCGCAGCGCTCTTTCCCACGCACACCAAGCGCTCGGCCGAGAGCGTAGCGCTCCAGCAACTCTCGACGCCGTTGCCGCTCGCCTTCATCACGGGCCAGGCCGCCATGATCGGCCGGTCCGATGTCGTGCTCGAACCCTCGGCCGGCACCGGCCTGCTGGCGATCCATGCCGAACTTGCAGGTGCAAGTTTCGCGCTGAACGAGATCGCCGAAACCCGCGCCGGCCTGCTTGGTCATTTGTTTCCCGGCATCGCCGTCACCTGTCATGACGCCGCGCACATCGACGATTATCTCGATCCTGCCCTTGTGCCCTCGGTGATCCTGATGAACCCGCCTTTCTCGGCAGGGGCGAAGGTCGAAGGGCGCGTTGCCGACGCCGCGCTGCGCCATATCTCCTCGGCGCTGGCCCGGCTGCCCGCAGGCGGGCGCCTAGTCGCGATCACCGGCGCCAATCTCTCTCCCGAAAACCCCTCATGGCGCGATGCTTTCATCCGCCTGCAGGAACGCGGCAGCCTCGTTTTCACGGCCGCGATCGACGGCCGGCTCTATGCGCGCCACGGCACGAACGTCGCTACCCGCCTCACCGTGATCGACAAGATTCCCGCCGACCGGCCGGACTCCTTCCCGGCTTCGCCCGGCATGGCCACCGACGCCGCCACGCTGCTTGCGTGGGTGCAATCCCATGTTCCGCCGCGCCGTGCCTGCACGGGCGCCCGCGCCGCCGCACCGGTGCGCTCCCATGTTCCGGCGCGGGCCGCGTCGTCCGTCCCGAAGCCGCAGCCGGCCGCGCCGGAGATTGCCGCCGCCGAGCTCGCCTACGAAACCCGCGACTGGGCCCTGGCCGAGTCCGAACGGCTCAGCGATGCGCTCTACGAAACCTATGCCCTGCAATCGATCCGCATTCCCGGCGCGCAGCCGCACCCGACGGCGCTTGTGCAATCGGCGGCGATGGCCTCGGTCGCGCCGCCCCGGCCGTCCTACCGGCCGCACCTGCCGGCGGGCCTTGCCGAAGCGGGGCAGCTGTCCGAAGCGCAGCTTGAAAGCGTCATCTATGCGGGTGAAGCCCATGCCGGCCATCTCGCCGGCGCGTGGCTCGCCGATGAGACCTTCGACAATATCGCCGCCGCGCCCGATGATGCGGAGAACGCCGTGCGTTTCCGCCGCGGCTGGTTTCTCGGCGATGGCACCGGCGCGGGCAAGGGGCGCCAGGCCGCCGGCATCCTGCTCGATAACTGGATCAAGGGGCGGCGCCGGGCGCTGTGGATCTCCAAATCCGACAAGCTGATCGAGGACGCGCAGCGCGACTGGTCTGCGCTCGGTCAGGAGCGGCTATTAATCCAGCCGCTCTCCCGCTTTCGGCAGGGCACACCGATCAAGCTCGAGCAGGGCATCCTCTTCACCACCTACGCGACGATCCGCTCGCAGGAAAGGGAGGGCAAGGCTTCGCGCGTTGCCCAGATCGTCGACTGGCTCGGGCGCGATTTTGACGGCGTCATCATCTTCGATGAGGCCCACCTCATGGGCAATGCCGCGGCGTCCAAAGGCGCGCGCGGCGACCAGGCCGCCTCGCAGCAGGGCAAGGCGGGATTGCGCCTGCAACATGCGCTGCCCGATGCCCGCGTCGTCTACGTTTCTGCGACGGGTGCAACCGGCGTGCAGAACCTTGCCTATGCGCAGCGCCTCGGCCTGTGGGGCGGTGAGGATTTCCCGTTCGCAACGCGCGCAGAGTTCGTGCAGGCTGTCGAGGCCGGCGGCGTCGCCGCAATGGAAGTGCTCGCCCGCGATCTCAAGGCGCTCGGGCTCTATGCTGCGCGCTCGCTCTCCTACGAAGGCGTCGCGTACGAGCTGACCGAGCATACGCTCACCGCCGAGCAGATCGCGATCTACGATGCCTATGCCGGCGCCTTCCAGATCATCCACCGCAATCTCGATGCGGCGATGCAGGCGGCGGGCATCACCTCCGAATCCGGAACGCTGAACCGGCAGGCCAAGGCCGCCGCGCGTTCGGCTTTCGAGTCGAGCAAGCAGCGCTTCTTTGCGCATCTCATCACCTCGATGAAGACCCCGACCCTGATCGGCAGCATCGAGCGCGATCTCGCGGACGGGCATGCCTGCGTCGTGCAGATTGTCTCGACCGGCGAAGCGCTGATGGAAAGAAGGCTCGCCGATATCCCGACCGAGGAATGGAACGACGTGCAGGTCGACATCACGCCGCGCGAATACGTGCTCGACTACCTGCTGCACTCCTTCCCGACCCAGCTCTTCGAAGAATATTCGGACGAGGAGGGCAATCTCTGCTCCCGGCCCGTCGAGATCGACGGGCAGCCCGTCCCGTGCCGCGAGGCGGTTGCCCGGCGCGATGAGCTGATCGCGCATCTTGCGTCCCTGCCGGCGGTGCCGGGGGCGCTCGATCAGATCGTCCAGCGCTTCGGCACCGACGAAGTCGCCGAGGTGACGGGCCGTTCACGCCGCATCGTGCGCCGGGCCGGAACCGACGGGATCGACCGCCTTGCGGTAGAGAACCGCGCCGGTAGCGCCAATCTTGCCGAGGCGCAGGCCTTTCAGGACGATGACAAGCGCATCCTTGTGTTTTCGGATGCGGGCGGAACCGGGCGCTCCTATCACGCGGACCTCGCCGCGAAGAACCGCCGCCTGCGGGTGCACTACATGCTTGAGGCCGGCTGGAAGGCCGACACCGCCATCCAGGGCCTTGGGCGCTCGAACCGCACCAACCAGGCGCAGCCGCCGCTCTTCCGCCCCGTTGCCACCGACGTGAAGGGTGAGAAGCGCTTTCTCTCAACCATCGCCCGGCGGCTCGATTCTCTGGGCGCGATCACCAAGGGCCAGCGCCAGACGGGCGGCCAGGGCCTGTTTCGCGCAGATGACAATCTCGAATCCCAGTATGCGCGCGATGCCTTGCGGCAGTTCTACATGCTCCTGCATGCGGGCAAGGTCGAATGTTGCACGCTTGGCGCCTTCCAGGATGCGACCGGGCTTTCGCTCACCGATGCCGACGGCACTCTCAGGGAAGAGTTGCCGCCGATCACGACCTTCCTCAACCGCATGCTCGCCCTCACCATCGACATGCAGAACGCGCTGTTCGAAGTGTTCGAGCAGCTGCTGACCGCGCGCATCGAGGGCGCCATTGCCGCCGGCATCTATGATCGCGGGCTTGAAACGCTCGTTGCCGACAGCCTGATCGTGAAGGAGCGCCGCACGGTCTACACGCATCCCTTGAGCGGTGCCGCCACCAGCGTCTTCACGATCACGCGCAAGGACCGCAACCGGCCGCTCTCCCTCGATGAGGCGCTCGGACGCGCCGATACCGGCAAGGGCCGGCTGCTTATCAATGAGCGCTCGGGCCGGGCCGCGCTCGAAGTCCCGGCGCCCAGCCTGATGCTGGACGACGGCAGTATCGAGCGCCGTGTGCGGCTGTTGCGGCCGATGGAACAACACGGATTTGCGAAGGATGCCCTCGCGCAAACCCACTGGCAGGAGGCCGAGCGCGCCATCTTCGCGAAGGCGTGGCAGGAGGAGATTGCAGGGCTTCCCGAATTCTCCGAATCCACCTTCCACATCGTCACCGGGTTGCTGCTGCCGATCTGGCGCCGGCTTCCCGATGAAAACTGCCGGGTCTACCGCCTCCAGACCGATGATGGCGAGCGCATCGTCGGCCGGCTCGTCAGCCCGGCCGCGCTCAGTGCGCTTTGCCGCAATCTCGGCCTTGAAGACGTCCCCGATCTCACGCCCGATCAGGCCTGGCAGACGCTTCTGGACGGCAAGTCCGTCCTGCAGCTCGCCGATGGCCTGCAACTGCGCCGCGTGCGGGTGATGAACGATCACCGTATCGAGCTGACCGGCTTCACGCCGGGTATGCGCGAGCGCCTCACCGCGATGGGCCTGACGCACGAAATCATCTCGTGGAAGCTGCGCATGTTTGTGCCCGTCGGCACGGATGGCCCGGCGATCCTTGCGCGCCTGATGGAGCGTCATCCGCTCGTGTCCATCGCCAACCGCACCGCGGCGTGATCGAAACATCAGCCGCGAAGGCACGAAGACGCGAAGACGGGATATAGAACCGTAATCGATTCCTTGCGCGTGTAGCGCGCCTTGAACCCCCTTCGCCACGATCGTGGCGTCCGTCGCGGTGAGTTAGGCGCGCTTCGCGATCTTCTTCGGTCCTTCGATCCTTCGCGTTTCACAAACCAACTCGAACAATGGAGGCGGTCATGACGCATCATGACTCCGCCGACGATCTGGCGCGCGCACTTGCCCGCAACGCCGAATCCGTCTGCCGTCACTATCTCTCGAACGGAAAGCGCGAAGGGCGCTACTGGCTCGCGGGCGACGTTGCCAACAGCCCCGGCCGCTCGCTTTTCGTGCGCCTGACCGGCCCGGACGCGGGCAAGGGCGCCGCCGGCAAATGGACCGATGCCGCCACCGGTGCCCATGGCGATCTGCTCGACCTGATCCGCCTGTCCTGCGGCCTGTCCTTGTTCCGCGAAGCAGCCGAGGAGGCTCGGCAATTCCTGCGCCTGCCGCGCGATCCGCCGCGCACAAGGCAGCGCGATCAGGACAGCTCGGCAATGCCGCACGCGCGTATCGAGGCGGCGCGCCGGCTGTTCGCGATGGCAAAGCCGGTTCCCGGCACCCTTGCCGAAACCTACCTGCGGCGGCGTGGTATCACGGATCTGACCGGCACAGCGGCGCTGCGCTTTCATGCCGGCTGCTATTACCGCGCGGAAGACGGCAGCAGGCTCATCCTACCGGCTCTGATCGCCGGTGTGACTGACAATGCCGGCCGCATCATAGGCGTCCACCGCACCTGGCTCGACCCGCAGGGATGCGGCAAGGCGCCGCTCGAAACCCCGCGCCGCGCGATGGGATCGCTGCTCGCCAACGGCGTGCGCTTCGGCTCTAGTCCTGACTTGCAGGCACAAGTCATCGCCGCCGGCGAAGGCATCGAGACGATCCTCTCGCTCCGGCAGCTCCTGCCCGCGATGCCGATGATCGCGGGGCTCTCGGCCGCCCATCTTGGCGCACTGTGCATCCCGCCGGGCGTTCGTCGCCTGTATGTCGCCACGGATGCCGACGACGCCGGCCGCACGGGGACACAGCGCCTGAGCGCCCGTGCGCGCGGTGCCGGGATCGAGGCGCTGATCTTGCGATCCGCGATGGGCGATTTCAACGACGACCTGCGCCGGCAAGGTTCCGAAATGCTGCGCCTTCATCTGCTGCGCCAGCTCGCACCGGACGATGCGCGGTTTCTCATCTCCTCCTGATCTCTCGTTCCTTGCCGTGCTGCCGGGGCCGCGCCCGTCGGCCTTTCTTTAGAGGCGATCGTGGCGCCGGGCCGTCCGGGGCGCCGCAACGGCGGGCTGCGCCCGCCGTCCTTCACTTCGTTACGGCCTTGCGGTGCGGCTCGGCCGTCCAGCCGCCGGTGATCGCGCAGAAAGGCCGCGAAGGGCGCGGCCCGATCACTTCAGCGAAAGGACGAACGATCATGGATCATCTTCAGGACACCGAACATCACGCCCGCTCATCGACAGCCGCCGTCATCGAGGAGCTCTCGCTCTACGGCTACCGCCCGCGCGAGGACGAACCCGACCCGCGGCCGCTTCCGGATGACGCCATCCTGCGCGCCGCCCTCACCGACATCTTCGATGCGCTCGTCGTGGCTTTGTCGGAGACGCGGCTCGAACCCGACCTTGAGACGCTGCTCTGGGGCGCCGTCAATCTCTTCCACCGGGCGGCCGACCGCGCGCAGCGCGATCTCGACGACAACGAGGACGCCCAGCGCGCCGGCCAGGACGCGCAGGACGGTTCGGAAATCCGCGCTGTCGAGCTGGAGCGCCTGATCGCTGAAGGGCTCAGCCACATCGAACGCCGGAACGTCTTCGAGTTCGCGCGCGATGAAGCCGCGACGCTCTTCGAGCTGCATACCGGTTCGGCCTGGACGCCGCGCGCCGGATCGCGCGTCAACCACAAGGCGCTCACATCCGCGCTGATCGACAGCCGCGATTTCATCGCCGCGAAGCGCCGCGCCGAAACGCAGGTCCTCCTGCCGGAAGGCACGCGCATCGCCTTCGCCGGTGGCATCGAGTGCAACGATCACCGCGCCATCTGGGACACGCTCGACCGCGCGCTCTCGCGCCATCCCGACATGGTGCTGCTGCACGGCGGCAGCCCGAAGGGGGCCGAGCGCATCGCCGCCTGCTGGGCCGAAAGCCGCAAGGTGCCGCAGGTCGTCTTCAAGCCCGACTGGACCCGGCACGCAAAAGCCGCACCCTTCCGCCGCAACGACGCGCTGCTGGAAACGATGCCCAAAGGCGTCATCGTCTTCCCCGGCTCGGGCATCACTGAGAACCTCGCCGAGAAGGCCCGCCGGCTGAGCCTGCCGGTCTGGCGGTGCGGTGGCGCGTAAGCGCCACCCACACCTGCGAATTGTCTCGCTATTCAGTATACATATATGTTATACTTACGTAACATATGTATAGGTGATGAGCGGAATTGATAATGACGGAAAATACCATGAGAGAACACCAGAAAAAGCGCCCGGTGAGCCTGACGATCCGCGCCGATCTACTGGATGAGGCCCGGGCGCTCGACCTGAACGCCTCGGCTGCGGCCGAGAGCGGCATCGAAGCCGCCGTCCGCGCCGCGCAACAAAAGCACTGGCTCGCAGCGAACCGCAAAGCCATCGACGCCCACAACGCGCGCATCGAAGAGCAGGGGACGCTTCTCACCCCCGCATGGGATGAGCGCTGATGGCGCGCTTTGACGTCCATCAGTATACGCGGCCCCGTTCGCCGGTTCTCGCCGTTGTCGATGTGCAGGCCGACATTCTGTCGGCGCTCGCGACACGCATGGTGATACCGCTTGTACCCGCCGCGCTCGCCCGCGCCGCGGAGCTCTCACGGCTTAATCCGCGGATCGCCATCAACGGCGAGCCCTTCATCCTTGTGACCACCGACATGGCCGCGCTGAAAGCCGACGCCCTCGGACCCGTGATCCTCAACATCGAAGACCAGCGTCAGATCATCATCGACGCGATCGACTTCCTGTTGCAGGGCTTCTGAGCGGCCCGTCGCGATCAAGGCCAAAGCGGCTCCCGTCAAGTTAATGGGGGCGGTTGAATCATCCCCGCGCATCTGCCGCCAATCCTTCTCGCACCGTCAGGGCCTTCCACGATCAACCCGCGCGCCGTCGGAAATCCGCCGGCCAAGATGCGGGGTCCGCTACGCGCAGCGTGCAGCCTTTGCAGGTGATCGCGGCCCGTGCCGGAGCGTTTCGGGCGCCCGTAGCGCGGGGAATGGGTCCCCGCCTGAAAAAGACGGGAGCCACCGATGGCCAACAATCTCGAACTCGCCGGGCAAGTCGCCCTCGACCTCGCCCGGACCCTGATGATCTGTGTGACGCTCTTCAAAAGCGATCTTGGCTACGCCATCGTCCCTTCGGACGAATTCGACGGCGATCCGGCCTCGGTAGTTTATGAGTATGATCCGTGGGCGGCGTGAACTCGGCCAGGATACTATCCGCCGCAACGCCCGCGCACCATCCGGCGCGGGCGGTTTTTTGACGCCAGATCAGGCGCTTACCGAGCGCGCAAGCGGGCGAAACCGGTCCTTTTCTAGTCCCAATCACACTGTCGGCGGCGCAAGTATAACTTAGTTGATAGCGGGGCAATTTGGGTCCATAATCTTACAGTCTGTTAATATATCTTAATATTGTTCATGATATTATAGGTTATTGTGAAAAGGACCCGTTTTGATACTTACGCCGTATTCCTAACCTGCGCAATTGTTGCATCGGGCTTGCTTCTGCTGCCCGCATCTCTCGCGCTTGCCGACTGCACCGATCCGCCCGCCTCGGAAGGAAAGACGCTCTACAACGCCAACAGCAAAACCATGCAGTTTTGTGACGGCACGGACTGGTGGAGCATGAAGGGTGTCGTGCCGGATCTACCATCATGTGCCGAGGGCGACGGCATTGTCATGACCAGCGCGGGCTTCTGGGACTGTTCACCGGGAGGGCCGCCATGATCCTCCGCCGCGTGCTTCCATTTCTACTGGTTTTCCTGGTCCTCGTCTTTTCCGGCCCCGCAAATGCCGATTGCGCGAACCCGCCCGGCGTCGAGGGCGAGAATCTCTACAACGCCGACCACAACACGATGCAGTTCTGCGACGGCACGGTTTGGTGGGCAATGAAAAGCGGCGGCGGCCTGCCGGCATGTGCGGAGGGCGAAACAATTGTACTCACCGGTAGCGGGTGGGGATGCGGCAGCGGTGGCGGCTGCGCCGCGCCGACGCTGTGCCCGAATGTCGGCGATGTCTGCGACGACGGCAATGGGGGTACGACCAACGATCCTATCTTCGCAGGGTTCATAGCTTACGAAACCGGCGAATGCGCAGCACTCTACGTCACTGACGCGCCTCAAAGCGCGACGGCGATGTGGAGCACTTCTCCGGCCGATGACATCGCGCAAGATTCTCTAGAGGATGGAAGTATTAACGTCAATCAAATTAAACAATCGGCAGCTTGGATTGCTGACCCTAACAATTTTCCTGCTATAAAATTATGCGATGATTTGACTGACGGCGGATTTACTGATTGGTATATGCCGGCGCAGGAGGAAATGCTTTTGATATGGTCGCATGAGGATGAAATAGAAGCGAACGCTGCTGCGCCTTTTGGCAATCGGCATTGGACCTCGACCGAGCATGATTACTACACGGACACGGCAGTGGGTATTAGATTCGTTGGTGAAACCATAGAACAGGGCGGAAAGACCAATATTGATAGGAATACCCGTTGCGTACGGCGGGATTGATTCAGTCGGCGGAGTGATAGCTGCCAATCCGAAAATTCATTCTGCAAACTGATTTCGGGCGCGTCCGGCGGAGCCAGACCGGGCCATACTCACGCCGCTGCGCGGCGTTCCCCGAACCCCTTGCGGGTTTCGGCCATCCGGTGACTGTCCCTCGGGCATCCGGGGACACAATAACCATTGTGTCCCAGTTACGACGTATCATTCGGCGGCATATCCTCTTCGCCGATATACGGCTCAAGCCGATAGCCGTGGATCTGCGCATTGCCGCGATACAGCGCGCGCCCGTGCATCGACACAAACCGGAATCGCCCGGCGATCAGCATCGGAATGACGCTGGCAAGCGCCTCCGCCGGCATTGAGAGCAGCGCTTCCGCGTGACCGCGCCAGACATGGAGCCCGCCAACGCTAGTGTCAGGGCCCACGATAGCCTCGCGGCGGATGCTGCACGATCGCCGCCTTCTTATCCTTCTCCTGCCGCTTGCGGCGTTCTGCGTCGTCGCAGATCGCGAGCGCGAGCAGGATCATCCAGAACCGGCAGGGGGCCAGCGGGTCCGTTGCCGCGCTGAACGTGAACTTGATCGATGACATGGTGTCCTCCTGAGCGCTTTCGGGCCCGGCCGATCCGGGACCTTTCACGCCGCTCCCGCATCGGGCAGGCCGGACCGGCGCCGCATCCGCGCTTTCGCGGACCGCAACGACCAGTGGAGGAGCTGCATCGCGCCGAAGGCCGATCACGCTTGCGGCCCGCACGGGCCGGTCTGCCAGGGTGAGGATTGAAAGGACCGTAGCGGTCGGCGCCGGACGCAGGAGGGCGGCTGCGCCGATCACCCGTTCACAGCGCGCGTAGCCAAGCGGGCACCTCAGATGCCGGCAACGGTTACGCCGGTGTCGCGCCGCGCGCCGCTCTTCGTGCCATGGGCAAACGACGGGCATCAGCCATCAAAGGACACCGGCAGGTGTGCGGTCCCCGGACGGCAGCCGTGCTTGCCGCTCTTGTGCGCGGTAACGGATTGAGGCGGTGCCGGTGGGATTTCAGGGCTCTACGGCCCGTTTGACATCGCCGCGTGGCGAAGCCGGAGGCGGGCGGTCATGCGGGCTTTTTGCGTTTTCGTATGCGTCGCTGCCCTTGCGCGCCATGAACGCCTTTCCGACTGAGGTGCTCTCGACTTTCACGCCATCGATGACAGGGCGCGCATCCGCTTCAAGCCGACCCCTTGCGGGGAGACGCCGGGGTGTCCCCCACCTTCGCTGCGCTGGCAGGCCGGGTGATCCCCCTCCCCGTCGTCTGGCTGGAACCGCCTGCTTCCTCGCCCCGTCGATCTGGGGGCGTGTCGAGAACATCTAACGGAAAGGAAAAGTATCATGGCACAGAACAGCACCACGACGAACGGCAAGACCCGCGAAACCACCCCTCCGGATTTCATCGCTTACGCGGTGTCCGAACGGGGCCGCGGCCGGAAATTCTGGCACCGCCTCGGCGTTGTCCGCAAGCACAAGAACGGCGACGGCTACAATGTCTACGTGGACATCCTGCCGGTGGACTTCGACGGCCGCCTCGTCCTCATGACGCCCAAGGCCGATGAAGACGATGGCGGGCAGGGCCGGGACCCGGTCGATGCCGCTGCCGCCGACGAAGAGATGCCCTTCTAGGGATCGCATCGTCGAAACGGGGGAGCGCCGCAAAGCGCTCCCCTGATTTCTTTTCTGAAGGCTGCTACGGCCGCGCTGCCTGCCTGCCGGCCCGTGGCCGGCGCCCACGCCGCCGGGACTTCGAAATCGCCACGCTCAGCCCGCTCTCGCGGGCAAGCCGCCGGATCTGGTCGGCAGCATCACGCTGGCGGGACGCGTGACGCTCGGACAGGAGCTGCTGCGCGCGGCCGATGAGCGCCCGCAGGGCCTCATCGCTGTGCCCATCGAGATCGGCGGGGAGATCGGCGGGCGCGCTTGCCGCAAGGATGGTATCGGACATTGTCTGGTCTCCTTTCAGAACGGAATGCCGTCATCGAGATTGCCGTCCGGCGCGCGCGGAACCGGTTGCCGATCAGCCTCCGGATCAGATCCGAAATGAAGCTCCCGGATTTCGCGGGCCATCTCGCAGTTGCCGGTCATGACCTGGAGCAGCAGGTCCTTGAGGACTTGTATCCGCATGTCCTGCGTGGCTGTGCGCCGGCGCAGCTCCCGCACCTCACGGCTGTAGGGATCGTCGAGGTCAGCCATCGCCTCCGTGATCGCCGTGCTCAGGATGCCGTTCAGGAAATCCTCCGCTCCGAAATGCCCGAACGTGCTGCCCTCACGCTCTGCGAAAGCATGCTGGTCGGCATCGATGGTCAGCGTCACCTGCCGGTACGCCGGCCGCTTCTTCCTCGCCGCCATGGCCGTGTCTCCTCTTTCAGGTCCTGATCATCGTAGTCCTCGGCGAGCGCGAGCCCGCCCCCCGGATCGAGCAGGAAGCGCTCATCATCGCAGCGCGTGAAATCCGCCGCGTCGAGGCCTATCGCGCTTCTGACCAGCGCGCCGATATAGTCGGCGGCGCTGTCCTGGCCGCGCTTTGCGGCCTCGCGCGCTACCTGCTCATACAAACTGTCGCTGAGCGTGATCGTGATGCGTCTCATCGCTCTGATCCTTTCCCGTTCGATGGCGGCCCCAGCAGCAACTGCCGCGCACTCTTGTTAGGCAGGCGCTTTAAGGCGCGCGCGCCGCCGGCGGTCAGCATCGCAACGCCGGTGCACAGATCGGCGAGCGGCAGATCCTCGCCGAACCGGGCAAAGCGGCCGCCCGTGCCGTCGGCGAGCTTGCGGAACATCTCCTCGGCGAACGCGTCCTCGCCCTCGAGAAACGCGTAGATGCGTATCCCCGCCTGCCCCAGCGCGGTCGCGACGCGCGCGGCGTCGAGGTGAAACTCCTCGTAGCTATCGCCGATCAGGATGATCGCATCGGCGCGCATGTCCTTCGGCTCATCGACGAAGGAATGCAGCGCGGGGATGATCTGAGTCAGCCCGGTCTCGCAGTGCACGCCGGACATTTCCGCGGCGAGCTTGTCGGCATCGTCCATCCAGCCGTGCGATGTCAGTATCCGCCCGCCGAAATGCACCAGCCGCACCTTGATCGCCTTGACCCTGGCGGTCGCGGCGAACATGCGCCGCTGGATCGCCTGGGCCTGCTCCCACGTGGAAGACCGGCTGCCGGTCGCGTCGATGACAAATCCCAACCGCGCGGGCCGGTTCATGGCCTTATGCCGCGCAACGCTGCGCTTGTACGCATCGATCATGCGCCCGCTGCGCTCTGACTTCTTCAGGAACATGGGTCTGTCCTTTCGTTCTAGGCGAAGGAACAGGTAGGCGATGACTTCCCGTCAGTCGTGAGCACGAACTGGTCACGCGCAAAGCCCGCCGGGCTCTACTCGCCGTCCGGCGCGTCCCCGTCCGCGGCGCGGCGAAACCCCATGCCCATCCCGCGGCTCCTGCGGACCTTGATGCGCGCCCTCCACTCGTTCCGGGCCTTGTCGGCGTCCTGCCCCTCGCGCACCGCCTGGTCGACGGCGTCGGCACGCGCCGCCCAGCTGCCGCCGGGGCGCAGCACGGGCTTCGGCGCATCCTGCTTGATGCGCTCCGGGACATCCGGCGGTACGGGGGTGGCGGCCTTTTGCTCCTTGCCGCCAAAGGCGCGCTTCACGTCAATCTTCGGATCGATGGTCATGATCAGCTCCAGTCCTTCTCCCGCATGAGAAAATCGCGCGCACCGTTGACGGCCGCCGCCATGGCGGCGGTGCCGCCGGCGTCGGGATGCGCCTTCATGATTGCCTGCTTGTAGGCGCGCCTCAGCTCATCGCGCGTGAAGCCGGCGCCGAGCCCGAGCAGGGCCAGCGCCTGGGCGAGAGCGCGCGCGTTATCGTCACGGTGGTCATGATCATCATCGTCATGCTCATCGTCGTCATGATCGCCATCCGGCGCATCGCCGCGGCGCCACTCGCCGATAAAGATGATGATGAACAGGAGCGCGCTGCGGCCCGCCGCGAAGGCCAGCGGCAGGCCGGTGCGCAGCACCCACCATAGAGGCGGTCCCGCCAGCTTGGCCGACTCCCAGACGCACAGCGCAAAAAAGCGCGTGCCGAAAACGAGCAGCGGCACGACCCAGACGAAGAAGGCGTAGACGCCGAAGACGTAGGCGGCATAGAGCAGCAGGAAATTCATGGGCTCACCCCAGGCCGCGGGCGATCAGCGCCACCATCGCCGCCGTGATGAGAAGCGCTGCCGCCGGGTGCGGCGTCATCAGCCAGGCCGCCGCGTAGACGAAGCGGCCCCAGACGAACCTGAAAGGCGTCGCAAGGCTCATCCCCTTTGCGTTGTCGACATAGGGGTTGCGGTGGTAGCGCCCGGCAAAGGCAGGACGGTTCCAGTAGGGCGTGCACTTGAGCCGCATGACCTGCAGGTTCTCGATAACGACAACCTGCTCGCCCTTGCGGAAGCGGCGCACCTCATCGGGCTTGAGCAGCTCGCGGCCGGTCTCCGACAGGCTGACGCCGCCGGGGCCCCGATTCTTGATCAGGATCGTCGTTTGGCCGCAGAAGGCCGACGCCTCCTTGGCCGTCTCCTCGTCGGAAACCCCGAGAAAGCGCTTCAGGCCCGCGTTGCCCTGGAAGGTCTGCCACTCATCGCGGTAAAGGAACTTCGGCTGCGCCGTGTTCTGGAAGTAAAGGCTCCACTGCACCTTGTACTTGCGCAGCTCGGCGAGCCACTGCGGCAGGCGCTCGATGCGCCCGAGCGATGCCGCCTCGTCGATCTCGAACAGGACGCGGTGGCGCGAGAGCGGGGCGCGGACCATCGCCCACACCGCGCACTGGAGCGCAAGGCGCGGGATCGCGGCATGGGTCTCCTTGTACGCAAGCGGCATGACGACAGCGATGACCGCGCCGCGCGCATCGGTCTTGAGCGAAGTGAAGTCGACCTCCGAACGGCTGATTGCCTCCCGCGCCTTGGGCTCGGCAAGCCACTGCAGGTTCTGCTGGACGGTGCTCAGCACGGCGCTGAACTCCTCGGGCGCCTGCGCCTCCATGCGCTCCATGTCGACGGCAACGGCCCGCACCAGTCCGCCGCAGGCCGGGTTGGCCTTCATGGCGGTGAGCAGGTCGCCCCAGTCGGGCGCGCTTAAGTGCACATGGTCGTAAAGCGTGCCGGCATGACGCTCCGCCGGCGCCGCCGTCGTCTTGGTATGGACGATGCTCGCATGGACCCACGCCTCGGCCCGCTCGATAAAATACTTCGCGCTGCCGAGCTCCTTGCCGCTGCGCGGAGTCAGGATCTCGGCCAGCACCTTCGCGTCGGCGGCGAAGGTGACGCCGGACTCATCGAGCAGGTCGAACGGATTGAACGCGTGCGCCGGCAGGTTCCAGGGCGCCTCACCGTGCATCGCGAACGGATTGATGACGAAGATCGTCCCGCCGCGACGGCGCCACTGCGCGATCGCAACGGCGGTGTTCTCGCCGCCCGGATCGTTCAGGAAGATGTGCGGGTAATGCAGCAGGTTCGGGATGATCGCTGTCGTTCCCTTGCCCGAGCCGGCCGCGCCGTAGGTGACGGCGTGCGTGCCGTCGTAATAGACGGGCAGAAGGCCGGACCAGTCGCCGACAATGATCCCCTTGCGGCGCAGGAGCCCCGCGCGCATGGCCTCGAAGATCGTCAGCCACGCGGCGCTGCCATAAGTCGTGCGCTTCTTCTGAAAGCGCCAGCCCAGGAGAATGAAAGCCAGGATCACAAGCAGGATGGTCATGCGCCCGTCCTTTGCTAAAGTGCTGCGAAGGTGGGCGCGGTTATCGCGCAATAGAACGGACGCGGTTGGTCAGGGATTGTTCAGATGAACGACCCGGCGCAAAGAGCGGAATTCGATGAGCGGGCGCGTGAGCGCCTGCGCCGGCAGCTGTTGCGCTACGCGACCGAGCACGGCATCGGCGCGCCGACATTGCGCGACCGCATCGAAAGAGCCGACGAGCGCGGCCGCGAGCTGCCGCTCTCAACGCTCCAGCGTTTCCTGAACGCAAAGCACCGCACGCTCGATCTCTATGTCGGCATGATCGCCGGATTCCTTGCGAAGGAAAACGTCAGCTACGATGAGGCTGAATTCGGGCGCATCCTCTCGTCCTTCATCGGCGAACGCGCGGCCCGGCCTGTTGACGCTGCGGCAGACAATAAGTGGCTGCAGGAGTTTGCCGGAACCTACACGCACTGGACCTACGGGCACGGGGACGTCGGCACGGGCGAGCTTTACTATCCGCCGCGCGGCAAGGCGCGCGGCAGCCTCACGCTCAGTCCCGTTGACGGTGCGCCCCACCTGGCGGCGCAGCGCAGGGACAGGATCGCCTCTCCCGAGGCGCCGTCCGAGACCTTCGATCCCTATGAAGGTGTCGCGCTCGCCAGCGGCGGCGCGCTATATGTATTCATGCGCAACTGCCTGACACGGGCGCCGCAGTCGGGATTCATGATCCCGCGCACGCGCGAGGATGACCTCCGGACGCTCGAAGGGTCTTTGTACCGGCTTGAGCCCGCCGGCGTTGAGTTCCCGGGCGCCGCGCCGCTGACCAACACGGTGCGGCTGCAATGTATCCCTGCCGCGGAAGAGGCGGCGGCCGATGGCTGACCCCCGGACGGCATCGCCAACGGACGACCCCGCGCAGCAAGCGGCGCGGGCGTCCCGCGACCTGATTGAGTGGACATTCGCTCACGATCTCGAACGTGTGCGGCAGGCGCTGGAAGCCGGGGCCGCGGTCAATACCGTCGATCCCCGGACCGGCCTTGCCCCGCTTCACATCGCCGTCGGGCAGAACGACGGCGCGCTGTGCCGTTTCCTGATCGAGGAGGCGCATGCCCGGTTCTTTCCCGACATGTTCGGCCGTATGCCGACGATCGTCGCCGCCGAATGCGGCATCGACGATGATCTCGCCGATTATATCGGCGAAAAGGAAGCCGCCCATGAGGCGGCCGTCGACGCGCTCTCGCAGACGATGCCGAAAATCCCGCCGCGGGATCGTTCGTAGCGGTTGTGGCCGCGCCCGTGCGCGGTGAGGGACACCGTGACCAATACTTGACCAGCGGCAGTAAGTCCTGCTATCTTCAGCCAAATCGAACGCATGAATGCTGCTGTATGCGGCGTTAAGACGTTCCTCATCTTGTTTCCCCAAAATAGAGAGATTAGGTCGTTTGGGCCGAATACAAGATGTGCGCGGGGACCCCGCGCCATCTTGGGAAGGGGGCCCGCTGGCGCGCCCCCGTTCCATCCCCCCGGCGATCGTCTGATCCGGCATCGAGCCGGCTCAGACGATTGGCAGCGCATCGTCGCTGCACCACGACCAAAGAGCCTTCGTGCCCTTTGGAAACCTGACCCGGACTTTCGCGTCCGGGACCACGACCGGTGTGTTCGGCACCGGCGCCCGACCAACGGTATTTCGCCCGTTGGATCGCGACCAAAGGGAGACGTCTGCTCTCCCTTGTGGAAACCCATCGACCAGCGTTTCGCCGCTGGATCACGCCGGGGCGTTTCGCCGCCCGGCCACGACCAGGGAAGGCGTCCCTGGCAGACGCGAGAAGGAGGTGAATGACCATGGCCGGCAGCGGCAGCGAGAAGCGGGAGCGCGCGATCCAGCTCAAGGCGCGCTTCACCGAGCAGGAGGCGGCTCTGATCAAGGAGCAGGCCGCCCGTGCCGGTGTGTCCGTTGCCGCCGTCATTCGCCATGCCGTTCTCGATCAGCGGCCGCTGCGCGCAAGCCGGCGGCCGGCCATCGATCACGAGGCCGCCGTGCGCCTGCTCGGCCGTCTTGGCGAGGTCGCTTCCAGCCTGCGTGAGGCCGAGATCAGCGGCCAGAACGTCTTGCTCGTTGAGGCGGCGCAGCGTGATCTCTCCGACATGCGCTGTGCGCTGTTCGAGGCGCTCGGGAGGCTGCCATGATCCTCAAGGGCAACCAGCGCGCCAACGCGGCCGATCTGGCCATTCACCTGATGAACGGCTTCGACAATGAGACCGTCGAGATCGCGCAGGTCCGCGGCACGATTGCCGCCGACCTTTATGGCGCATTCGCCGAGTTCGAGGCCTATGCCGCCGGCACAAAGGCAAAGCAGCCGCTTTACAGCCTGTCGATCAACCCGTCGGCACCGCTCACACGCGATCAGTACATGGAGGCGATCGGGATGATCGAGCAGCGGCTCGGCCTCACCAACCAGCCGCGCGCGGTCGTGTTTCATATCAAGCACGGCCGCGAGCATTGCCATGTCGTCTGGTCGCGCATCGATACGCAGCGCCTGCGGGCGATCCCGATGTCGCACGATCACACGCGGCTTATGGATCTCGCCTGCGATCTCGCACGCCGCTACGGCCTGACGCTTGCCGACGGGCTCAAGGCCTGGGATGAGAAGCGCCGCAAGATTGAGGATCGGCTTGATCCGACGCTCGGCGAGAAGGCGCAGGCGGACGGCACCGGCATAACGCCGGAGCAGCGCCGCGCGGATATCACCGCCTGCTACGAGCGTTCCGACACCGGCGCGGCCTTCATCGCGGCGCTGGAGGAGAAGGGTTATGTCCTCGCGCGCGGCGATCGCCGCAGCTTCATCCTCGTCTGCGAGGACGGCATGCCGCTGAGCCTGTCGCGCTATGTCAAGGGGCACAGCGCGCGGCAGATCGGATTGCGGCTCTTTCCGGTGACGCCGGACCAGTTGCCCAGCGTCGAGCAGGCGCAGGATCTGCAACGCCAGCGCGCGCAGGCCCGGGCCGAGCATGACCGCGAGCAGGCGCGCGATGAGATCGCGGAGTCGGCGGCGGTGCGGCAGCAGACCGATCTCACAGCAAAGCAGCAGGCGCGGCGGGTCGAGCTTGCCGGCAAGGCGCAGGACTTGCGCATGCGCCAGGCGGCGGAGCGGCTGTCGTTACATGCGGCACAGAAGGCAGAGAGCGAGTCGCCGCTCTTCAGGCTGCGGCGCGCCGTGGCTGATTTCATCGGGCGCACGCCGGGCCTGCGCTCGGTGCTGGGACCGATTCAGAAGCTGACCGGGCTCGACCCGGCCGAGCGGCAACAACTCGAGCGCGCTGCACTGGATCGCCGTCATGGCCGTGAGATGCGCGAGATCGACCGCCATGAGCGCGCCCTTACGCGCCTTGAGAACCGCGAGCGTCAGGCTCTTGACCGGCGGCTTGCGCAGGCCGAGCAGCGCGACCGGCAAATGGCCGAGGAGGCCGCCGCACGCGCAGCCGCCGAGGCGCAGCGGGCGCGCGATGATCAGGCGGCGGCGCGCTCGCGGGTCTTCGATGACGGCGAGCTCAGCGAGACCTTCAACGATCTCGCAGCGGGGCCGCGGACGCCACCCTCCGGCGGCGATGAGGACGGCGGGCCGGATAACGGCCACAAGCCCGATGGTCCGGCCGGCGGTCGCCGCCGGCGCCGCAAGCGCGGCTATGGCTACCGCCGTGACCATTAGGTGCGCAAGCACTCGGGACGTGGCGGCGGTATTGTCCGCGGCGTTTCAGAACGCCGACGTTATGCGACGACGGATGGCCGAGGTCGCCAACCGCCACCACAGAGAGGCGAGCATGAAGGAGCCGACACGAGAGGACATCGCCCGCGGCCTGCTGGACCAGGCTCACGACCGCCTGAACAGAGCGGCCGTGCAAGCCGAACTTTGCCATCAGGGAAATGAGGCCCGGTTCCTCATCGGACGCGCGATGACCCTGAGTGCCCGGCAATCTCAACGCGGCGTCCTTGGCCGCTGGCATGACGACGCCGTGAAACATGTCCGCGCAGCCCAAGCTCATCTGCGTCGGAGCAACAGCGGCCTAGCTTTGCAGGCGATGCAACTCTGCGACGACGCAGTCCTCCTTCTTGAGCAAGCGGGGAAGCTGCGGACCACGTTTGGGGCCCAGGCGGAAGACCGAGAGGCAGCCCTGCGGTTCTTTGGAAACGCGCGCGTTGCCAACAATGGGCGCGGGCATGGCGTCCCGTTGAAGGCGGGAATTGGTGATGTGCTCGCGCCATCAAATCCCCGCCGCGACACCTACAAAGCAGAAAAGGGATGGACCCGGAGCCGCAAGCACGGCCGTGGGATGTGAGGGCGGCAGCGCGGACGTGGCTGGTCACCGGCGCGGTGAGTGAAGCAAATTATGTCGAGAAAGGCACATACAGTTCGGAGTGGTGCTGCTTTCGTATCGTGAGGCAATCGTCGCATAGTCGGAGCGTCGGCGTCAGGATTCCCGGAAGGATCGGCCCGGCTCTCCGGTAGTCCGCAGCAGGTTCGTCACCGCAGATGCTGCAGATATCTTCACGCCCCTCGTTGTTCAGGACGGCCTTCGTCATGGCAGCCTTGTCCGGTTCCTCGATCTCGTATTCAGCAAACCATTCCGGCGTATGCGGCGTGTGAACGACGGGGGGCAGCGCATTCGGTGCGTGGCGCGCGAGCCACATCGCGGCAACGTACCGGCGGGCGTGGAGCAGATCGAGAAGCAGCGCGCTCAGATCGCGGAATGCCCCAAACGTCTTGAGCGGATGCTCCTTGAACGGGCGTTCGCTTTGCGAAGCGTTGATGGCGTGCCGGCGTCGGGCTTGTCCCGCGTCTCCTAGAATCGTCACGCAGTACGTCTGGACCGAACGTGAATCAGGAATCGCTTCCATGAGCGCAAGATCGAAGTGCCACGGCGACTCGTCAGTCTCCATTTGCCACACAGTTAGGTAGCCGGAGTCCATGAGCGCCTTGTGGAAGTGGTCGTCGTCCGCGGGGTTGGACTGAAGATGACTGAAGACGTCATTGAGATGCTGGATTTCAGGGACCTTCACGCGAACACCTGCCAGAAAGGCATTGGTCGTATCTCGCATCCTTTGCGGAATGTCGGTCACTTCGCTGAACTGCAGATCCTCTTTGGTCGCCGGACGGGTGATATCCTGGATTTCCGTGAGTTGATCACTCCGCAAGATGTCGTTCGGGGAACAGAAATTGGCGTCCAGGACAAGATCGATGCCCACACTGGAATAGGCCTGCGCCACGAGCCGCGAGCAGAACTGCTTGCGGCTCCAGACGTCGCTACCACCGGCGGCAACCCGGATCGCCTCTTTCACGGAATACTGCGTCCCCACCCGTGACCGCGCGAAGTCGCAGATAGAGATTGCATCCTTGGCGGAGAGGCCGGCCTTTAACCGAAGCACATGGACGGCGCGATCGTCCTCGATCAGGATACGCTGCGTATTTCGGGCCTGAACGCCTTCATTCGTCGCGTCGATAACGGAGCATGTGTCCACGTAGAGCATCGCGTGCGAGATATCGCCCTTGGTCGCCAGACGAATGGCGAAGCTGATCGGCTCATTTGTCGTGGTCAGAACGATATCGCCGACCTCCAGCCTTTCGTGGACGAGGATCTTCATCGCTTCAGCCTCTCGACACCTCCGAACGCTTCAGTGCCGCTTCGGTAGCCGCTGAATCGCGTCGCACATCTCCGCGAAAACATCCTGCCCCTGTAGCAGCCGGTTCATGAAATCGCGCAGGTCGTTGTCAAAGTCGCCGTTGTTGATCGGCGACATGAACGGCGCGATCAGGAAATTGTAGGGCGTGATGTAGCGGTCGCGCAGCTCCACGCGACCTCTGATATCCACAGGCTTCCCTTCGATGATCGCTGCGCCGTCGTCATATTCGGCGCGGGTCACCGGCAGCTTGCCGTCCACAAGGCCGTATTCCTCATTGGCATAACCGAATGTGTCGACCTGGGCCGCGATATCCTCTGGCCCCGAGCGATAAAGGCCGGTCGGTTCATCAGGATCGGTCTCGACGTAGACGAACGGTCGGTAGTAGACGCCCGGGTTGACCGCGGCGATCCGCCGGATGTTCAGCTCTTCGACATCCATCAGAAAATGGCTGCCCTCAACTCTCTCCCAGTGCTCGATGTGCAGGTTTTGGGGGCCGCGCCACCAGCCTGCGATATTCCCTTCCTGAACGTGGAGCGGTTGCCGCAGGAGGATGCCGAGCCGCTCGGCGATGACATCGCTGTCGTCAAACCAGCCGACGCCCCTCAATCCGGGGAAGGTCTGGGCGAACCGATCGCCGAACTCCACAATGGTTTCCCGTCCCCCGAGTGAGGGCGGCTCAGCGGCGGCCCTCGTTTCTTCGCGAGGTGGCGCTTCCTGCGGTATGAACGGTGATGCGCCCAGCGCCGGCTTCCTGGGCGGGATTCCGTGTATGACCCTGACTAGCTCATCGCGCCGGTCGTCACCATCTGTGCCGTCCGAGAGATCGAGATAGTACGCCGCACCGAAGAAGGCAGGGAGTTTCTCGTTGCCCACAACATTCCGTACTACAGGGATAAAACGTCTCCGGTTCTCTACGCTGCGCAAGATCTCACCGGTGGCAATCGTCTTCTCATAACCGACCCCGCCTACGCCGCTGTTCGCCTTGGCGACATAAGCATCGGTACAGACCGCCACGACGCGATCGGAATGACGGATCGCTTTCTCCATGAACGCGGGCAGGTCATCGCCGAATTCGACATCCCATTGGTCCAGAACGACCTCAATGCCTTTGGCCATGAGATATTCGGCGAGGCCGCGCACCCATGCCTTATGGGCGTCGGAATCGTGAGAATAGGAGACGAATGCGCGCTTGCGGTCCGTGTCTGTCATATCAGTTCCGTCAAGAGCTCTGCGAACTGCCGGACGCCGATCGCCTCGATATTGTCGCCGATTGGATACCGGTCTTCCCCCGAATAGACGATAAAGGCGCGACGGGGTTCGAGGTCGCTGTAGGCGGCGTGAAAGCCCTTGCTCGCTTTCGCGCTCAGCCCGCGCTTTATCTCGACAGCCCACCGACCGTGCTTGCCGGGCAGTTCAAGCACGAGGTCGATCTCGGCCCCTGCCGATGTCCGGTAGAAACCGGCGCTGGTGCGCGGCGGGGCAGCATCGAGAATGTTCTCGATGACGAAGCCTTCCCAGCTCGCGCCGACAACGGGGTGCCCTGCCAGGGCATTGTAGTCCTCGATGCCGAGCAGGGCATGGACAAGGCCGCTATCGCGCACATAGACCTTGGGCGATTTCACCAGCCTCTTGCCGGTGTTTGCGTGAAACGGACGCAGGCGCCGCACCAGCAGCAGGTCCACCATCAGGTCGATGTAGCTGGTGACGGTCGGGGCGCTCACCGACAATCCGGCAGCGAGTCTTGAACTATTCAGCAAAGTTCCTTGGCTATGGGCAAGCATCGTCCAGAGGCGCTCCAGGGTCTCTGCCGGGACTCTGCGTCCGAACTGCGGGACGTCGCGCTCCAGATAGGTGCGGATGAAACTCCGGCGAAAGGCGAAGCTCGCCTCATCCGACTCGGCGAGGTAGCTGTCGGGGAACCCCCCGCGTACCCACAATCGTTCTGTGGTTTCGCGGTCCTTTGCGACTTCGAGCGCTTCAAACGGGTTCATCTCGACATACTCGATGCGCCCGGCAAGGCTTTCGCCCGATTGCCGCAGCAGGTCCATCGAAGCAGACCCGAGTAGCAGGAACCGGCCGTTGCGCTTGCCGCGGCGACGACCCTTGTCGATGAGCCCCCGCAGTTCCTGAAAAAGCTCGGGCACACGGTGGATCTCATCGAGGATAACGAGGCGATCCTCGTAGCCCTCGAGGAAGAGGGTCGGGTCGGTCAGCTTGCTGCGATCCGCACTCGACTCCAGATCGAGGTAGACCGCATCAGCGGTCTCGCCGATTTCCAGAGCAAGGGTCGTTTTCCCGACCTGCCGCGGCCCGATGAGGGCCACAGCAGCCTGACGGCCCAAGGCCCGCTCGACCTGAACGTATGCGCGTCTGCGTATCATCCTTGCATTTTAAAAGGTAATCTTTCGATTTGCAATGATAAATTGCCAGAACCATGCAAAATGAAAGACAAGCCTTTGTTTTGCAAGGTTCGCCCGGCGAAGCGTTTCACTGTCCCACGCACCCACACCACGGCCGCCTCCCCCCCCACTTCCCCAGACACTATCGCTCCGCGGCCGGCCCTATCCGGAGCTGTTTCGGGACCGGACTATTGGTTGCAGGGGCAAATCGGCGGCGAATCGTCGATCCTCCGAATATCGCGAGCGACGACGTGGCCGAACCTGACGATCCCGCAGCACAAGCAAGTGATCCGCGATCCGCGCTCCTCGAACAGGCGCGCGAGGCCGCCCGTCGCGGCCAGCCTCACCGGATGATCGAGGCGCTCACGTTGAGCGGCTTCACTGCCGGCTTACTCCGCCGGTTCCAAAGCCAGTGGCCGAGGATGCCGCGCTCCGAGATCGAGGAACACATCGCCCGCGCCGTAGACGACGCCTACGCGGCCCTTTCCGCGGGCCGCCGCGTCACGAACTTGACGGCGTGGATCTTCAAAGCAAGCCACAACCGCATCCATGATCACTGGCGGTCAGATTTCTCGCGGCGCGTCGATAACCCGGATGTGCTGGACGAGGTCGCCGCACCCACTCCTTTAACAGACGGAGAGCGCGCCGAACACGAACGCGAAGCCGAAGGGCACCGCCTTGAGGCCATCAGGCTGGCGCGCGGCCTTCTCCCGAAGATCGGACAAGGCCAGGTCGTCGATGTCATGAGCGTTGTCATCGACGCCGTCGAGGCAGGTGTTGCCGACTTGTCCCCCGCGGATGTCGCGCAGGCGACGGGGACGTCGCCGGACGCGGCGCGGGCGCTGATCTCAAGGGGCTTCAATCGCCTCGCCCGCGCCGCACGTGATGCTGGCATAGAGCTCCCTGCAGCATTGCCCGAGGCCGCGGAAAGCGCGGCCGCAGACGACAACCATCGCGACGAGGAAGAGCAATCATGACCCACATCAATCAACAGGCCTTCGCCGACCTTATCGATGAGGCCCGGAGAGTATCCGCCGACGTCGGTGACCTCGTCGCCGAGGTTCTGGATGCCGGCCTCAACCAGCCCCTGACCCGCGAGGAGGCCCGGAGCTTACTCACGAGGGTCATTGAAGTCGTCCGGGAGGGGGCGGCGCGGCGTGGAGACCGCGATGGCGTTGCTGTCCTCGACCGCGACATCGAAGGTTTCATTGATAGGGTCGTCGAGGCGCGTCAGAAAATCGAGCGGGAACAGGCGCTCAGGCTAAACAGCCCGCGCCTCCAGCTGCAAAAACACAACAGCATTGAACCGCGGCCTGTCCGTCCGAACCCAGTTTTCCATGAGAGGGAAGTACCGGTTTGGGAGGGCTTTGTGCGCACCAAGGATATCCAGCTCTGGGACGCGAACGCCCGCCTCGACATTCATTTGAACCAGTTCCAGGAAAAACACGGCCGCAGGCCGGAAGCCCATGAACTCCTCGACATCATGATCGGCACGCTGAAGCTCGAAGGGATCAGCGACGGCGACCAGTTCGAGATCGTCGCGCTTGCCAACAGCATCCGGGTCAACGGCGTGCGCAAGCCGCCGATTATTGATGTTGACGGAACGCTCCTCGACGGCAACCGTCGCATCTCGGCATGCTACTACATCCTCAACAGCGCCGACTTTACGGCAGAAGAGAAGCGGCGCGCGGAGTGGATTCAGGTCTGGCAGCTCACGCCCCACGCCACTGACGAAGACCGCGAGGCGGTTATCGTCTCCCTGAACTTCGAGCCCGACAACAAGCAGGACTGGCCGCAGTATGTGAAGGCACGCAAGGTCTTCGACGAGTGGCAAGCGCTACTGGCTCTCGAGCCCAAGCCGAACCCGCCCGCCGCGAAGCAGACAGAGATGAAGCGTGCGATTGCGCGGAAATTTGCCCTCAGCGTGAACGAAGTCACCCGCTATATCCAGATGGTCGGCCTGGCCCAGGAGTTCGAAGACCACCACATCAGCACGCGCGGTCAGGACACGTTCGCCGCAAAGCACAAGGCCGAGCGGTACTTTCAGTATTTCGACGAGCTCGGCAAGGGGAAGAGCGAAGGGGGCATCTACTGGACCCTGAACCAGGAGGACGCCTTCAAGAGCCTCGTGTTCGATCTCCTGTACGATGGCAAGTTCTCGAACTGGAACAAGATCCGCGATCTCAAATACATCTTCCAGAACGAGGACGCGATGGAGTACCTGCGGCGGGCACGGGAGGAGCCCGACGTCGAGACCGCACAAGACCACGTCGATGATGCGATCGGGCTCGCACGGGCGCGGCGCGCCGATATCCGCCAGGTCGGTGCGAACACACGTGTTCGCGACTTCGTCAAGTGGTTCAAGGATCTACCGGTCAAGACATTCAAGCCCGGAGAGCCAGGCGCAATCGACCCGGAAAACCTCGCCGGCTTGCGAGACGTGCTCAGCCTGGTCGAACTGAATCTTGGCACCGCCGATGGCCATGACGAAGCATCCCATGCCTGAGGTACTCGCGGCGGGCGAGCCTCTGAGCGCGGAACTGCGGGTCGCGGACAACCTTAGCGGTCTGTACCTCATACCACGCAATGCACCCGAGGCGCCGGAACTCATACGGCGACTGGGGCATCTTTTTGCAGGAACATCACCACCAAAACGGTCTGGCGCAGGCATACGCCTTTCCGAACATCAGTCCGCCATTCTGCTGGCCGGCGCGAACGGCTTCGATATCCGGGCTGATGTCGAGGCAGCACGTTTCCTTGAAAACCGCATGCGCGCGCGGAAAGTGTTCGCCGCACAGCTGAGGCAACTACGCGAGATCAAGGAGGGCGGGCCACAGCACGCGAGCGAGCTCATCGCTGACAGCGCAGGTTTCGGCACGCTCGACCCCCATCAGGTCGTCAACGTCGCGGCAATGACCGCACCGGGCGGTTTCGGCATGTGCGTATTCGACGAGCAGGGCGCCGGCAAGACGGTGACCTTCATCTACGCGTTCGACCTGCTTGTGTCGCGCGATGAAGCAGACCGTGCGCTGATCGTTGCGCCAAAAAGCATGGTTGCTGAATGGCCGCAAGATATGATGCGATTCCGCGGCAACCTCTACAAATGTGCGATCGTCTCCGGCACCCCGCAAGAGAAGAAACGCGCGTTGATGAGCGGCGCGGACGTGCTCGTTACGAACTTCGAGACGGCGGTCGCTATGGAACACGAAATCCGCGCACTGATGCGTGCCCGCCCCGGCCGTTTCGTTCTCACGATCGATGAGTCCTTCTTCATCAAGTCATTGGACGCGCAGCGCACACGCGCCCTGCGTCGCCTGAGAGAATGGTGTAACCGCGGCTTTGTGCTGTGCGGAACTCCGGCCCCTAACTCGGCGCATGACCTCGTCCAGCAGTTCAACTTTGCCGACTTCGGCATAGCGTTTGAGGGCGTCGACCTCCCCGAGGATCGAGGCGAAGCGGCCGCGGTCGTCCAGCAGGTCATCGAGGAACGCGGCCTCTACATCCGGCACCTCAAGCGTGATGTCCTACCCGACCTTCCCGCCAAGCGGTTCCAGCGCGTCGTGGTTCCGATGGAGCCCGCCCAGCGGCAGCTCTACGCTCACGCGCTGACTGCGTATATACGTGACCTAGAGTCAGCCACGGACGAGACTTTCAAGCGAGATCTCACTAGTTTCTTTGCACGGCGCGCGGCGCTTCTCCAGATCTGCTCAAACCCAAGGGCGGTTGCGGAGGGCTATCAGGGGACGCCCGCAAAAATGACCGCCCTCGATAGTCTCATCGACAGCCTTGTGACAGAGCGCAATGAGAAGGTCGTCGTCTGGTCGTTCTACACCGGAACGATCGACCAGATCGTCGCCCGGTATGCGCGCTATGGCGCGCTCCGGTACGACGGACAGGTCGGCGACGTAGCTGCGCGGCGCGAGGCCGTACGCCGCTTCCAGGAAGACGACCGGTCCATGGTCTTTGTCGCGAACCCCGCAGCCGCAGGAGCTGGCCTTACACTCCACCGCGCCCGGTACGCCGTGTACGAATCGTTTTCCAACCAGGCGGCCCACTACCTGCAGAGTCTCGACCGCATCCATCGCCGCGGCCAACTGCGCGACGTGGAGTACTTCGTGCTCTTGTGCGAGGACTCGCTGGAGATCCAGGAATACGAACGCCTCATCACCAAGGAGCAGGCGGCGCAGTCGCTACTTGGAGATCAGTCCGATGCGCCGGTTTCGCGCGAGACCTTCCTTCAGGATGCGCGGGCCGCCGCGGCGCTACTCGGATCGTGACTCCTCACAACCTAGCGCGCCGACGGGCCCAGTGAACGTCAACCTGGCTGGACACATCGAGCGAATGGGACACTCGCCGCAGCGGGGATGGGTGGCGCGGCACACCTGTCGGCCGTGAGCAACGGCATTGACATGAAACGCGTAGCGGTCGCCGGGCGCGATACTCTCTTCCAGACCCGCCGCCAGATTTTCACGTGAGAGGGCGTTGTCGACAAGACCCAGGCGCAAGCCGAGCCGCGCCGTGTGGGTGTCGACGGGCAGCACGGACTTCCCGAGCGAGTACATCATTACGCACTTTGCCGTCTTGATCCCGACGCCCGGCAGACTCCGCAGATAGGCCAGGCAGTCCGCATCCGGCATGTCATGGAGGTCATCCAGCGTCACGCGCCCAAAGTCCTTCTTAAGACGGCGGGCGATCGCGAGGAGCCGCGGGGCCTTTTGGTTCACCAGGCCGGCATCGCCAATAACTGTTGCAATACGACTCACAGAGAAAGACTCGAGCTCATCCCAAGACGGCAGTTGCGTCTTGAGCCGCTCGAAAACGCGCTCATAGCTTGGTCCGGTCGTCATCTGCGAGAGGACGATGAAGATCAGCTCATCCAGCGGCTGGTCCTTGTTGCCGAGACGCGGCGAGCCGTAAGCGGCTTCAAGCCGCTTTGTCACGCGGCCCGCACGGGACCGACGGCTGCGCCGCTCGCTGCTCGGCATCGTCGTCACGGACTCTGCCCCATCGCTTCTCACCGCCGGTGATCCGGATCAACTCATCATAAAGTTCACCAGGGACATATCGCAGCGAGTCCGTCCGCATCCGCGGTCCTTCAGCATACCAGTCAGAGATCGTTTCATCATCGGTGTCATCCCGCATCCGCGGCGGATTGACGATCGTTCTTGGGCGCCGCGTCAATTTCGCCAGAAGGTCGAGGTTCCAGCATTCGACCACACCACTTCGATCGACCCGCTTGCGAGAGCGCATCGCTTTCCGCAAAGCGCCACCGACGGCCTCCCCAAGGCCGAGAGGAACGGCGTTGCCCAACTGCTCATATTTCCTCCTGACCGTTCCTTCAAACGCCCAGTCGGCCGGGAACTGCTGTATACGCGCATACTCGCCTACCGTAAGCGGCCGCAAGGCCGTGGGGTGGCACAACGTCGTTGCCTTGCTGTCCGGCCGCGTTGTCAGAGCGGGGCTTGGCTCATCCCACGCCAGGCGCCGAAAGAACCCCGACCGACCGCCCCAAGAGATGAACGCAGAGCCAAGCGCCGTTTTCCGTTGCGCCAGCGGCAAGTCGCGCCAGTTGCCTCCCTCGGGCACTGCTCGCAGATACTTCTCTTTGCCGGGAGAGAAGTCGTAGTATTCCGGGTCTTTCTCTTTCAGCTTGCCAATGGTCTGCCTGACGGTCGCCCACGGGAGCAGGGCGCCTCCGCCGCGTTCGTCGTGCGTCCGCGCCGGCATCGCAATGTTCTCGCCGTCGCGCGTCCCAACGAACAAGAGACGCTGTCGACGCTGCGGAACACCGAAGTCGGCGGCGTTCAGCACGTCGAAGATCGTGTAATACCCAAGGGCCTTGATCTCTTCGACCACACGCCTGAAGGCCGAACCCAACTCTTCGTCCGGCTCCAGAGGAGGGTATCCCGGTCCTCGCTCACGCAGCGGCCGGTGACGCACTGCCGCCGAGATCAGGCCGCGCACATTCTCCATAACGAAGAAGCGGGGCGCGGCCTCATGCACCACCCGTAGGAAGTGTTGAAAGAGAGTCCCTCTCGGGTCCCCAAGAGAATTCCGCTGACCGGCCGTGCTAAAGACCTGACAGGAAGGCCCGCCCAGGACCACGGCCGGCTCGCCTGGCGCAAGGCCTGCCGCCTCCAGAATCTCCGCAGTCGTCACGTCCTCTATCGGACGATCAATGAGCGGCAACTCCGGGCGGTTCCGGCGGATCGTCTGGAGCGCAAACCTGTCACACTCGACGGCCACTCTGATCGTGAACCCGGCCCGTTCCATACCAAGGTCAAGGCCCATCGCCCCCGTGAACAGGGAGATGACGGGCAGCTTACCTTTGTTGTTTCTTGGGGCCATCGAGTTCTAGTCCGAGATCCAGCTGGCCACCGTCCAGTTCGTCGAACAGCCGCCGCAGAGCCAATTCGATGACGTACCGCTTCGGCAGGCGCGGCCTCTTCTTGTCCGTCACATTCACCAGCCGCCGATACAGGCCACTGTCCAGAGAGACAGTGAGACGCTTTGGGCCAGCCATGACGCAACTCCTTGCTTCGCTGAAGCGATGCGTCCCGAGCGATGTCACAGAAATGCACCATTTGGTGACTCAGGACAAGTCCTTGCCGCACGGCACATCGAAGGAGGAGGCGCTGAAGAACAGCGCTAGGAGCGCTGGCCCGTTCTGTGATCCCTCAGGCCTCGACGCACGGCCGCACGTTGAACCGGTGGTGTCATCGCGGTGAAGGCGACCGGCCCCCTTGGGATCGCCGCATCCGAAAGCGCTCAACATCTCGCATCATTGAGATCGCCTTTTCGGCGGCTTCCTTGGCCTTCGTCCGACTGAGTCCGCTTTGCCGGAGCTTGGCTGCGATCGCCTTAGGCCACATCCGGTCCCATTCCGACTTGAATCCAAGGTCGGGCACTTCGACGAATATGCGAGGGGACTCCAGCGATGAGGACAGCCGGTCTCCTAGCCGTCCCGGCTGCAGGTACAATGCTTTCGATGTCAGTATGGAGTCGACCAGTATGCCTTGGTCGGCAATATTGAATTCCAGCACGATCCCGACCTGACTTGGCCTTTCGAACGAAAGAACGAGGACGACCGATCTCTTGTGCCAGTGAAGTCGCCCCCACCGGCTCGTAGCATCGCCGGGAGGAGGGCGCTGAAGAGCGGTGACCAGTTCGTCGATGTCGGGTCGCGCTGATGTCTCGATGATAAGGACGGGGATCAACCGCCCCTCTCCCAGGATGGTGGTGGCAATGGCCCCGTCCGCAACGATCGGCACCGGCAGTTGACTACTGGGACCGGTCAGACGGACCTCACCGCGTTTCCATCGTTGGCGCATCCACCACTTCCCGCAGAACCAGAGGTTCAAGTGTAACTTCCAGGCCGTGCGTGTCAGAGAACCTTACTCTGTAGCCCTCGACATCCACCTGGCTGGCAAAGGGCTCGTCAAAGCCGAACACGGCCCAGCCCGCTACTGTGTCATGCGCACCGACCCGAACCGGCAGCGAAAACGGACTAGCGCCATCAATCGCGATCCCGCTTCCATGCTGCAACAGGATATTGCCCATCGAACCAGCGGCTCTGCGATAGGAAAGCTCGAGCTCGATCCGGGCGACTGCGTTGTCTGTGTCAGCCCGATTGCTGATCAGGACCGAGAACGCATATGTCCGCCCCGCGATGTCACTTGACGTGCGCACCAGTCCTTCGACAAGATATGGGACGAGTTTTGGCTTGCGGGCCTCCGCCAAGCTCTCGCTGATTGCCAAGCTGCGATTGGCGATACGTGTACTCCGATAGGCGAAGAGCGCGGCAACCAGCGATCCCGCCGCGGCCGCAACTGCAATCCAAGTGTCAATAGAAAAGCCCATCTCGCTGCGCCCCCGGACGACGATGTCGTATCAGATGCGAACCGGCTGGCAGAGCCAAGTTTGACAATAGTCGCGATGGTTCCCTCTGGCACAATTTTGGCACACCGGAGGGCGACAAACAGCGATTTACAGCGACACCGGGCGATGCTAAGCTGTTGGTATTCCTGAATATCGTCGATGATTCAAAGGGAGAATTCGCCCTCCGAAGGCAGAGGTCACAGGTTCGAATCCTGTCGGGTGCGCCAGATTTCTGTCCTTCCGAAATGAAGATGAACCCGCGCCCGCCCGAAGGCCGCGCCATCAGGACAGCGCGCGTTGAGCGGTGCGCAGGTCGTCGGCACTGCAGCCCGTGAGCAAGCGCTCTGCCGCCGCGTGGGCTTGCTTCCAGATCGGGAAGGCCTTGCTCAGCAGGGCGCGGCCGGCCGGGGTTATGGTCGGGAGCCGGCCGCGCCGGGTTTCAGGTGCGGCGAGATGATTGGCGTTCGGCTTCCTTTCATTCACTAGGCGACGATCCATCAAAGGGGTACTAGAGGAGCGAGCCCGGACATCAGAACGCGGCGACCGATCCGTCGCTGCGCGGGTCGGCGGCGCCTTCGAGCAGCCCGTCGGCGTGGCGCAGCACGGCCCCCGCATGGCCCACTGTGTCGGAATAGGGCTCGACCGTCTCCACCTCGTGGCCGGCGCGGCGCAGGCTCTCGACCGCGTGCTCGCCGAAGCGGCTTTCCAGCTTGAGGGTGGTGCTTTTGGCGCCCCAGGTGCGCCCCAGGAGCCAGCGCGGCGCGGTCACCGCCTGCTGCAGGCCCATCCCGAGCCAAGCGTAGCGGGCGAACACTGCCGCCTGGGTCTGCGGCTGGCCCTCGCCGCCCATCGTGCCGTAGACCATGGCGCGGCCGTCGTCGAAGCGGGCGAGCGCCGGGTTGAGCGTATGGAAGGGCAGGCGGCCCGACGCCAGGCGGTTCGAATGGCCCTCCGTAAGCGAAAAGCTGACACCGCGATTCTGCCACAGCACGCCCGTCCGGCGGCTGACGAGGCCCGACCCGAACTCCCAATAGAGGCTCTGGATGAAGGAGACGGCACGGCCCGCCGCGTCGATCGCGCCCATCCAGACCGTGTCGCCGGGCGATGCCTTGTGCGGCCAGGGCAGGGCGCGCGCGGCGTCGATGGCGGCGGCCATGCGGCCGATCGCTTCGTCCGACAGCAGGCTCGTCGGGTCGACCTTCATGGTGGCCGGGTCGCGGACCTCGGCGTCACGGACGATGAAGGCCTGCTTGGTCGCCTCGACGATCATGTGAACGAAAGCGAAGTCCTCGCCGGCCGGCCGGCCCAGCCGGTCGAGGACGGAGAGGATGGCCAGCGCGCTCGCTCCTTGCGTCGGCGGCGGCAGGTTATAGGCGCGCGCGACGGACAGGCGCACCGAGAGAGGCGCGACGAACGAGGCTTGGTACTCTTCGAGATCGTCGCGTCGCAGCGGGCTGCCGGCTTTCTCCAGATCGGCGGCGAGCGCGCGGGCCACCTCGCCGCGATAGAAGTCGTCGAGCCCGGCGCGGCCGAGCTGCTCCAAGGTGCCGGCGAGCGCCGGCTGGCGCAGGCGGAAGCCCTCGGGCAGGACGCGGCCGTCGTCGAGGTAAGTGTCAGCGAAGCCGGGCACGTCGCCGAGCTCGGCCAGTTTTTCATGCGTCAGACGCGTCTGGCTGGCGCTGATGGCGATGCCGTCGCGGCCATGGCGGACGGCCTCGGCGAGCAAGTCGGGCAAAGGCATCCGTCCGCCCCAGCGGCGCGACAGCTCCAGCGCCCGCTGCCAGCCGCCAACCGTGCCGGCGACCGTCAGCACCGCCAGGGCGCCACGGCTCGGAATCTCGGCATGCCCCCGCTCGGCGTAGAATTCAGGGGTTGCCGCCCGCGCCGCCGGCCCGCAGGCCTGGATGCCGACTGGCTCCTCGCCGGGGGCCGCGACGAGCCAGAAGGCATCGCCGCCGATGGAGTTCATGTGCGGGTAGACGACGGCGATGGCCGCCGCCATCGCCAGCATTGCCTCCAGCGCGTTGCCGCCGTCGCGCAGCACCGCGGCCCCGGCCTGGGCGGCGAGGTGGTGGGGGGCGGTCACCATGCCGCCATATGCGCGGGGGGTGTTCAGCATGGCTGCACGCCGCCGTCCCGCTCACCAGCCGATGGCGGCCGGTAGCCACAGGGCCAGCCCCGGATTGAGGAACAGGACCGCCAGCGCGACGAGCTGCAGGCCGATGAACGGCATCACGCCCTTGTAGATGTCGCCGGTGGTCACGCCCGGCGGTGCCACCCCCTTGAGGAAGAACAGCGACCAGCCGAAGGGCGGCGTCAGGAACGAAGTCTGCAGGTTGAGGCAGATGAGCACGCCGAGCCAGACCATGTCGACATCGTTCTGGATGAAGAACGGCAGGA
>Ga0326597_10000562_pt1 | contig 66081 bp, 64 predicted proteins | sample RVTome_12_FD_203789 | JGI IMG/M metagenome (GOLD analysis project Ga0326597, IMG submission 203789) | Soil microbial communities from uranium-contaminated site in the Upper Colorado River Basin, Wyoming, United States - RVT100D185 | ecosystem: Environmental > Terrestrial > Soil > Contaminated >...
GCGCGGCTGCGGCTGATCCGTCGTTTTCGAGATGATGCACCGCAAGCGCGAGCGCTTCCGAGCACTGCAGATCTGAAAGCACGTTGAAGCATGCCTCGACATCAACCGGTTCTTCCGCCACGGCGATCGCGCGCGCGAGGGTTTCGACCCGTTCAGCCGGCTGATCGGCGTGGAGGAGCTCGACGAGCGCGAGTAGGGCCGCGACTCGGACAGCGGTATCGTCATCCTCCTGCGACAAGCGTTCGAGCACAGGTCGCTGCGCCACGGCCCCGCGCTCACCGAGGACTGCTGCGATCGTCGCTTGCTCCAACGGCGAACCAACTTCGAGTGCCTCCACCATCGCGTCATTCACCTGTGCGCCGCGCATGGCCGCGAGAGTCCGCCGGGCGGCCGCTGCCGTTTGAAGGCCGACATGAGGTGGATGACTCTCGTCGCCCGAGGCCAGGGCGATGAGGAACGGAACATCCTCCGCGCCACCGAGCTCTGCCAGCCGTTCGACCCTCGCCATCATGCGCGCATACGAGGCAATCACACTCTCGCGGACTGACTTCTCGAGAGGAAGCTGAATCATTTGCTCCATGACCAGGAAAGCATCTGGGGCTGGAATCATTTCAAGCGCCAGTCGTGCGTCGTGAGCAAGCTCTGGCTTCTCCATGATGATCCAGGCAAGGTCGCTAGCTACTCCGCCGTCTCCGACAATCGCCATTTGCCGACATGCGAAGCGTTGTGCCTCAACTGTGGCACTCTCCTCCTCTAGAATCGCTTCGAGTTTCATCGCCAATCGAGGCGCCTCATTTGGCTTGCTTGCCGCCGCCCAGCAGGCGTTGCGGATCATGCGCAATGGAACTTGTGAATCGCCGAGCTCGTATGTCGCCAGTTGCTCGAATGCCTCATCGAGCGACATTTCCTGCGCCTGATCCTGCGCGGCCGCACTCGCAGCAAACAGAAGTACGACAATCGCAATTGAGACGGTGCGTGTGATCATGTGCCCATCGCTCGCCTTCGGCTCGCGGCTAAACCGGTACTCTGAAAAATCTGCGTCCATCTGTGTGCATCCGTGGTTTCATAGTGACCACGGCTCGCGCATTGCGCGGTCGCGCAACCGCTCCGCGGCGGGATCGTTCACAAACCTCTCGGTGTCCGGGTTCCATTGCACCTTCCGCCCCAGCATCATGGCGATGTTGCCGAGATGCGCCACCGTGATCGTGCGATGGGCCTGCTCGATTGGAGCGATAGTCAGATCGCGGGTCTTCACGCACTCGATGAAGTCCCGCCGATGACCCCCGCCTCGGGGCCGCGGCAGATTGATCTCATTCGGCCGAATCTTCTCTTGAAGGAGCCATTTCGGCTCGGCATCGATGTAGGAGCGGTTGACAAACACCCACCCGTCATCCCCCTCCCACTTGACACCGTTCTCGAAGTGGTTGGTGACGCGGATCTTCACACCCGTCGCGTAGGTGGCGGTGAAATCGAAGTTGGTCGCAGCGTCCCACAGGCCATCCATGGGCCAGTCCGCTTTGCCCTCCACTTCAACGGGCCCGGTCTCCCCGAGACCAAGACCCAAGTGCGCGATATCGATGTGGTGCGCGCCCCAGTCGGTCACCTGCCCGCCTGAGTAATCGAGAATCCAGCGAAAATCCCAGTGCGTGCGGTGCTCGCAGTATGGCTCGAAGGGCGCGGGGCCAAGCCAGAGGTTGTAATCGAAGCCATCCGGCACCGGAATCTCCGGATGATTCCCTGTTGTCGGCGTCGTGGGGAGTCCGCACGTGACGTGATGCACCTGGCCGATTCGACCATTTCGCACCAGTTCGCACGCGTATCTGAAGTTATCATCGCTGCGCTGTTGCGATCCGGTCTGGAAGACTCGGCCGTACCGTTTCACCGCATCCGACATCGCCCTGCCCTGATCGATCGTGAGAGAAAGCGGCTTCTCGCCATAGATGTCCTTGCCCGCCTGCGCGGCGTGCACGATCACGATCGCGTGCCAGTGATCGGGCGTGGCCTGGATGACGGCATCGATGTCATCGCGCGCCAGCAGATCTCGAAAGTCGTTGTATGCCTCGCACCCCGAGAATGTGCCGTCGCGGCGCTGCGCGGCATAGTGATTCTCGACGACCCGTTTGCTCTCCTCGCGCCGGCTTTGATCGGGATCGCACACCGCCACTACCTGCACATCGCCCATGCCGAGGAACTCGTTCATGTCGGCGTTGCCCATGCCGCCGCAGCCGATCAGGCCCATGGTGATACGGTCGGAAGAGGCCACCCTCCGAAGGCCGGCAGAGGCAAGCGAGGGCAGAACCAGCGGCACCGCCACCCCGGCCAATGATGACTGCAGAAATCGGCGGCGCGACAGCGGCCTCATGATGCTCATGAGCGCCCACTATACCCGACGTGGCCCGCGTCCGTGGGACATGCCCCGCTCGGTCCTATGAAAAAAAGGCCCGCACAAACCTTTTGACGGGTTCATACGGGCTTTGACTCGTTCGGCGTGCGATTCGGCAGGCCAGCACACCGAGTGGAGTGCCCAAGCGCTTACGGAGTATGGAGCCAGAGAGGATTCGCCTGGGCTTTCGAGGATGGATCATCAAGACAATATCGAACGTTGCATGCCCTGCCAATGGGGATTGCGACCTATTCGAGACCAGTCGAATCAGCCGCCACGGCTCCCTCAGCGACCCAGCAGCAATTGACGCAGGATGGCGAGGCCGCCCTCGAGTTTGACATCGCTGGTCGCGTAGCTGAGCCGAAAATGCGTATCCCGGCTGCTGAAAACCCCGCCCGGAATAATGAGCACATTGCGTTCGATGGTCCGATTGACGAATTCTGTTGCCGAGATACCCAGCCGGAGCGGAACCTCGACGAAGCAGTAGAACGCCCCGCCCGGATGAATGATCCCCGCAGCATCCCCCAAGGTCGTCAGCACCATGTCGCGCTTGCGCTGATACGCCCGCACGTGCTCAGACATGTCCAGATCGAAGGCCGCAGCCGCGCCTGCCTGGGCCATGGATGGCGCACAGACGTAGGTGTACTGTTGGAGCTTCGCCATCTCTTCGATCAACCGCTTCGGCCCAGCGGCATATCCCAGCCGCCAGCCCGTGCAGCCGTAGGTTTTGCCAAACCCGCGCACGAGGAGAACGCGATCGGAGAACCGCGCGACGCTTGGGCATCTGCCTTCGTCCAGGGCATCGTCGTACGTGAAGATGTCGTAGATCTCGTCTGCGATGAGGAGAAGATTTCGGCGTTCGCACAGATCGACTATGTCGCGCAGTTCCGCGCTGGTGAGCACGACGCCGGTTGGATTGGCGGGCGAATCGACGATGACCACTTTGGTGCGCGGCGTGAGATGCGGCTCGATGCGCTCCGCGGTCATGCGACCATCCGGATAGGTGTCGCACAGCACTGGTTTGGCGCCGATCATGCGCGCGCCATGGGGATAAATGACGAACCACGGATCGGGGATGACAACTTCATCGCCCGGATCGAGCAGGGCCATGAGCGCGAGGAAAATTGCGCCGCTTGTGCCGGACGTGACGAGCAGCCCGAGCTCGGTCGAAGGCGTCTCCCAGCCCACATCCTGGCGCAGATGAGCGCTGATGCGCTGGAGGAGATCAGGGGTGCCTTGAGTGACGGTGTAGCCGTTGCGATCACCGCGGATCGCGTCGATTGCCGCCTGCTTGATCGGGTCGGGGACGGGGAAGTCCGGCTGGCCGATCGAGAAGTTGAAGGGATCCTTCAGCTTCGCCCCGAGGTCGAACACGCGGCGGATGCCCGACGCATCCACCCCGCGCGACCGGCGGCTGATGATGGAATCGACATCGATGCTCGGGCGCGTAGGCATGATGAAACGATAGCATGGCGCGATACAGCGCGCCTGCCGCTGTGATCTTGACAGCCAGATTGGTTACTTCTTCGGCTTGCCTGCGGGCTTCTCGCCCTTGCCGCCCGCGGCGGGTTTCGCCGCTGGTGCCGCGGTGCCCTTGGCGCCGACGGCGGCAGCGCCCTTCGCGCCAGCGGTGGCGCCCTTGGCTCCAGCAGCACCAGTGGCAGGAGCGACCGTGCCCGCAGCGCCCGGGACGCCGGCCACAGCGCCCTCGGCGCCTTCAACCGCCTCGCCTTCGGCTTTCTTCTTCTTGGTCGCGATCTTGATGTTGCGAACCTTGGGAAGGTGCAACGGCGAGGTTTTGTCATCGCTCCAGCGGCCTTCTGTCTTCAGGCGGGCGAGTCGCTCCGCGCGCGAGAGAACGCTGCGATGCGCCTCGAGCGCGCCGGATTTGGTCTTCAGAGATCGATGCAGACTCATGTCAGTTCTTTCCGTTTCCGAACAATTTCAGCCGCGGTACTTGACGGCGATGTGCTGACCGAGGTCGTTGCGCCCGACTGATTCGTTCCACGCTCTCTTGACCTCTTCGATCCGGCGCTCCAGTTCCGCAACGGTCGGCGACGAGGCGGCTTCCGCCGCGTACCCCGGCAGCACGAACACGCGGCAGTCGGCATTATTCACACGGTCCACGTACGCTTCAAGCCCCTTCTTCCGGCAGAATTCAGCCACACGGATGGCGTTGGTCCGGCTGGTCTGCACCAGGACAAAGTAGTTTTCGCCAATTCTCCTCGGATTGGATTCGATGGGACCCGCAGTCCGCGGCGGACCCGAACCGCCCGTAGCGGGTGTTCCGGCCGCGTTTCCGCCCGATTGAAGGATAGGTGGCGCAAGCTCTCCCACGTTTCCGCCTTGCTGCTCGGCGTTGCCGACCAAAGCGGGCGCATCGCCGCCTTCGTTGGTTCGCCCCTTCGAGTGGCCCACCAGGTACGCGGCCAAAGCGATCACAAGTATCGCGGCGACCCCCAGCAGCAGATACCCCAGAGGGATGCGAATGACCTTCGCGCCGGTGAACGCGCGCGGCTGCGACCCATCATTCAATTCAACCGGGACTTGAAGATCGCCCAGTCGGCCGCCCGAAACTCCATTGGCGCCGACACCGCGGTGGTCGCGCATCAATTCGTAGAGCACCGCTCGCTTCTGTTTCATGGTGCAACCTCCTTGTTGCGCTCGATTGCTTGCTCGATCGGGCTGAGCGACCGCGATTCTAACGTCAACCGAGGGCAATTGCACTTCCTATCGCAAATTGGGCGGTGTGGGAGAGAGACAACAGCCAATCCCCCACGCCTTGCGAATCTGCGATTTCGGCGCACCTACCTGTCAGCCGAACCCCTGGCTGGCCGCTCGGATGCCTGATCACCTCCATCTCCGACCAACTGATTCCGTTGCGCCAGCCCGTTCCCAGCGCCTTGAGGATGGCCTCCTTGGCGGCGAACCGGGCGGCATAATGTTCGGCCCGCCGCTGGACCGACTGCTCGGCGTATTCGCGCTCCGCCGGGGTAAAGCAACGCTCGAGGAATCTGGCCCCATGGGCTTCCAGCAGGTGAGCCACCCGCGATACCTCGACCAGATCGACGCCATGACCGATGATCCGCATGCGCGCGGTATCCTACCAGCAGAAACTTGATTGCCTCCAAGGAGACGCTCAATGTCCTCGCAGGACCATCGCGCAGAAGCCGCCGCGGCCCCATCCCCAGTGCGATGTGCCGTCCTGACGATCTCCGACACGCGGACGGCGGCCACCGATCGCGGCGGTCCTGCCGCCCGTGAACTTCTGGAGTCTTTCGGGCACGTGATTCATGATTCCGCCATCGTGCCCGATGAACCGGACCAGATTCGCATGGTCCTCGAACGCTGGCTGAAGAACAACGAAATCGATGTCATCATTACAACCGGCGGCACGGGGATTGGGCAACGCGATTGCACGATTGAAGCTGTTCGCCCGCTCCTGCGAATGGAGCTGGAGGGTTTCGGCGAGCTGTTCCGGATGCTGAGCTGGGAGGAGATCGGACCAGCGGCGATGCTTAGCCGGGCGGTGGGCGGCCTTGCGGCCCTCCCCGCCGCGCCGGAGGGCGTGGAGCGGGCGGCCTTTATCTTTGCGTTACCGGGCTCAGTGAAGGCTGTGGAGCTGGCAATAACCCGGCTTATCGGTCCCGAATTGCCCCATCTTGCGTGGGAACGACGGAAGTCGAGCAACCTCAGCCGGTGAATTCAGTTCCAAGCCTCGTTTCTCCGACGTTTGAGGGGGATTCGCCATACCACGCCTCCCGTGTCTCGACGTAAGAGTTAAAGGGAAGCAGCGAGGCCTTCCACGCTCCGGGGGCCTCGAGGACTGAACGGATGTGGTTCTTTGAGGATTCATTCTCTCCCATGACCAAAGTCGCGATTCGCAGCGGATCGGAACGACGGACCGCCCCCCTGCGAGTGCTTGTCGTTGAGGATGAGCTGCTGATCGCGCTGCTTCTCGAGGAATATCTAGTTTCGATTGGATGCGAGGTCGTCGGGATCGCGCGTGATTCCGCGAGCGCCTGTCGGCTGGTCGACCAAGAGCATCCGGATTTGGCGCTTCTGGACATCAATCTCGCCAATGGCACCAGCGCGCCGGTGGCTCGGAGGTTGGCAGAGCAAGGTCGTCCCTTCATTTTCGTAACCGCCTATGACGATCTCGACAACCTCCCCAAAGATCTGCGGGAGTCCAAGGTGATCCAGAAGCCGGTGGATCCGGCCCGTCTGCGCACCATGGTGGACCAGGCAGCGTCGCAGAATCGAAATTGACCGTCCCTAGGCCATTCTTCCGGCCGCGCGACCTGGCCCCAGGGTCACGTCGCGCGGCTGTATGATCGCGCCGAGGCGACTTCCACCTGTAGAGAGCCGGAGAGGATCCCATGCGACGAATCTGTCTTCCTGCGTTCCTTGCACTAGCAGGTCTCGGCGCCGCGGTTGTGCCAATCGCGGCATGGCGGCAGCCTGGACACCAGGATGCTCCGCCTCGAGCGCACTCCGCCGTGACGCCGGTGCCGCGTGATGGCGGCGCCTTTGAACGCTTCGAACTGCTCAACGATCGCGTCGCCGCTCAACAGGATGCCAGGCTCCTCTTCATCGGCGATTCAATCACGCACGGCTGGGAAGGCGTTCCAGACCTCTGGAACGACTTCTACGCCTCGCGTAGTTCGATCAATCTCGGCATCGGAGGCGACCGCACCCAGCACGTGCTCTGGCGGCTTGAGAACGGCAACCTCGAAGGTCTGCATCCCGCTGTGGCTGTGGTCATGATTGGAACCAACAACTCCAACGGCGAGGACAATACGGTCGCGGAAATCGCGGATGGCGTGCGCGCCATCGTTTCGCTCCTGGAGCAGAGACTACCCGATACGAAGATCCTCCTTCTTGAGATCTTCCCTCGCGGTGAACAACCCAATCCCCAGCGAGGCAAGATTCTCCAGGTGAACCAGATTCTGAGAAAGTTGCACGATGGCGAGCGCATCTACGTGCTCGATATCGGCCATCATTTCATCGACGTTGATGGGTCCATTCCGCCTGCGATCATGCCCGACTTTCTCCACCTTTCTGAGGCGGGGTATCGCATGTGGGCCGGGGCGATGGAGCCGACCCTCAAGGACCTCCTCAAAGAGGGGTGACCTCATCCGATCCGAAAAGGGGCGGCGCTGGACCACGCAGCGGCGGATTCCTTCAGCCCGACAATGACATTCGGCCAGCCGCGCGCATCGAGAACAACTGCGTCGCGATAACCGGCAATCGACAGGGCGACCTGAAGTTCGAGTGGATCGACGCGGCCGTTGCGACCAAAGGGGACACGGGCGCCTGTTCCCGTCACTCCGCTGCATCGTACGGATGCAAGGTCATGGCGGACGGCAGCAAGCGCGGCGGCCGGTGCAACACCCCTCATTGCCACCGTGGCGATGTCGATTGCGACAGCCAGACCATCGGTGTTCGTCGTCGCATCACCAAGAGTGGCGACCAGCACCCCGGCCCGTTCCGCATGCTTGAGAATGGCCCCAAGCACGCCGACGTGACCTGCGGCAGAATCGCCTTGTGTTATGGTTGGCGGAAGCTCGATTGTGACCGGTATGCGGCCGAGGTCCGCGGCCAGATCAATTGCTGCGATCACCGTGCCTGCAGCCCTGTCCGCGCGAACTGGGTCGACATAGTGGCCGGGAGGAATGAGGAAATCCAACCCCGCGGGAGAAAGTTCAAGTCGCCGTAGTAGTGCCATCAGATCGCGACGGCCGGAACGATCGAGGTCCCGCGGCCGCAGTCCCGCCAGCGTCGCGGACATCTGGACATGCTGAAATCCCGCACCAGCAACTGCGTGAAGCGCTTCGCGCGGCGCTAGGGTCACGGCTGCGACGGTCGGGGCGAGAGGAGGCGACTCCACCATGCCGACAGGGTATCAGAACGGGGCAGAATGGCATGCGCGAAGAGACATTCACCGGAATCGATTGCATTGCGAAAACTGACATAATCAAGCTACGATCATCGCGTGGCGGCGGTCATCGAGATTCAACTGATGGATGGGCCGGTCTGCGTGCCGACGTGGGAAAAGTTTCCGCAGCCTGCCGGCGCGGAATGCATCTTCCTTGGCCGCACGCGGGTCGAGCGGCATGCCCGTCACGGATTGTTGCATCAATTGTCCTATGAGGCGTATCGACCCATGGCAGAGCGGGTTCTGGCGGAACTCGCTGTCGATGCCGCGCATCGTCATCAATGCCTCCTCGTTCGAGTCCATCACGCGATCGGCGAAGTGCCGCCGGGAAGCGCCAGCGTGCTTGTGCAGGTAGTCACCGGTCATCGTTCGGACGCGTTCGCTGCATGCCGGTTTCTCATCGACGCGATCAAGATCCGAGTCCCGATCTGGAAGCGTGAAGAATGGGAAGATGGTTCCACGTGGTCCGAGGGGACGACCGTTCCAGGCGCTCTGGAGGCGGTCTGATGGCCCATCGCGCTTGGCCGGCAAAGGTCTGTGCAGCCATCCACGCGGTGGCGCTGACCTGTTGGATCGGCTTGCTGATTGCGGCTGGAGTCGCGGCGGCCGGCGCTTTTGCAACGTTGCCTGACCTGGGCGTCTCGCTGCGCGGATATGAGGGATTCGCCACCGGCGATCCTGCCGATCATGGCCGACTCGCCGCCGGCAAGATGTTGGAGGCGGTTTTCAGTGCCATCGACTTTGCCCAGATCCCGCTCGCGGTGATCGCCATTGTGGCGTTCGCGATGCAGATCATTCTTTCTGGAGACTCATGGCGCCGGCCAACGCACACCATTCGGCTCTTGTGCATGCTCATCGCCGCAGGCCTGCTGGCGGGACATGTCAGTTTCGTTGCGCCGCCGATGAATCGCGAATTGCAGGCGTATTGGTCGGCCGCGGAGGCGGGGAACAACACCCTGGCACTCGCCCATCGAGCCGCTTTCGATGAATACCACCCGCGTGCGGAGCAGATCCTTCAAGTGAACCTGCTGCTCCTGTTCACCGCCGCCGGCGCTGCAGGCGTCTCGTGCGTCGCCAACAGGTCATCTTCGGAATCTCATATCCTCGAAACGCCACTGCTGGCGCGCAGGCGTGCATGATGGCCAGGAAGAAGAAAGCGATCGCCAAGCGGGCAGTGACGGCGCCTCGCAAGACGCAGGCCCAGCGAACTCACGCTGCGCGAATCTACGCCGCGCTCGCCCAGCGATATCCCGATGCGCACTGTGAACTTGATTACCGCAGTCCGCACGAACTGCTCATCGCCACGATTCTCTCGGCCCAGGCGACCGATGTGGCTGTCAACAAAGCCACACCCGAACTGTTCAAGCAGTTTCCAACCCCGGCCGACTATGCGAAAGCAACCCCGCAGGTCATCGAACCCTTCATCCGATCGCTCGGGTTCTTTCGCAGCAAGGCGAAGGCGGTTCACGCTGCCATGACACGCATCGCAGAGCATCATGGTGGAAAGGTCCCCGAAACCATGGAGGAACTCCTGACGCTTCGCGGCGTCGCGCGCAAGACGGCCAACGTCGTCCTCGGCAACGCCTTCGGAAAGGCCGAAGGCGTTGTCGTGGATACCCATGTCATCCGCCTCGCCCGCCGCTTTGCCCTCAGCAGACACACGAACCCCGAGAAGATCGAGCAGGATCTCATGGCGCTCTTCCCTCGCGAGCAGTGGACGATGCTGAGTCACCTGCTCATCTTTCACGGGCGGCGAGCGTGCCGCGCGAGGAATGCGCTGTGCGCGACGGATCCCATCTGCGTGGAATTCTGCGCCAATTCAGCAGCCGAGCGGAAAGGCTGGGCGGCGAAACCGCGGCATCCCCGCCGAAACCGGGATTCGCAGCTACGATAGCGGCTCATGACCAGCCGGCTCGACAAGTTGCGAAACATGCTCAAAGAAGAGCCGCAGGATGCGTTTCTCCTCTATGCGCTCGCCCACGAGTTGGCGCAGGCGGGACAGCTCGAGGACGCGATCACTCGATTCGATCAGGCCCTCGTTGCCGAGCCAACCTACTGCTACGCATACTTCCACAAGGCAAAGTGCTTTGAAGAGCTAGGCCGGCACGAAGAAGCCGAGGCCACGGTTCGGTCGGGCCTCGCTCGCGCCAGTGCCGTCGGAGATGCTCAGGCTGCGGGCGAACTGCGGTCATTGCTCGAGGAATTGGTCGATCAACAGGATTTTGAACCATGAAGGACAAAGGGAAAAGAGCAGAAAGAAAGTCGCGCCGCCAGCGGCCGAAAGAAGGACCGGTTGATCTCACCTCGATTGCCGCGGGCGCCAAGCTGACAGAAATCGCTGTGCTCAAGAAGGACCCCAACCTGCGTCGCATTGTCGTTGGGGAAGAGACAGTGGCGACCCTTCCGGTGTCGGCAGTGGAACAACTCGGCCTTTCGGTGGGCACGCGCTGGACGCCCGAGCTGGCTGCGCGAATTGCAACCGCCCTCGACGCTGCCAAGGCGCGAAAGACTGCGATGAAACTCCTGTCGCGCCGCGGTCTGTCGCGCGATGAAGTGCGCGAACGACTCGAAAAACGCGGCCATGCCAGTGCGGTCGCAAGTGCAGTGGTCGCCGATCTCGAATCGCACGGCTGGATCAATGATCAGGCGGTCGGTGACGATGTAGTCCGCGAGACGGTCCGCAAAGGACCTGCATCCGGAGATTTCATCAGGCGGAAGTTGCGCGATCGCAAGGTGCGGCCAGAAGTTGCCGACGCGGCGGCGGCTTCGAGCGAAGCGCCCCCTTCGGGAATCGATGCCGCCGAGCAATTTGCGCGGAAACGACTTGCAAAGATGGATGCCGAGCTGAAGCCTTCAACCAAGGCGAGGCGCGTGGCACGAGCACTCGCTGGTCGCGGTTTTGACGACGAGACCATTTCCACTATTCTCAGCCGGATCGATCTTGGGGGCGACGAGAGCAATGAGTAGTTCCTGTTCACGACAGCACCGGCTTTGGTTTCATGATGTGCAGCCTCGGCACTTCACCGCGATGCTCGCCGTTCTCGCACTTGCCACCGCGTGTACGCAATCGCGGAACACCGAGGCGCCGGTGCTGCAACCGGAACCGATGATCGAGATCAGCACGCTGCAGCCGCGAGAGCCGTCAATCGCAATGGGGTCGCTGGATCGCTTGCACTGGACGGCCCGGTCCATCTCCCCCTATCGCGGAACGGTGGTTCACAGCGCCATGGTGAACCAGAAATCCGTTGCGGACAGTTCACGCTCGAGCGTGTTTCCTTCCGAGACCACGGTCCTCGATGATGGTCCCGCGCTGGCCGTGGCCGCGATCGATTGGTTGACGGCGCCGATCGCCGCGGTCTGGAGTGTTGCTCGACTGCCAGTCGTGGCCATTGTCGGGGAATCGGGCTGGTCCGGTCGATCAAGCCCGCAGTCGTCGTACGATCGACTTCCGGCGGATCATTCGCCCGCCGCCGCCGGTGTTGGGTTTCTCGCGCCAGGTCAATCTGCCATCTCCAACTGACGCGTCGCCGCGGCGCAGCACAGAATTGTCGTTGTAGAATGCCGCCGCGCACTCTGTGGCGCGCAGCTCCTTTCGAACAGGATCGACACTTCGTGTTGAAGCAGCGCCTCATCATCGGACCCACGCTCGCCATTCTCGCGCTCCTCCTGTTCTGGCTGGATGAGCGGCTGGAGCGAGTGCGGGCTCCGCAATGGTGGCTGGAGGACCGGGAGTATCTTCCCGGCGGGCTCGTGCTCTTCTTTGGATCGCTTCTGATCATTCCGCTCGCAGCCCGCGAACTCTCGGCCATCGTGAGGGCCAACGGGATCGCCACGCGCACCTGGCTGACGACGTTCGCCGCGATGCTCGGAGTGACCCTCAGTTACGCAATACCCACCAAGCTTACGACCCCGATCAACATTGCCACCGCGATCGCCATCATTCCGACTGGATTGATCGCCATCTTCGTGCTCGCGCTGTTCACGTTCAGCCGGCGAAAGAACGTCGCTGGAGTCGCGGCGGCTGCGGGCGCAGTCATCTTCGCGATGGTGTATCTCGGCCTGATGCTCGGCTTTCTGCTTGCGATCCGGCGCTGGCACTCCGCGTGGTGGATCGTCGGCGTCATCGCGGTGACCAAGATGACCGACACGGGCGCGTACTTCACCGGGCGCGCGATCGGCCGGCACAAGCTCATCCCCTGGCTCAGCCCCGGCAAGACGTGGGAAGGCCTGACGGGGGGAATTGCAACGGCGGTGCTGACAGGCATGTTCGTGGCCTGGTTGAGCCACTTCATCCCTCCACCGGTTGATCCCGCCATGCCGCCTGATTACGAGCACGCTCCCATCTGGGTCGGCGCCGTGTGCGGGGTGCTCTTCGCCGTTGTCGGACAGTTTGGCGATCTCACGATGTCGCTCTTCAAGCGCGGCGCCGGGCTGAAAGATTCGTCCAATGTCCTGCCCGGGATGGGGGGCGTGCTCGATGTCATGGATTCGCCCCTCATGGTGGCGCCCGTCGCGTTTTGGGCGCTGCTGCTGCTGACGGGATAGCGGCGCTCTACCCGCCTGCGAGGGTGTATAATCGAGCGAACCCCCGGGAGCCCTTCATGAGTCTGCTCGACAATCTGCTGCTTTTGTACCGCGTCGATGCCCAGGTGCGTGGCCTCAAGACCCGGGTCGGATCGGCAGAGCGGTTTCTCGCGGCCCAGGAAGCGAAACTCGCGGACATCGAATCGCAGAAGTCTGAACTGGAATCACGACGCCGGCAGATCCAGGCCAAGGCGGCCAATCTTGAAACCGAACTTGGCTCCCACACGGCACGCATCGATAAGCTCCGCGCCGAGCTGAACGAAGCCGAGACCAACAAGCAATACACCGCCCTGCTCACCGAAGTGAACACCGTGAAGGCCATGCGCGCGGACGTTGAGGCCCAGGCCCTTCAGCACCTCGAGCAAGTCGAGGAGCTGACCAGGGAACTTGAGGCGATCGAGCACCATCGCATCGAGCGAATCAAGCAGCGCGATGTCGCCGCGGCCCAGCTTGAGGAGCGCCGGCACGATGTCGGCGACCGTCTGGCCGAACTGGAGCGCGAGCGCGAGATCGCGGCCGCAGCAATCCCCTCCAAGGAACTGCGCCTGTTCGTGGACCTGGCCGATCGGTATGAGGGCGAGGCCATGGCCGCCCTGGATGCGATCGATGTTCGCAACAAGGAATATGCCTGCTCCGCGTGCAACATGCACGTGCCCTTCCAGACGGTCGCATCGCTGCGGGGATTCTCTGACGCGATCGTCCGGTGCAGCGCCTGTCAGCGGATTCTCTACCTTTCCGACGAGGCGCGCGCGCTGGCCGGCCGGAAATGACCGCGCTCGAAGAGCCTCAACCACCGCCCGCACCTAATCCGACGTGAGAATGATCAGATAGCCGCCCGGCCGGCTGTGAATCACAGTGCACTGCCCCTCGTGGAGCTGCAGACCGGCGATCGCGAGCTGCAGCTCCTCGATCGAAGGCGCTTCATCGCCCTCGATCATCATGACAACGCGATCCCGTGCATCTGCTGAAGCCGCAGAAGGACTCCAGAAGCACGGTGGCTCCGGACACGTCAGCGGCCCCTGCTCGTACACAGCGGCAGTCGCGCTGGCGACCAGCAGCCCAATGTCAACCATGAGAAACTTCATTGATGCCATGATTCACCTCACTCACAACATCCCCGGTCTCAGCGAAGCGAACTCACCGACGTTCGGAATGCCGCAGCGATTGCCCGCCCACCGAGCTCAAACTCATCGTCGCCCAGCGTCGTCACAATGGCATTGCTTCGCACCGCGAGAATCGTCGCCAGATTGATCAGGTCTTCCTCCAACTCCGCGTTCTGACCATGTTCGCTGATGCGGCCGGTCTCTTCATCAACGATCCCCCACTGCTGCACCGAAGGATTGACGGCCAGATGTTCGATCAATCCCGCGCGCCCTGCTTCAACTATCTCGCCGATGTCGGTCGAGCCCTGCTTCTTCGCGATCGCCTCGCGCAGCAGCCCCAGCTCCTCACCATGGTTTCGCGTGAAGTGCGGCTGCACGATCTTCCACGCCTGCGCGTGGATGTCCGCGAGGTCCGCCCGAACCTGATCGAAGTTCCCTCGAACAAACTCATCCACGAGATGGAGCGAGCGATTCGCCTGCCGATAGATCGGGAACAGGTAGTCAACGCCCGCGAACACCGCCGCCGCGCGCTCCCGGCCGATCAGGTCGCCCAGAACCTCATCCACAGCCCGGAAATATTCGAAGATCCGCGCCTTGTCGTTGCGGTCGGGCCCGCCCTGGCCGTGAAACATCACCGCCTGCCGCCCGCGCGAGGGGGCCGCCCCGGGCACGCTCTGGGCCTGCAGTTGCCGGCTCTCCTCGACGTAGCGATCGATCACCTCGCGCCCGTGCGGGATCTGGTCCAGGTGCATCTCGACGAACCCATCCCGCGTGCACTCGAGCAACTCGACTTCATTCTGACTGGCAATGACAACGTAGAACAGGCCGTCGCCCAGCACCAGAGGCAAGAGCGGCGTCAGTTGAAATCGGCGGGACACGACGATGGTCTGCGGCAGCCGCAGGGGCGTGATGGCCCATCGCCCGACATTCGCGCCCTCCATGAACACCACCAGCCCCTCGCCCCGGTGGCGCCAGAACTCCTCGGTGTCGGCCGCCTGCGCCAACGCTGCAAGCGTCGATTCGATTTCCGCGCGTTGGATTCCGCGGCCGATCATGCCGCGCTCGACTTCGCCGAGGCAGTTCTTGAAACGCGTGGCGTTCTGCCGCGTTTCCCGCCCGGCCCGGATCATCGGCATGTACAGCGAGATGCACGCGCGGCCGGTGTGCTCACCCAGCCGCCGCCACTCGTCGAGCGTGATTCGCAGGTGTTCGAACACTTCCCATCGCTCCGGCTGCCCCGCCTCCGGCGACCAGTGCAGAGTATGAGATGTCTGGAACGCAGAGGTATAGGGAATCAACCCCAAAGGCGCGAACAGATGTCACGCCGCGTTGAGAAGTGTGCTTTGCTGCACGCGCGCGGGCCTTCAGTCGCGCTGCAGTGCGGCCGATGTGGAGGATCGCGGTGAGGTCGTATCGTGTCGCCTCCCGCCGCCGTTCGGCCCTGAGCTCACGGCCGAGGGGCCCCGGCACCCCGGTGAAACCACAGCATCGCCCAAATAATCGCAGGCGGACGCTTGCAGGAGGCTCCTGCAACTCCGCGGAGACTCCTGCGACTCCGCGGAGACTCCTGCGACTCTGCGGAGACTCCTATGACTCCGCGGAGACTCCTATGACTCCGCGGAGACTCCTGCGACTTCGCGGGACCTCCTGCAACTTCGCGGAGACTCCTGCAACTCTCCGGAGACTCCTGCGACTCTCCGGAGACTCCTGCGACTCTGCCGAGACTGCGGAGAGCTCGCGCCAATTGCCCCCGGCCTTTGAGGCCAACCCGACTGCCTCGGGCCGATAGTGGAGATCGTCCCGTGGGGGGCCGTGTCCACGACGACCGGCCTCTCACCTTTTCTGATTCCCACGCGCACCGGGGGCGTGGTGCCGGGACGAATCGGGGCCGCCGCCAATTGGCCGAAAATGCGGCCGATGAGAAGGGAACCGGTAGCGGAAGTCGACACGGTTCTGATATCATCGAGGAAGACTGTGCCCCCAGACCAGTAGGAGGAACCTATGGCCCAGGAAACCCAGGGAACTCGCCAGTGCCCATACTGCAAAGAGGAGATACGAGCGGACGCGATCAAGTGCAAGCATTGCAAGTCCAGCATTCCACCGGATAAACCAGAACACGGCGGAACCTGTCCGTTTTGCAAGGAGGAGGTGCGTCCCGACGCCGTCAAATGCAAACATTGCGGCTCCTTCATCGGGCCGAAGCCGGTGACTGGCGGATGCGGTTGCGGGTGTGACAAACCCGGCAGCATCATGAGGGGTCGTCCAATACGAGGAGCGCCTGGGCGTGCAAAGAGAGCAGGAGTAATCGAGCACTGGGGGCCTGACGAGCGCCTAATAGGAACGGTGTGCGGACCCTGTGTCGATGGCGTCAAGGAGTGCTGCGAAATCTGGTTCTATTGGGGGAACAAATTTGACTACAATCACATCACGGTGCGATGCTACTCTGTCGAGTGCCGCGATGAGGAAGATGATCGCTGGGGCGGCTTCGGTCCCGTTTCGATCTAGCAACCGGTCGACACGGCCGTTGCGTGAAGAAGCCCCCGCCAATTGCCCCGGCTGATCGCTGACGGCTGAGACCCGACACCTTCCCCCCTGGGGGATGGAAAGGGCGAGCACGCTTGTCAAGATTCCAGCGGAACTACCCCCCGCGGCCCTGCGCCGATACTCCCGAGAATGCGATTGTAAAGCCTGAGGCGTAGTTCATCTACGTTGTCCCAAAGAACGTGGTTCAGTTGCTTCGTATCGAAGTGGGCCGTCTCTAGGTCACACTTCTTGCACGTGTGGATCACAGGGATGCCTAACCCGCGCCCGAAACCAGCCTCAAAGTACACACCATTTCGATTGCCAGTGAAATCAGCAACGACAAACGGCGCCATTCGAATCCTTCCAAGCACCTCATCCATCACCCAATCGTTGTGGTGACTGAGGTCGGCTCGATAACAGCCATAACCCGCCGCACGCACGGCAGGATCGATCGCCGTTGCGTACGCATGTGTCATTTCTTTCTCGTGCTTTTCATCGCCGTACCACATGGCAACGAAGACGTCGTTCTCTCGATTACTCTTACCGCGCGTGAGTTCACAGAATCGCTGCCATCCGGCCGGAAGAAGTCGGACAGCGCGATGCGGCTCGTTGCTCACCGCAATTTCCTCGCAGTAATTCTGATCGATCAGCGCCCCCTTGTGAAACAACATTTCTCTTATGTTCTCTGCGAATGCCAATCTGCACCCGCTATCGTCGTGCGTAATCAGAATCCGATCACCCGCGAATGACGAACTGTGGGCGAGATTGCATAAGAGGCGCTCGATTCGCTCCGGAACAGTTCGAGGCCAGCGTTGAAGCAGTTCATCCAAGTTGATATAGACCAACGGTGCGTCCCAATCGAGCGGGCCGTAAGGTTCCATGATTCCGGTTCTGAGCCAGAACGGGGGCAACTTGTGAGTTGTCTGTTCGCGCAATAAAGCGGACAGATGGCTTACTATCCAAATCCGCAGTCTGGGACTCTTCAAATTCACGCAATCGCAGTTGGTTACAACGAACTCTCCGCAAGATGAGCAGGAGAAATGGACACCTTCGTCCTTGCCCTCACGATTCTCCATCATGATCCCGATGGTTTGGTGCGGGATGGCTGAGCGTATCACCTTCGCCTTGACGTCCTCACGAAGGCAAACAGGACAGCATGACATAGCATCATTTAAACTTGGCATGGCCTATTCGCCTCTTTCGTAAAGGCCCCTGTCGCCCTGTGGACTCCGTGTCGCCTTCGGTGCTTTCTTGAACGTCGCGGCGCGGATGTTGGTCGACTATGCGGGTGAGTTGTCGCCCCTTCAACGTTCAATGACGGGCGTCGCCAGCTCAAGCGACACAATCGAGATTACGACGAGCAACACCCACCCAACAAGCATGATCCAGAGCAGCCCCCAAGTGTACAGAAAGCCTGTGTCGAGGTATCGTGGTGGCGGTCCATCAAGTATTGATCGCCTCATCAAGTGACGCGTAATGGGTCCCCAGTTGCCGGGATTGGCCTCGATGTCCTTCATTTCGATGTAGTGGCGATACAGTTGGCAGTGGCTCATCAGCTTACTGATAAGCCATGTCACGCGCCAGTACAACTTCAGATTGGTAAAGGTAAATAGCACGGCAGTTGTCGTCCCAAGCACGAACAATACCATGACGAGCAGGAACTCCGCCCATGCTGCGGCACCCGCCAAAAAGAAGATGCTCTGCGCGACCAACAGATAGTTCACCCGCGCATGCAGGATGTTGTCCATCTGGAAGAGCAGCCGCTCGATTTCGTCTCGCCCATAAACGGCGTTAGTCTCGTCCATAAAGTCCCAACTCTCACATTTTCTGCACATGCCCCTCATCCAAGATTTCCTGGACGGTGAGCAGTTTGATGATCCTACCCGTTGCAGGTTCGCTGTGCGCCTTCGGCGCTTTGGAGTCGACACTCCTCGACCGAAAAACCCGCTTCGCCACGGTGGCGAGCGAGGCATTCTCGAAGGTTTCGCGCGTAGGTGCGCAGAAGCGCATCGGCTATTGGATCTTCCGACACATTGAAGACATCGTCCGGGAATCGGAACACCCGAGTGCTCGGCCAATTCTCGGCTTTCTCCCCTGCTTCGGATCGCAAGACGCCGAACTCAGCGGCGGCCACCCAATTCCCTTGAAAGACCGCGGGCGGCGTCCAACCGCGATACATCGGAGAACGCCCGGATCCCATGCCACCGGTCGGCATGTTGAACTGATATGCCGTATGAGGTTTTGGGGCCTCGAAAGTATGTTTGTCGACGTGCATCCCAGGCTCCTCAGCGCTTGGCACCAAACGGATGTCGGATGGGTTCTAGCGACCGGCCGCCTCTTCGACGCGAGATGACGCGGGTGTCGATGAGTGATGACCCCCGCCCCCGGAAGTGCCCGGCCGTCGGCGTCGATTCCCCCATCCTCACGGCGTCGGTTCCCGGCTTGGACTTCGTTGGCTTGCGGCTGATCCGCGTCTTGGCCATATGGGGAGCATCCTAACGCAACGCGACCACCAGTGCAATCGCGGTCGCATTCTGATAGACTGCCGTCTCGATGGATCGCTTCCGCCGGTGGTTTCACGACAACGGATGGTCTCCCTTCAGCTTTCAAGTCGAGGCGTGGGAGGCCTACGCGCGCGGTGCGAGCGGCCTGATCCACGCCCCCACCGGCATGGGAAAGTCCTACGCCGCATTCGGCGGGCCGATCATCGAGTGGCTGGCCGTGGGTACCCCGGTTCTCCGAACCGGGCGCTGCATCAGGAGTACTCCCGGCTCGGAGAGCCGGGGTACCTCTCTTCGCGTCCTCTGGCTCACGCCCATGCGGGCGCTGGCCAACGACACCGCGGAATCTCTTCGCAAACCGCTCAAAGCCCTCAAGATTCCGTGGCCGGTCGGCGTTCGCACCGGCGACACCACCACAGCCGAACGCGCCCGGCAGCGCACGAAGCCGCCGGCGGTCCTGATCACCACGCCGGAGAGTCTCTCGCTCCTGCTGAGCTATCCCGGCGGCGCGGAACAGTTCCGATCCCTGCGCGCCATCATCGTCGATGAATGGCACGAGCTGCTCGGAACCAAGCGCGGTGTGCAGGCGGAGCTCTGCCTGGCGCGGCTTCGCCGGCTGTCGCCGGGCGTTCGCACGTGGGGACTGTCCGCGACGCTGGGTAATCTGGAAGAGGCGATGCACGCCCTCGTGCCTTCGGGGGCGGGGGCGGGGGTTAGGGGAGTGCTCGAACGTACCGGCTCGACACGAGCCGGCTCACGCCCCCGCCTCATTCGCGGCGTTTTGCCCAAGGCGATCGAGGTAGAAACGCTCCTGCCGGATGAGATCGAACGCTTTCCATGGTCAGGGCATCTCGGCACGCGCCTCCTGCCCAAGGTGATCGCGCAGATCGATCACGCGAACTCGACACTGCTCTTCACCAACACGCGCTCGCAGGCGGAGCTCTGGTTCCAGGCCATCTGGAAGGCGGCGGCCGAGCGGGGGCGGGGGCGGGGGTGGGCGGACCGCATGGCCATGCACCACGGCTCGATCGATCACGCGGTGCGCGTGCGCGTGGAGCGGATGCTTCGCGAGGGCGCGCTCAAGTGCGTGGTGTGTACATCCTCCCTCGATCTGGGTGTGGATTTTTCGCCCGTCGATCAGGTCATTCAGGTGGGCAGCCCCAAGGGTGTGGCGCGAATGCTGCAGCGGGCGGGCCGGAGCGGCCACCAGCCCGGCGCTGTCAGCCGCATCACGGGTGTTCCCACCAACGCGCTGGAGCTGCTCGAGTTCGCCGCGGCCCGCGATGCGGTGCAGGCGCGGCGGATCGAAAGCCGGTTGCCCCTGCGGCTGGCCCTCGATGTTCTGGCGCAGCACATCGTGACCCTCAGTGCCGGCGATGGATTCGACGAAGCGGAGCTCCTCGAGGAAGTGCGAACCACGCACGCATTCGCCGACATCACGGGCGAGCAGTGGCAGTGGGTGATGGATTTCGTGCGCCAGGGCGGCCGGACCCTGCGCGCGTATCCCCAATACGCAAGGGTGGTGCAGAAAGACACGCGAAGCGTGATCGCGTCAACGCGCCTTGCCCGCCTCCACCGTATGTCGGTTGGGACGATCGTGAGCGATGCGTCGATCGGCATTCGCATGGTGGGCGGCCGCCACCTGGGATCGATCGAAGAGAGCTTCATCGCGCGGTTGACTCCCGGCGATCGATTCCTCTTCGGCGGAAAGGTTCTCGAGCTCGTTCGCGTGCGCGACATGACTGCTTTCGTCCGGCCTGCGAAGCACCGCAGCGCCATCGTGCCGCGATGGATGGGCGGCCGCAGCCCGCTTTCGACGGAGCTTGCGGAGACCATTCGCGGCAAGCTCGAGCAGGCGCGGCGCGGAGTCGATGACAGCGATGAGATGAGAATGATCCGGCCTCTGATGGATGTCCAGGCGCGCTGGTCGCGCGTGCCGGGAAGAGATGAGCTCCTCATCGAGCTGACGCGCGAGCGCGGCATTCATCACGCGTTCGTGTTCACGCTGGCGGGGCGGCTCGCCAACGATGGATTGGGAGCCCTGATCGCGCATCGGATCGCGGCGATGGCGCCCGTCACCATGGGGATCAACTCCAACGACTACGGATTTGCGCTATCATCGCGCCGGCCTTTCACTTTCGACGAATCGCAGTGGCGAGCCCTGTTGAGCACCGACAATCTTGTGGACGATCTGCTGGCGTGCGTCAACGGCAGCGAGCTGGCCCGCCGTCGTTTTCGCGAGATCGCACGCATCGCCGGCCTCATCTTCGCGGGTTATCCGGGGCAGCCGAAGGCCACGCGGCACCTCCAGGCCAGCAGCGAACTCTTCTTCGAGGTCTTCCGCGAATATGACCCGGAGAATCTCCTGCTCCATCAGGCGCAGCGCGAAGTGCTGGAAACCGAGTTGGAAGTAGAGCGACTTCGCGATGCGCTCTGTCGGGCCGCGGATCAGTCTCTGCTCATCATCGAAACGCGGCGATTCACTCCCCTGGCATTTCCCCTCTGGGTGGATCGCATCCGCGCCCAGCAGCTTTCCAACGAACGGTGGATGGATCGCGTGGCCCGCATGGCGGCGACACTGGAGAATGCGGCCACCAAGATGCATCCTGACGAAGGGAGGCCGCGCCATGCCCGGGCTGCTGCTCCAGTGGGCGTCTGAGGAGTTCGAACTCCTCCCGCAGCGCGCCCTCTTCTGGAAGCGGGAGGGGATGCTCATCGCCGCCGATCTGCACATCGGCAAGCCCGCCGCATTTCGCGCATCCGGGCTGCCGGTTCCCGGCGGGACCACCAGCTCGACGCTCGAGACCCTTTCCACAGTGATCGAGGAGACCGGCGCGGCTCGCCTGCTCATCCTCGGCGATCTGCTGCACGCCCGCGCGGGACGGAGTCACGCGACATTTCACGCCGTGGCGGAGTGGCGCGCCCGCCATGCCTCACTCGACATCACTCTGGTCCGCGGCAATCATGACGAGTCCGCGGGTGATCCACCTTCCGAATGGGGGATTGAATGTTGCGACGGCCCGCTCACCATTCGTGACATCGCGATGGTGCACGATCCTTCGCGCGCTCCGCGACGCGCTGCGCGCTTCATCGCCGGGCATGTGCATCCGGTCTTCTCGCTGCACGATGATGATGGCACATCCTTGCGGTTGCCGTGCTTCTGCTTCGGCGTGCGCCGCGCGCTGCTTCCTGCCTTCGGCGCGTTCACGGGTGGCGGGCGCTGGGACATCGAGCATGGCGATCGCGTTTTTCTGGCGGGCGATGGCCACGTGCTGGAAGCCCCCTTGCCCCTTCTCCTCGGCTCAAAATAGGTGCAGGTGCGCATATCGCGCGCGATCGCCTGGGGGCTACGGTTGCCGCGGTCAATCCCACTCCGCGGAAGGGGTTCCATGAGCGATTCTGGCAAACTTATCGCGGTGTTCGCCGTCATCCCGATCCTGATCTTCTCGCTCTTCGGGTTCCTCGCCACATTCGAGCCCGTACCCCTGGATGAGGCGATGACAGGATGGAGAATCCTCCAGCGCGTGATCTGCGGCGGCGCGCTCTTCGGCTCGCTCGCATTCATGGTCTGGCTTACCGGCCCTCGCTGGCTTGAACGCTGGAGAAGCATCGACTGAGCGGCCCCTCCGTGCCTGGTAGGTAAACTGACTCAATTCCCCAGGGAAGGCCCTGGCACGCATGTCCTGCGTCACGCGAACGCGTTACATTGTGTGCCTGTGAACCAGCTTCCGATCCGCTCGATCCCCGTATGGAGGACCGCCAGGAGTAGACGCAGCCGTGGCAGGCACAAGGAACGCACAATGCACCGTTGCCCTCGAACGGCCTCGAACCCTGGATTCCGGCTGGCGCTCGGGGCCGGCGACGGTGATAGATTTCGGTTCCGAAGTGGAACTGGCGATGCCCAATCTTGAGGATCTACCACTCCTGGTATGGACAGTCGATGAAGAGCTTCAGATCAGCTTCTGCGGCGGGCGGCTGAAGGAACGGCTCGATGCCGATCCCTGCGAGCGGCTCGAAGAGGCCCTCAGCCGGCTTCTGGGAGATGTCGGCCAGGGCGATCACGCCCTGCGCGAAGCCCATCGACGCGCTCTGAAAGGTAAGAGGTCATCCTGCCGCATCTTTCTCGTCGGCCGTGCCCTGCAGGTTTTCGTCGAACCCGGACCCATCGATGATGCGGGCATCGCGTGCATCGGCATCGCCGTCCTGGGCGACGAACAAATCGGCCGCGAAGCTGAGTTGCGCCGCCACATCGCCGAGCTCAAGCATCTGGTGATGCGACAGGAGGAGGAGATCGCCGCATCCCAGGAGCAGTTGCTCGTGTCCGAGCACCTTGCAGCCACCGGCATGCTCGCCTCCGGCCTCGGACACGACATCGGCAATACCCTGCTCCCCATGCGGCTGCGCGTGGATGCCCTTGAGCAACTCGACCTGGGTGAACGGGCTGGCCGCGATCTCAATGCGATCCGGCAATCGATGGAATACCTTCGCCGCCTGTCGAACTCGCTTCGTCAGCTTGTGCGCGATTCTGATGATGTCGATTCCGCGGGCCACGCCCTCGAGATCGCCCAGTGGTGGGAGAACGTCGGGCCTCTGCTCGTCAAAGCGGTGCCGAATGGCGTGCAGGTGGAGCAGGCGATCGCCAACAGTCTTCCGCGAGCCGCCATTGCAGAACACCAGTTGACGCAGGCGATGCTCAACGTGATCTCCAACGCCGGCGAGGCCGCGGGCGAGGGTGGCCGCATTCGCATTTCCGCCGAGCAGTCCGAAGACGGCAGCGCCGTGCGCATCCGTGTCGCCGATGATGGTCCGGGCATGTCGCGCGAAGTGGCCAGCCGCCTCATGCAACCCTTCTATACCAGCAAGACCCGACGCTTCTCGACCGGGCTCGGCCTTTTCGTGGTGAAGGGAATCGTGAAGCGGGCCGGCGGCACAATCGAAATCGACACTGCGCCCGGCCGCGGCACCACCGTCACCCTGCACATTCCCGTCGCGACCAACTCCACGCGCCCGCCCGTCGCCGGGCACAAGCCGCAGGCCATCATCACCATCCGCGACTCGCGCCTGTCGGCGTTCGCTTCGGCTCTCCTCTTCGCATCGGGATATGAGGTGAAGCACAACGCCGCCGACGATTCGAGCGGGCAGGCCATCATCGTCGTGGACATCGAAGAATCGACGTTCGCCTGGGCCTCCGCCCGCCGGGCGATCGATACGACCGGGGCGGAAGACGTTCAGATCATCGCTCTCGGGAAAGATCCCAGCGGGCGATGGGGCGGGATCGGCGCTGTCATCGTCGATCCCGCGGTAGGCGCGGTCGCCCTGCGCACCGCGCTTCGACATGCACTGGAGAAATTTCATGGCCATCGCAGTCACACCAAAGATCATCAAAGTGCTGGGCGTTGACGACCACGAGCTGGTGATGAGCGGCCTCGGCTCCCGCCTCGATCACGAGAACGATATCGAGCTGGTCGGCGGGCTCCCCGATGGCGAGCACGTCATCGACGAAGTCCGGCGCACCGGCGCGAACGTCGTGCTGCTCGACCTCGAAATGCCCGGTCCCGACCCCTTCGAGGTCATCGGCGACCTCAAGCGCATGCACCCGGAAGTGCGAGTCATCGTCCTGAGCGCCCACGTCCGCGACCACTATGTCGATGCCGCCGTGCGGGCCGGTGCCTGGGGCTATGTGTCCAAGAACGACGAGGTGGACGAGATCATCAACGCCATCCGCCGTGTCACCAAGGATGAATTCGTGTTCGGCTCGCTGGTACTGGAACGCTGCCAGCTCATCGACCGCACCACGCGGCGATTGAAGACCGCCCCGGTCTCGAAGCTCGACATGCTCACCCCGCGGGAAACCCAGGTGCTGCGCATGATCGGCCGGGGGCTCGGCCGCAAGGAAATCGCCGATGAGCTCCACCGCTCGCCCCGCACCATCGACAACCACCGCGCCTCCATCATGCGCAAGCTCAACATCACCGACCGCGTGGAACTCGTCCGCTACGCCATCCGCGAAGGGCTGGTGGAGATCTAGCCACTCCTGACCGACGATTGCTGTTGAAGAGGCAAGGGAATCCTCGGCGAAATCGTGGAGGGCACCCTCCGCCCCTCCGTGCCTTCCTGCCTCGATGCCTTGGTGCCTTCTGCAGATGTAGGCGTAACTCGACCGCCAAACGTGACAGCGATTTTGCGATTTTTGACAAAAAAGTGATCAGTGATAGTGATGAGCGAGGCCACGGTTTGCAGATCGAAGATTCGCCGTGGCGAACCCGTGCCACCGGCCGGCGGCGAGGATCCGAATGGGTCCATATCGCCATGGGTGTACCTTCCCCGGCTTGCCAGAATGACTCCTTCCGTCACACACAACTGCGGGGCGATCAAAACACATCGGAAGGAGCACCCAATGCCCGAGCAAGACAACAATCGCGGCAACGCGAAACCACAGTCCAACGTGACCGACGCCGAGCGCCGCCGCCGACCTGGCCAGCTCGATGAGGACCTGGAGGGTGAGGACCTCGACCGCGAGAAGGACGAATTGGCGGGACGCGACACGGGAGAGGAAGCCCTTGATCAGGAGGAAGCCATCGATCAGGACGAATCGGACATGGAAGCGGGCGAAGAGGAAGCCCCTCGCGACAAGGCCGGCCAAAGCCGCCAGGGCAGCCAGAACCAGTCCGAATCTGAAATCGAAGATTAGAGCGCCTAACAGAATGGGCGGCACGGTCGAGCCGCCGCGGCTCGCCCGTGGGGAGGACCCTTGTGCGTGTGCACGGGCGACGCGAAGCGCGTCGACCGTGCCACCCTCGACTTCATTCTGTGAGGCGCTCTTAGGGCGGCGCCAGCCCCGACCGTCAATGCCGACCGAAACCGGGGCGGGAGAGCAACTTCGCCGTCAAATTCATCAGCGGTGCAGCCCCGGGCTCTCATGCTCTCGGCCGCGCCGCTGTCTTTTTTGAGGTGCGAATGTGGCGCGGAACGCCGATTTCAAGGCGATGGCGCCCGTGCGGGGCCGTCTTGGACCAACTGAGCAGCTTCCCCTCATTCTCCCGGCCCCGACCCGCTTCGAGTGGGAGTCTCTCAGACACCAAGGCATGGCGGCATGCCCCAGCATTTTCGGCCCCACCGGCCCCGGGGGCGTGGTATACTCTTTGCATGACCGCCGCGGGCCGCATGCGCCGGCGCCCGGAGCGGCGGACTTTCCACCTGACAAGATCGCGCATCGGAATCGAGGCGGGCCGTCGCGCGCGAGTCACCATCGCTATCGCGGTCACCCCTTCACTGGCCGCTCTGGGCCCAGTATGCGCTGTCGTTGGGCGTGGTCGGCATCGCCCTGGAGGCGCGGCTGCTCCTCGATCCGGTGCTGGGCGAGCGTGTGCCGTTCCTCACCCTCTTTGCGGTGCTGCTGCCGCTGGTGATACTCGTGCGGCCGGGGCCGTTCCTGGTTGCAGCGATCGCCTCGTGTGTTGGCGCGGTGCTCTTGTTCATTCCTCCTCGATTCCATCCCGATCTCTCAGATCCGGTCACGCAATTACAGGTCGTGCTTCTTGCGCTGGCGGCGATGATCGCCACGATCACGGCGTGGCTTGCCGAGCGCGCCCAGGGCCGCGCTCGCCACGCTGAACACGAACTCGGCGACAGCGAAGAGCGCCTCCGCGCGCTGGTCAACGTGATCACCGACGTGCCATGGGTCACGGATGCCGTCGGCGAGTTCGTTGAGCCGCAGCCGGCGTGGGAGCAATTCACCGGCCAGACGTGGGAGCAGCACAAGGGCTTCGGCTGGGCCGATGCGCTGCACCCGGATGACCGCGAGCAGGTGAAGGCCATCTGGCGGAAGGCCTGCGACTCGAAGACGCTGTACGAATCGCGCGGGCGCTTGTGGCACGCGCCCACCCGGGGTTACCGTTACTTCGTCGCCCGCGCGACTCCCCTGGTGAAGGCCGGCGGCTCCGGGCAGGTTCGCGCGTGGGTGGGATCGTGCACCGATGTTCACGAAGCGGTCGATCGCGAGCAGGCGATCCGCGATAGCGAAGAGCGCTACCGCACCCTGTTCAATGTCTCCATCTATGGCGTCATCACCATCGACGAGAATGGCATCATCGAGTCGGCGAATCCCGCCGCCGAGCGGTTGTTCGGCTATTCCGTCAAGGAACTGCTCGGCCGCAACGTCGACACGCTCATGCCGGAACCCTACAAGCGCGAGCACGCCTCGTACCTGGACAACTATCGCAGCACCGGTGTGCGCAAGATCATCGGAATCGGCCGCGAAGTCATCGGGCTGCGCAAGGATGGCTCGCAGTTTCCGATGGATCTGGCCGTCGCCGAGTTCTCGATCGCCGAGAAGCGCTACTTCAAGGGGATCGTCCACGACATCACCGAGCGCAAGCAGGCCGAGGAGGCCTTGCGCGCCAGCGAAGAGCGCTACCGGCTCATAGCGCTGAACCGCGAGTTCCTCGCCAACGAGCTGACCCATCGCGTCAAGAACACGCTCACCACGGTGCAGGCGATCGCAGCGCAAACAAGGCGATTCTCGCAAAGCCCCGAAGAGTTCGATGTCAAGTTCGGCGAGCGGCTGACGATGCTCGGGCGGGTTCACGGCCTCCTGGCTCGCGGCAATTGGGAAAACGCCCTCATCGACGAGATCGTGCGCTCGACGCTGGCCCCGCACGCCCAATACACCAACGGCGGGGTCCTCATCGAAGGATCGGAGATGACTCTCCCCGCCAAGCATGCCCTCGCCATGAGCATGATCCTGCACGAACTGACGACCAACGCCGTCAAGCACGGCTCGCTGTCGAAACCCGATGGAAAGGTTCGCATCGCATGGCTGAGAAATGACGGCGTTATGTCATTCTCCTGGCGCGAGAAGGATGGACCCGCGGTCGGCCCGCCAACGAGAGAAGGGTTCGGCAGCACGCTGATCGGGCGGATCATCTCCTACGAGCTCGAAGGGACGGGCGGCCTCACCTACAACGGCGATGGACTGGCCTGCGAGTTCGAGTTTCCCATCCACCAAGGCGCCATCAGCGGGCAGCCATTGCGGGATCAGCCACCAGCGACCAGGGATACGTGATCAGCGATCAGCCGCTTCCGCGCTCGCGGAGCGACGCGGAGAATTTCACCCTTCCCACTTCGAGGCCGGCCAGGTGCGCGGCGGCGCCTTCGAGAGCGCCTGCTTCATGCCGTCGGCGATGCGATCCGGCGTGGCCTTGCGATGGATGGCGGGCTCGAGACGGCCGGCACGGTCACGGGAATCACCCGCGATGAAGATGTAGGGCAGGCCGCGGGCCGACAGTTGCGAGATGAGGAACGAAAGGTCCGGGCCGCCAACACTCTCATCGATGAACACGAGGTCGATCGGCCGCTGCGCCACGATCTCGATGGCTTCCATCGCGGACGTGGCGATCCCGCCAACGGCGCAGCCGAGGAGCTCGACGTTCTTTTCAAGCGTGGCGGCGAACTCCTGGTGGGGCTCGACCAGAAGTGCTGTGACGCCGGGGAGTGGTTGACCGCTCATTCTTGCTTGCTCTCGCCCCTTGAATTCCCCGGCGAACCTTACCGGATGCACCCCGGAGAGGGACATGGTGTGAAATCACCACTCGGCGCGGAGAAGCAAGTGGACGCTGGTACGCCGGACGCATGAAAGCGCTCGCTGCTGATCGCTTGCCGCTCGCCGCGAATCTCACCCGCCGGAGCCAGCCGGTGAAGCGGCGTCACGGCTCGGAGAGCCGTGCCACGCAGTGATCAGGACTGAGGACACCACGGGTCGGAGACGCCGTGCCACCGAGTGATCAGGACTGAGGACTCAGGACACATGACTCAGGACCGAGCCACCAGCATCACCACGGGTCGGAGACCCCGTGCCACCCAGTGATCAGGACTGAGGACTGAGGACTCAGGATTCACCACGGGTCGGAGACCCGTGCCACCCAGTGATCAGGACTGAGGACCCACCCGTCACCTCCGCACCTGCTTCATGCGGTCGTTCGTGAGCAGCTCGCTGGTGATCTCGATTCGGGCCGGGATCTTGTAGTCCTCGAGCCGCCGGGCTAGGTCGGATTTCAGACGCCGGCGCAGCGAGCCGGCATCCTCCGGCGCGATGAGGCGGACTCTGCACGCCACGATCTGGCTCAGCACCGCGTTGGGCGCGGCGTACACGCTCACATCAGCGATGTTGGCGATTTCGCGTATGGCGTTTTCCACCTCCGCGGGAAAGACCTTGCGGCCGCCGACGTTGATCATGTCGCTGTCGCGCCCGAGGATGCGCAAGGAATCGCCTTCGACCTCGACGCAGTCGCCCGTCATGAACCAGCCATCCTCCGTGAAGGGGCTGGGGGCGTTGAGGTAGCCGAGCATCGTCGTCGGCGCGCGGAGTTCCAGCCGCCCATCGCGAACTCGCCATTCCACACCCTCGCCCCGCAGCCTTATGAAGAGCGAATCGTTTCCGACTGACTGGCCCTTGAGTGCGCCCGTTTCGGTGGCGCCATATCTCTGAAGAAACTGAACGTGGGGCAGAGCCGCGGCGCAACGGCCCAGCGTGCTGGCTGGCATCATCTCCGCGCCGTAGGTGATGATGCGCAGCGAGGAAAGGTCGTGCCGCTCGTGCGCGCCGCTCAACAGCAGCAGGTTGAGAAACGATGGCGTGGCGGGAAGAACTTCGATCCGCTCGCGCGCGATGAGGGCCGCGATCGAATCGGGATCGCGCGCGCGTGTCAGGGCCAGCGTGCTGCCGTTGCTCAGGCCGTAGAACAGCGTATCGATGCCCCCGATATGGTCGAAGAGCAGGAAGACAAGCGTGCGCAGATCGCGTCCGGGCTTTCGAAACTTCGAGAGGAGCGCCACGGCATCGTGGACGATCCCCTTGATCTCGCCGGTCGAGCCGGAAGAAAAGAGAACCAGGCCGGGATGGCCGCGGCTGCGAAGTTGATCATACAGGGCGTGGTCGGCACGCCGACCAGTCGCAGCCATTGAAGGTTCACGAGCTTCGTCTTCAAACTCCCCAATCAGCCATTCCGCTGCGCCGATGTTCAGGCACTTTTCGATCCGCGATTCGTTCGTGCCCGCGAGTGGGAGGACGATCGATCCTCGATGGAGCAGGGCCAGGAGCAGGGCCACGGCCTGCACGGAAGAGTCTCCCCGCAGGGCCACGACCGCATCCTTCGCGATGCCTGCCGCGTCGAGCCGACGAAGGCAGCGTTCGATGCGGTCGATGAGTTCGCCATACGTGCATCGCGAATCGCCGTCAATGAGGGCCTCGCGAGCCGGCCGATTTCCAAACGTCTTGAGAAGGGCATCCAGATGCATGTCGGACCACGTGTCGTTCCTGGCATCACACACCGCCGAGGTAGATGGTCTGACCGGTGATGAAGTCGGATTCGGGACGGATGAAGAAATCGATCACGTTGATGATGTCGCGCATTTCGCCGTAGCGCCGAATCGCCTGGCGCGCGATAAGGGCATCCATCTTCTCCCTGGGGACGGCCGCGATCAGGTCAGTGGGCACAGGCGTCGGCCCCACTGCGTTGACGGTGATGCCGAGGTCGGCGCATTCGCGCGCCAGGATCTCGGTCAGCGACACGACGGCGGCCTTGGATGCGGCATAGAGCGATTCGCCCTCGAGTTTGAGCGGTGTCGCCACCGTGGCGAAATTCACGATGCGGCCCTTTTTGCGGGCGGCCATCAGCTTGGCGGCCTCGCGGCAGACCAGAAACGTTCCAAGCACGTTGGTCTCCAGGATTCGCCGGGCCGTGCTCGCGGGTGTCAGCATGAAGTGATTCATGCTGGCAATCCCGGCATTGTTGATGAGGACGTCGAGCCCGCCGAACGAGCGGCGCAGCACCGTCATGAGTTGTGCGACCGATCGTTCATCCGACACATCCGCGCACTGGTGCACGTATGCAGAATGCGCGAGATCGCTCTCGTCCCGGCTGCAGCCCAGCACCCGCCACCCCTGGGCGAGGTAATGCTCGGCAAGCGAGCGCCCGATGCCCTTACGCGCTCCGGTGATCAGCATCACATTGCCAGGATTCTCGCTCACCGCCCGTCACCCTCATCGGAGCTCAGGACCTCCAGGGTGTACTCCGCCAGCGATTCCACGGTTCGGAACGGGCTGTTGCGGCGCGACATGGCCGCCTCGCTTGCAATCACCACCTCGTGCTGAAACGCCTCGAACAGATGTTGTTCGAGCGCCACCACGAGGTTCACCAGACCCAGCGAATCCAGTCGACCGCCCGCGCCAAATAATGCCTCCTGCGGCGATTTCGCAAGCTGCTTCTCAGCGGCCAGCCCGCTGTTGACCTCATCGATCGCTGCATACAGGAGCGCCAGCACGCGCGAGCGATCGACCGATTGACTGTTCGCGGCGCGGTCACTCATTGTCGCTGGCGCCTCCTGGCTGCGGGGCGGGAACGAGGTCGCGCTCGCCGCCGACACGGTCGCTTTCATTGGACGCCGATTCGAGCGGCTGTTGGCGGATGATACGCGGTGGCGGCGCGAAAACCGTGCACCCCGCCGGAATGTTGCTGCTGATGACGACATTCGGCCCGATGTTCACATCGTCGCCGATCACCGGCTCTCCGACGATCACCGCGCCGACTCCAATGTTGACTCGGTTCCCGATCCGCGGCCCGTGGCCGCGCCGCCACGTTGTCCCGACGCCGAACGTCACCCCCTGGTGAACCCTGCAGTCATCGCCAAACGTCGCAAACTTGTGAATGACGATTCCGTTCTGATGCCCGATCCGGAAGCGCCTGCCAATGGTGCAGGTGTCGTAGATTTCGATGCCGTAGAAGTTGCGGACCCACAGGTGCATCAGCTTCGTGAAGGGAGCAAGCCCGACTCGCAGCGGCCACGAGCGGCGGCGGCGCCACGCCCCCAATCGGTACATGACCATGGCGTGAAAACCGGGGCTGGTCCACGCGCGGCGGTGTGTGCGAAAATCCTCCCGAATCAGGCCCAGGAGCGAGAGCGGCCGGCCATTCCTTGCTTCTCCCTGACCCATGACTGCTCCTCGATCAGGTTGAACTGAATCTGATCCTACGGGTTTCTCCTGACCGACAATCCGGCCGGTCCGGGGAGTCCATCCGCTCCCCGTCAATGGCATGATGGCGCGAATGCTGGCTCGCCCCGAGCGATTCCTTTGTACTCGTCCAGTCATGCGGGGTCAATGACCTCGACGTGTTTAGAGACGACGGCTCCAACCCACCGTTGCGGATGAGAACTCTCCCTGCTCGTATCCCCACCGCTTCGACGTGCCATCACCAGCGCAGCAACTGATAGGCCCCCCACTGCAAGGCGCGGTGATGCCAGCGCTGGCGCGCCAGACCATCAAGCGTGACCTCCCGCGACTGCTTCAGATCGACGAGGAAGTGTTGCTCCAGCTCCTCGACGAGCGTTGTGTCGAGCACTGTGACCGCGACCTCCAGATTGCGGCGATCGGACCATGTGTCGAGATTGAAGGAGCCCACCGTGCCAAGGATTCCATCCACGGTCGCCCTCTTGGTGTGCAGCGTGCGGCCGAACATTTCATAGATGTGCACGCCATCCCGCAGCAGCCGGTCGTACACATATCGTCCCGCGAGCCGCGCGATCGGAACATCGCTCTCGCCCGCGGTGAGCAGGCGCACATCCACACCCCGCCGCGCCGCGTGCGACATGGCCCTGCGCAGCCGCAGCGGCGGAACGAAATAGGGCGTGGTGATCCAGCAGCGATCGCCCGCCCGCCGGATGGCGCAGCGCAGGGCGCGCTGGATCGAGCGCACGTTCCGTCGCGCATTGGAGCCGAGCGTCTGCACCAGCACGCCGCCTTCAATCATCGCGGGAACAGTCAGCGCGGGATGCTCCGCGCGATCCTCGCCCGTCGCCTCGTGCAGCGAATCGAGAAGGATCATTGCGAGATCGTCGATGCAGGGACCTTCGAGGCGGAGGTGGCAATCGTGGAACCGCGCTGTCCCATAGCGCGGGCCCGCATATTCCTCCGAGATGTTCATGCCGCCGCAGTAGGCGATGGTGTGATCGATGATCGCGATCTTGCGATGGTCGCGCGTCAGGAACTTCGACAGCGCCCCGAAGCGCAGCGGATGAAAGGCGATGACGCGACCGCCCGCTTCTTGAAGCCTGGCGGTCAGACCGGCTTCCACGGGCATGGAGCCGACCGTGTCGTAGAGAACGAGCACTTCGCACCCGCGCGCCCGGGCCTGCACGAGGCTTTCAACGGTGCGTCGGCCCACCGGATCGGAGCCGAGGCAATAGGTCTCGATCAACACACTCTTCGTGGCGCGGTCGATATCGCGCCAGAGCGATTCCAGAAGGAGATCGCCATCGCAGCAGACCTCCACGTGGTTCCCCGTCGAGACACCTCCGAGGCATCGCAATGATCGCGCCGTGCGCAACCACTGCCGGGGGCGGGCGAAGCGCGGGCGGTGGCGGAGCGCGTGCTCGCGCTCCAGCAGATCCCGGAGCGATTGCTCAATCTGATCGCGCGGGGGCATCGGCGTGGGCGGCGCAGTGACGATCGTTGTCATGAGGCGGTATTGAAGGCGGTATGCGGCATGAAGGCTTTTTCAGGGGAAATCACGCCGTCATTTGCGTCAGTTTGCTCATTGCTGATTGCGGCGCCGCAGGCTGTGATTCTCAGCAGAAGTCCACCCGCTTTGTCGGGGCCTGCCACACAACCCTCGGATCGAGAGCTCAGTCATGAATCGAGATGTGATCAAAGGGAACTGGAAGCAACTCAAGGGTCGCGCCAAAGTGGAATGGGGCAAGCTCACGGATGACGACCTCGACATCGTCGAAGGGCGCACCGAGGAGTTGATCGGCCGCATTCAGGAGCGCTATGGAATCGAGCGCGCGCGGGCCCGCGAGCAAGTGGATCAATTCGTCGCGAAGCATATTCGCGATGAGCCGCTGTAGGACGCAAAGGACGAAACCCATGCAGCGGCTGTGTATGCACGAACCGCTGCCGACCCCCCTTTCAGGAGACTTGATCATGCTTGCCTGGGCACTTGTATTTCTTGTGGTTGCCATCATCGCCGCAATTCTCGGATTTGGCGGCGCGGCGACAACCGCGGCGACGATTGCGCAGATTCTGTTCTTCGTGTTTCTGGTGCTGTTCATTCTCGGCCTGATCTTCAGCTTTGCGCGCGGCACCCGGGTGCCGTGATCCCATTCGAACCAGGACGAGGAGACGAGACTTTCAGGCGGGCGTGGCTGCATCAAGACGCAATCACGGCTGCTTGTGTTGTGGGTCTCATTGACCGAGGAATTCGCCCACCGGCCGCAAGGCCTCGATCCGATCGCAGATGATCTTCATGGTGACAAGCACCGGCACGACGATGAGCGCGCCGGGAACACCCCACAGCCACCCCCAGAAGATGAGGCCGATGAAGATGACCACCGGGCTCAGCATCAGCCGCGCCCCCAGGATGAGGGGCGTGATGATGTAGCCTTCAAGGGTGGTGAGGATGAGGAACACGGCCGGCACCAGGAGAATCGCGGCAAGCGAATCGAACTGAGCCGCCGCCGCCAAGCCAATCACCGCCGTGCCGACGAGGGCGCCCAGGTATGGAATGTAATTCAGAATCGCGGCCATCACGCCCCAGAGAAGCGGATTGGGCATTCCCAGAAGGTACATGGCGATTCCCGTCGCCACTCCCAGTCCGCAATTGATGAGCGTGACGGCAAGAAGGTAGGTTGAGACATCGCTCTTGATCTGCCGGACGATGTCGACCGCGAGCTTCTTGCGTGACAGACTGTCCTGGACTTTGACCAGCTTCTGAAGGAAGTGATCGCCGGACGCCAGAAGAAAATAGAGAAGCGCAACGATGAGAATGAGCAGGATCACAAACCCCTGAAGTTCGGTCAGGATGACATCAGTCATCGACTGGCCCTGCACTTCGACCTGCACCGGCTTGTCGGCCGCGGGAGCGGAGTCGGGAGCGGTCGCCATCTCCTCGACATGCTCAGTCGCGCGCTCGACGCTTTCGATCGGCCTGCGAAAGGTCCCAATCTCTCCCTCGATCTTCTCCAGTTGCGCGGGCAGGGCGTCCATCCACTCAGAGACAGGCGTGATGAGCTGCGAGATCCCGCCTGCAACAACGGTGATGACGCCCGCCAGAACGAGCGCGGCGGCAAGGGCTGGAGGAATCCGAATGTGGCCAAGGAGGTTGACAATCGGAGCCAACAGGAAACTCAGCAGCACGGCAAGAACCACTGGCATGATCACCGGTTTGGCGAAATAGAGAGCCGCCACCGCTGCAATGACGAACAAGCCCGTCAGCATGCTGGAGCGCAGGCCGGGAACGGCGCTTGAGGCAACCTCAGGGGGCTCCTCGCGAGGTGCATGCTCCATGGCCGACACTGAAGGTGGAGGTGCCGCGGGCGGTCCGGACGTCGGCGGTGATTCGCCAGTGCGGGTGCGGTGCTGCTTCATCGGGTCGCGATGATATACACCGCATGGATGATTCCGGGCACATAGCCCAGCAGCGTCAGCAGAACGTTGAGCCAGAATTGCAGACCAAGCCCCACCTGGAGAAAGACACCAAGCGGTGGAGGCAGGATCGCAAGCAGGATCCGAATGACGTCCATGTGGGGCATCCACCAGATTCTCGGCTCAGCGGCCGCGGAGCCGTGCCGATTCGACAGAAGGCGTGCGGTGTTCCATTCGGCCACAGAAATCGATGCAGCGGGTTCCTTCGCTGCGCTGGTACGGCCGCGCGCGACCCGCGCGAATCACGCCGATCACGCGCTGCTGAACGGAACTACGCTGCTGGGCGTGCGTGACAAGCTGATTCGATCGCGGCCACATGGATTCACGGGCCGACCCGGGCAAGACTCGTGACGACATCCATTCGTGCTTCATGCAATGCCTCGTTTCATTCTCTGGGAAGAATCCTCTGATGCTCGCGCCCACCGGAAGGGCTCGCCGCAAACCTTCAGTCTGGAGTGAACGCAGGACTTCATCAATGGTGATTCGACACCAATGTCACTGTGACGCAGGCATAGGGAGCGCAAAGAAGCCCTTCCTCGCTGCCTGGGAAGTCAGTTGGATAAGGCTCAACCACAGTCTCAGCCGGAAAGATCGCCATTGCCCGCGCGAGGCGGAACCATGGCGAAGGCTTGCCGCAACGATCGGGTGAAGTCCTCGGCGCTGAATGGCTTCTCCAGCCGCGGCCACTCCCGAAACTCGGGGGGCAAGGCCTGTTCGTCATACCCCGTCATGAAGATGAAGGGAATGCCGCGCATGAGCAACTCATCGGCGACGGGAAACACCTCTTCATCGTTGAGGTTGACATCGAGAATGGCTGCGTCCAGCGGCTCTTTGCGGGCGTACTCCAGTGCGGCTGAGAGCCGAGGAATCGCTCCCACCACAGTGCAGCCAAGCTCCGTCAAAAGCGTCTCGATCTCCTGCGCAACCACCAGCCAATCCTCGACCACGAGGATCCGCTTTCCGTGCATCGACATCAATCCATCCCGCTCTGGCATGCAATTTCGCTCCGTGCGGCGGGCAGTTCTTCGGCTATCATACCAGCATGATTCCCCATCCAATCCACCAAACGAGATAATTTGGGTTGTTCTTTGAGGCATCGTGAATTGTCAACGAAAAAGGGCGGCGGGACGAGGCCCGCCACCCCCTGTGAAGTCCTAAGAGAACCGCACTCACTCGCCTTGATAGATGTGTGTCGATTCTTCTTCGTTGACCGGCTCTTCCAGTTCTGTGCTCGTCATTTCGACCATGAACCGACTGTCAGCCGTTGAGGCGCCCCGGACAGTCACATGCCAGGTGGCCGAACCTCCTGCGTTCAGTGCTCTGACAGGCTCGAAGACAATCTGTTCCCCGTCGGCCGCCCGATGCGACGTTTCGCCGGTTGCGGACACGAACTCGACGTTCGGATCAAGCATGGCCTTGATCTGGATTGCGTTGGCCGCTTTCGAGCCCTGATTCGTCACCTTGATCTCGTACGTCGTTTCCTCGCCAATCCGCACGGGATCTTCGGTGTCGATCACCTCAATGAGCAGGCCTGGGATTCCCGTGAGCATGGTTTGGACCTCGGCACGAGCCTCGGTGGCGCAATACGCCGTGACCATTGCCGTATTGGTGAACCGTCCTTCACGATCCACGCGCATGCGGACAGCGACTGTTTTCGACTCGCCTGGATTGAGGGTCCCCAGACGCCATGTCACGCGGTCACCCGTGGCGCGACCATCGAGGGTCGCACGCTCGAACTCGGCCCCGCGCGGCATCGATTCGGTCAGAACCGTATCGCGTGCCGCCGCATTGCCCGTATTGGTCACGGTGATTTCATAGTCCAGGGGCGCGCCGATAAAGTCCTTTGTGGGGCCGTTCTTGGAGATCTCCAGGCGGGGCTCCTGGACCGCGACCGTGTATTCCGCCGCCTGCGAGAGCCCGCCCTCGGCGGTCACTCGCGCGATGTTCGTGAACTCACCCGCGGCGGTGGCTTTCACGATCACCGGGAACTCGCGGGATTCACCGGCCTCAAGCGTGCCAACCTCGATTTCGATGCGCTGCTCGCCATCACGGGTCAACCCCTGCGGGAGCTCGTCAGTGATGCGAACATTTCGAGCAGCTCCCACGCCGGTATTCCGAACCGTGATGGTGTATTCGATCGGGTCACAGCGCAGGATCTCTGAAGGCCCAGTCTTGGTCAGCGCAAGTTCGGGCTGAATAACTTCGGTGGAGAGGCAGATCAGCGGGGTCATGGACGCGGTGAGGCACAAGTCGGTGCTCCCAGCCTTCGGCGCCTGCGCGTTGATTAGGATCGTCTCAGTTTCGCCAGGGGTCAGATGGGCGATCGTCCAGCTCTGTGCACCAGCATCCTCGCCGGATGCTTCGGGATATGATGCAAGGAACTCGATGTTGTCGCTGTTGTGCTCACTGATCTTGATGTTGGCCAACGGATGATCGCTGACGTTGGTCACATCGACCTCGTACTCGAAGGGCTCATTCGGCCGGACTTCAACGGGGCCCCTCGCCTCCAGCAGCAGCATCTCCTCGTCAGAGGGGATCGTGATGGAGAACACGTTCATTTCGACTTCACCCGCGCTGGCACGGGCGGAGGCTGCGCGCGCCCGGGACATGCGGTCATCGCCGCGGGCCTCCTCTTGATCGGCAGGTACATACAGCCGTGATGCGTCGCTCTCACTTGTTTCATCGATTCGGGCAAGGCCCGCGCTCGCCTTGCGGGTGTCGGATCCGCAGGCGGCGAGCGAGAGCGCCAGGCCGGCTGCGAGAATGACCGAGGCCGATTTCATTGCAATCTGTGACGGTTTCATGACTTTCGTCTCCATGGAATTGAATCTCGCTGAAACCGGCGGGGTGAGGCGATCAAGATCGTCCCGCCAGCATCGCTCAAGGGGTGGGCAGGGCCACGATGCGATTCGCTTCCGTTTGGCTTGCGGCCTGTTCGAGCATGTGCTGCGAAACCGCCTCGGTGCGAGTGAGATGGTCACTCGCAACCCCCCACCACACCGTGAGTGCGATGAGGATGACGACCGCCGTCCACGCAGCCACCTCGCCCTGCCTGCAGCATCGCAGCTTGTACAGCAGGCCGACACACACGAGAACGGTGGCCATCTTGAAGGCAGCCAGAGCGCTTGTTGATTGAGTTGTTTCGATGATGTATTGCGCGAGAGGATTGCTCTCGATCATGCCGATAGGCTGGTGGGCGATGGTGGCCGCCAAGTCCGCGCCGCTCAGCGCCACAATGGCAATCAAAAGCACGAGGACCCTGCGGCTGCGTCGATGTGCCGCACCAATCGGCAGGGCGGCGCAGTCGGGGCGCGGCACCATCGAAGCGTGGGACGGAATATCAGCGTTCATGCGGGGCATCTCCTTGTGGCCGCGACCAGCCATGCCCCCGGTGAGCCCCCCGGTTGATAATTGTTTGGGCTGGGCTTGCGCCAGGCCATAACGCCAATTCACCATTCGCCCGCGGGCTCCGGATCAAACGCCGTAGGAGGCCGTTTCCTGACGGATCGGGACCGTCCCCGCGTGGTTTCGCGGAAGCGATTGCGAATCTCACGCCATGTGCGACACTGTGCGATATGAGTCACTTCCTGACAGCCTCGATCGTTCTTTTGTTGATGAACTCCGCTTCAACCGCGAGCGATCCCGCGCCAGATCCAATCGCACGCGCGCATGAGGGCATGGCGCCCGAAGACGAGCGCATGAACTGGTGGCGCGAAGCTCGCTTCGGCTTGTTCATCCACTGGGGCCTGTATGCGATTCCAGCCGGTGAATGGATCGGCGATGCCGGCCACGCGGAATGGATCAGAACGACCGCCCAGATTACTCTGAGTGAATATGACTTGCTTGTTGAGCAGTTCAACCCCGTCAACTTCAGCGCCGAAGAATGGGCGCGGCTTGCGAAGGAAGCAGGCATGCGCTACATCGTGATCACCAGCAAGCATCACGACGGGTTTTGTCTCTTCGATTCCGCGCAGACCGATTTCGACATCATGTCAACTCCCTTCCAGCGCGACATCATGAAGGAACTGTCGGATGCCACGCGGGCTCAGGGATTGCGCATGGGGTGGTATCACTCGATCATGGACTGGCATCACCCTGATTACCTGCCACGGCGGGATTGGGAGACGAATCGTTCCAGCGACGGCGCGGATTTCGATCGATTCGTCGAGTATCTCCACGCGCAGGTCGAGGAACTCCTCACGAACTATGGCGACATCGGCGTGATGTGGTTTGATGGCGAGTGGGAGAATACCTGGACCCACGAGCACGGCATCGCCCTGTACGACCATGTGCGCGCCATCGCGCCCAGCACCATCATCAACAACCGCGTGGACAAGGGTCGAGCGGGCATGGCTGGGCTGACGGTCAACGATTCGTTCCGCGGAGATTTCGGCACGCCCGAGCAGGAGATTCCCCCCACCGGCCTTCCGGGCATCGACTGGGAAACCTGCATGACCATGAACGATCACTGGGGATACAACGCGCAGGATTCGAACTGGAAATCGACCACGCAACTCGTCCGCACGCTCGTGGATGTGGCGTCGAAGGGCGGCAACTTCCTGTTGAACGTCGGCCCGAAAGCCGATGGCACATTCCCGGAAGAATCCACCATCCGGCTGCGTGAAATCGGAGCATGGATGAATGTGAACGGGGAATCGATCTATGGAACCAGCGCGAGCCCGTTCGGCGCGCTGCCCTGGGGTCGCTGCACGACGAAGTCCATCCCGGATGATGCGACCCGCCTCTATCTTCATGTTTTCGATTGGCCGGCAGATGGCCGCCTTGTCGTACCGGGACTCGCAAACGAAGTTCGCAGCGCGAATTTGTTGGGAGATGAGCGCCTCGCATTGTCCGGCTGGCGCGAGAACTCGGATGTGATCATTGAAGTGCCCGCGGAATCCCCCAGTCCGCACTCCAGCGTGATTGCCCTGGATGTGAGCGGCGCGCCGGTGGTGTATCTCCCGCCTGCCATCACCGTGCCGTCCGCTGAATTCGTGGACATGGTGGAGATCACGATCGATGCCGGCGACCCGCGCATCGAGGCGATCTACTTCACCATCGATGGTAGTGATCCGCTGGGACCAAGTGCAGCGCGGTACCAAGGTCCATTCCGGCTGAGCTCTTCCAGCGCGACCATTCGGGCCCGGGGCTACATTGGCGATCGCGCGGTGACGCCGCAGTCTGTGTTTCGCGTGCGCCGCGTCGAGCCACGCCCGCCAGAAGTAGTTGATGCGAAACATCTGGCAGCAGGCATGCGCTCTGAAGCATTTCGCGGTGACTGGACGCGATTACCTGACTTCGCATCGCTTCAGGCCACCGATTCATCAATCGCTGAAGGCATCTCCCTTCCCGCGACCCGCGAAGAACACATCGCCAGGCGCTTCGCCGGGTTGGTCGAGGTCGCCGCGGACGATGTGTACGAGTTCTCGCTCACCTCCGATGATGGCGCGAGACTTCTTGTCGGCGAGAAGGTCGTGATCAATAACGATGGCCTGCACGTTGCACAGGAGAAACGTGGAACCATCGCGTTGGCCAAGGGGCTGCACCCAATCACGATCGAATGGTTCAACCGCACGGGGGATGCCGATCTCGAAGTGAAGATGGCACGCGCGGGGGAACCAATGAAACCGGTTGAGCCGTCGAAGTTGTTCCATCAGCGCGACTGAACGGCCGGAGCGACCGCGACCAGGCCCGCATCGATGTATTGGCCGCCTCTGGTCTGCCGGCAGTGAATGGCGATGGTGTTGCCGCCCTGGCGAAGCGAAGCTCTGGCGGCGCCGGTGATCATCACATCCTCATAGCCGGTCGTGTAGCCGGAAAGTTCGGCGGCGAGCACGCCATTGATGTACACCTTCGCATCTTCATCGTGATGGATGAGCAGTCGCACATCACCCTCTGGCGCTTCCGCCAGATTGAACGATCGGCGAATCCAGATGTCGGAAGTCATCCACTCAGTTCCGATGATGGCGCCGGGAGTGCCGGCGGCTCCGAATCCGCCGAGGCCGGTCTTCCACAATGAATCATCGAAATCATCGGCGCTCCATTCGGCGAGCGGTTCGTCCAGTGTGAAACGCCATTCGATCGTTGGCTCATCCTTCGCGCAGGGGATGAGCGTGTGAAGAACGGGGAACTCGCCGCGATTCGCGGCCGCGATGCGGGCGGGATCGACTTTCACCACAGCGCGGTCGTACGTCATGAGTCCGTTGGTTTCGGTTTCGACATCGGTGATCTGAGTGTAGATCGCCGCGGCAAGACCTGATGTCTCCTTCAACTCATGCACTCCACGCAGCAACTGTTCATAGCGGTGCGCCAGTTCCTCGGCATCCTTCATCCCGCGATACCCCCAAGATGTCTCGCTCCACGTGTGGCCTGCGATCGCAAGCCCCAGACCGCCGAATTCGCCAAGGACACCGGCCCGGTTCCCTTCGACAGAGGGTGCTCCAGGGCCGGGATACGAATGAACGTCATGCACATCTCCCGTTCCGCGATCGGTCCATCCGCTGGCGCTGTTGACCAATCGGGTGGGATCGACCTCGCGAATGAGATCGGTGATGCGGGGCGTGTCGTACTGTCCCCATCCTTCATTGAACGGCACCCACATGACGATGGAAGGATGATTGCGCAGCGAATGGATCATTGCGCGCAGCTCGCGCTCGAACTGTTTCGCTGATTCTTCGCTGCGCACCAAATCGGGGTCGGCCCCGCCGATATACGCATCTCCGCTGGGCATGTCCTGCCAGACGAGGACCCCCAGCACATCACACCAGTAGTACCAACGCGCCGGCTCTACCTTCACATGTTTGCGGATGGTGTTGAACCCCATCGCCTTGGTCATTTCGATGTCATATTTCAAGGCCTCATCGGTCGGGGCGGTATAGAGCCCATCCGGCCAGAATCCCTGGTCGAGTGTGCCGACCATGAAGCAGGGCTCGCCGTTCAGGAAGAGCTGCGTGACACCCTTGGCATTCTTGCCGAGCTCGATCGAGCGGACCCCGAAGTATGAACGCACCCGATCAATCTCTTCACCGCCGGCGCTGAGTACGACATCGAGGTTGTAGAGCTTGGGATGGTCAGGAGCCCAGAGATCAAGTCCATCAGCGGCGAGCGTGACGCCGGCGACCGATCGCACTTCCCCCGGGCCGACTTCAAAGGAAACTCCCGCGCGATTGATCTCCTGCTCGCCATCGCGAACGTGGAGCTCGACGGTGTACTGCCCGGGCCCAGGCGTCCACAATCGCGGGCGAATCGCAATCCCGGTGTCCGGATGCGCATCGATCTCCACATCGTCAATGTGATTGAGTGAGACCGGCTCCAGCCACACTGACTGCCAGATGCCTGTCGTGGGCGTGTACCAGATGCCTTCGGGGTTGCGGACCTGCTTGCCGCGCGGCTGCGTCCCTTCATCGGTGGGATCGAACACTCCGACGACGAGTTCCTGTTCGCCGTCGCGCAGCAGGGGTGTGATATCGAACGAGAACGGGTCGTACCCGCCGCGATGCTCTCCTACCTCCGCGCCGTTGACCCACACGCGCGTTTCCCAATCGACCGCGCCGAAGTGGAGCAGGATTTGTCGTCCCGACCATTCCTGCGGGATCGTGAATGCACGCCGATACCAGATGCGGTCGTGATGCTCCATGATTCCAGAGAGCGCGGACTCAATGGGAAACGGCACGCGAATTCGCCGTTCGAGAGTCTTGCGGAAGGGAGGGGCCTCATCGCCCTCTTCTGCAGGTGCGAACTCCCAGAGGCCATTCAGACTGACCCATTCATCACGAACCAGTTGGGGGCGCGGGTAAACGCGATCCATCTCATGTGGTGCAACATCGGCCGCCCAGCGTGTCGCGATCGGCGCCTGCCCGGGCATCCAGTCGTCCGCCTGTGCGTGAACTCCATCAGTCGCTGCCATCGCAATCATGGCACTCTTGAGGCACCTGACAGCAGGATGGCCGGACAATTGCATGGAGAACCTCGCGCAGAAGAGTGAAATGAAACGCGGATTGCGGTAGTCTACAGGCTTCACCTGCATGAGGCATTCGACATGAACTACCTCCGAACCCTGCTCCAGATTTCTGCCGCAATCGTCGCTTTTCTGCTCGGCACCGGTTGCGGCCGATCCGAGAGTTCCGGTGAGGCGGGCGAGAATGGCTCTTCGCGAATCACCGTGGGCTTCTCTCAGATCGGGGCCGAGAGCGCGTGGCGGACAGCGGAGACTGAATCGATCCGCTTCGAGGCGAAGACGCGCGGGATCGTTCTGAAGTTCTCCGATGCCCGTGGCGATCAGATGAATCAGATTGCTGCGCTCCGCACTTTCATCGCGCAGGATGTCGATGCGATCATTCTTGCGCCCATTGTGGAAACCGGGTGGGAGCCGATCCTGCGCGAGGTGAAGGCGGCGGGAATTCCAGTCATCCTCGTCGATCGCGGCGTTGATGTTTCTGACGAATCGCTGTACGTCACCCTCATCGCATCCGACTTTGTCGAGGAGGGGCGCATGGCGGGCCAATGGCTGGCGGAGCGGACCGGCGGAACGGCCAACATCGTGGAACTGACCGGCACGACAGGCTCCGCCCCTGCCAACGACCGCGCGGCGGGGTTCCGCGAAGCCATCGCAGGCCATCCCGGCATGCAGATCATTCACTCGCAGACGGGCGACTTTGAGCGCTCCATGGGAAAGCAGGTGATGGAGGCCATTCTGAAATCGGAGCGCGCCGGAATCGACGCGGTCTATGCCCACAACGACGACATGGCCCTGGGCGCCGTCAAGGCGATCGAGGAAGAGGGACTCAAACCTGGCGAGGACATCCTCATCGTTTCTATCGATTCAGTGCGCGATGCATTCGTAGCCATGACCGAGGGCAAGCTCAACGCCACGGTGGAGTGCAACCCGCTGCTGGGGCCGCAGGCGTTCGATGCGGTGGAGGCGGCCCTGCGCGGCGAGTCGCTGCCGAAGTGGATAAAGGTGGAGGATCGATTGTTCGAGCAGATGGATGCGGCGGAGATCCTGCCGACGCGGAAGTATTGAAGAATGGAACCGCAGATGCACGCCGATGAACACAGATGCTGATGGCCGCGACACAACTCATGATGATTTCGTTTTTCGCTGTCGGAGCGGTGCGTGTCCAGGACGATGCGGGCTCGCAGCGCCTGCGGCCAGTTCCGTTCACGCAGGTGAAGGTGACGGACGAGTTCTGGTCGAAGCGCCTCGAAACCAACCGCGAAGTCACGATCCCCTACTGCTTCGAGAAGTGCGAGGAGACCGGGCGGATCGCCAACTTCGCCACGGCGGGCGGGCTCATTGAAGGCGAGTTTCAGGGGATTTACTACGACGATTCCGATGTGTACAAGGTGATCGAGGGGGCTGGGTATTCGCTCGCGGCCCGTCCCGATGCGGAGCTTGATCGATATCTCGATGACCTGATCGCGAAGATCGCGGCGGCCCAGGAAGAGAATGGCTACCTCAACACGTTTCACACGCTCGTCGAGCCGGAAAAGAAGTGGTCCGACATCCGCAACAAGCACGAGCTGTATTGCGCGGGGCATCTGCTCGAAGCGGCGGTGGCGCACTTTCAGGCCACGGGCAAGCGAACGCTTCTTGATGTCGCGATCAAGCTGGCAGATCACATCGATCGCGAGTTCGGGCCGGGGCCGGAGCAGAGTCATCATCCCTCAGGCCACGAGGAGATCGAGATCGGGCTGGTGAAGCTGTACGGAGTGACGGGGGAAGAGCGCTATCTCGACCTTGCGAAGTATCTGCTCGATGAGCGCGGCAACGCGGCAGGCCACGAGCTTTACGGCGAATATGCGCAGGATCACCTGCCGGTCACAGAGCAGCGCGAGCCGGTCGGCCACGCGGTGCGGGCCATGTATCTCTACGCAGGCATGGCCGAGGTGGCGGGGTTGACGGGGAACAATGAGTATCTCGCCGCCCTGGACGCGATCTGGACCAACATGGTCGAGACGAAGCTGTACCTGACGGGCGGCATCGGGGCGCGCGGCGCAGGCGAGGCGTTCGGCGATGACTACGAGCTGCCCAACGAAAGCGCATACAACGAAACCTGCGCTGCCATTGGCAACGCCATGTGGAATCACCGCATGAATCTGCTGCGCGGGCAATCGAAGTATGCGGATGTACTCGAGCTTGTGCTGTACAACGGATTTCTTTCCGGCGTGTCGATGGCGGGTGATCGGTTCTTCTATCCGAACCCGCTCGCCAGCGGCGGAACGTATCACCGCAGCCCGTGGTTCTCGACCTCGTGCTGCCCAGTGAACGTGGCCCGGTTCGTGCCGTCAATGCCGGGATACATCTACGCGCGAAGCGATAATGCGATCTACGTGAACCTCTTCGTGCAGAGCGAAGCAGAGATTGAAGTCGGCGGGCAGAATATCACCCTCACGCAGAGGACCGGCTATCCCTGGAATGGCGCCGTTGAAATTGAGGTCACCACGGAACGAGAAGCCCAATTCGAACTTCGCATCAGGATTCCGGGATGGCTCCTCGGCAAGCTGGTGGAAGGCGATCTCTACATCCCAGACATGCCAGCCAACCTGCACGACTTCGACATACGATTCAATGGGCATGACGTTTCAGGTGCGATTCGAATTGAAGATGGGTACTTGCACGTTCCACGCATGTCATGGGTTCCCGGTGACCGTCTGGCGATCCAATTGCCCATGAACGTGCGAATGGTCAGGGCGGACGATCAGGTTGAAGCCAACCGTGGTCGGGTCGCCCTCATGCGCGGGCCGGTTGTGTATTGCGTCGAAGCGGCGGATACCGATGGATATGTCCGCCACCTGTGGATCGATCCGGACCAGGAGTTCGCGACGGAACATCGCGAGGATCTGCTCGGCGGGGTGACCGTCATCAAGGGTGTCGCGAAGGGCGGGTATGCAACCGAGGGTGACGGCGTGGAGGAACGCGAGGTTCCCTTCACCGCCATCCCCTACTACGCGTGGGACCACCGCGAAGCGGGTGAGATGGCGGTCTGGCTGCCGACTTCGCCTGAACTTGCCGCTGTCATCCCCGCGCCCACCCTCGCGAGCCGCAGCACCTCCAGTGCTTCCTTTTGCTATCAGAACGATTCTGTCCTCGCGGTGAATGATCAGCTCGAACCGTCAAATTCGAGCGACCACTCGATTCCGCGACTCACATTCTGGCCTCACCTTGGCACAACAGAGTGGGTGCAACTGGATCTGCCTGAAGCAACGGAAGTCGGCAGTGTTGAGATCTACTGGTTCGACGACACCGGCCGGGGCCAGTGCCGGGTGCCGCTGGCGTGGCGATTGCTTTACCACGATGGAAGCATGTGGCAACCCGTGACCGGGGCAAGTGGTTTCGGCACCGAACGCGATCATGCCAACCGCGTCAGGTTTGACGCCGTGGAGACAACGTCTCTTCGAATCGAGATCGAACTCGAGCCAGAGTCATCGGCGGGCATTCTGGAATGGAAGGTCAATTGACGGCGCCAGGCGCGGAATCCGGCGACATGGTGCAACCGCTGCTGGAGGCGCGGGGGATCATCAAGCAATATCCTGGCGTGACCGCGCTCAACCGCGTCGATTTCGATCTTCGCGCGGGTGAAATCCATGCCCTCATGGGCGAGAATGGTGCCGGTAAGACCACGCTGATACGAATCCTGACAGGCGCGACGGCACCCCATGCAGGAACCGTGCGCCTCGACGGGAAGCTCGTGCGCATGCGCTCGCCCGCGGAGGCACAGGCGTTTGGCATTGCGACTGTCTATCAGGAGATCGACCTGATTCCGTACCTCAGCGTGGCGGAGAATCTCCTTCTCGGGAGGCAGCCGATGCGCTGGGGACTGATCCGCGGGCGCGACCTTCGCCGCCGTGCGCGGCAGGCCCTCGCAAGGCTCGGATTGAACATCGATGTCGAAAGTCCGGTGCATTCCCTTTCCATTGCGATGCAACAGATGGTGGCCATCGCTCGCGCGCTTGATGGGAGCGCCCGGATCCTTGTGCTGGATGAGCCCACTTCAAGTCTGGATTCCGCTGACACCGCGCGGCTGTTTTCGCTCCTTCGCGAACTCAAGTCGCGGGGCCTGGGCATTATTTTCATCACGCACTTTATCGATCAGGTGTTCGCCATCAGCGATCGCATCAGCATTCTTCGTAACGGGCTGGGAGTGGGCTGCCACGAAACAAACCGGTTGACGCGGCTCAAGCTGGTGTCGCTGATGCTCGGCCGCGACATGCGGGCCGCTCCCGAGACTAGCCTGCCGCCACGAACTGTCCGCGTGGACGGTGAACGGTCCATTCTGGAGGCGAAGCGTATGGGGCGGGAGGGCGCCATCGCGCCGTTCGACCTCGTTCTGGGTCGCGGCGAGGTTGTTGGGCTGGCGGGATTGCTCGGGTCGGGGCGCAGCGAGGCGGTCAGACTGATTTTCGGCGCTGATCGCGCTCAGTGCGGCGAAATACGCATGCATGGCCGGCCCATCCGCCGTCCGTCGCCGCGCCGCTCGTTGCGCGCGGGCGTGGGATTCGTGCCGGAGGATCGCAAGCAGCAGGCGCTGGCGCCCAACCTGTCGGTTGAAGAGAATCTGATCCTTGCTGTACAGGCGCGCCGCGGTGTGCTGCGGCGCCTCGGGCGCGCGGATCGCCGGAAACTCTTCGCCGACTATGTCCGAGTCCTCGGCATCGTCGCGCCAGGACCACGCACGCCGATCCGGTTGCTCAGCGGCGGCAACCAGCAGAAGGTCATCCTGGCACGCTGGCTGGCGACACAGCCTGAGATCATGATCCTTGACGAACCTACGCGCGGCATTGACATCGGCGCGAAGGCCGAGGTCGAGCGCATCATGGCCGGCCTGCGCGAGCGGGGCCTGTCGATGCTCTTCATCTCCTCGGAGCTCGATGAGATCGTGCGCGACAGTACTCGTATACTCGTCCTGCGCGACAGGAGGATCATCGGTGAACTCGAAAGCGCCGCGGCCACACCTGAGCGCATCATGGAGAAGATCGCTGGAGTCGAGGCATCGTGAGATCCGTCGTTGCCATGTCGCGCTCGTTCGGCGTCACGATGGATTCACGCGTCGCCTGGCCATTTGCGGCCCTGGTCGCGCTGTTGGTATTCAACCTTGTCTTTTCCAGCGATTTTCTGACATTCCAGGTGCGTGACGGCAGGTTGTACGGCGGCCTCGTGGATATCTTCGAAAACGCAGCTCCATTGATCCTCGTCGCGGCGGGAGTGGCCATAGTCATCGGCACCGGCGGCATCGACCTCAGCGTCGGCAGTGTCATGGCCATCTCCGGCACGGTGGCGGCCGGGATGATCGCGCGCCCGGAGTACTCCGTCTTCAATAATGTGGGTTTCGGCGGATCAATCCTCCCGGCCATCTCATTGGCAATCGTCACTGCAGGTATCGCGGGACTTCTGAATGGCACCCTGGTGGGCATACTCGGCGTCCAGCCCCTGATGGCCACGCTGGTGCTCATGGTCGCCGGGCGCGGCGTGGCGCAGCTTCTGAGCGATGGACAGATCATTACGTTTCGTGAGCCCGCCATGGATTTTCTCGGGAGCGGCGCGTGGCTCGGCCTTCCTGTAGCCATCTGGATCTCGTTGTGCGGTGTTGTGTTCGTGGCTGTGATCGTTCGAGTGACCGCCATCGGCTTTCTTGCCGAAGCCATCGGCGATAATCGCACCGCTGCGGCATTGTCCGGCGTCCCGGTCCGGCCGCTTGTGATGTTCGCATACGTCATTACGGGATTGCTGGCCGGGGTCGCGGGCATTCTCGTCGTCTGCGACATTGGGGCTGCCGATTCGATCCGTGCCGGCCGCGACAAGGAGCTCGACGCCATCCTCGCAGTCGTGCTGGGGGGCACGACACTCAGCGGAGGGCGTTTTTCCATTCTGGGTGCGGTGATCGGAGCCCTGTTGATTCAGACGCTGACCACCACCATTCTCGCGCAGGGCATTGTCGAAGATTCTGCGCGCCTCGTGAAAGGCGGCGTCGTGATCGCCATCTGCCTGCTCCAGTCGGACCGCTTTCGTTCGGGCGTGACTCGTGCATGGAAGTGGCGCAGGAGCTCGACGTCATGAGGGCGATTCACCGCGTGCGCCGCGCCGGGCCGCTGGCCATTACGGCCATCGTGTGCATTGCCCTGTATGTCGCCGCCGGAATCCTCGAACCGGATTTCTTTTCCATGTCGATCGTCGCCGGGTTTCTCTCGAATCATGCCGTCTTCCTGATCGTGGCGGTCGGGATGACCTTTGTCATTCTTTCCGGCGGAATCGATCTGTCAGTCGGCGCGACCGCCGCGTGTGCAAGCATTGCGCTCGCCTGTCTCATCGAGCGATCGAGCTGGAATCCGGCGTTCGCGATCCTGTTTGTGCTGGCGGGCGGGGTTCTCATCGGAGGGTGCATGGGCGGCCTGATTCACTCGTGCCGGTTGCCACCCTTTATCGTGACGCTGGGCGGCATGTTCATCGCGCGGGGGCTGGCATTCACGATCAGCCGCGAGTCGGTGTCAATTCACGAGCCGATGTACGAGCAGATCTATGACCTTCCCGCCTCGGTGCTTCGGGCCTTTGGCGTCAACGATGCCACCGCGGAGCGAATCGGCTTCCTGCTGCCCACCGCCTCAGTGATCGCCATCGCGGCATTTCTCGCGGCGTTGGTGATGCTGATGCGCACGCGCTTCGGTCGCAACGTCTATGCGATCGGCGGGTCGGAGCAATCGGCGATTCTCATGGGGGTTCCCGCGGCTTCCACGAAAATAGCGGTGTATGCGATCAGCGGCGGGTGCGCCGCTTTGGCGGGCGTCGTTCACACGCTCTCGCTCTTTTCCGGCGACCCGTCATCGCATGTCATGCTGGAGCTTGACTCCATCGCCGCGGTTGTGATCGGCGGCACACTTCTGAGCGGAGGGATTGGTTCGGTGGTCGGGACTCTGCTTGGCGTCACGATCTTCGCCATCATCGAGACATGGATCACGATGCGCGAAGGGTTGAACTCCGCGTGGACCCGCATCATTGTCGGAACGCTGCTGCTGGCCTTCATTCTGCTGCAACGGGCGCTGGTGCGGAGAAAGTAGATATCCTTTTCGCATGTGCGGTCGATACGCGCGATCCACGCCTCCGGAGCTTTTGGCCGAGCTGCTGCAAATTCACGCGGTGCACGCAAGCTGCAGCCGCGATACAACATTGCTCCGACGCAGCCTGCCGCCGTGGTGCGCCTGAACCGCGAAGGGTAGCGCGAGCTGGTGGCGATGCACTGGGGATTGATTCCCTCCTGGGCCAGGAATGCCTCGATCGGATCGAAGCTCATCAACGCTCAATGTGAATCCGCGTCGGACAAGCCGACCTTCCGCAGCGCTTTTCGTCACCGCCGTTGCGTGATTCCCGCAAGCGGATTCTATGAATGGAAAAAGGAGGCGCAGCGCAAGCAACCCTATTACATCGAACGCGCGGACGGCGAACCGCTGCTCCTGGCCGGTCTGTGGGAGATCTGGCGCGACCCGGACAGCACAGCGCCGCTCGAGTCGTGCAGCATTCTGACCACACAGGCCAACCAGGCGATGTCGACATTGCACAACCGCATACCCGCCGTGCTGGAGCCGGAACAATGCGATGCGTGGCTCGATCTCTCGTGTGAAGATGCGGAGCAGCTTCGAGCGACCGTCCAGCCTGCACCCGAAGGGTTCCTTGAAGTTCTACTCCGTCAGCCCGCGCGTGAACAGCTCACGACACGACGATCAGGACCTGGTGAAGGAAGTCGCGCCGTCACCCGCAGAAGGCCTGTTTGGCCCGGAGGAATGATCAGGACAAAGCCACCCTCGGGACTCGAACCCGAGACCTGCGCTTTACGAAAGCGCCGCTCTACCGACTGAGCTAGGGTGGCGAGGGAAACGAAAAAACAGAAAAACGAAAAAATGCGGATCGCGCCTGTGCCGGCGGGCCTTGCTGGAAGCGTAGTCGAGGTTGAGATTAGAGGCAAAGACTGCGCGCTGCGATCGATTCCATCGCGCGAATCGAAAATGAAAAGCCCACGGCGTGTACGCCGTGGGCTTTGATTCTCCGTTACGGGACGCGATGCTTGGTCAATCCGCGATGATCTGCACGACGTTGACGGCGGGCAGATTAAGTGCGCCATGAACGGCCGCGGCCGCTTCGCCCACATCGCCACCTTCCTGGACAAGGTCGAGCAGGCGCTGAAGGTGCCGCTCCTCAGCACGATCGCCAAACCGCTTGGCACAGTCGGCAACGCAGCCGAGCAGCTCGATCTGGTCCGGCCCGCTCGCCGTCAATGCGGCATCGAACAGCGCGATCTGCGCCTTGTCGGAATCGACATAGGAAAGGACCTCGGCGATCTTGAGTCGGATGGCCCCTTCCTTGGTTTCCAGAGCATCGATCAACGCCGATTCAGCGTCGTTGATGTTGTACACGGGGCTGTTGGAAATGGCGATGTCGGCCAGGGTTCCAATGGCCTCGAACGAAAACGCCATGGCTTCCGCCTCGGTCATGAGAGTGCCGGACGCTTCGCGAAGCGCCTCATCGACGATGCTGGCGAAGGCGCCTTCGTCGAGCGTCGCAGCCTTCACCTGAATCCGGGAATCCTCCTCGTATTCGCGCTGCAGGTTGGCCACATCAGTGGCCGTGGTGAGGACGAGGATGGGCGCCACCGAAGTTTTGGATAATGATCGCAGTTCGGCGACCGTATCAAGCGTGCCCTGCGGGCCCTGCCGCATGACCACAAGGTCGATGCCGGCGGCCCGTGCTACGGATTCGCGGGCATCGGCAAGCGAACTCGCCTGCGCCACGACGGTGTAGCCAAGAGCATTGAGCCAGTCAGAATAGACGCGCGCGTTCTCCGCATCGTCGGCGAGCACCAGCGCGTAGGTTGCATCCGCAGCGCGAACCGCCGAAGCGAGCAGCGGGACGACTGCGAAGTCGCTCGGGAATCCGCCGGTGGGGTTGGCCTTGCCTAGCGCCAAGGCCGCGTCATAGCGGACGCGGCGATCGGGATAGGTCAGCGCTTCGAGCAAAGCCACGCGGCCCGTGCCACCCTCAAACAGGTTGCTGTTGCCTGCGGTCTTCTGGAGGGCACGAATGGCATCGCGCGCCAGCGCCGTGTCGCTGCTGTCGATGGCGATTCCGAGCACCTGCTGCATGATGTCCGGCCCCGCCCCCAAGGCATAGAAATCTGGCGAGTACTGGCTCTCGCCATAGATCGGATCGCTTTCACCCGCGGGCAGGTGATTCTCCCGGCTCAGGTCGGCGGCAATGAAGGTCGCCAGAGCCGAGGAATCCGAGGGATTGAGTTGAAGCGCCTTGCGACTCAACGCCATGCCCATCACATCGCCGTAGATGGGAGTCGGAACCGGGGTCGGCATGAGCCCGACATGGGCGTCGTAGCTCCAGATGTTGTTGGTGGCATCGTTGGGATAGGGCGTGAGGCCCACAGCGGCAAGGAGATAGCGTCGGCCCAGCGTGGCGAAGTGGACGGAAACCGGTGCATCCCCGCCGCCGAGCTGGCCAGCAGCGCGGCCGGCGGCATCGCGGGCCGCGGCTGACGCCGAGCCGTCGGCAGCCAGTTCCGCGAGATATGGCAGGGCCGAGGTAAACCTGATCCTCCCCAGTACGCCTGCGATCTTGACCTGGCTCTGATCGTCGAGGGAGATCAGGGCCGCGCTGAGTGGGGCCACGGCGCGCGAGCCGATGCCCTCGAGCATCTCGAGCGCCTTCTGCTTCAGAACGGGATCGGTGCCATCGGTGATCTGCCGCAGCAATGCCGGCACCGCATACTCGCCCGCCTCCATGAGAAATTCTTTGGCCATATTCTGCTGTCGCAGATGGCCACCGAGCATCTGGATAGCCTCATCGATGCGCTGGACATCACGAGACAGGTTGAGTTCGCCAAGGCGCGACCGGCTTTCCAGCTCCGCCACCGAAGCGGAGAGCTCGTCAATGAAACGGGCGCGGCGCAAGGCATCCTGGAAATCGTCGGGATCAATCGTCTCGCGAATCAGATCAGCGAGGTCGGCATCGCTGATGCCCGAATCGAGCAACTGCTCAAGGTGGGCCTTGGCGAGATCCGGCTTGGCGATGATCGTGTAGTGAACAAAATCGCGCAGGTTCTGGGCCTGGCTTTCCTGGGCCTGGGCCTGGCTTGTGTTCGCCCCGGTATCCTGCGCCAGCGCCGAGGCGGCCGGAACAGTGAGGCACAGAAACGTTGCAGCGACCGCGATGCGCGAAGGCGACATGCTCATGTTGATCCAACTCCTGGTCAGTGCTGACAGTGGGCAAACCACCGCGGGGGTGTGAACGATCCATCCCCGCGGCCCCGAATTCATCCGTGGCTCCAAGCGAAACCGCACAAACCCCGCCCTGTCCCTGGGCGAAGCGCGAAACGCGAATCTACCCGAACCGGCCGCTGGTGTCAACGAATTGCGCTGGGCTTGTCAGCCACCCACCGCCGGTGCACGGGCCCTCGTTTGCCGGGAGATTTCGCAGTTGCGAGCCCGCCGGTTGCCGGGTAAGCTGCCGAATGGCACAGGTGTCCATCCCGGTGGGATCGCCCATCGGGGCCTTTCGAGGACTGGTTTTCGAAAGGCAGGATGAAAAGGGAAGGCGGTGAAAAGCCGCCGCGGACGCGCCGCCGTATCGGGCCGGTCGCCTTGAGCGACCCACAACTCGCCGACGAGCCACTGATCGCTCCGCGATCGGGAAGGCAGGCGAGAGTGCCCGGAGCCGGAAGACCTGCCTGAGCCGCCAGCGTTGCCCTCGCGAAGGGCCCCCAATTCCTGCTCATCGGAATTGGGGACCCAGGGCGCGTGCGCTGTGGTGTCGCGCGGCCGACCCGGCTGCCGACCGGGCTCCGGCCGCTCCCGCCGCAGTCTCCCCACAACTCACCGCAGCGAGGGCTGGTCCTTTCGGCCTGTCGGGAGCCATCCTGCGCGATTCAGGATGAACCAATGGAAGGTGTTCACATGCTCACTTCAAGAATCTCGTCCACCTTGGCAGTTGCCCTCGGTACCGCACTCCTCGCCCCGCACACCCGCGCCGGAGCTGGAGATGATCCCTTCGCCGACACCCTCGTCGATTTCAACCTCGGCAGCGGAGGCACGATGGGATTCGACAATCCCCTGACAGTGCTCGGATCGCCCGAGCGCTTCACAGGTGAAGGAATCTTCCCCAGCGTCGTCAGCCCCTTCAGTCCGCCATTCGGCACAGATGAGATCGTCTCGATCGGCAGCGGCGGGTGGATCACCGTCGGCTTTGAGACTCCCATCGCCGACGATCCCGCAAACCCCTATGGCATCGATCTGCTCATCTTCGGCAACACCGGCTTCATCGATTCGAACTGGCCGAACGGTATCGTCGGCGGCGTCTTCAGCGACGATGGCGGCGTCGTCGAGATCAGCGCCGATGGACAGATATGGCACACTGTTTCAGGAGCGACGGCGGATGGCCTCTTTCCAACCCTCGGCTGGCTCGACAGCGGGCCCTACGACGACTTTCCCGGCTCGATTCCCTCCGACTTCACCCTGCCGGTCGATCCTTCACTCACACTCGACGATTTCATGGGCCTGACCCACGCGGAGGTGGTCGGGCTGTACGCCGGGTCCGGCGGCGGTGCTGGGGTCGATATCGCCGCCACAGGCCTCTTCGAAATCAGCTTCGTTCGGATTTCCGCGGGTGGCGCGGCCAAGTTCGAGATCGATGCCTTCGCCGATGTCGCCCCGGTTCCTGCGCCGGGCACGCTCGCCCTGATCGCTGTTTCCGCGCTGGCGGCTGCGCGAAGCCGCCGAAAGCGGGCCTCTGAACCCTCTCTTTCCGGGGGCGGGAGAGGGCAGGGTGAGGGAGATTGTGAGGATGCGTGCGAATGAATCAGCTCAACCCATCTCATCGCGCGTTCACGCTGATTGAAGTGCTGGTCGTCATCAGCGTTGTCGTTCTTCTGATGGCCATCCTGCTGCCCTCCCTCTTTCACGCAGGCGCTTCAGCGCGATCGATGCAATGCCGCTCAAACCTGCGCCAGCTCTTTGTCATGGCGGAGGCCTACTCCATGCGCAGCGATGGCCGCTACCCCGTCGCAGTGCGCTATGAGCGGCCGGGCGGAACATTCACCACCATCGCATGGGATTGGCAGCACACTTCCGGGGGTGCGGGCGAGGAAGCAACGCTCGGCCCCCTCTGGCGAAACGTCGTCGAACCGGGCGAAGTCCACCAGTGCCCGGAGTTCTTCGGCGAGTCCACCTTCGGCAACGATCCCTACACCGGCTACAACTACAACACCACGTTCATCGGCGGCGAGGCGATCTTTCCCAATCTCGGCTGGGCCAGCGTGCGCCCGGGGCTGCCCCGGGCCCAGTGGCGGCGAATGGAGACGACCGCGGTCTTCGGCGATGGCGGCTGGTCGGGCGGGGCCAACAAGTTCATGCGGGCCCCGCTGAACACCGTCGAAGGCAACCTCTTCACGGTATATGCCGGCGGGCAGGCATTCCGGCACGACGGAGCCACCAACATCTGCTACCTCGACGGCCACACCGGCTCGGTCGCTGTTCCGCACGAAGGCCCGTTCGCGACCACCCAGCTCCTCTCCATCATGGGCTACCCCGCCAACGGTTTCCTGTCCGAGGATGACTCGGCGTATGACCCGCGGTGAATGCCACGTCGAAGCGATGGGGAAGTGATTCCCCACCGAAACGGTGGGAAGTCGGGAAACTCCCTCTCCCTCCCGGAAGAGGGTTGGGGTAAGGGGTCTGCATCTGAGTGGCACGGTTTTTCAGTTCGTGCTGCGATTCCACCCGCACTCAGGGCAACCCGCATTCATCTGCCCGCGCAGGTCATAGCCGCAGCGCGGGCAGCGGCCGCTGCGAAATCTCCGTTTCCCCAGATGCACGAGCGTGACGCCTGCGATTCCGCCAATGACTGCGGCTGGAGCAGCGAACAGGATCGTAAACGCGAGAGCGCCATGAAGAGCACCTTCTATGAAGTTTCGAGGCTCCTCCCCTACCACGTTTGCCCTGGGCACTCCGCCCACAAGGCTTCCGATAGCAATCGCGATCGCGGCACCGGCCAACGCACCGTTGATGACTCCCTGCAGATTGCGCATGCCCGCACCATCGTAGTTGCTTCGGCCGTCGGTGCGCCTTTTCTGAGGCCTCCGCGCTCGCGGAGCGACGCGGAGAGTTATGGGAAGATCCAGTCCCGCGAAGGCAGGAACGTGTAGTCCTTCGTCGTATTGGTGACGCCCGGCGGGATTTCGACCGCCAAGGCCGTGTGGCCATCCAGGAACCACATGCTCGCCCGCACCTCCCCGTCGTACCACCGCTGCCGCCGATCGCCATCCTGCTGATAGTTGTAGATCGGGTGCTCCGCGATCACCCACGTGCGCGTCGTGTCCTCGACAGGCGGCATGCGCCCGCCCGGCCTGCCGTCCGGCCCCACCGCGGGGATCAATGTTGAGAATTGTTCGCCATCCAGCGCGTGATCATTCATCGTGTATGATGAGCCGAGATAATCGTAAAGAGAATCCGTCGCGCCGAAGCCGGTGTCCGGCTGGCCGATGTCGAGCGGGCTCTCGAAGACCGGCATCTCTTCATCTTCATCCATGCGCGGGCCGAGGTAGCGATTGAGGGGACGGCGATCCGCCCCCACTTCGTTGATGCCGAAGAAGGGCAGCTCGCCCTTCTTGCCGCCGAAGAGGGCGGCGATGATGGCCATGTTCCCGCCGCCGACATCCCATGCATACTGCGGCAGGTGATTGTTGTAGTTGGTGAGGTAGGTGTGCGTGGCGGCCCCGAGCTGGCGCAGGTTGCTGCCCGAGTGGGCGATGCGGGCGGAATCGCCGGCGGAGGCGAGGACGGGCAACAGGATTGCGAGGAGAAGGGCTGTCACGCCGATGACGACCAGCACTTCGATGAGTGTGAAGGCGCGGCGAACCTCGGCGCCACTCAGTGGCACAGGCGGGACGCCTGCTCCACTACCAAATCCTGCGATGATCGATCGTGGTTGCCTGATGTGCATATTCAGCGTTCTCCACTGTTGGTGAGCCGCCGCCATGCTAACCGGCGGAGCAGATCGAAAGAAGAAGAAAGGCAACCAAGGCCAGGCCGAGAAGGATGATTCCGATTGCCCGCCGCGCCGCCCGCCCTCGGGGGGACCTGATGCCGGGGGCTTCCATCCACTTGCCGCACGCAGGGCACTGCTGGGCATCATCCCACACCTCCGCCCCGCAGTGCGGGCAGAAGCCGGACTCGTGCCCGAAGCGGGCGAGGTCATCCGCGGAGGGACCATCATCTTCATCATCGATGCAGCGCGATGGAGGCGACATACAGATCGATGGAAGGCGCGGGGAGGGAGGCGGTCAATGCGCGCGATGGGTGGCATGCCCACGGCTTGGCGTGGGCATGGTTGTTCATCCATGCCTGCTCCGAGCAGCAAGCATGCCGCACTCGTGCCTGCTCATCCATGATGGTTCGTGCTCTGTATGCTCTTCGCAGTATGCCAAGGATCCTCACCCTCAACGGCCCGTGGCTCATCCGCGCCGACTTCGGCAACGTCGGCCTCGCGGAGAAGTGGTTCCATTCGCCGGATGAATTCCTCAATCGCGAGTTGTGCAAGGCGATCGATGTCCCGCGCGCCTGGCAGCACGTGCTGGGCGAGGAGTATCACTACCTCGCATGGTATCGCAGACGCATTGAGATTCCCGTGGAATGGAAACACCCGCGCACCCGGCTGCGCTTTGAAGCGGTGGCGACCGAAGTCGACACGTGGGTGAATGGCCAGCATGTCGGCCATCACATTGGCGATTACATACCGTGCGAGTTCGACTGCACCGATCACGCGAAGCCCGGCGCCGTACTCGATGTCGTCCTGCGCATCGATGCCGTCCTCGGCCACATCACCAAGGGCTTCCACGACATGCTCAGCATCCACCACGGCGGCATCTGGGATGATGTGTCGCTGGTGGGAAGCGGGGCGGCTTTCGCGCGACCCAACGGCATCGCAGTTCGGGCGGATGCTCGCAGCGGCGAAGTCGAGATCATCGCGGAGCTCGCCGATCAATCCGCAGGTGCGGGCATGCTGCGAATCGAGATCGCAGATCCGACGGACGCAGGCGTCACCTGGCACGAGACCCGCTTCGATCATCGCAGAGGTATCGCGGCCACGCTCGCAATTCGCGATCGGCACCTCTGGCAGCCGAATCATCCTCGGCTCTATACCGCGCGCATCGACCTGATCGACGGATCGGGCGCAGCCGACCATCACGAGATTCGCTTCGGCTTCCGCACGCTCGAAGTCCTCGGCGAGCAGATGTTCCTGAATGATTCACCGCTGCACGTGCGCGGCATCCTTCACTGGGGTCACGAGCCGAAGCACCTGGCGCCTGCGCCGCCGTCGGAGCAGGTGCGTGCGGAGTTTGAATATCTCCGGAAACTTGGCTTCAACGGCGTGTGCCTGTGCATGTGGTATCCGCCGCGAGGTTACTTCGATATTGCGGATGAGACCGGAATGCTCATCTGGCAAGAGCATCCGGTCTGGCATTCGCCGATGAGTGCCCACCACCTTGCGGAGTACCGTCGCCTCTACACCGAGTTCCTGCGCCTCGATCGCAATCATCCATCGGTGATCATCGTGAGCGCGACATGCGAACATCCAAGCTTCGATCCCGATCTTGGTGAGTGGTGGTGGAAGACCGCCCGCGCCATGCTGCCGGGCAAACTCCTGCAGGTGCAGACATCGAGTTTCGCATGGTCCAATCCCGAGCAGACTGACCTTTATGATGAGCACACCTACGACAACAACAACCGCTGGGTCACTTATCTCGAAGACCTTCAGGAGAAACTCCGCGAATTGCCGCCCAAGCCCTTCATCATGGGCGAGAGCGTGCTCTTCACCTCCTGGCCTCCCTTCGACGACATCGAGCGCGCGAAGGACGAGCAGAATTCCCGCTGGTCCCGGCCGAATTATCACAAGGCGGGCAAGGCGTTCGAGGCGGAGATCATTTCGAACTATGGATCCGATGTGCTCGAACGCTTCAAGCGCCAGGCAGATCGTCATCACATCCTCGGCCGCAAGTTTCAGATCGAAATGTTCCGCCGGTATCCAAACCATGTCGGGCTTGTAACAAATCATCTGCGCGACGTGCCCGGCTGCACATGCGGCTTCATGGATGCGCTGGGAAGGTGGCGATTCAAGCCGGAGGACACCCGCGGGTGGATGTGCGATGCGCCGCTGTTGCTTGCGACGCCGGATGAACGAAGGTCCTTCGTGAGTCGAGAGTCGATCGAAGCTTCAATTCTGGTCGCGAACTTTTCATCGCGGCGACTGCGCGGCAGCGCAGTGATCAGCAGCGACGGCACACCCGGGCGAATTGACGTTGACATCGATGCCCAGCCGGGCGAAGTTGCACGGAGTCGCTTTCGGCTAACGCTTCCGTTGGTGAAAGAGCCCACCCGCTGCACGTTGACCGCTTCTCTCGCAGGCACGCAGGACAACACGTGGGACCTGTGGGTGTTCCCCGCTCGCGAGGCGACTCCGCATGGCGTCAATCGAATGGATGGACTGCCGTTCGAGGCGGAAGATACCGCGCCCGATCCCCTCGAGCGCGGCTACAGCCGCGGCTTCGGCCTGCCGGTGCGCACGTGGGTGAATCGACTGCCCGATCCATCAGAGCTGGTTTCCGACGCCGTGCTGCTCTCCATCGATGCTTCGATACCAGGCGAAGCGCGTGTCGTTCTGACCCATCGCCTGACCCATACGCTCGTCGATTACCTCGAACGCGGCGGCCGCGTGGTCCTGTTCGCGTCGAAAGCCGCCGGCGGCCTGGGCACCAGTTACGAATGGCTCTTCGGCCAGTGCCCGCTCATCATCGAAGAGGGGCCGCTGCGCAAAGGCGACAGTGAATGGATCGTCGATCTTCTTTCGTTCGATCTGACCCGCACCTATGCGCGCGTGATTCCCATCGATCAATTCGGCTGGCGCGATTCAGTCCGGCCGCTCATCCGCCTTGTGTACACACACGATGCCGTGGACCTGAAGATGTTCGACATGCTCTTGATGGCCCGTGTGGGCCAGGGCACACTCATGGTCAGCAGTCTCGATCACTCCTTTGCTGCGGGGCAGTTTCTCCTCGGCCGCATGATCGAGTTCATGTCGGGGCCGGATTCCCCCTCGCTCTCAGGTCGAAGAGTCGCCGCGGAGACGAGGGGTCCAGGAATTGGGTCGAGTGCTGAGATTACCGCCGATGCACTGCGCCAGCACGCAATCGAGCCCTGACGACATGAAAACTGTACCCGGTACGGTTTTCACTCCCGGTCCACAACAGACAGGCCACGGGCTCGCCGGTCGCGGTCGATGATCGCATGGACCGCATCCGCCGCTTCGCGAAGCAGATCCTCCAGCGATTGCGACCGCGTGGGCGCGACCGCGCGGCTGAGCATCGTCCCGATCTTGTCCTCCAAATCCGCCTGATAGGGCGCCACCGGCACAAACGCGGGCGCTTCGCCAGTCATGGGGTGCAGCCGGATGCCATACAGCAGCCACTCGCCGCACTCTTTCCACTTTTCGCGCGGCATCGCTGGAATGATCACCTCGCCACCATCGCCGACCAGACCCGAAGTCGCGCGAAACTCCTCGCTCTCGATTACACGTCGCGAAGCGGGCGGCGCCACTCGCAACATGTCCCAGTACCGCAGCGCCTGTTCGAAATCGGTCATCCAGCGGATCATCCGCCACGCCATCTCCTTGTTGCGGCTGTGCGCGCTGATCGCCCACACCACCGATCCGCTCACCACTCCCGGCCTTTTTCCGCGCGGCAGCGGCGCGATCGCGAAGTCGAGGTCCGAATTCGTGAGTTCGAGAAAAGGCGCCCGCCACGAGCCGTCGAGCAGCATGGCCGTCTGACCCGTCGCGAAGAGTTTGTCCGGCCCCGTCGCCGTCTCCACCTGCTCCGGCGAGCGCGCGGAAACCGCGTGCGGCAGGAGATCGACGATGAGTTGAAGCGCCTCGACACCCGCTGGCGAATCGATCAACGTCGTCGTCCCTTCCTCATCCCACAACTCCCCACCCGCCTGTTCGAAGAAGGCCATGAACGGCCAGGCCCAGAGAAAGAAATCAATGCCGTATTGAGTCACACGCCCCCGCTCATCCACGATCGTCAGTTTCTCCGCCGCTTCGCGCAGATCGTCCCACGTCCAGTCAGCGTGGGGATACTCGAGCTGATCTTCCCGATGCGCCGCGTTGTACGCGTCGAATATCGCCTTGTTGTAATAGAGGCCATACTGCGCATTGTCCGATGGGAGCGCGTAGCGCGCCCCATCGACCTCGAGCGGGTCCCACACCGCCGGCAGGAAATCTGCCTGACGCTCCGCGCTCAGTCCGATCTCGGGGTCCGGATGCTCGATGAACTCATCGAGGGGCGTCAGCACACCCCGCGCCACCAGCCCGTGATAATCGGTGATGCGCACTCGCATGACATCCGCGCCTGTTCCGATCGTGTGCCACGCGAAATACTTGTCCGCCACATCCACATACTTCTCGTACTGCACGACGACCCCGGGATGCAGCGCTTCGAATTCGCGTGCATAGACATCCTCGAACAACCGATCTTCGAACGGCATGCCCCACACCACAAACCGCAGCCGCGCATCATCGCGGTCCATGAGGCGCGGCGGCACCACGCACGCAATGGTTGCGATGCCGATGACCAGAATGATCCAATGACTTCGTCTCAACCTTTCACTCCGGTCAGTGCCAGCCCTGCCACGAACCATCGCTGAAAGAGAAGGAACACGAGAATCGTTGGCACGGTGATGATCGTCGCCGCCGCCATCTGCACCGGCCACGATTGCACGAACAGCCCCGATGCCAGCGCCGCCACGCCCAGCGGCAGCGTGTAGCGCTCGCCCGAATCGATCACGATCAGCGGCCAGAAGAAATTGTTCCATGACCACATGAATGTGAAGATTGCCAAGGCGCCCAACGCGGGACGCACGGATGGCAGCACGATGTGCCAGAACACCTCGAAATCCGTGAACCCATCGATCCGGCCGGCTTCGATCACGCTCTCCGGCACGCTCTGGATCGACTGCCGCATGTAGAAAATTCCGAAAGCACTCGCCAGGAACGGCACGATCAGCGCGTGCAGCGTGTCGATGTAACCAAGCACATCGCAGATCACGTACGCGAAGATGAAATAGACCTGAAATGGCAGCATCATCGTCGCCAACAGAACCAGGAAGAGCGCGCTCCGCCCCCGAAACCGCAGCTTCGCGAAGGCAAACCCCGCCAGCGCGTTGTGAACCAGCGAAACCGCTGTGACGACGAGCGCAACAATCACACTGTTGAGATAGAACCTGCCGAGGTCCGCCTGCTCCCACGCGGCGGCGTAGTTCCCCCACTGCCATTCGCTCGCCGGCCCCGCGGGGATCCAGTTCAGATCGCGCCCGATCGCCTCCGCATCGCTCTTGAGCGAGGTGGACACCATCCACGCGAACGGCGCCGCCATCAACAGCGCCACCGCCCACGTCGCAACCTGCGCCGCCACGCGCACGCTCGCGGATGGCTGCATCCACCGGTTCACAGCCGCACCTCCCCCCGCGACAGCATCCACCGCAATTGCGCGAGTGTGACGATCGCGGTCAGCAGCAGCACGATGACCCCGATCGCCGCGGCATATCCCATGCGGTTGTTCGAGAACTCGCGGTAGAGGTGGACGTTGAGCACATCCATCCAGCGCCGTTCCGCGCCGCCGGTCATGATCCACACCAGGTCGAACACTTGCAGCGCTGCAATCGTGCCGGTGGTGATGAGGAAGATCGTCATGGGCCAGACCGACGGCCAGGCGATCCTCCACAGGGACTGCCACGACCCCGCCCCATCCACGCTGGCGGCATCGTAGAGCGATCGCGGGACCGACGACAGCGCAGCCAGGTAGAGCACGAGAGAGAACCCGAGCGTCCGCCAGACCTGAATGAACGACACCGCCGCCAGCGACCACGCGCTCTCGCCTGTCCATTGCGGCAAGTCGCGGCCGAACATTCGATCGACCCCGATCGATTGCAGCAGGTGATTCAGAACACCTGCCTGCGGATCGAGAATCCACTGCCAGATGAAGCCGACCGCGACGATCGACACCACCGTGGGCACGAAGAAAAGCGTGCGCACGACGGTCCGCCCGCGAAACCACGGGGCGTTCACCGCGGACGCAAACAGGAATGCGAGCAGAAGAGTGACCGGCACGGTCGCAACCGCGAAGATGAGCGTGTTCCGCAGTGCACGCCAGAACTGTTGATCATCCTGAAGCAGCGCCCGGTAATTCTCGAAACCGATCGACCGCGCCTCGGTCGCAGCCCCCCATTCGAAGAACGAAAGCCCGATTCCCACAACTGTCGGCAGCGCGGTGAACAGGAACACGATCGCCAGAGGAAAGGCGATGAACCACCACGCGCGATTGGAATTGCCAGCTGACATTGAGATTCACCACTGAGGCACAGAGAAGTCACTGAGGATTCACAGAGGAACCATAAATTGTCAAGCCAACTTACACGCGGCCGCGCCGCTCTCAAGCAATTCTCTTCCTGACCTGATCCGATCTCAGTGTCTTCTCTGTGCCTTCTCAGTGCCTCAATGGTGAATCGGAACTCACGCTGGCGCGATTTTCGGAGCGTGAGCAGACGGCTTATGCGGGCCAACGAACACGAGGATCGCCTCCACCAGCAGCAGCACTGCCAGTCCCACCAGCACCAGCGCCACCCACGGCACGGGACTGCCCGGCAGATCCCCCATCGCCCGCGATTCCACGAACCCACGGAAGCCATCGCGAATGAACCGCAGGAGCGCCCACGTGCTCATGGTGTACATCACCACGGTCGGAAGCCCCGCCACCAGCCACACCCACTTCGCTCGATACGTCCGCCACAGCCAGACTGTGATTCCTATGAGCGCGAGGGCAGCCAGCAGTTGATTGCTCGCACCGAAGAGAGCCCAGAAGATCTGCCACGCCGGCTGCGGTCTGCCATCCGGACCAAGCGGCGTGTTCAGCAGGAAATAAATCGGTGCTGCGATCGTCAATCCCGTCCCGATCCAACGACCCATCGCATCGCTCCACCCCGTCAGCTCCTGCACGATGAATCGCCCCAGCCGCGTGCACACATCCAGCGTGTCATAGACGAAGGTCGTGAACGCCAGCAGACCAAACGAAATCGCCACCGCCGCGGGAATTCCCACCACATCCAGAATTCGACCCACGCCCTGCGCGTAGATCACATTCGGCGTCTTTCCCGCCGCCTGTTCGCGCGTGATCATCATCACGCACGCCAGCGAGATGACCGCCACCATACCCTCCAGCAGCATCGTGCCGTAGCCGATCGCCTTGGCATCCGTCTCCACGCGCAACTGCTTCGAAGTCGTGCCCGAAGCGATCAGGCAGTGGAACCCGGAGCATGCACCGCACGCAATCGTGATGAACAGAATCGGGAAAAGCGGAGACTCCGGCACGCCGCCCACGCCTCCGTGCACCCACCCAGTGAAGGCGGGGTACTCGATTGACCTCCCAACGAACAAGACTGAAAGCACGCCGCACACCAGCGCTGCATACAGGAACCACCCGCCCAGGTGCCCCCGCGGCTGCAACAGCAGCCACAACGGCAGCAACGATGCGATGAAGCAATAGATCAAAAGGATCACCGCCCACGCGCGCGATGTCTCAAACGCACTCCATCCTAACCAACCTTCCAGATCAATCGGCATCGATTGACCCACCGCGATCGCCACACCCACAAGCGGCAGGAAGATCACCGTCGCCCAAAGGAGCGACACCTTCCCCGTCTTCAGCATCACACCCATCACGGTCGGCAGCGCGAGATACAGCATCGAGCTCGCCGCAATCCCGCCGCCCGTCACCACCGTCCCATCCTCCAGCGCCTGGCTGCCCACGAATGACGATGCCACGATGTCCGTGAACGCGACGATGATGTACACCAGCGCGATCCACACGAACAGCAGAAACAGCACATACGAGCGCGTGGACATGTGCTGGCGGACGATCTCCGCGATCGACCTCGCCTTGTGGCGGATCGAAGCCACCAGCGACCCCATGTCGTGCACACCCCCGATGAAGATCGACCCGACGATGATCCAGATCAGAGCAGGCAGCCAGCCGAACATCACGCCCGCGAGAATCGGCCCGACCACCGGCCCCGCCGCCGCGATCGCCGAAAAGTGCTGGCCCATGAGGAAGCGCCTTCGCGTGGGTGCGTAGTCGACATCATCGCGCATCTCATGGGCCGGCGTCAACCGCCGGTCATCCAGCCGGAACAGCCGCGCCAGCAACGCCCCGTAGTACCGATACGCCAGCAGCAGCACGGCAGCGCTGAGGAGGATGATGAGGACCAGGTCCATGGATCCCCCATCGTAAGCGATGGGGACCCAAGAAGGTGGCACGGACTTTCAGTCCGTGAAAGAGTGACGCGGGCACATGGACTCGGTGAGTCGGCTAGGGCCTGTCTGACGAATCGAGCAGACGGAAGTATCGGCGGATGATGGCGAGTTTGATCATGGCCAGGAAGTTGATCGCCAGTTTCTCGTAGCGCGTGCCGATGCGCCT
>Ga0326597_10000563_pt1 | contig 66075 bp, 117 predicted proteins | sample RVTome_12_FD_203789 | JGI IMG/M metagenome (GOLD analysis project Ga0326597, IMG submission 203789) | Soil microbial communities from uranium-contaminated site in the Upper Colorado River Basin, Wyoming, United States - RVT100D185 | ecosystem: Environmental > Terrestrial > Soil > Contaminated...
CGCTTTTTGGTTTCCATGTTTTCCTCCTCACCCTAAGATGCAACCCCAGCTCTAGAGGTTGCTTGTCTCCTCTGCCGCCTCGATCCCGATACAACAGGCGCGTTGCAGCACCATATCGCCCGCCCCCTCCGGCATCGTCCTCGCCACCAGCGCCGCTGCCTCCCCCGCCCACTTTGCCTCCGTTATCCGCGCCGATGTCCACACCGCCCACAGCGTTGCCAAGGACGCTTCTTCTAGTGTCCGAACAGATCGGCACTGCGTTCGCACCTCTACAGACAACTCAGGTAGTTCTGCGATGATCTCTCGTACTGTCCGCAGTACAACAATCTGTGTCCACGCCTTCTGTCGTGTCTGCGACCACGCCTGAGAACCCCACAACGCCGCCAACAGCGGAAGCATTTCCCTTGTGCGAATTCCATCATTTGAGAATCCATCATTCAAAAGGCGCACGTCAAACATGGTCACAGGCTGGCCACTCCATTCCCTTCCCTCCACCTGGGAGACAAATTCCAGGGCACAGAACTCCCGACCCGGAGGATGGCTTCCCTTTCGTAACAACCCCTCGTCTAACTCCGCCAACTTCTCACGTAACATTTCAATTGTCATTCGCGCCTCCTTTGTCAGATTAGGACACAAAAACCGCCCGCCCATGCTCCACAAGATCATCCAGAAACGACCTCACCTGATAATCCATGAAGGCCCACCGCGCCAGCACCTCATCCTGGTCCCCCCGGATGCCCAACCTCATTTGGCCCCCAGTGCGGCCCTTGCCGCTGACAGCGCCGTGATTAAGCGGTTCATTTCCGGGGCGCGTTGTAGGTAAATCTCCCACCCCGGCTCCCCATGAAAGGTGCGGATGATGCCGATTGACTCTTCGGAGACTTTGAGCAAATCCGCAAGGGCTTGGGCGAAGTACTCAGGGCTTCCGAGTTGAGGTGATCCTGCCGTCATTGCTTTACTACCCCCCCCCTCAGTGCTGCATGGAGCGCCTTAAACTCCGGCGTGACCCGCAGCACGGTGTAAATCGCCTTGGCTTCGATGCGGTCGCAAAGCGCCTTTGCTAGAGTTTCCAACTGTTCGATTCGTTCCAGGTTGCCCAGATAACCTGCCTCTGCGTTTTCATAATCCTGCTTTGTACACTCAACGCATACCGGGCAGAAAAGCTCGTATGCATCCGTGTGCAGGCACAGCTCTTGCCCGATCGGGGCAATGCAATCGGGGCAAGCAACATGGCCTGCCCCTGCGGGTTGCGGTACTCTCCGTAATCCGTCACAGGTTCCGCACCTCATGCCTTTGCCTCCTTCTGCAAGCTCTTCAAGAGTGCGCAGCGTTCCTTCTCGGCCTTTTCCTCGTCAATCTCGAAGTATTCCGCCAAGAGGGTTGTAATAGGCCGATACACTGGTTGCCAGTGCGAGCCGGGACAAAAGCTCCCGCCGTCGCAAGGGCACTCTTTGATCTCTACATATTCCGCCAGGTGTATGCCCGCCGTTGGTAGCCACTCTAAAAACTCTCCAATTGCTTGCGACTCTTTGTGATGCGCCGCAATCTTGTCGAGTGTCGGTGTCCTGGGCGATTTAAGCTTTCCGGGAAGCATTGCCGTGTCGAATTTTCTTGTCATGCCGCCACCTCCCGCAGTGCGGAGCCGTCCACGCACACAACCCCGGAGGATAGGCGAACCTCGTACATCCCGGACAACTGCCCCTCGCACACCTTGCCGATCGCGCCCTCGTAGCCGTTGCAAATAACACGGTCTCCGACGGCCCAGCGGCTTTTGCCGCTCTCTGCTAGCTCAATGGCGGCACAGGCTGCGTCAATCTCAGGCCCATGCGTCCGGTTGTCGGTCGCCATGTCAAGCAACCCGCGAATCCCCGACAACAAACCGTCAAGGCGCGCTTGGTGCTTTCTGTGAATCTCGCCCCAGTTCACGCGGATATGTGCGGCAAGCCAGTGTTGTTTGCCGTCGTTAATATCGCCGGAGCATTCCGGGTTGCAAACCTGTTTCGGCTCATCCTCAATGGCGTACCTGTAGAGCACGTCGCAGGCTTCCTCAAATGCCTGCATGGATGCGAAGTACTGTCGGGAGGTAGTCGGCAGATCGTACAGCCAAAAGTGACGGAATGGCCGTCCGTGCTCGACTGCCTTATTGACGGCTTCCTGGAGGATGCGGAACTTCCGTCCGTCCGCTTCCTTGCCCGTGGGGTTTACCTGGATAGCGTCTCCGGTCTCGAATTCATACCACTGATTCGAGTGAACCCGTAGCGTATAGGTTCCCTGGCCTGTCAAAAATAGCTTGCCGTCAGAGTCTTTTTCAAGGATTCTCCGGGCAAGTTCAACGTCCTCGATTGGCTCGGCTACAAAACCTCCATGAAGCGAGAATGAACGAACGTTTACCGCGCTCCGTAGGGCTGTTTTGGAGTGGCTTGAATTCTTTCGTATGCGTGTCATGCGTTCCCCCTTTCGAGCAGCAGGCGCTGGCGGATGATCTTGCACACTCAGGCTAGGATGCTTCCACCACCAACGGGGTTGTATCACCCAACCATGCAAGGGGAGGCATCTTTTGTTGTGATACTTCCCGGACGGGAAACCACACCTCCCCCTCCGGCCACGCCCCACCCCAACCCAGCCCCGGCTTTCCTTGCTGCATCCTTAAATTGCACACCCAACACACCGGCGTTACTTCCAAGGGCTTGAAATAATCCCGATGATCGTACACCTGAGCACGTTTTCCGCACCCCTGGGAACAAAACCCCCAAACAGTGTTGAGGTTCGGCAGCAGTCCCATTTTCACCGCCTTTGCCACGCATTGATGCCCCCAATGCTGTAGCATTCCATAAGTCCACGGAAGCGTTCTCCAGGTGCTCGTCCCCGCTCCCTTACGAGGTACTAGCACTTTTACCTTTTTCTTGGCCCTCGACCCCCGTGAGGGTTCCATATACTTCACCCCACGCTGCGCGGCAGAAAGCATTTTGGGGGTTATGACAACCCCCTTAGCCTCCAAACCCTGAAGCCACTTCATAGCAGCATACTCTCGCCCCCCACAGGGGAACCGAATTTGAATCATAGATAGGAACCTCCAAAAACAGCATACACCCCTATTTGTCTAAGATCAATATAAGATATATATTGATAACAAAGAGAGTAGGGGTGTCTAAGTCTAAGCATAAACACACAATCAGTGTCAAAAAACTGACACCTGTGACACTTTTTGTCACCCTTTCCGCCTCTGGTTGGGGCTTTGGTTGAAAATCGCTGAGGTTTGGGGGAGCCGAGCCGTTCCAAGGCTAGGCAGGGACGGTCTAAAAGTCTACCCCTCCTCATTCTGAGAGACACGCTCCCACCACGGCGGGCGGTCCCACCATTCCACCTCTTCTTCCCCGTCGGACCAAAAATCGACCGCCGGGTCACGTACAACAGGCAAAGATGCCCAATCCACTTTACACAAGCGCTCAATTACACATTCCAGATAATCTACCGCAAGGGTTTCCTGTGGCCTATGCTCGCAAGCATACCCTATACCCAGATTGCTACACTCTGGGATTATCTCGGTGTAGTTCGCAGAGTCAGTGAAGGTGCCGCTCCCCGGCTTATGGCCCAAGCCGAGAGCCTCTGCCAAGCCGAGGGCAAACTCCAAAGAACAACAAGGCCCATTCCACTGCTCGACAATAACATCCTCCGCCCCGCGACGGTCTAAGGAAAGGCAAATGTCAAACTTTTCGAGGATATGCGGATAGTGATAAGCCAAGTAATCACTTCCCTTCCCGCCGATTTCTTCTGCTCGGTGAAAAATGACCGAGACCGGAGCCTCCGCCTGGATCATCCGCAGCGCTGCATACACTCCTGCGCCGTCATCCGCTCCCAGGCAGTTAGACACCCTCTCCTTCGGGTGGAGAGACACAACCCCCTTGCGCTCCTGAATGCGCTGCATTCCCTCCGAGCGATGGACTGTATCAGTATGGACCGCAATCATTGTGCGGCTACCCTCACGAAGAAACAAACGGTTCCCATACTCATCCCGCTGGATGCCCGGCACCGAATCAATGAGGTGTCGGACGAACCGCTCCTCAGTTTTGCTGTATGCCGGACGGCGATAGGCAAGAATTTCAGCTAGTAATGGGTTCACCCAGACACCTCCTCTTCCTCTACTTCCTCTTCCGGCTCACAGGTACAATCCTCTACCAGATTCTCACACTCTCCGCAGCGCTCACACTCGCAGTCATCCGCCAGCTTTCCGCATTCCCCGCAACGCGAGCATCGGCAAGCGGAGAAACGAGCATCCACAACCTGGTCGCATTCTGGACAATACTCGCAGTCACAGATATCGTGGGTGCGGCAATTTTCGCAGTGCTCGCAAATCGTGCAAGCCTCACAGTAAGGGTAGTAGTTCTCCTCGCAGCACTCGCAAAAACTACACTGACAATCATCCTCATCGCGGTCGCAGCGCTCGCATTGTAGGAGGTCGGCGGTACTAGCTGTACCGTCCGTCCGATCCCCAACATAATCACCACCCTCAGATTCCACTACCCAATAACCCCCCCTGAGGGAAACACTCATTCCCCCATTATCCAGGTACGGCAAGACTTCATCTCCGTGGCGCAAGGGCAGACGATTCAATCGGCTCCCGGTTAGCTCGCCAAAATGATATCCCTGCTCGCCCAAAAGAGTCCGCAGCATAGAACAGTACGCCTCTGCACCTCCGACCGCATAAAGGCGCACGTATCGACTATCCTTTGTCGATACCACGGACCTGGCAACAATGTTACCGTATTGCATCAGGTACGCGACCGCCACGTCCGGGGAATCTGCATACACATGGTATGGCCTATGCTCCCAGGACGTAAATTTTCCGTGCATACAGGACACAGTTGTAGAGTCACACGGACACATCGCGGTCTCAAAGATGCGGTCAATGGTTTCCCTATCACTCGCAAACCGCAGCACGTACTCGTCTGCAGTCTCAACATAAGCCACGGCTGCGCGGAGTGCTACCACCCTCCGTTGTGTCTCACAGTCGCTCAGAGCGGGGAAGTACCTCTTTAGATACCTCCCGAACTTCATCCTCGTTTGCCGATCCCGCTCGCCATGCGGAGCGGAGGCAGTGAAGGCGACCATTTCGGGCGCACCATCCGTAGTAGATAGGTGTAGGAAGTGCTCTGGCTCAATTTCCAAACCACCCACCGCCTCCGAGGGAATCGGTTTGTATTCCCCTGAGATGAGGCGGGCTTGTTCACGTGCCTGCCAAGGTTCCATTATTCCCCCCCCCCTTCGGTATGACGCTCGTACCATTTAGCGTTGTTGGGTTATTCACACGCTACTTGCATCAGGGACGCTAGTTCCTTGTAGAGCGGACGTGTCATCATTGTTGCCCTCCTACTTTGGCGATTCGGACACCCATACGATGCGCGGGTGCGTCGTGGGGTTGCCCAGGCCGCAGCCGCAGCCCGCCGGCCTGGCTGCGACCGCACCCGCACCCATCTCGTGGCTGCTACTTCGTACCGAAGAAACCCCTTACCCCCCAGGAACGCAAAGGTCTAACGTCAGACCTTAGCGGTAGCTGCGATCCCCGGGGCGGTGGCACTCCGGCCTGGTGCAGCCCCGTGGCTGCGGCCATGCCGAGGCTTCCACCCCAGCCCTTAGGTGTGTGTGTGATGGTACCGCCCCCAGCACCACATGCCATTTTGGGCGGGCAACCTGCTTCAACGGCCATCACTCCACCTCTCTGGTTGGGACCACAAGATGTTGTGGGTCGACAGAGGCGGTGGCACAACCCGTCCGGGGTCCCAGGGTGGGGGCCGCCCAGCGGGGGCAACTCCGGGTCCTTCGCGGGACCCCCCGAAGGGGTACCTAAATTGTTACGGGGTGTGTGAGTTGGGGTGGGTTGGTGGAGGTTGCCATCTTTGGGAGGGTGGTTGGGCAGATTTTGCACCGCCGCTGCACAACTCTGACTGTAAGTTGTTGATAATTGCGGGGGGCTGGAAAGTTGGTGGGGTACCCTGGGAGGTACCTATGTAGTGGTTGGGGGCGTGTTGGCGATTTCCAACAGAGAATCCCCATGACAAGCCCTAGGAGCACACCAGCATCCAAAGACCTCGTTGGGGCGCTTTACGATCTCCTCACGGACCTTTCGTCGGTCGTACCCACGAATTACGTCAGGCCCGAAAACACCTGTAATCCAGTGGCGGTGTTTCAGAACGACCTCTTTTCGGGTCCCATCAACGCCAATCCTAAAGGGATTACCAAAGAGGGTGGTGCGGTCTATCAACAGGTCGTAGGGTTCTCGCTTGCAGTGAACTACTTTGGCGGGCATTATACCAACCTCCTCGTCGCCTCGTCCGGCACCACTGACTCATCTTGGTGACGCTTGCGCCAATCCCGAGGTGAGACGAACCCGGCGGTCTTCATCGGACCTTGTTCGGTGAGGATGAATGCCATATCTGTCATGGCGCTCAGACTCGGACCCGACTCCTTACGGCTGTAGGCGCTGCACCGGACGATCTGATCTTTAATCGGCGCTGGATTATCCCAGGAGACGCCGTGGCACCAGATACGCTCCCCTTGGCTCTCGCCCTGCATAATGACCGCGTGGTTGCAAGAGTCGCAGAGACGCTTGGAGGGGGTGGTGCCGGAGCGGACGTTGAAGTGGATGCTCACTGGATCGTCTCCTTTTTGGCTCCCGGCGTCATCTTGGTGCCGCAGAAGCAACAACAAGTCAACATTGGCGCATCCTCAGCTTGGCACAAGATAAGGCGCGTGCAGTGTGGGCAGAGGGCCGCAGCGAGGTGGAGCAGTCCGATGGGGCGATCATCGGTGCTCACTCCGCCCTCCACGCTGTCCAACAAAACGCCCCCCACCGGGGATGACTCAAAAAGCTAACCTGTGCGGGCGCGGAGTGCCGTCCGACCCCATGATCGAACTCGCTGGTGCCACTTAGCGAGCCGTTCACCAAAATCCCCCCCTCAATGATGGCTGGCACATGAAAGTGCCCAAGGGTGAGGTAGTCAAACGCAATCTCTGGGCGGCGCATCCGCTTGAACCCCTCCCGCAGAGTGTGACGTGACATCCCCATATAGGGGATTCCCTGCCACGACTTGATGGTGTCGCCGTGTTCTGCCAAATACTTCACGCCGTCCAGGTTGACGACGTGCCGGAGCCCAGCGGGGAACTCGATGTCCACATTCTTGAGGGCGCTGAGGCGGGCATTCGCCACGGTGTAGACAAGGAAGCTCATGTTATTGGCCGACTTCTGTTTGAACTGCGGCTTGGGCTGGAGCCTGCCGTGGTTGTCAGCCCCCACTTCTACCACCTTCACGTGCTGGAAGTGCGGGGCTAACTTGATAACCGCCTCCGCGAAGAGGTGTCCTGCGTTTGCGGCTTGCACCGGAAGCGGAAACTCATTGGTCCTCAACAGTTCGCTGTGGATGTCCCCTGACACCCAATCCCCAAGGCCGAGAATGCACAGGCGGGGGATGTTAAAGCTGGCGCGAAACATCTCTACCTGCTCTAGGAACTTTGTGGTGATGCGGTCCACCCGCTGTTGGGCGATAGCCCAGTTGAAGGTGCCGAAACCTTCTGTCTCATCCGCCTCGATCACCTCCCCGATATGCCAATCGGATAGCATCAAGACGGCGGTGAGGGGGCTGTGCTCCGAGGCAGTGGGTGTGAAGTTCAGAGGTGGGGGGTCGGCTGCGGTAACAGCCGATGCGATCTGGTCAGTCAACTCACGTAGGAAGCCCCGGCTTTTCCGAAGTCTGGTGTTGTCGGCGGTCAGGCGCTTGATCTCCGTGCGGAGGTGCGCCTCCCTCTCAGTTGGGGGTAGGGTGTCACTTGTGGCAGATCGTGCAGATGCACACTGCGGACACTTCAGTACGTCCTGACGGAACACCTTTTCTTTATTACAGCTTGGACAAAGACGTTTAACAGCTTTCATTGGCTCTCCTTTCGCCACGATCCATCCGATTGTACTACATAAACGGTGCCATTGGCGGCTACCACCTGAGCGCCGGGTGGGAAGCCAGTCCCCTTTAGGGGGTGCCGCTTGGACTTCTTCACGATTTGTGGGGGCTTTGGAATTTTAATGGGCATTAGGGGCCTCCTTTGCGGCCTTCCGCCGCACCCTTTCAAGAATCTCTGCGCACGCTTGGCACACCCAGATGGGCTGCCGCATCACCCGGTCCTCTACCACCCCCCAGCATCTCTGGCGAGTACCGCAGAGGGGGCAGCGGATGATGCCGAATCGTCGGCCTAGGTGGGCAAACAGGGTCATGCTTCCTCCTTGTAGACATCATGGCCCCACACCCGCACCGCCCCGTGGACCTCCACCCCCCTGATGATCTCGCGCCATGCAGCGGCATTTACATCTCCGGTGGGTGAGAGCGTTAGGGGCCGTAGGGTCGGTAGGTCCTCTTCATAGATGGTGATGCCCGTGGCTGCGAAGCGGGTGGGGAAACGGAGGTTTAGGGTCTCCAACATTTGGGCTGGGGACGCGGCCACCAGGGGGGTGCCTGCTGGTACTGGTGCGTGGTAGAGGGTGGTCTTCACTTGGCCTCCTTTTCGGCATCCGCCGCATCCGCAATCAGCCGTACCAGCGCCGTCCACCCATCAGTGCGGTGGTGCCCCCTTACGGTCCCCCTCCAGATGGGTGTTTCATTGATCCACGCACCCACTTCGTAGTCGCTCACCTCAGCTAGGTTACTAAGGTTGCGGGCTGTGATGATAAGGGCCATTCTTAGAGACCTCTGCTCTTGATCGATACTGCATCCGCAATCCCCCACTCCTCAAGTGACAACAGCCGCCTACGAGCCCTGCCCCCTGCATGGGTCTTTGTGCTGTAGAATCTATTTAGGACTAATAGTTTCGTCTGTGTAATCAACACCGCATGTGGGGAACGACCCTCAAATCCTTCGTCTATGCGCCGCATCGTCTGCAAAAAGGTGTCCTGAGTGATGTCTTCCGCATCTGCCCAATTGTGCGTCATGCTCAGGGTGAAGTGGAGCACCCTAAGGTAAAGGGGCAGATACCGCACCTCAAACTCCTCACGTCGGCGCTTGTGCAGGCTTTGGGCCTCGGCCTTTCGTTCCAGGCGCTCCAGGTCAGAGGGCGGGGCGGGGGTAGCCCGACGGGGCTGGTGCTTGGACTTTCGGAGGCTGGCGAGGAAGTCGTTTTGGGTCATCTTAAACCTTAGATGCTCCTCGGGGCCGTGGGGTTGTCTAGCCGAATGACCGAACCGTGACGCTCACACCGCCACCCAATCGGCTCATTGGCGGTGTTGTAGAGGCTGACAAAGCAGGGAGCGCCACAGTGGGGGCAGGGGCGGGCGTTGGGGTCGTGGACTTGGTGGATTTTATTCATTATTCCTCAGGTGGGGCATCTTCCCCCCACTCACCAATGAGATTCCCGCACCAGTCTACAGAGTACCATATCTTGCGTTGGACTCCACGATGGCCATATGGCTCGGCAGGAGTTCCTGCAAGTGCGTTGACGTGCCACGGGTCATCCACTAACTCAAAGTGGTGATGGGAAGGACTGAGGCGCTTCATTTTATCCTTGGTGGTCATATTGCGTGGCTCCACTCTCCACCTCCTTCGTAGCGCAGGCCGTGCCGGGTTGCAACCACAGCTAATCGGTCCTCCGCATCCTCCAAGTCGAAGGTCGGCTCACCGACCCAAAAGGTGGCTGCAAACTCCCCACCCACCTGCTCCTCTATCAAGGGTTGGTAGCAAGGCGCTTGGCGCACTACTGACTCGTCAATGAAACCGTGGAGGCGACGTTCAGGTCTCATCACTTTGCTCCTTGATTACAATAACTCGTAGGTCTGGGCCGGGAGATGTAGTTTCTACCAAAAATGTCACCCCCTCCGGAGAACCTTCAACCCCAACCAGGACAGCATCCTCCGGGAATCCCTCCAACACCTCAGTCCTCTTCTTTGGAGGCCACTTAGCCCCTGTTTGAAACAACTGCCTCAGCAACTCGAACGAGAATCGAAATTTAACGTGCATCACCCCTCCTTCCGCATCCTCCCACCCCCAAGATCGGTCACCAACCCCAGCCTCACCAGCCGGGTCCGCATGTTGTACGCGCTGGCCCGCGACAGCTTATCATCCCCTTCTAGGTCAGCGACCGTGAACTCCCCCGGCGGCAACATCCGCCACAGTTCCGCCTGCCGGTCAGTCAGCATCGCCGTGAGATCATCTTCCTCCCGTAGCGGTGCGGGTTTGAAGCCCGCGAGCTTCGGTTTCCCCTCTTCGTCCGACCCCAGGATCACACTTTCCAGCATCATCGGCTCCATATCCTCACCGCGTCTCCACCCGTTGAAAAAGAAGATACGATCCCCTGCATCCCCTTTGTACTCCAACCCCAACCGCACATCGCTGCGGCTCTGAATCTCCATCCCCCCGGATGCCTCCTCCAGCCAATCCCGAGGGTCCTTAATCAACGAAGGTTGCTGCGCGGCAATCCTAGACTTCTTTCTGGTGTTGAAGGTAAACACGAAGGTCAACCCTGGGTAGGTGCGGTGCAGCATCCGACACCACTTATACACCACCATAATGTGCATTCCCTTCTTAGTGTCCACCGGAAAGAACATATTGAAGGGGTCTACCATAACTACCGCATCGGGTTTTGCCGCCACCTTCGACTCCAGCCACTTCATCCTTTCGTCCATTGACTTTGCCAGCACGTTTAGCAATTCAGCGGTGGAGACGTTCTCGTCACTACCGGCCTCCAGGAACATCTCCACCGTTGCGGGGTCATCTGGCGGAGTCAAGCTGTGGCGCTCCCCCATTGCAGCCCACCCACGCCAAAAGGCCCATGCCGGGGTTTCGTGTGCGAGCATCAACACCGGACGGCGCTGCACCCGCCGACCGCACCACCGCAACCCGGTGGTGAGGCAAAAGGCCCACTCCGCCAGCAACGGCGACTTCCCCGCCCCAAAGGTTCCTGAAATGGTGACAAGCTGGGCCTCTCGAAAGATACCCTCAATCAATTCGATGCGCGGTGGCGGAACGATCACTCAGACTCCTTAACCCTTGACATCTTTGCGGGGATGTGGTATGTTTGGGGAAGGTATTTCCCTATGAGCCAACCCCACCTCCCCAGCGAGTGGTGGCCCGAGACCATCCGCATAATCGTCGAAGAGGGCCTGACGCCCCTTCCCGGTGAAACCAACGGCCAATTTGTCATCCGAGCTAACACCCTTGCAGGCTACAACACTCCCGAAGAGGATGTCAAGGCCGCGTCCCGCAGCCGCATGTGGCGTGAGCATCTCGACGCGGCGATGAAAAGCCATTATGTCCACCTCTACCAAACCGTGGCGCAGGATAAGGCCATCGCCGTTGGCCGGATGACCGCTCTGTCGATGAAGCTGGAGCGCCAAGGTAAAACCAAGGACGCCCTTGATGGCCTCGCCAGCGTCATCAAAGCTGAGGGGGCCATCGACTCGGATTCACTGCTCGACGCTTTGTCGGGCACGGCCCTCCAGAAAGCCCTCACCGAGGTCAGGGAGCGGAAAGCCGTGAAGGTTGAGAAGGTCAACTAATCCTCGCCATAAGTTGAGATGCTGTGTAGGATGTACCACCAGGTATACAGCCACCAATGGCGGCACCTAACGCCTCCCAGTAATTGACGAGGGGAGGGCTGTTATATTGTGATGGGGTTGTAGCTGCAAAGACCTCTTTTATGTTTGCCGGGGACAGCCCTCCGGCCTTTGCAGCTAAAAAGGGCGGACGATGATCTCCACCCGGTTGAGCTTGTCGGCGTACTTCTCCGGCACCGCACGGGCCGCCCGCATCGCCACTTCTTCCTGTGATTGGGATAGGGTTGCGGCAATAGGTACCACGATCTCCGACGGTGGGGTGGTATCGTTCCCTGCCGCATCTTTTAACTCCTTGTGGTGAAACAAAACTGCGTATTGAAACAACTTTGACTGTGCCATTGGGCACCTCCTTAATTGATCTACAAATCCGGTTACACACTCGAACTCGTGAAAGTCAAGGGCCAGTGGCGTCTGGTGTTGAGGTCGCTGCCCCCAAAGTAACTTAGATGCCCCGTTCCCTTTGGGGGTTGCCTTAGACTGCATTTCTGGCGACGACGCCTTAGCATCTCAATGTTTCGTAAAATATACTCTGGCGAAGAAAGGTATTCTCTCATTGGATATCATACAGGACGGCTGCTCCATCCCCTGGGCCACGCCCTGTCTCCTCTGCCAGCAAGCTATCCAGCCGCAGGATGATTGGACCTACCTCATCTCCCGAATGCGCGGCATCTATCCCGTCCACGATGCTTGTGTGGGCAGCGACTACACCGATAAGGGAATCTCTTTAGACACCGCATAATTACTCCCCAACAGCAAGAATTGTCCATGTGCTGGGTACAATACGGGAGCCCTCGTCGTTCACGGTTATCGGTATTAGGGCATGTTTTCAACCTCCGACTCCGACTTACTTTCGCAAATCACCTCAGGGGCTAAAGATGAGTCCGAAGAGGAAGCTCGACTTATTATAGCCGAGAGTTTACGCCGTGACAAGAAATTTGTTGCATACTGGGAACCTTGTGGGGATCAGGTTAAGTTCTGGGAGCAACTGAGGCCGGAGCAAAAGGTCTGGTTGGTTCTTGGGGGTAATCGGGCAGGCAAGTCCGATTTAGGATGCTTTCTTATTACGGCGTGGTTATTGGGGAAAGACTACTTCCGCGACGAGGTAAACTGGAGGTGGGTAGAGCCTTTACCCATCCCTGAAGGTCCTGTCAACGTCCGCTCTGTTGGACTCAACAGCGATCTTTTGAAGGACCCCCTGTGGGAGAAATTGACAGCATCCACCGATCATCCCCCATTCTTTCCTAAGAACGCCCTCAAATCTAAATCAGATCATCAAATCAGCGCCCGATTCAAACGCGGCAGCAAATATACAGGGAAGTCAGCAGATGTAGACCCCCGAACCCACGGTGGTCCCTCGTGTCATTTAGTCCACTTAGATGAGGAATGCACCAAGGCCATATACGACGAATCGTACCAGCGTACTGTGTCTACAGGAGGTAAACTTTTGGTGACAGCTACCCCCCTGCTCGATGTTGCAACCACCCAACAACCCTGGCTCTACGATCTCGTTGAAGAGTGGAAGGTGGGCAATCCCGAAATTGGAGTGGTGCTGATGTCTGCGTTGAACAACCCCCACACCCCTGAGGCAGAAAAAAGGAAACTATTAACCAAGTGGAGGGGCCATCCAGAGGAACGAGCTAGACTCTATGGAGAGTTTTTCCAACGAAGTGGGAGGTACTATTCAGGGTGGAAGTCCGAACCCCCACTCTGGGTCCCCGCCCACGACATCCCTCCGGACCACATGCGGGTGGTAATGATCGACCCGGCTGTCACCGGCTACGTCGGGGCGCTATGGGCTGCCATCAGCCCCAAAGGAAAGATGAGTCTCTACCGTGCCTACAAGGAAAAGGGCCGCACAGTCTCCCAGCATGTGGAGGCTATTCTCACCGAGAACCGGGGCGACCCCATCCGCATCTGGGCCTGTGACCCGTTCATGGGCCGCCAGCGGGTCCCCGACGCCCAGCTTAAGGAGGATTACAAAACAGTCCTCCAGGTGTGGCGGGAAGCGGGCTTGAGCCGCCTCATCTACCCCGATCTCGACTACACCCGCGCCCTTGCAGCCTCTCACGAGTACATGGATGCGGCCTTTGACCCCACACACCCACACCCGCCGGTTGAGGTTTTCGACCACCTCAGCGAGTGGGAGTGGGAAATCAGCCGCTACGTCATTGACGCTGTGGCCCAGGGGCCGAATCGGGGTGCTGTGCGGGACCGCCCCCGCAAGGGCCGTGACGGTTCCTCAACCCTCATGGAGTGTTATCAGTATCTCTGTGGGATGCGGTTGCGGGCTCCAGCAGAATCTCCCCGGCCAAGGCCGCAGCGCCCAATGGTCCGCACCAAACCGTGGGGGGATGAGACGTGGTGATGTCCGCATGGGCACAAAGCCATAACCATCTGTCAAGTATTCCTTGACACTTTCTGTCAAACCCTCGACACCACAACATCTTGCGCCCTTTGGAACTATCCCCTTGACAACCCCCAAAATATGTGATACGCTTGGTACTGGGATTGTAACAGGGTGGAGGCCCGGTGAGACAATTTTTGTCAGCGGTGGCGTTGATCCTAGTAGGCACAGCCCTATTCATTTACCAAGTGACCGCTGCGCCGTCCCCAACACTCCGTCAATCCATCTTCATTGTCACAATCGATAATGAGTCCAGGTGTACAGCCTTTGCAGCCGGAGACCAGAAATTTGTCACAGCCTTCCACTGCTTGCGCAGCCTCAATTCGGTATTGCAGCTGTACGACGCCAGCGGTAACTGGTGGGAAGCCGCCCTGGACTCTGTGGACCCTGAAGTGGATACCGCAGTGTTCACTTCTGAGATGCCCGCAGAAGCCCTAAGGATAGACACGGCTCTGCCGTTGGACAAAGATTGGGTCTACACCCTCGCCAGCGTCCGAGGGTACACCGGCCTGTTCGCCCTGCACGGCTGGGTAGCCTATGCAGATGGAAGCACCATCATCGTCCAGATGCCCGGTTGGACCTTCGGCTCCAGCGGCAGTCCGATCATCTGCCAAAACGGTGCGGTCTGTGGCATGGCTACCCACTTCGACCCGGAACTTCACTTTATCGGTGTACGGCCCACGGTAACGTGGCAGCACCTTTTGACAGGAGACTAAGATGGCATTTCCTGGTAAGGTACCCGCAGAAGCCCTGAGTTACATCAAAGTCGGCACCCATGCGACCCGCGCCAAGGTTGCGGCTCAATTCCGGGACGCCCCCATAGGCACCATTTACATCTCGGCCCCAGCGGTTGGAGGCACAGCCCTCATCTACGTCAAGCTGACTGAAAGTGGAGGGGCGAGCGGTACCTCCACGGATTGGCAGAAAATCACCACAAGTGCCGCAGACTAACACAAAGGGGTAGACAGTGGCTTTCACAGAAAGACATATACAGTTAGGAGTTGAAGGCGGAGGTCTGGACACCTGTGCTTGTGGTGCCTGTGCAACAGACTCACCGGCATCGGTAATGTTAGCAGAAGAACCTACACATACACTCCACAGCTTTAGTGTGTGTAGCACTATTCACTCCAAACGAATACCCCCAGAATGGGATAGCGGGCACGTTTTGCGATACCTTGAGAAGCATCGAGATGGAAAACAGATAGACCGTGAGGTGAGTACAGATTGGGGCAATCGTCAGCCTCCCATCAAGTTGCAACCGACAATAGAGAGTGCGTGGAAATAACCTATTGTTGTTGCTTTTGTCCTATTTGCTCAGAGTGGTAGTTAGTACGACCCGAGGGGTTTGACAGCACCCCGGCCAACACCAAAGGAGAAACCGAAATGTCATTTGCATTCAAGGGTCATGAACGTGTATTCAGGAAGGTCACACTGATCCCGGCGGCCAGTTCTGACACCGTGCTGGAGGTCCAGGATGGGGCCGGAAACATAGTATCTACTTATACGGGTGGTAGCGAGGTCAAGTCGGGCGCAAATCTTAACCTTGACCTAGAGACCCTCACAGACTCCAAGCCCGTTCGCATCAACTCCCGCAACTTCACGCAGACCAGTGGTGACACCATCGGGTTCCAGACAACCCCCAATCAAGCAGCGACGACCAGTGGTGAGGTATACGGCGCTCAGTTCAAGCCGCGAGTCGCCAACACTTTTGATGCCCTCGCTTGTACGGGAGTCGGTATTGACTCCGAATTGAAGGGTTCCGGGGCAGGCGCACTAACCGACGACCTGCGCGGCATCAATATGTACCTTGGAGCAACTGGCACTGGCACTATCGGAGGAAACGTTGTAGGCATCCGCGCTCGTGTCGAGTCAAACATCAATCCCACGGGCAACATTGTCCTACTTCTCCCGGTCCAGCACGAAGGCACCCAGGGGTGGGATGGACTCATCAAGTTTGACGCTGCGTTGGGTACCCACTCCATGACCACCAACGCCGACAAGACCGCTGAGGCCAAGTCGGGCACCATCAAGGTGCGGGGCAGCGACGGAACTCTCTATCACATTCAGTTATACGCCGATGCTTAGGAGTTTGAATGACCCTAACCAAAGAACACCTCCAAAGCCGCCTCCAGGGCCTCCAAGAGCAATTCGCTACGGCACAAGCCAATCTTGAGGCCCTGAGTGGAGCGATTCAGATGTTGCGGGCGCTCCTCCACGACCTGGAGCAGCCCGAGCCTGCGAACGAGGCTCCCGGCCCAAAGCTGGTGAAGCCCACCACGAGCACCACCGAATTGCAGCCCGCCCTTGAAGGCGAGTCAGGCTAAACAAGTTCTTCCCGCGTTGAAGTGGCCCTTCAGCGTAATCCTGCCAACGCTGCCCAAAGGAGTGCACCTACCAAGGGTGAGCGGGAAGTGGGGCGGGCGCAATACCCGCCCCGACGTTTTCGCGGCAGGACGACCTTTCAGCACTTGCTGAAAGCATTCTAACTGGCAGGAGACAACACAATGGCTGGAATTTTGCACGACAATTCGCATCACGCTTCTATCGTCCATGACTCTACACAGCGGTACGTCTACGAGACCTTTAAAGGTCACTTCCACAAGGCCGTCGGCACGGATGTAGGGGGCGACCCCACCGGCGCGGCGGGCGATGTCAACATCCTCCTCGGAGATCGCAACAGCTTCGAGTGGCATGTCATCGGCACCCAAACCATCCTTGCTCCCGTGCGGACCAGCGCGGGTCTCAACTTGGTGTTGGATGCCGAAAACAACGACGGTATCGAACTGACCCTGGGGAATGAGTTCCCCGAGGGTACAATCATCTCGAACGTGGCAGGAGCCACGCGGGGTACCTTCGTGGTCGGTACGGACGCCCCCTTCTTCATCTCGTTCAAGTTTTCTCTCGCTGACGTGTCGGGGGCGGACGAGGTGATGCTGGGGCTGAGGAAGGCCGAAGTCTACCAGGCGGTGATTGAGGATGACTACGATGAGATGGCGGCTCTAGACGTGGAGTCCGGTGACATCAAACTGCGGACCATCCTGAACGCTGGGACCACCGCAGTCACCGACACGACCGACAACTGGGCCGACACCGAAACGAAGACGCTGATGGTAATCTGCGACTCCGACGGGTCGCTCTCCAAAGACGGCACTGTGGGTAAGTGCTATTTCTCCATCGACGGTGTGAAGCCGACGGCGGAGGCGACCTCCCGGTTCAAGTTCGACAGCGGCGAGATCGTCATCCCGTTCTTCGCCTATCGCCACGATTCTGATGTGTGCGATACCATCATCGCCAAAGAGTGGGAGTCGGGCCTCCTGATTGACGCCTCGGCCTCCTACGAACTTGGCGCGGCGTAGTTTGACTTTGAGCCCCGCTAGCTCCAAATGATAGAGCGGGGGTTTTGTAAACCCTAGGTTCCTGGTTTGAATCCAGGGCGGGGCTCCAAAGGTTTCCAGGCGACACTCTATCGCTGGACGGCACGGGCCGCAGCCGGAAAAATGGCGGCCCACCTTTCTTATGCTTCTCCTTTTCAACGTCAACACGGGCGGCGGTGGGGGAGGAGGCGACAGCCTCACAGCCTATCTCTCCATCCGTATAATCCCTCTATTTCGGTTCACCAAACTCAACAAAATCTAACATGGCCGATAACGTTTCCATCACCACCGGGGCTGACGCCTCCGTTGCCACAGATGATGTGGGGGGTGTCCACTACCAGCGTGTAAAGTTGGTAGACGGCACCTTGGAATCCTCTACCGCGATTGCAGCGGGTGGAGGTGTCGAGGCGGGTGCGCTGCGTGTCACCATCGCCAGTGACTCCACGGGTGTCTTGAGTGTTGATGACAACGGCGGGGTCCTAACGGTCGATGGCAGCGGCACCGCAGGCACCGCCGCAACAGGAGTTGTCACCGTCCAAGGGATCGCGTCCATGACCCCCCTTCTGGTGGATGGCTCTGGCGCAACCCAGCCTATCAGCGGCACCGTGACGGCAAACGCGGGCACCAACCTCAACACCTCGGCCCTAGCGCTTGAAAGCGGCGGCAATCTCGCCTCCATCACCACCTCCGTTCAACTGCTTGATGATGCGGTGTTCGTCGATGACACTGCCACCCACTCCACCGGCTCCACCAAGGGGTTGGGGGTCATGGCTACAGCCACCCCCACCGATGGTAGTGTTGATGCCAACGACATAGGCATGTTAGCTATGTCCACGGATCGACGGTTGTTGGTCGATGCACAGATCGTCGGTCAAGACGCGGATATTACGATTGCCGACGGCGGGAATGCAATCACAGTCGATGGCACCGTAGCTGTAACGGCGACGCAGCTAGACGTAGACAACCTCAATGCAACAGATGACGCAGTAGCGATCCACGGAGCCGTTGGCGTCCTTACGCAACTCGACCTGACGAACAGCGATCCCCTAACCGTGGCCGTTGTGGACGGCACCGGAGATCAAATCACATCTTTTGGCGGCGGCACTCAGTATACACTGGGGACGGATACATATGCCGAGGCCACAAGCATAGGGACTCTTGCCGCCGCAGTTAGACGGGACGCAGATACCTCAGCAGTCAACACAGATAATGAAGTTGCGCCGCTGTTGGTAGACGCAAATGGGTATCTTAAGGTTGAGATTTTCGATGGTGGGGGCAGTCACACCGTTGATGGAACCGTCGCAGTTAGTTCGGTCGGAGGGACTGTCGCCGTCACGCAGTCAGGAACCTGGGATGAAGTTGGTATCAACGATTCAGGCAATTCTATCACCGTTGATAACGGTGGAACGTTTGCCGTGCAGGCTACCGCCGTTGGCACCGTGGCTGACGACGGAATCACTCCCGGCGCTCCTGTGATGGTCGGAGGCTTCGCCATCAGCCCCGATGGCACCGACCCCGGAAACGTCAGCGCCGAAGGGGATGTAGCACGATTCCGCACCGACCTCAACCGCCGCTTGCTGGTCAGCGCCGTCAGCCCTCGCGTGTGGAGCTATCACGAAAACTCCTCTAGTGCCTTAACCGACGCTACTGTGGTGACAGGCGTAGCCAGCAACTCCGTCTTTGTCACAGACATTGTGGTCTCAACCGGCGCGGCGACGGCCATGAACGTCTTTTTTGAGGAGAGCACCACCACCGTACTTGGCCCTTACTACTTGGAGGCCACGGCGGGGCGCGGCTTCGCTCTGCACTTCAACACCCCCAAAAAGATCACCGCTGGCACCACCTTAACTGTTACCACCTCGGCGGCCATCGCCCACTCGATTGACGTAACCGGCTACATCGCCAGTGTCTAGGACCCAAAATGACCAAACTATTCTGCTCGTGCGGCAAAGAGATTAAAGGGGCGGCAGACAAATACCGCATCGACTTCCTGTCCCCTAAGGAACACCGGGGGTTTGACTTCTGTCAGGACTGTTTCACCACCCTTCAGGAAGCCGCAGCCGTCACCAAGGGGAATCCCGCTGTAGAGGAACTCCGTGCGGCAAATTCTAAACTGGCTCGCCGCTTGGCTGATGCCGAAGCTATCGTCAAGACTTGTTCAGAGGAGTTGGCGCAGTATCGAAGCGGCCTCCTCCACCGAGTCCTCGGCGTCTAGGTGCGGCAGGAGCCGGGATGTCTGTTGTTACATCAACGGAAGGCGTTGCAGGTTTTTGGAGGAGCACACCGTTCATGGCCGCCGCTGGGCTTGCGGCCTCCGCCGCCAATACGGCTCTTGGGACACTGCTGAGAGTAGCCCCGAGTACCAGCGGTACATTCAACCCTTCTGGACGCTCAATGGCCCCCGCTTCGGCATCACACGATGCAGTGAGTGGCCGCCACCGGGATTAAAATGTGCCGCCTGTGGAGCAATAGATGGCTAGTTTAGGAACCCTCGAATTAGGGACGTTCGCAAACGTATCCAACACTAACATTGTAGGCACTCAGCCGGTCCTTGAGGCGATTGCGTCCGCGAATGATCTTTCTTACGTCCATGATTCAAGCAACTCAACGCACACGGGGGTAGCTAGTTTTGCCTTAGCCGCCGTGCCCGCAGACTTCAGTCACGTTGACACCGTTTCGGTTCAGCTGCGTTATGCTTGGGAATCAGGGACTCAGACCAACTCATGGGACACCTTGACAGCACAAATCGTAGAGTCCGATGGCTCTACGGCCTTGACAGATGAGGTGACCGTCGAATCTGCGATCACCACAACCACGCCGACGGACTCCAGCGTCATCCCCATGACGAATCCGAACACGTCGGCTGACAAAACAGTTTGGGATGAAGCCTTGGTGCTCATTAGGTTTGGTATAACCCGCTCCAAGAGTGGAGACGATTTTCAGGAGCGTGTCTTCGCCGCCGAAGTAACCGGCACATACACGATTGCCGAACCCAGCACAGGAATCGGGTGGGGATACGCCGTAGGAGGATGGTGGTAACCCTTGAACTGCCCCAACTGCAATTCGCGCCTCCAGGACCGCCGCTGCAAATTAGTGTGTCCCCGCTGTGCCTACTTCCAAAGCTGCTCGGAGTTTCACTAATGCATGTGAAAATGGCCCCGACGATCTCTCCCGCCTACGAGCGGGTGATGAAGAACGCCACCCACTACCCCGATGGCCGAGTCGAATACCGATGCAGCATCCACGGCCCCATGTGGGGCGATGCCGTCCGAACCCCCCAACATCCCTGTGAAGAATGCTGGGTGATGTTTGCGAAAAAGCTGGAGGCTTGCACGCCCCCGGAGGAACGCCAAGAACTTTTTGAGCGCCTCCAGGCCGTGGTTATGGAGGCCAACCGCCTTACCGAGCGCGGCAACTGGGATGTCCAGTGGACGCCTCCCCAGCATGACCCCATTGCTTTGACCGACGACTAAGGAGACCTGCTATGCAGCCTGACAGAATTTTGAAGTTTAGCAAACTTTTGAGCAACGAAACTATAACGGCGGCAGCTGCAGGCACAGATGTCGCTTTGACCCCCCGGAAGGTGATCGCCATCTCCGTAGACGCCAAATGCTTCATCACCTTCAACGACTCTGGGACAGATGCAGCAGCCACGGACTTCTTGCTTCCCGCCGCAGGCATCTACACCTTCGACACGGGAAACTGGACAACTCTCAGCATCTTTGCGCACTCTGGCGGCAATGTGATTAGTGCGGTACTGGAGATGGGAAATTGATTCGCCGCTGGCTCATTGCGCTGGCCCACCGCATCTTGGACCACTATGATGCTTGGCCCCCGCCTCCACCCCAGATAGTGCGGATCATCAAGCAGTATGTGAAAATACCGCCGCCGTCCCCGCGCCCCAGTCCTCCCGTTCCAAGCAAAGGCGTAATGAATGCCATGTCCCGAACAGGCTTATGATATGGCTCCTGCAACATCTGGTCGTGTGGCCCTTAATGTTCTGCGCTGCCCTTTTATGTGGCTCTGGGATGCTGCTCGCTTTCTTGGCAGATGGGCTAAACGACAGAATCGACCCCTTGATGAAGCCCAACGCCAAATAGGGTTGGCGTGGATTGAAACCATGCGGGAAGCCACCGAAGAGGTTCCTGTGCGGCTTGAAGTGACAGTGCGGATATTGCGAGACTAAATGCCCAAGACACAATTCAGTCATATTGAATCAACCCGATGGCTGAATGACATCAACGCCGTGCTGGAGCGGATGTACTCGTTTCGGAGGCCGTTAGAGCCCCGGTGGGCGGAACTTCACCGCCACTTGGATATGTACTCCGCTCCGAAGACCTACCCCGATGGCTCCCCCCGCTCCAACATTTTCATGCCCTATGGGTTTGCAAATGTGCGTCACGTCACTGCAGGGCTGACGGAATCCCTGTTTGGCATTGACCCCCCGTTCGTCACCCTCCCCGCTGGGAAGGCCGACGAGGAAGCGGCGCGGCACATGCAGCCCGTCCTAGAGTTAATGGTCCTGCGGAAGGGAAGGCTGCGCGGCGCTATTACAGACTTTGTGATAATGCTCGCCACTTACGGGTGGGCGGCCTTTGATGTCGGGTGGGATTGGGACTTCGACCTCGTGTACGAGTGGCAGGTGAAGCCAATGCAGCCGGGGCCGGACACCCCACCCGCACTCATTGGGCAGAATCCCCAAAACGGTCAACCGTTGGTGCTCCACCCCTTGACGGGGCAGCCCGCAATGGAGCGCGTCAAGGCGTTGGTGCCGGTGCCCCGGAACCGCCCCCGCTACACGGCCTTGGATGTCTATGACGTGCTAGTGGACCCAGATGGCCGCCACGTCGCTCGGTTGTTCGACAAGACTGTGCCCCAGATGCTCCGAGAGAATTTGGTGGCCAAACAGGCCGGATACGACCTCTACAGCCAAGATGCGTTGGAGACTCTGAAAGCTAAAGTGATGGAGTCCGGGGATGCGGCTGAGGACCAAAATGCACTGGTGCGCGTAGCTGAGGTGTGGGACACCGTGAATGGCACCTTCACCCTGAGCGTCCACGAGCAGGACCAAAACACCCTCAACTACAAAGATCAGCGATATGTCAACCGCGCCAGTCAGTACACACAGTACCGGCGGCGGATGGCTCAAGTGGACAAAGCGCTGTTGGCGACCGGCCACAACCCCTATGCTCACTGCCGTACTCCCATCCTTTACACATCCTATACCAAACTCCCCGGAGAGATGTTTGGGATGGGCGTGATTGAGCCCGCCTTTGGACTCAATGAGGCGCTTAACTCCAACCTCAGCCGCCTCAGCGATAAGATGGACCTAGGGATCAACCAACGGTTCATTTATGATGCAGCCCGGAATGTGGACCTGGGGGACCTCCAAGACGTAAACGTACCCGGTGCGCTCATCGCATCCTATGGGGATGCCACAAACTTCCTCCACCCAATCCCGGTGGATGTTCCGACGCCTGGAGACTACGGCCTCCTACCCATCTACCAAAGCGCGATTGAGGTAGCGGCCAGTGTCAGTGACGCCTTTCAGCGGGGGATTGGCAGCACCTCCGGTAACAAGACTGCCACAGGCATTCAGTCGGTGATCCAGGAGTCCAACCGGGGAATGGGCTTGGTAGCCCGTCAGATCAGCGAAGACATCTTGGAGCCCACACTCCAAATGACCGCTGCAAACATCCAGCAATTTATCACTGATGATATTGAGATCAAAATCACCGACGAGCAGCCGTTTATTCCCAAGGTGCAGTCTGAGTTCTTGACCATTACACCGTCACAGATTGCCGGAAACTACGACTTCCGAATCCCCGGTGCAGCCTATATGGAGAACAGGTTTGTCCTCCAAAACAACGCCCGGATGATGATGGAGATGGCTGCCAAGATTGCGCCCGAATACCTGAAGCCGGGTGTGGCTGTCGAAGAGATGTTTACACTCCACCGCATCCCCTACCCGCACCGCTTCATCAAGACCGAGGAAGAGGTGGTGGCCGAACGGCAGCAGCAGTTCCAACAGCAGGTTCTACTCGCAGCCGTCTCGGGTCAAGCCGATGTGGAGAAGGAAAAAGTGAAGCAACAGGCCAAGGGGGATGGGTCTACGCCGAAGCGCCCCGAGAAAACGGTGGATGATGTCTCCGGCCAAGCCCGTCAGTTCGCTCAGCGGATGGGCTCAAATGCCCTCGGCACCGGAGGGTTGACGCAATGACCTTTTGGCAACGCCTCCACTTCCTCATCTCTGGTGTGTGGCCGAAGTCCCGCCACGTCACCATCCCCGGCGACGACCTGCACCCTGCCCAGGCCCAGAAAGTCCGCGTTGAGTGGCTCCGCGCCCTGGCCCAGCACCCCGGCTTCATTTGGCTGATGAGCGACCTCGAAGAGAAGAAGGCGATCCACGAGGAGAGGATGCGACCAAGCGGGGTGGCCGCTCTGGTCAACCAATACGGCCTTGACGGCCTCCTCCAGTACAGCATCGCTACTGCAAAGGCTGAAGAAGCCTCCTACTGGCTCGGCTACATCCAACATCTGGTACGCCGCGCCAACGCCATGCCTGAGCTTCGCTCACGGCCCAATCAAGTTCAGTAACCAAGTTTGCCGACAACGGCATTAGCAGCGTAGCTGCAGCGGTCACAAGCCGCAACCCCGATCCAGCGCCACAAGCGCCAAGGAGATGACCATGAGTACCCAACCGATGAACCCCAACACCCCCCAGCCTGCCGCCCCACAAAGCGACGACTGGTTTGAACAACAGGAGCAGCCGACGCCACAAGCGCCCCCGCAACCTCCCGCCCCCGATTACTTCCTGAAAGCCGACACGGGAACGGTCTACAAGACCGCCGAAGACGCCGCTAGGGGAGTCGCCGAGAAGGACCGAATGATCGCCACGCAGAAGCAACAGCTTGAGCATCTGCAACGCATCGCACAGGCCGCGCTCGGCGGGCAGACGCCTCAGCAGACCGCACAGCAACAGCAAGCGGCCCTCTACAATGCTCTTGAAACCTCCGTACAAAGGGGGGACATGACATTTGACCAAGCCGTCACCGCTCTTGCTGAACGGACTTCGCAGCAGCAGTATCAACTACAGATGCAGCCGTTGCAACCGCTGATTCGTCATGCCAACCGGACACAAGCGTTGGAGATCGCTTCCCAGCAGTTCGACCCGAACATCCGCTCCTTCCACGGAACGGAACGGTACAACAAGGTGTTGGAGACCAACTCGGTGCTGCGCGACGGCATCAACCAAGCCGAGGCAGACCCCCGTTATGCGGGTGCCCTGCCGGAGCTTTACAAGATGGCCTTTCAGCTTGCGTCCCTCCAGCCTGCACCGGCTGGGGCGCAGCCTCCGCAGCAAACCGCCCCGCACTCGTCCAACGCACCCCAGACCCTCACGGCCAACGCTCCGCAGCCCGCCCCCGCTTGGGACGACAACCCCTTCGGGCCGGGTGTTCGCAACGCCTTCCAGGAGGCGTGGGCGAATGTGCCGGACATCCGGCTGGACCAAGTGGACTGGTCGCGGCGGTAGCCTTTCCTGGTGCCAGCATCTTTGGTGCTGAACACTCCTTGATAGAAAGAGGCCCTTAAATGCCTAGCATGAACGTAACGACCGGGACAGCGGGCCAAGCTGGATCAACTGCAGCCGAGCTAATCAACGTCCTCAAGACCCCAATGCTGCGTGTCGCTGAGTTCGACGCTTCTCTCGAAACGTACTTGTTCGAGTCGGAGCCCTTGAGCGGCGGCAAGACCATCCAGTGGAACCGCATGGAACGCCTTGGTGTTGCGACCTCCCCAGCGCAACTCACCGAGGGTGTGGCCCCCAAGCCCGTCCCACTCACCATCAACTCCGTTACCGCAACGGTGGAGGAATACGGCAATGCCGTGTACATCTCCAGCTTTGCGACCTTGACGGCCCGCAACAACCTCGTACAGAACGCCGTCCGCATCCTTGGGTACAACAACAAGGAAGTACGCGACCGGCTGCTGTACGCCATCGCTGACGCCGCCACGAACGTCTTCCGGGTCAATGACCGCGCTAACGACAACGCTATCGAGGTCAACGATACCATCTCGTTCGAGGAGATTTCCCAGGTGAAGGCGCAACTTCGCGGGGCTGGCGCTCCGACCAAGCCCGACGGACGCTACCACCTCGTTCTCCACTCCGAGCAGTATTCCAGCTTGGAGACCGATGCCAACTGGCTCGCCGCATCGCAGTTTGCGTATGCGTCCGAGATTCGGCGCGGCATGGTCAACGAGATTTTGGGGGTGGTGGTCCACGAGACCAACTCCAATTCCTTCGTCAAAACGGCTTCGACGACCTCGGGGAACTCCGACTCCATCCGGTCGGCGTTCATCTGCGGCGGTGAGGCGGCCAAGGTCACAGACCTCAAGGCCACGGAGATGCATGTGCAGGGTCCCGGTCAGGGTTCTGACTGGACCAAGCGGCGTACCCAACTCGGCTGGACCGTCACCTTCAAAGGGGTGATTGTCAACGAGGGGTTCCTCCGAAGGATTCGGGCGTCCAGTGCGGATGCCGCCGCCGTTGCTTAGTCTGTAGGGGCTGAGGTCACAAGCCTCGGCTCCCGAATTTCCGGTGGGGTGGTCACAACCCACCCCACCCACCTTTGTTTTGAGGAGTTCATTATGGCTACGACAGCAATTCCGATTCCGAACGCCAAGTACGAGATTCGGCCCCCGAAACCGTCCACCAAGCGTAGTCCCACTGCGACCTACCTGCTGAACAACACCCCCGATAAGGATAAGGTGTCAGTAACGGTCCCCACAGTCACTCGGGCCTACAACATCGCCCACGAGGCCATCCACATCAACAAGAGGAAGTACGAGCCCGGCAAGACTTACCGCCTCCACCCGGACCTTGCAACGGAACTGAAGAAGTCCATCGAGAATTTCGAGGAGAAGATAGTGTTGCAAGTCACAAAGGGTCAGGGGTCGAAAGCTCAGGTACCGATGCTGGAACTGACCCCTGAGGGGGACTTCCCCGCAAATCACGTCATTGACCACCTTAGCGACTAGGAGGGGCTGATGCGCCTCAAACGTGGCGTGGAATCCCACGACATCTCATGGCAGGTGTGGTACGGCATCGGTGTAGCTGATGCAGTAAGTAGGCAGGAGGGATGTGGGGAGGTCATCGTTACCTCCCTACGCGACGGCTCCCATCTTCACACCTCCCGGCATTACACCGGGGAGGCATTTGACATGCGGACCCGCCATATGCCGCCGGAGGCCGCCAAGGCCGTTTACCACCGCCTTCGGGCCACCCTAGACCCCCAAGGCTTTGACACCGTGTTGGAATCTGACCACATCCATTGTGAGTGGGACCCCAAGCTAGGGGAGACACTCGGGGAGGAGGTTTTATGACCTGGATTGCTGGTCTGTGGACCGCCGCAGTCTTCGCATGGAAGGGCCGCAGAATATTTTGGGCGCTAAAGGACCTGCCGGGGCTGCTGCAAGAAGCAGAGGGAATGTTTGGCCCCGGCTCGGGGACGGAGAAGAAGCGGCATGTCCTTGGGACCTTCAACAGGTCGCTGTTGCTGGTTGAGACCGCTTATGGGCGGGATGTCGTCGATGAAGTCAGAGCCTATAAGGCTGCGTCGTGGCTGATCGACGGTACAGTCGAAATGTTCAACGCCTTCGGGCTATGGGAGGAGAAGTAATGACCCTAGATGAAAAAGTTGACATCATTTTGAAGATTTTGCGGAAGCAATTTCCAGTGGCGGAAGAGGAGAGATTGGATGATCCGATTTCGATTACCCAGGCGGTTACAATTGCGGAGAATCCCGCCGTCACATTCCAACTGGACCCGGTGGCCCGCGTATTCCATTTCTGGCGGAGCATTGCCGGGATGGGGCTGTCGAAGATGCCGGATCGTCCTTGGGACGGGACTTAGGAGGCGATTATGGTTTTGGGGGAATTAGCAATTATCGCCATTGCCAAGGCTGTGGAGGCTGGATTTAACTTCGGCAGCAAGATTTCGGACGGTCAACCACAGGAATACAAGGACCAAGTGTGGAAGTGGATTGTGGAGGACCAGAAGAAGTTCCGAAGGGTGCTAGGGTTGGAGGAGTAGTGGACCCCTTCGGCCAATTCTTGTTGGCGGTTATTATCGTCAACCTGACCTTGGCGTTAGTGGTGTGGGCACTCTTATGACCGTTGAACAAACAATACGCGCCCGAAAGAACCTGGAGGCGGTCTTCGCCCACTATGGGCTGCCGCCGCTGCAAATCGCCGCCCGCTTCGACGACAGATGCTTTTGGTACCTGACGGACCCGTGGCTGGCGCGGCTGCGCGACCTGACGCTCACGGGAAAGTTCCGTAGCTGGGATGCGTTCAGCAATCACGGTGTCATGGCGACAGCCAGTTTCCGGGAGAACGTGCCGCGATATTCAATGCAAATTGTAATTCATGGTCAGCCGGGAGAGGAAATGGACCGCCTTGTAGAGGCCGACATTGACCGCTGGAACCCGGACTACGGGGCGGGGGTTGCACTTGTTCATTTCTTCGCGGATGTTTTGGGACCTACTTCCGATCCCTTCAACACCACCAAGGCGCTGCAGAAGCGGGGGATCGAAGTTTAGGAGGCCGTGTGCAAATCACCGTCGCCAAGGATGCGTTGCGGAACTTTCGACGACGGGCTACCCGAAGATACCCCAAGGAGTGTATTGAGACCCTATGGGGGCTCAAGAACGGTCACTGGCGCATCACCGAATTTCGCCCCATCCCGCATGACGGCAGCCGACGAGCCGTGTATTTCAATGATGACGACGCGAAGTTTGGTGCGCGAGATGGAAAACTGACCCGCGTCGGCACCATCCACACTCACACAATTTTGGGCTCCGACTGCTCTCCCAGTGAACATGACTGGGATGATTGTGCAAACCTGAACGAACTTATCACTGGCATCTGCACCGTCGAAAAGTCCAAGACAGGCCGCCTCCACACCCGCGTCCGCTTCTTTCTTGCCCGAGCCACTTGTGAGGTGACGCTTAAGTAATGCCTCCGACACGCCTAACCCGTTCCGGGACTCCCATCTCGGACCTTCGCCTCAACCACTTCTTCAATGAAGATGGTTCGGTGGACCCAAGAAAGTCAAAGGCGTTTGTGTCTCTTCTCAACAACTGGGCTGAAGAGGTGGTGAACGGCATCTCCTTTGCGGCTGCCCGTGGCGTCACCGCCGCTCACACCCTGCGAAACAACTTGACGGTAGAAGAGATCGCCAGTGGCTTCACCGCAGGTAGCATCATCTTTGCGTCGGCAGGCGGCGCACTGGACCAGGACAATGATGGCCTCTTTTTTGACGCCACGAATGTCCGTATGGGGATTGGAGAGAATGTCCCGGCTGTGCGGCTGTCACTAGCGGGAACCGGAGCCTCCAACGGTATCAGTTTTGGGGATGATGCAGCCGACCCGGCCAACCTCTACAGGTCTGCCGCAAATGAGTTGACCACTGACGATGCGTTGATCTCAGGGACCAGTGTGCAAGCGCCCTTCTTTCGGTCGGCGGCTGCGGATGTTGCAGACACCGGGGCTGTGCGGCTGGGAAATGGCGCGTCTCAGGGGATATTCTTTGAGAAATCTCCAACGGGAACTGACTTCGGCGTCTGGTCCAACCTCACCACGTTAGTCTTTGGTGAAACTGGGAGAACAGACCTAGTATTCAATGCTGACATCAACGATGACCTGACGCTTCGTTTTGGGCAGCAGGTTAGCGGCGCAGAAGACCCACTAGGCTTCTTTGATTTCTTGGTGCATGATGATGTGTCCGTCTCCACGTCGAATGCAGAACCCAATTCATCTAGGCATCAATTTGCCTTTCGCGGGACTAAAATTGTTGAAGACACAGACACCGGTATATATGGGGGCATCCACGGGGTTGGGTGTCGTGGAACTGATGGGGCAGTGTCTGGGAACAATGTTGATTTATTTGGGGTACAAGGAGAAATTGAATGGGATTCCTCCTCCACTGGAACCGGCAACGAAGCAATTGCTTTTGGTTCTATATTAAATGTGGGGGCTAGCGGCGGCCCCGCCCCTGGAGTTTTGGATAAAATGGTCGCCTTCTCCCACAATGAGGCTTTTGTATTCTCATACACTGTACAAGACCTCATAGCTTTTTGGGGCCGCGCCATGACGACAAATTCTGCTGTAGATAGCATCTACGGCGTGAAGATTGAGGATGTAAGTGGAGCCGCAACCAATAATTACGCCATCAAAACAGGCACCGGCCTCGTTGACTTTGGTGATGACGTAAATGTCACCGGCACCCTGGATGCCACAACCTTGACGGAGAGCGGCAACGCCGTCCCAAATGCGACAGATCACCTGGGCTTTTTTGCCGCAACCACCTCGGCGCAACTTGCAGGAGTCTTATCTGACGAAACCGGGTCTGGTTTAGCAGTATTTAACAATACTCCAACTTTATTGACTCCGACCATTGCAGATTTCACCAACGCTCAACACGATCATTCAAACGCCGCTGGCGGTGGAAGCATAGCGGCCAGTGGAATATCGGGCCAAGTATCACCCGCTCAAGGGGGCACAGGAGATGATACCAGTGCCACAACGGGCGTTCCTAGAATCACTGCCGGAAATTGGACATATGATGCCGGAATCTCTCATCTAGCGGCTTCTACCTCCGCAGAGCTTGCGGGTGTTATCTCTGATGAGACGGGTAGCAGCGGGGGAGTCCTTGTTTTCAACAATGCTCCATCCATCACATCTCCTACAATTGGCACAAGTGCTACGTTCTCCTTTTTAACTGAGGGGTCTGTTCCCTTTGCGGGAACTGGGGGACTGCTTAGTCAGGACAACACGAACCTGTTCTGGGATGCCGGAGACGTGCAATTGTTCGTGGGAGGGGCAACAGACATCAGTGGGAGACTTCAGGCAAAAAACGACTCCGCTTCTGTTATAGTTGCCGAGCGATCTAGTTCTGCTGCTTCGCCCGCGACGGGGTTTGTTGGCTCTTTTGTTGGTTACAATCCTGACACCACCGATGGAAATGGCTTATCTTACAACTTCGCCTCTGATACAACGGGGGCCGGAGCGGCTACCGGAACTACCTTCGGGCAAATTGGCTTCCAGTTCACTACCCACGATCATGCCACACGCACGGGGGCATTCTACTTTCGAGCCGCAAATTCAGCCGCCTTTCCGTCCAATCTGATTCTCAGCAGTACGGCGATTTTTGGGACAGCGGTGGATGTCCTCTCTACAGGGGTACGCCTGACGGGGAGCAACGGCACCCTGACGTTCCTTGGCTTGGGAGATGGAGCGGATGAGGACTTAACACTCGATCTGAACACCACAGCGAACACAGGTATCTTCACTTCTTCTACATCCCTGAACAAACTGACCTTCACCGGGATTACACTGAATACCTCATCGGGATTTGAGGTTGGTGGGGCAGCCCTAAACTTCTCCCACTTGGCGGGAACAGCTACAGCGGCGCAGTTGCCAATCATCGTAGACACCGCCGACCAAGGATACTTCCTGGGCGTCCAAGTGTTTCCTGCATCATCCTCGGCTACGACTGCCAGTGTGACAGCGATTGACCAGACCCGCGTGTATCAGTTTGTCCTGCCGTTTCGCGTGACCGTAGGGAACATCGTGTCGAGGGTGACGACCGGCGGCGGTGCCGGGAAGCTGTACGGCATTGGGCTCTACAACGCGGCGGGGTCACTAGTTCTAGAAACCGGGGCGCTCGACGCCAATACGGTAGCTATCAGTAAGACCGCGATTACGCCGGTCACACTTGACCCCGGACCTTACTTTTTTGCGTGGACATCTGATTCGACTTCGACAGCTTTGTCTGCGTTCTCTGTGACTGTTGGGGGTGCAGCCGACGCAATTCTCAATGCCGGTGCCGTCGAGAAGGTGGGCACTGCGGCTGCGAGTTCTGCGGGGGTATTACCCGCGTCGATGGGAACCGTTACGGCACTCAGCATCACCGCGATCCCACTGGTAAGTTTTGAGCGATAAGTGGAGTCCACATGGCGACAGCAACCTTAACCGTACAAAACATCCTCGATCTGGTCCAAATCGACCAAGACGATCTGTTGATCTCGGGCGGGGCCGCGAGTGTCACCACCCCGGACCTGCTAATCAACTACGTCGATAGGGTCCAGCAGATGATCCTTGGGCACCGCCCCGAGGCATGGGATTGGATGCTATCCACGCCAAAGAAGTTCCTTACCGAACGGGGGCAGACGGATTACTGGATTGGGACCACAGCGGGGAACGCCGCAGGCGAAGTGGACACTGCCCTAAACCTCACCGACCTCCGAAGGGTCAAGGCAGGGAGTGTTATCGGTAGGAGCAACTTCTCCCGACCCTTCAACGTCACTGAGGCCCCATTGGGCTTGTCGTGGCAAAACGAGGATGGTTCCTACAATGAAGGGCCGCCCCAGTGGTACCGCAACGATGAGCAAAGCCCCAATGTCCTCAGCATCTACCCGGCCCCGGACCAGGGCAGCACCTACGAGATTGTGCCGCCTGCGCCGAACCTCATCAGTTCCACCTCTGGGGCGCTGTCAGCACGAGTCTACTACGTCCGCACCACCTTCCTAGATGTGCAAGGGAATGAGGGACTACCCTCCACGACCGCCAAGACCTACGTGGTTGCCAATAAGGTGCTGGTGGTGGATGCACCACAGCCCAAAATCAGCGGGGCCGCCAGTGGCATCACCTACACTCACTTTAATGTTTATGCGTCGGAGACAGAGGGGTCTGAGACCCTTCAGAGCGTATCACCCCAAGCCATTGCCACGGATTGGACGGAGCCCGACACCGGCCTTACTACCTCGGGAGCCTCGGTACCTACTTCCTCAGACATCGAGCCACTGAACGGATACTTGATGGAGTTCCGGTACTTCAAGCAGCATACCACCCTCACTGGCGTCTCTAGCACCCTTCTGATCCCGAATGACTTCAAAGATGTGGTTGTGGCGGGTGTCAATTGGCTGGCTGCCCGATACCTCAAAAAGGGCGACATGACAGTGTGGGAGCAGGACTTCAGGGCTGGAGTGATTCGGATGCAGCAAGCTCAGAACCGCTGGGGTGGGGCGAAGTATCTGCGGCCCGATCGCGCTGCCCAATTCAACCGTTATCCGGGCGACAGCTATGGGAACTTCTGGAGTGGGGGATGGAACCCGGACCCTTCCTAGCCGCACCGCCTGAGTTGTGGTTAGCTATTGCTGCCGTAGGCGCAGTGGGTCTGCTCATCCTCACCACTCAAGCTGTGGTTGAGAATTGGAAACGGAGACGATAGTCTACAAAGTCAAAGGAGACACCTAATGGCATCCCCAATACTCGGAATGATAGAACGGTTGCGAAGCGCCAAGGGGGGTGCAATGGCCGCGCCCCCACCGATGCCGCCGCCACCCGACCCGGCGGGATTTGGCAACATCCCCGATATGGCTGCAGCCGTGGGCGGGCCGCCGGAAAGCGGTGTCCGCTACATGATGGCCTCCCCCTTTGGAGACATGCCACTGCCTCCAGACTTGCAGCAATTGTTTGATGAGGCACGAGAAAAGGAGCGGGGCAGCAAAGACCAGCAGCTTACCAATCCATTGTTGCTGACGCCGACAGCCCCGGAGGAACCCCTGGGAGAGCCGCAGCCACTACCGATGGATGCAATGGACCCCTCGAAGATGCGGATGCAGGAGTTCTGATGAAGCGGTCGCCCAAGAAGCCGAAGGTGGTTGCGCGGCCCGCTGCGATCTGTGGCGTTTGTGGCGGGGCGTTGACGCCGATACGACCCGCGCCGAGGTGGTTCTGCCCCCGATGCGGGCGCTAGTTACTCAGGACCAGGATTCACCTCTTATAATCCCTACAGATATGTTGTGCCATGTAGCCTCCTCATCCCAGCATATCATGGAGGTGTGCCATTAGTCTAACAGTTCAGAATGTTGCAGATGATATCAGCTTCGAGATTCGCAAAATGATTGATGGTACCAGTGGCTCGGGCGCTGACTTCAACCTGCTTGTGCGGTGGATCGACCAGACCCACAAAGATTTGCTCCACACAGGCATCTACCGTCATGTGTTGAGGCAGAAGACCGCCATTACCTCCGTAGCGGCGACCCGCAGTTACGTTCTCACCCCTACCGACGTGCGGCGGGTAGAGGTAGTCTACAACCAAAAGTTGGAGATGCTCCTCTCACCCATCACCGAAGCGTTTGGGCCGTCATCGCTGGCCGACCCCGCCGACATTGATGGGGGAGCAAGGCCGGATCGGTTGGTAGCAACGCACCGGGTCTCAACACACTACCCTCAATTCTACTGGCTTGATACGACTGTCACTGGCGGGACACCCGCCCACACCTTGTATCTGTTTCCACCGCCCGCCACAGCGCAGTTCGCCGGGACCGTGGATGTATATTACATCCAACAGGCCGCTACGGTTTCAGCGGCGGGCGACACCTTGGCCGCAGGCGAGGACTCACGGGATGCAATGATTGCGGGGGTGTTGTCGAGGGCCTACCGCTACCTTGGATGGATTGAGATGGCCACCTACTGGGGTGGGGTGTATGAAGCTATGAAGGTCGGTGAAACCAACCTCTAGGAGCGTGTTATGCCCATTAACTATCGACCACAGGTGAATCCGCTGTTGACGCGCCTCGGCATCGACCCCGCTGCGAACGCCGATGCAACCAGTTTGGCCTCTCCCCTCGGGATGGCCACCGCAGGGCCTGCGGCCCTCAAAACCTTCTTAGGGCCGAGAGAAGCGAAGGTGTTTACGACCGCCGAAGAAATACCGCAGATGAACGTGATTCTGGAGTGGATGAAGCGGTTGCCGCTGAGTCGGTGGGCCGACGATGATGTGCTGAAGGCGACTCGGCAGTGGCGGGGACAGTAGATGCCCGAGACCAAAATCCAACCCGGCTCCCTCAACCCTCGTGCTTTGGAGTTGGTGCGTCAGAGTTTCTGGGATGCGTCCGTTGACAACTTTACTAAGCCTCCGGCCCAGAACCCTGACGCCTTTGAGACCCTCAAGGATGTGGAGCCGGTGGTGGATAATCGCCTCAACCGCCGACGCGGCTACACGCTGTTGTCGAACCCCGTCACCGCCGCCCGTCGGATGTTTGAGACCCACTTCAGTACCACCGGCGGGACCCGCAACCGCATCATCCTTACAGCGGCGGATGGCTCCGGCGCTGACACCAAGGACAATAACATCACAGTCATCAACGAGAATGGAGACTTGCTCACTGACCTATTCAATCCTTCGTCCTCAGCCACAGCCCACCCGTACATAGCTCTGAGTAGGGAATTTGCCTACATCTTAGATGGGGCCTCAGCAGACCAGAAGAAGTGGGACGGAGATGAGGCATTAACGGCTGGGTCCCTAACCAATTGGGGTGCGAGCGCCAGCGGAGCGGTCTTTGCCGCCGCTACGGGGGCGGGGGACATCACTGGAGTTGAGGTGGGACGGCGGTACAAAGTTGCCTTCCTTTACACCCCCACAGGTCATGCGTGGTTGTACGACATTACCTCTGGTGGGACGAATGAGGAGCACACCACTGATTCGGTGGACTCAGGACCCCTTGACTCTAATGACGTGGACCTCTCCAGCATCCCCACCTTTACAGTTGGGACCACCGGACTCGTCTCGGCGTCCATCCACCGGGTCATCCTTGCCGCATCGGATGGCGGCCCACTGGATACCCTTTATGAGGTGGGGAGGATCACCGACAACACCACCACGACCTTCCGAGACAACGTAACGGAGAACGCCCTTCTCGCCTCGCCGGTGTGGTCGGAGCTTGGGGACGACGGACGGGAATACGGCATCTATGACAACACCCCACCGTCAACAACGATTCCTACCGCAACAATTGTGGTGCCGCACCGCGACCGCCTCGTCGCACTAACCGAGCAGTTTCTGTTCTGGTCCAAAAGCCTCAATGATCTAACCACCTCCACAGGCCAAATCACGGGACGTTACGAGGAATGCTGGCCCTCTGCGAACCAGATGCCGGTAGCAATTTACTCAGAGTTCGGGCGCGGAATACTCAGCGACGGCGTGCGTCTGTACATCGCTACTGATCGGGGTATCCGCTACGTCACTGACCCCGCAAGCGGACTTCCCGCTAAGACCATCCACCAAGAAGTGGGATTGATGCGCCAAGATACATGGAAACTGGTATTCCATGGGGGTGAGCAGGTGGGGAGTATCTGGCTGACGCCTGACCGCCGCGTCATCGCCAATGACTTCAACACCTATGGAGACATTGGGAGACCCATACAAACCACCCTCGATGCTATCAATGTGGCGCGGGCTCGGCGGATCGCCACAGCGACCTTCGTCACCGATGGGCAGTATGAGTTGTATATGCTGGCAGTCCCCGCACCGGGGATTGCGACTGTGACGGCCAACTCCGGCACCTCCACCGCTGGGACCGCCACAACCCTGACCCTCGCGGCGGGCGCGTCGGCTATTGACGATGCCTACAACTCTTACACCCTTAACATTACCTCTGGGGCGGCAAGCGGCCTCAGCAGCACCATCACAGACTATAACGGCACCACCAAGGTCGCCACGGTATCACCCGCCTTTGCCACGACCCCGAGTGACACCCCAACCTATACGGTGAAGATTCCCGAAAACGACACCCTGCTAGTCTATGATGTGGTAAAGCATCGGTGGTTCACTTGGTACCCCGCCGACACCTTAAGCGCCAACACCGGCTACGGTGTCTTCTCCCAGGCATACCTCCAGGACATTGTGAACAACCGCTCACTGTGGCTGTTTGCCACCAACAATGGAGGCACCTTAGAGGGCCGTGTCTACCGCTGGCATACGGGCACAGACTTGGCAACGGCCACGAACTTCCGGGATCGCAACTCAACAGGCGAGACGCCCGTCACCTACGACGTTGATATTATTACCACATGGCTTGACTGGGGCACCCCAACTGTGGTAAAATTTCTTAATGACCTCGAAGTCATCACAGGTGACTCCGGGTTGACGGTCGCCGTAGACGGTGCGAATACGGCAGCGCAATTTGCCTCACCCACCGCAGTCCTTGCGGCGACCGCCGTTACCGCATCACCCTTTGGGAATTACCGCGTGGCACTGGCGGCTGCGACGGCACAGAAGTTCCGGTTTTACCGCTTCACCTTCAACTCTCCAGCGGGAACCACCCGCGACCTATTAGACTTCCTAAGGGTTGAGGCCGTTCCCCTTACATCGTTAATTTGAGGTCCTATGCCCCGCACCAACATTCCTAACCCGACCGACGACGCTCAGTGGAAGAGGGGGGTTACTGAGACGCTGCGGAAGCTCGCCCGACGGCACATGCAGGTAGCGGTCGTGGGAGGTGGTGGGGGTTCAGGGCTTGGGGAGAGCGATGTTACCAACCTGATTGACACCAACTCCTATGTAACAATTCAGGATGAAGGGACGCCGCTCACTCAACGGAACGTCATCAACTTCATCGGGGCGACCGTCACCGCCGCAGATGATGCCGGGAACACGCGGACCAATGTCACAGTCACATCATCTGGCTCAGGCTATGACACGATTCAGGAGGAGGGTGCGGGTCTTACACAGCGTAGTACCTTTAACTTCATCGGGTCTGCAGTCACAGCCTCCGACAACGCCGCCAGTACCCGTACAGATGTTAGGGTGACATCCATGCCAGGGCCGGAGTTGAAGGGGGAGGGAGGCATCTTCGGGAGTATCATCAACGCCAAACTAGGGGCTACTCCATTTCCGCCGTTTATCTCTAGCACCGCTGCAACCCCCGCACCCACCAATCAGGATTACATCTGCCCTGCTACGGGTTGGGTCTATAATCCAGCGGTGCGGCATGGGGATGAGACCAGCGCCAATGGTGTCACCTACCGGCTGGGATTGCAGGTCAACGGCACTAACTATTGGGGCGGGGTGATTCAGCCACAGGCCGCCGCTGGAGCCTCAACTATCGACGATGTGGTGGTCACACGCATCCTTCGGGGGGACAACCTCAAAGTGCAATTCAATTCCACTGGAGCCAGTGAGAATACCTCCTTTGGCCCGTGGTCAGCAGAGTTCTTGGGGGATGGTAGCGAGATTATCTTGGGCGGCCCGATTGTTGGCGCTGCTGGGGCCTCTATCTTCAACCCCATTTTCGGGCACGCCGCCAACCCGACAGAGGCTAATGCCCGAACACCTATGATCGCCGGAACGATGAAGTGGCTGTACCTGAAACTCAATGTTGGCTTGTCAGGAGATGCTGGAGAGAGCGCTACATTTACTATCTACAAGAACGGCAGTCCTACATCTTTGGCTGTAACCGTGCCTGTAGATGGCCTCGCACCCTTTGATGGGGGTCTCGACAACACCGTCTGGGCAGACTTGACTAACACTGTAGTCTTTGCAGAGGGAGATACTATCAGTGCCGAAACCACAACCTCACACGCATCTGTTGGATCACTCGATGCGTTGTGCAGCTTCGCTTTTGTTCCTGACGACGCTACAGAGATTGCTCTATTCGGGACGTACCAAGACAATCTCCAGGTTGGCGCGACAATAAAATATCTTACGCCCTTCGTAAGAGGCAATGGTACTTGGGCAAATACTGAAGCCAACACCATGCTGGTAATGCCCCGAGCCGGGACCGTCCCTGCAGATGGTCTACAAGCCTATTTCTATACCGCAACGACTGGTTCTAACGTCCATATCTTTACAGTCAGAAAAAACGGTGTTGACTCCGGCGTCGTCTTAACATTCAATGCGGCCTCTGGTACTGGCGTCGTTACGAGTTCCGGGACTCCGGTGGACTTTGAACAGGGGGACGTTCTTTCCATCTCAGCGGATGGCAGTGGGTACGTCAGTGGGGTGCAAGGTGCTTTAGGAGCTTGGTGCCTCAAAATCACCACATAAAAATCACACGGGGGCTGCAATGGCAGATGAGCGTCGTACTGGGCACCTACAACTCGTAGCGGACGTGGCGGTCCTGAAGGACCGAGTAGAGAAGTTGCACGATGCCCTGCTTGGAAACGGCCAGCCAGGGCTCTTACAACAGCTTGACACACGAGTTTCATCCCTTGAGCACTTTAAGGTGTGGGTGCAGGGTGTTGGGGCGGCTATAGGCGGCGTTTTTGCCATTGCAATGACGGCCTTGGGGATGAGAAAGTAGGAGGCTAATATGGGTTGGTTTGATGCAGTTACAGGCGGTCTCAACGCTGCGGGAAACTTCTCCCAGAATCCCCTCGGCGGCTTCATCTTCGGCGGGGCGGGTGGATACTTAGGTGGCGAATCTGAACGTGCGCGTGGACGTAACACCTCCAGTGGCTCTGGAACCTCCAACACCAGTTCCACCTCCACCAATATCTTCGACCCGAGCGGCTTGGAAACCTACCGGGGGTTGCAGCCTCAAGGCGCAGCGGCGGTCTCAGACTACCTCCGCGACCCCTTTACCGCTGGGTACTTCAGCCGCCAGCAGCAACGCCTCAACGAGAACATCGCACAGCAGGGGAGGACGGCCCGCCAAGGGCTTCTGTCGCAGGTGGGACAGATGGGGCCGGGGGGCGTCAGCGGCCTATCGCCCTTTCTAGCCTCCGAATTTGGCCGGATCAACCGCTCCACCCAACGGTCCCAAGCCTCCGGGCTAACCGACCTCCTGGGGCAGGCAGAGCAGTTGCGAAGGGGCGCGGCAGAAACCGCCCTTAACTATCGCCCGTTGCAGACCGGTACATCCTCCACTGCCGAGGGTCGCACCTCCTTTGAACAGGAAACCGAACGGGGGTCGCCGCCCGCGTGGCAGAATATTCTAACCGGGGGCCTAGGCTCCATAGGGACTGGTGGGGGTCCTCAACAGACCATCAACACCGCCCTCAACAATCCGTTGGTGAATAGCATCCTCGGTGGAGGTGGGGCTGCCGGTGGTGGCCTACCCGCTGTCCCCTCGGGGTTGAATGCCGTGGCCCCCACACTGGGCATTGGGATGACGGCTGCACCTGCCGCTTTTGGTCTGGCTGGGGCGGCACCCATCGCCGCACAGGTGGGGGGTGTGGCCGCAGGAACCGGAGCCCTTACCGGCACTGGCGTAGCCTCGGGGCTTGCGGCTCCGGGGGCTGCGGGGGGCGCAGGAGGCTTAGGGGGTCTCCTAGGCGGTCTCGCGTCCAACCCCCTTACATGGGCTGGGGCAGCAGGTCTGGGGGGAGCCCTCTTAGCCAAGAAGTATGTCGGGCGCGGACGCCGCACTGCTGATGCTATCGTCCCCACGCAGGAGAATGTGGACGCACAACTCCGCGACCTCACCGACAACTTCTGGCAGCAACACGCTGGGGGTAATAATCCCAACTTCGGCGCTCAAGATGTCCAACAATATCTTAACCAACTTGAAGAGATTCGCAATAACTTCGGCAACTTCCTCGGGAGCGGAAACCTCGGCCCTAACGACCCCCGAGCCATCAATCAGGCTACCAACGACATCGGCGGCCTTATCTCGCAGTTGCAGAACAACACCCGCAACAACTTCTTACCGTACTACCCAGAGCTTGGAGGGTAAGCATGACGCCTTATCAAACACTCGCAGAGCTATTGAGGCAGGTGCCGAACACGGAACTGCTGCGTCAAGGACTCCCGGACCCCGAGGGTGGGGCGCGGTACGCTACCACCGCGACCGCTGCGGCTCCCACTGCCCCAACTCCCCAACCCGTTCCCCAACCCCAACCGGCAGCCCCCACCACCCAGCCCGCCAGCCTTGAGGAGTGGATCGCCCGCCTCCGCCGCATGGGGGCGGAGATGACGCCCCCGTCAGTGTCTACGGACTTCTACGACCCCCAGAGTCAGTTTGGGCAACGTCACCCCACGCTGCGGGGCGTTTTGGAGCCATTCGTCCAGGGATATCTGGCGACCGCCCCCTCCTCACCCCTCCAGGGTGTGTACCAGCGGCGCATCGCTGGGCGGCAGGCTGAGGCCACCCGACCCCTTACGGGGATGAAGACTGCCGCTGAGATGTTGCAGACAGCACAGCAGATGCAATCGGCTGAAGCACAAAACCTCGCCCGCCAAACAACGGCGCAAAGACCCATCACCGCAGGTCCCGGCACTGCATTGTTCCGCCCGAACGAAAGTAAACCTTTTTACACCGTCCCTACAACCTCTTCAACCGAAAGAGCACCAACTCGCATTGAGTTGTTGTACAAAATGGCAACTCTAGAGCAGATTCCCGAGGCTCAACGCACACCCGAGGCCCAAAGGGAGTATCAGGTCCTTCAAGACGTATACAACAAATTACAGACACCTGCCACTCCTGCCCAACCCCCCAACCTGCAAAGAGAGGAGGTGCTTGTGCAGCGTCCTGGAGCCACAAAGGCCACCCCCGAATTAGCCCTCATTGATCCTTCACCCTCCCCCACAGGGCCTCGTGTCCGTTCACTAACTGGAGAGGATATCACCGCTTTTGTTCAAGGACCCGCCCAGAACACTTCAAATCTAAGGTATATTGCTGGGTATGGGTTTGTGGACCCCAAGACCGCTGACTTGGTACGAGAACTGGCGGTACCGACCTCTACCACTAGAACGATGCAGGAAGCCGCACCCAAGGTGATGAACCTGGCTGATACAGTTCTAAGACAGACACAAGAACAAACGGCACGTCTAGGCCCCCTACGTTCCCGATGGAATGAGTTCATAGCTGGACAGGTAGGAGCCCCCAACCCCGAGTTTACTCAGCTGCGTACAAACGTTGCCCTCCTCACAACTCTTCTATTGAGGATGCACGTAGGGGCTCGTGGAGGGGAGCAAATGATGCAGCACTTCAAGGACTTGATGGATGTATCGATCCAATCCCCGGAGAACCTGGAAGCAGCCGTCCGTGAGGTGCGTGCATATGCAGAGTCGGTGGGAAAAAGCTCTATTACCGATTCTGGTGTAGCGGGAACCAGCGAAGGAAGTATGAGTCCAGCGGTCCAAGCCATCATCGAGGGACTCCGCAACGCCGCACAATAAGGAGAACCTATGGGCCTCAGTCAAATTCTGCCGCTTATCCAAAACCTGCCCAATCCCCAGGACCGGGAGAATCTGCGTACAGCCCTCAACACCCTTCTACAACAGAATCCTAGCGGCAAGGAGGTGGCGATCTATGCACAGGCACTCCAAGCCCTTGCAGCGGATCAACCTGCAGAGCGCCTAGAGGTCACTGCTCCTTTTCAAATGGAGAACCCCCTTGCGCCTGTGATTCGACCAGAACAAATTTATTCCGGTGCCTCCGAAGAGTTCCGAACCCCAATGGAGGGGGAGAGCCGTCTTGAGGCCGGAGTGCGTCAGTTTGGTCACGGAGTCGCTAGAGATGCCGCCCGCATCGGGTCTATGGCAACCTCTGCCGCCCCATACGCGGCAGCAGCAGGAATAGCTGGTGCTCCCGCTGTGGCCGCCGCAGGATTTCCGGGAACTGCCGCTCTCCTCACCCATGCACCCTTTGTGTATGGCGCGGTAGAGGGGGGCAAGGAGTTGTGGCGTCCGGCAGAACCAGGAGAATCAATTCCCACACAGCTTCAGAATAAGTTGAATGCAGCCGCCGCCATCACACCCGCTGCCATAACTGCTAGGGCGGGGGTTCAGAGCCTTGGGCGAGGGCTAGAAGCTGTTGGAAGCCCCACAAAGTTTGCGGGACGCATCACCCAAGAGGCGATGAACCGGGGGAATGCCTTTGCGCAGTTGCAGGAGTATTTGAATGACCGAGCAATTCTGACGCGGACGCACTTGAATGAAGTAGCGAGCCGCTACAAAACCTCTGCGGGTGAGGCTATACGGAAGGTCGGCACCCAAGTAGATAAACGGCTTCCAGGGGGGATCACCCCCCGAGCGGAGGTAGCAGCTAAGGCCCAAAAAACCCTTGCAGACATCATCAAGGTGCCGGAGAACCTGCCCTCCAGTGTACGAGCGTTGCTGCGTGGCGTAGATGAGGGAGCAGGAGGACTCACTGCTGCTGACCGGGAGTTGATGGCCCGCGCCCCCGCAGCCAAGGCAGCAATTGAAGAACAACTGGGAGCGGGGCAAAACCCCAACTACTCTTTTGTGGAGTTGCAACAACTCCGCAGCGATCTTGGGAGCCAACTAAACAGTGCCTCTGGGCCGACTCGCGCTGCTATGAGCGCCCTTTATAAGGACTTGTCCAGACGGCTCGACCGGGGCGCACGGCAGACTAACGTTCGGGGGTGGGGCAGGGCTGAGGCCCGCTGGAAAACCTACATCCAGGATTTTGAGTCGGGTCCGGTCGCTAAAATGAGAAACGGCGAAAACGCCCAAGAAATTTTAGGACCTCTTAGCGGCAGCACATACCAACAGGTTCGAGATACTCTAGGGAAGTACCAAAAAGGTTACGGCCTCGACGACAAGCTGGTCTGGAGCACTGGGAAGGAGTTCGATCTGGGTCCTAAATTTGCTAACATGGCCGAACCGACCCGGTGGGAGATCATTCTTGCGCCCCTGACAAAAGGATTCAGCTTCGCTAAGGTGGTGCCGGGCAGGATTCTACAGGACCCCAAGAAATTGGCCGCTGTGGCGGAGGCGGGTCCCAAGGAGTTAGCACGCACCCGCGCTCGGGCACCTGTCACCCCCGAAGCACCAACACTCAGAGATGTGCGTGGACGAAGAGATGCTGAGGCCCGACTCCGCCGCTATGTCCGAGGCCCCCTGCGCCAGCGGGAGTTAGAAGCAGGAGAGAGAATGGCTCCCGAAGCCACAGCAGAGTCCCAATTGGCGGGGGCCGCTGATCGATCACGCAGATCAGTGTTGGAGACTCCTGCAACACTTTTGGAGAAGCCCCCCACTCCAGCCCCCCGCACGATCCTGATACCTGAAGAACCTAGCTACGCGGGGTTGCAAGAGTTGTTGGAGCCCCAAGGGCGGCGAGTTCCCACTGTTGTAGACCGCAGAGGTATAACTCCCCAACGAGGGGACATCTCCATTCCTGGGGAGGAAGTACCATCTTCATTGTTGCGGAATCTGTTGCTGGGCGAGAGACCACTGAGATTGGTGCGTCCAGAGGAGGTGACCATGCGTCCTCCTCCACCCGCACCCTCTGCGCTACCCCCCAGCCCTGGGTTCGTTCGGGGGTTCGAGCAGGCAGCAGAAGTACCCGCCCAGCAGTTTACCCCAACTGTACAGCCTGCAACTGCTACACCCTTGAGCCTACAACAAATTTTGGAGAGATGGAATCGGCTCCGTCGCCTTCCCTAAAAAGCGTGACGGAGTATGTCTCTTATCAACCACTTCAACAACAAGCCGCCCACAAAAGCTGTAATCACGCCTAAGGTTCCCCCTCCCACACTCTCGGCATCTTCTTGACGCTCTCACCGTCCATTGCAGGTAGCGCCCACACCACGTCTGCGGAGGCCCGCAGCACCGGGTCGGGACGGATGCCTCGGCGCTGCTTGGCGCACCGGCCCGCCTTGATGATCTCCCAGAACTTGGCACCGCCGGACCACGCCGCCCAAGCACGGCGTCCATTCCTCGCTGACAAGCCCATCCACCGCTTTAGCGCCGGGCCGCTCAAGGGCGACGCCTGGGACACCACCTCTGCAAGATGGTAGAGGTCGTCACGCATCGGCGCAACCGCAAAAAGGTCGTCCCGCGTCGCCGTTTGCACCCGCCGCAAGTTCCACCCCCAGATAAAACCGAGTAGGAAGACCAGCCGTTGGTGCGGGAGAGTCATGCGCCGCCCGACGGCTAGGCCGCGTTCCTCCCACTCCAAGGTGTGGTCAGCGGCGCGGTGACGAAGCCCAAGGGTGTAGCCGCAGCGCCGTATCTCTGGGATATAAAGAGCCATGCCGAAGCGGATGTTGGACCATTCCAGGAAGGCGCGAAGGTGCTTGGAGGCTTGGAATTTGGCTGAGGCGGTGGGGTGGCTATCGAGCCAGATGTCGGTGTGGGCCGGGGCGATCTCGTCCATCCACCCAGAGAAGAGGGATTCGGAGAAGCGGCGGATGGTCGCCCGACGCATCATCTGCATGTAAGGGCTGAGGGGCTTCTGACGACACCACGCGAGGTGCTGGTTGGCAGCGCGGGTGGTGGAGATGCGGGGGAGAGTCAACGGTGATCCTCCGGGGGATGGTAGATGAACCAGTTCTCTACACTATACTTCATTTGTTTTCTCCTTTGGGTTGGGGGATTCGTCGCTCATTTCGGCTCCCAGACTTCCGGCCTTCGGTCGCGCTGTGGGTCATAAACCACGATGGGCCGGATATTCTCCATCTCGTGCATCGTGGCCGCCAGGAGTGCCGCCGCCCTTATATCGGACGGCGTAATATTGCGCCCGCCAGCCGAATACAACAAGGCTCGGAACTGGTCTGTGAGTGCGTGGAATATCGGGTCTGTTTGATATCGGGCATAAGCGCTTGGGCTCACGGCTTGCTCCTTTTCAGTGCGGCCTCTGCCTGGAACCACGCGGCATCCCTGGCATCCTTCAATGACTCGGGGTTATCCTCGTCCTCTGGGTGCCAGCCATCCTCATAGACCAAGCAGAGCCTTTCCAGTGCGGCTATCAAGAACGGGGCGCGCTGGCGGGTTATTTCGGCTTCGGCCTCGCGTAGCTTAATGGACACCCGGCCCGCAATCTGATTCCAGCGTTCACGCTCCTCTTTGGCGTCAGTAATGGCCTCAACCATGATCTGGTACTGGCACGCGGAAGCGTCCACCACCGCTTCGCTATCCTTCGGTATCGTGCTAGAGATCAGCAGTGCTCGGCACCCGCACGTGGGGCTTGCACCCTGTACGGCCCGCTTCTCCGCCGCCAGTTGCCTCTCGGCCATCTCCTCGGTTACCTTGTCCTGCCGAAACTGTGCCGGTTCCGTGTCGGGGAATTCGTCACGCATCACGCCTGCCTCCTACCTCCCGGAATTTTCTCAGCCCCCGCCTGATGCCATCACGGAAAGCGTAATTGTACCCGTCCCATTGCCCGTGCGGTTCAGCCGTAATTTCGTCGAACGCCTCCCGCGACTTCACATCGTTGCGGCGGTCTGGCTTGCTCGGCTCTCGACGATCTCCGCGCATTCGCCTATCGCTCATTTTTCCTCCCCGCAGTCGCAATCCTCGATGATTGTATGCCCGCAAATCCTCTCGGTCAGGAAAGGGAAGAGTGCGGCATCCAGACTATTCAGTTGCCACTCGCTCGGACGATACCCAGAGCGGAATTGCCCCAACACCTTTTCGGCAGCTTCAACCAGCCTAGAGGTACACCTTGCGACATCGACAGTATTGTTGTCATTCATAACCCCTCCTCCTCCGCAATCCTCCGGGACACTTCGGACCATCTGGCCAGAGCCGATCTTCCAAGTAGGCGCGGGCCGTCTCTTGGTCCGGGAACAAGTCAAACAGTTCAAAGGTGCTGATTGTGCTTTTGCTCATTTCGCTTACCGGTCTCTCCTTACTGGAGCCACGCCACGAATCGCGACAAACCCGCCGCGAAATCCCATTCGGATCGCAAGGTCCTTTATCGAACCACCACCAATTTTATTTGATGGATAATTGATAACGGAACGCCATAGAAGCTCCCAGTCTTCCTCCGTAAACTTGAGAGGTCCCGGTTTGCGTCTAGTGGACTTGGCACTGATTGTGGATTTACTCATGCCCACTTCCCCTCACGAACGGGACGGGGGATAGGAGAGCACGGGCTTTGGACAAAACAGAATGCGGGACATGCTCATAGTCCGTGGCACTCAACCGTTCATATGACACGGCAGAATCACACACAAGCCGGAGAGCACGTACGGCATCGTCGTAGGCGGCTTGGAGAACTCGCAACTGGATCGCCAACGCATCGGAAACTCCTTTCCAGTGATCTCGTTGTTCGCGGCACGCGACAATCTGAGTCTGGAAAATCGCCTCGTTTAATTCATGTGACGGGTCGAATGCTGGGCATTTGTCATCTGGAAAACTGCATTTCAGTCCGCCTTGATGTGTGTGCGTATATTCTTCGTTCATTTGTGGCCTCCTGTTTCGCCGCTCATCGCTCACGCTCCTTCCACTCGCTCAGTTTGGCGTCCATCGCCTTATCGTAAGCCGCCTCGTCCTCGTCTCGGGCGTGGGCGTTGATTTCGTCTGCGACCTGCTCCGGCGTCATGGCATCACTACACTCTTCACAGGGGCAGTAGGACGGGCCGCACAACCCTACATGCCACGGATGGTCGCACTCGGCGCAAAGTTCCGGGTGCCCATGCGCGTCAAGGTAGGCACAAGCAGGACACCGCTCAATGTGTCGCTGCAACCCCTCGCCGGTATAGGCTTCGTAACTCATCAGTCCTCCCCCAGTATCACATGCCGCCAACCTTCAGCACCAATAAAAAGGTCATCGAGGCCATAGGCATCGAGGGCTATTTCTAACTCATCCAAATGCCGAAACACTTTTAATATTTCGGTTGGTGTTGCGGCCCCTACCATTACTTTACCGCGTATAATATTTAAGTCCTTACTTGACAAGAATCCGTGTTTCATCACCGCCCCCCGCGCTGCTTGTGAATCTTGAGGATGATCGCATACACCGCAAGGTCCATTAGGTTGTCGGCCTCAGACTCGAAGTTGTTGGACGCACCATAATGGAGGTTGACGATCCGTTGGAGCTTGTCGGTCATCCGCGTCAGGATGCCGTCAGCGGTGGTCAACCGCCCATGACTGAGGTGCTCGATGAGACGGAAGTTTGCCAGTGCGTCATCGTCATTAGCGTAGCTGGAGTTCTTACCGTCGGTCAACGCCGCCAGCGCAGTTACCTCATCACGGAACAGCTTGGTGTAGTCGGCGCGGGGGATTGTTTGGGACTCTCGCTGGCGCTCCCGGACGGACGCTACCGCCTCACCGTCGGTTAACTTTTCTGCTAGGTTTCGGTCGGTCATCGAGCCTCCTCCAAAGAAGTAAAGATTAAGTCAGAGGGAAGATTCATCCCCCAGGTGAACCAACAGGAACCCATGTTAGGTGAAGATGCCCTAGATACCCCTCCACCCGCGAATCTCAAAAACTGAATGCGCTTGTCTGGGACAATAAGTTGAACCCCGTGGACCCTAAAAAGGGCTGTCCTGTGCTTATTGACCAGATCACAAGGAAGGAGCAATGCAAACGGACGCCCCAAGGCGTAGCACCGAGCTAAAAATTCCGTCTTTTGTGTATAGGGTGGGTTAGTAACAATAGCATCAACCTCTTGCCACTCAAGAGGAAGCGATGACAGAGCATCTAACCCCGTTGAAATATCGGACGCTACAACTTCCCACCCGCCACGCAACAGCACAGCAGAAATGGCCCCAAAGCCGCAGCAAGGTTCCCAAATCTTTTTGAACGGCTTTAGATAAGGAAGCAACAGGTTTGTGGCTTCAGGTGGTGTCCCATACAAGTCTGTGCTGTTCTTTGCCTTGGCGTTAAAAACCATAACTCCCTCAATAAGCCACATCCACCAAAAATCTCAGCGCCATCGCCGCCACTTGGACGGCCTCCGCCCGGAGTTTAACCGGGTCGCGCTTGGCGGGGTTCTTCCACACCTCCGCCTTAAGTTCGTCCATCTCCTCAAGAAGGATCGCATAGCCCTCGTGGGCGGAGCGGAAGGGCGGGAACTTGGACACTGCCGCCTCCAACTCCGCTTCGATGTCCAACAGCCCCCGCTCAACGCGGGCGTTCATGGTATCCTGCATAATCCAATCCTCCATTGCAAGTAAGATGCCCCGGCGCTCAGTGGGGTTGTATCGGTAGCGCTCCTCCCAGAGACGGGAGAGGCGGGCTAACTCGACTTTAGCGCGGGTGCCCATTGGAAGAGGCGCTCCGTTCGATACACAAGAGGTTTGCCCGCACCTCGATTCATATCCAGCTTTGTGGGTATTTCCAAAACGCACACGAAGTCCTCAGGGGCCGCATACTCTGAAATTATAACGGTGTTGTTCTGTGATAGATACCTTGCGTGCTCCCAAAAATCCACCCAGTTAAACTTGGTCGTGGCATCGTATCCCGTTGTTGCGGCGTAAGGGGGGTCACAGTATATTAAGGCATTGGACGCAGTAAAGGCGCGATAGTCACAATGATAAAGTTGTACACCCTCTAAACGAGGCTTGAGCTTCCTAAACCCATTAACGGCGTTCAGGGCATAATTCCGATAGTGTGTTTTAGCCCTCGCGTAGCCACCAAACCACTTTCCCGCAAACGAACACGCAAACCCTACGAAGCCTCGTAGAGCAGAGGGAGGAGCGTTTTTCATCTCGCAGTACTCCTCCTCAGTAACGGTCTCAGGGGGCATCCATCCCCCTTGTAATGCCTGATACAACAAAATCAAATCCTCACAAAGATCAGACGCTTGTCTAGGGTTCTCCATCAGGACCAGCACACTTGCACCACCTACAAAGGGCTCTATATATAACTGCCCCGGCTTCCGCACCGACCGGAGGTAAGCGGCGATCTTTTTAGCTATTCGTGACTTTCCACCAAGATACTGCACTACTCACCCCCACCAACAAGTACCAACTCCACTCCCGCCTCCGCAAACATCAAGGATGCGAGGGCAAAATCCTCCTGCCACCTAGGGTTGTCCGAGGCCGGGGCGACGCATCTCACGATCCCCACTTGAATGACCATCGCAGCACACGGAGCACAGGACATGAAGGGCCAAGTGTATAGGGTACACCCCCTCAGCAGCTCCCTTGCATACAACATGGCGTTGCGCTCGCAGTGGACCATCATGGCGTACTTTGTCTTTCGGTCCTCAAGGCGTTCAGGGGTGTCAGCCACACCAGCAGCAAAACCGTTGTACCCCAATGACACCACTTGGCGGCCTTTGGTGATGACGGCCCCAGTCTTTGTGCTGGGGTCCTTAGACCAAAGAGAGACGTAGCGAGCTAGGTCTAGGAATCGCTGATCCCACTTAGACACCATGATCGACCTCTTTCTTCTGCTTTGGCCCCCCAACCTTCAACCGCGCCATCAGGGCTGAGGCCCGCAATGCAAAGATCGCCTGACAGCCGGTGCAGGAAGCTCGGGGCGGGTTGGTGCCGTTGTATCGAGGGTGCTTTTGGCACGAGACTTTGAGACTCATTTGATCTCCACAAGTGGACAGATTTTACTGTGGCGGGCGGCGCGGTAGTCGCGTATGACTCGGAGAGGTTCTTGAAACCTTGAGAAACCCTCCTCTAGCCCCCACCACAACCCCAACCCACCCCCAAAAGTCACTGCTACGGTTCCAACTATTAACCCCAACTTCCACCAAAAGGCCCACCCATCTACCCAAGCCGCTTCTACGAAAAGGGCTAAAAGGATACCTCCCAGTGCTGCACCCAGAAACCCGATATACGGGGGGATGGACCAGCTATTCTTCCCACAAAAGAACCACCGCAGCGGTGCCCACACCACTAGCACCCGGACAAAGTGGCATAAGTTCATCTGTGGGGGCCGGACACCTCCACGAGCCTCCCACCCCCCGTACCAGCAGCCCAACAGACCATCTTTGTTTATTATCAGCATCACCGTCCTCCTTCGCCTTTTGTTCGCCCCCACTCTCCGCGTCGCGGGAAAGGGGTTTTTGCGGTACGAAGGGAGTAACCGGCTTGTAAGCGCCCTTCGTACCCCAGGTCGTGAAACCCCTTAAGAAACACGTTGCCTGGCTTTGAGTGACGCTGCATCCGGCTTCCCCTCTTCGTACCACAGAAACCCCTTCCTTCAGCGGACCCCATCGACCCCGTCACAGATTCTTTTCGATAAGGTCGGCGATTTCCTCGAAGCTGCGCGGAAGTTCATCGCCTATCCCATCGTTGTACTTTGTTGCCGAACCGCTTGGGCTGATGAGTGGGTCACGGTTTTTGAGCCCCGCCCATACAACCACCTCGGAAGATAACGTGCCGTGTGTGTGGATGTAGTCCTGGATCACCTTCGACCGCTTCGCCAACTCCATCAGCACTCCGAGGCAACAAAAGGTATCGCCTTGCCGCAGAACCCCACGGCACTGTTTGAACTTGCCGCTGCGGAGCGCCCGCAACCAACGGGCCTTAACCTTGGGATTCATCGGTGTCAGTTTGGTCTCCATTTCGTCATCTCCCTTCCTTCAAGATCAGAAGCCGCAACCCCCAAAACCCCACCACAACCCCACCGCAACTTCAAGGAGCCATGTGGCGATGATGAGCGGGGTGTCGTGCATCGCTTATTCCACCTTTGCGGCCTTGAGCCGCTTGAGTGTCTCGCCGGTTTGGAAGCCAGCAAGATATTGGGTGTCCGAAGTAAATCCCAGCCATTCCTGAACATCCTGTAGAGGTTGGAAGAGGTTCCTCTCAAGAACGTGAGGAAAAAGAAATTGGCGTGCCTCATAGCTGCCGCGCAACTGCGCGACTTTGGCTGCCGGTCAGAGCAAAATCCTTCGCCCCTCTTTAACCGCCCAACGAAACCTAGCCCTTGTGTCGGTCAGTGTCGCCCGCTTGGCTGCTCGTTTCTCAGCTTTGGTCAGCATGATTTCCTCCTATCCCTTCAGATGCCCCGGAGGCCGTCGGGGTTGCCTCCGCACCCCGCTGTAACTGCTGCACATCTTGTTCCAACATCTCTCGCAAGAGCGCAAACAGTAACCCCACCTCCTCCTCAGTCGTAGCCCCCAATTCCTCCAGACTACCACTCCCAAGGTAACTTCTCCTGTTGAGAAGCAGCAGCAAGCATTTCATCTAAACTACTCATGTGTTATCCTCCTTCACATCAGATGCCCCGAAGACCATCCGGGTTGTCCGGCGACCACTCCGCCAAGTTCCGTCCCACCTTGCCCTCCGCGCCGATGCTGAGGCCGCCCAGTTGAGGCCACGCTTGGGTGAAGCCTTGTTGCAGGACCGCCACGGCGTCCGGCACCTGTGCGTCCGGCACCTCCGCCGCAATCTCGTCGTGGATGATGAGCCGCAGCAAAGCCACCAACCAGGGGTGATGCTCTGCGACCCACAGCAGCACCTCTGTCTGGATGCCCGAGGCTGTGCCCTGGGGCTTGAAGGCGATGCACCGCTTGGCATCGTCGCCTAGCCGCCACTTCCCATACTTCTTGTCATAGGTGAAGACGTTGTAAAACTCATGCCAATAACCCACAGGAGTCTTTAACACATGCTCCTTATGCGCAAGTGTCAGCGTGGCATTCTGCCAACGTACTACGTCCTTGCCGGGGTCGGTGTTGAAGTACAAGTCCTGAAGGTCCTTCGCTTCCTTTTCGTTGCGGAAGTGCTCAGGATATTCCTCAAATATGCGCCCCGGCGTACCCTTGTAGTTTGAAAGGTGGACGACACGTTTTATCATCTCCCTCTCAACCGGAAATGCCTTCTTGATGGCCTTGCACCGGGCGCGGAGTTCCTCATCCGGCAGATCAAGGGGAATTGGTTGCCCCACCTTCACAGAAGTAACCCAGTCATGGACGCCCATCTTGGCGAGACGGATGTACCGCGCCGATCCCGCAAAGTAACCCACCAGGACGGCCTCAATGGCTGAGGAGTCAAAGGCTACAAATTGGTGTCCTGGGGCAGCAACGATCATCCGCCGGAACTGTTGGGCCAAATCTGACCGCTTCGGAATGTTCTGCGAGTTGACCTGATAACTATTCTTACGCCATGTACTGGGGTTGAAGCCGTAGTGGGTCCAGATGCGGATGCAGGTCTTGGGGCCATCGGGGGACTCATGGGCCTCCTCGGGGCCGCCCCAAATGTAGGTGGTCAACATCTTGTTCGACTCTCGACAGTCGAGGAGGGTGCGGAACGCCGGGTGTTTGTGCACCAACTTCTTCAGATGCTTGGCCTCGGTGGTCGCTTTTTGCTCCCGATGGTTCATGGGCACTGGCAACCTCAGCGCCTTGATAAGCGCCACTACCTGCTGCGACGAGTGGGGGTTAAAGGGCTTCAGCCACCCCATGTGCCCATCTTGCTCTACAAGGTGGACATGGCTCAACAGGGTATCACGGATTACCGGGGGTAACTCCTTGGCCTTGGAGCCCAAGACACCAAGCGGAGGCACTGCCCCAGCCTTGGGCGGCTTCTTGTATCCATTCTTGGGGTGGAGGTTGCGAGCCTGAGCAGGCACCATGCTCTGAAGGGCATCCACATCGGCCACATACCGCGCCTCCACCTTCTCCCGGAACCGATCCTGTTCAGCCTTGTCGATAAGAAATCCAGGCCGCGTCATCTGCACCAAAATCTCATCCGTCTCTACACAATGCCGCCAGAAGGCTTCCCACCTGCCCTCGGCCCGCAAGCGCTCCTCGGTGTAGCGGCGGATGGCGTTTTGGATAACGTGATCCATTCCGTTGTAGTAGGCTGGGGACTCCGATGAAAGCTGTTTCCACGGTGGCCCGTTGTGGACCAGTGGCGCAACGAAGCCCAGCGCCTTTGGCAGGTCGCTCTTGTAGAAGTGCCACATCCACATCCCAGAGGCCCATCGTCGTGCCTTGAGCCCCGCCTTGGTCAGCCGCACAGAGTCGAAGTGGCGGTTGGTCCATTCCCAGCAGGTCGTGGCCCGACCCATCACCTCTGCAAGGATGTCGATGTACGGCCACTCATAGGGGAAACTGACCGCTACCCCCGGCTCCAGCGCAAACCCAGCGCGGATGATGTTAAAGCTGCTGTCGCGGGTCTCCCCCGGAAGCTCATCCTCTTCGGCCTCCACATCTAGGTCGATGTCATCCTCATCCAGGTCAGCAGACTCCGGGGTCTCAATGTCGATGTCCACATCCCCAAGGTCAACGGGGAAGAGGTCAAGGTAGGTTCTGAGGTCGCTCGGTGTGGGGTCAAGGATCAACTGGTACTGTGACGGCTCATAGGTGCCGTTGGCGATCCGCTGCGCCCGCTTGAGGGCCACAAGGATCATTGGGGAGAGCTTCTGCTTCCCCTGCAACACATAGCTGGGGTGGAAGGTGGGGACAGCCGGGATGCCCCACACCGACTCATGGACGTATCCTTGAGCCTTCTCGATGCCGCTGATGCCACAGGCTCGGCCCAGAGCCACATTACCCATTGGGACGATCACCCGAGGTTTGCGCTCCTCCACAAGTTGGTCGAGGTAGGGGCGGCAGTGCTGAAGGGAGGCATAGGCGTCGGGGGTGCGGTTGGCGTTGTCGGTCCACCCTAACTTTGGGGGCTTACACCACATGGAGTTAGCGGTGGTGACAGCCCGACGGTCAAGGCCCAGCCACTTCAGCCACTTTCCTTCATAGAGGTGGCCCGCCGCGCCGCTGAAGTTACGGTTTGCGGCCATCTCATCCCGCCAAGGGCTGTCGCCCAGGAAGAGGATGCCGCTGGAGCCATCCCCGTCAGCTTGGATGAACCGCTCACCGTGGGGTTGGTTGGGGCAGCCGCCGCAGATGGGGCCGGTTGGCATCAATACACCTCATACCAAAAACGTATAATTGGAGGCTCCATATAGACTGCCACAACAGAGCACGGGGCCTCAACCCGCCGGGAAGCCTTTCTTAGTGTCGCCCCAGTCATCACCGCTGTATCTACAACTAGGACAGGGTGGAGCTTCGCACTCCGCACGCTGCGGCAAGGAACCCACGGTATCTTGAGGAAGTGGGAGGCGTACACTGAGGCTACCGCGCCGCTTCGACCAGGACCCGTAACGCACTTGAATCGTCCCCGGAGAGGCTGCAAAACCTCATAAAGAGCCTTACGGAACTCCGGCTCGGAGATGATGAGGGACATCAGTCGCTATACCCCCCGCAGTTGATGCACACCTTGGTCGCGGTCAGTTCATGGTTGGGTGCCTCCCGCACAATCCGCTGGGAATCCACAAAGACGTGGGCACATGCTTGGAACCAACGGCTGAAGGTGGCGGGCTGCAACCGCCGATGACAAGGCTCACACAGAGGACGGAGGTTATGAATTTTGTCGGAGCCGTTCAACCGCTGAGGCTGGATGTGGTCAATGGTCAGGGGGGCGGAGGCACCACAAAAGGCGCAGCGTTGGTTCCATAGACGCTTGACGATGTGGCGGCGCTTTTTGTTGACTTGGTGACTAGGCATTATTTCTCAAACACCTGCTCAATGGACGAGTCAATCAGCGTCCCGTGATTGACGGCTTCAGATATCAGAACCTCCTCAAAAACAGGTTCCTTTATGACCGTAAACAACTCCAGAGTCAGGCGGATGATGTAAGCACCGGGCTTAAACGGCTCTGCTTTCATTCTTTGACCTCCAGCACCTCAGATGCTAATCGTTCTTTGTACCACTCCGGCAAACCTGCCACAGTCCCCCGCCGTATCTTCGGCCACGCATATCTCCAGAGCGCATCCTTGATGGCATCTACACACTCTTTCTCGATATCCTTTGGCACCTCAGTCATCAACTTACCGATATCTCGTGGTGACCCCTCTAAGGTCCCCGCATCTCTTAGATGCTGTACGGCTTTCTCCCACCGAGCGGGGGTTTTGTAGTGAAGTACAATATCGGTAATTATGTCCTTACTTGAAGGGTTCGCAGCCTTCCATTCCCTGCCATGAATCTCTTTGAAGGCTTCACTAACATATTTGGCGACAATGGCCTTCTTATCCGGGCCGAATAGGTTCATACCAACCGGCTTCAACACCACCCCTTCAATTTTGACGCCCCCAAGAAGACTGTCACGGTTGAGCCACTCCTTCAGTTGATCGAGGCCCCCATCCACACGGCCTTGGAATATAAGAGGAACACACTCCAACCCGAGGCTATCAGCAATTTGCTGTCGCACGAAAGGTGGAGCATAGGTTTCGAGTCCGGTATTAACATCGAATAAGATGAGGTGTTGTTTAGGGACTCTCCCATAGCAAAGGGTGTTGTGCTTTGGCTTTTGAAGATACTCAGCCCGATAAGTCCACCCAGGCTGGAGATGGGGGGCAAGAGCTTTAGCCGTCTCTACAGCCTTGGTGAACATTTTTTCGGGAGCCTCTGGAAATATCTGAGCCCCCTTGGAGCGGCACATCAATTCACCACCCGAATTGAGCCCGAAAGAGAATTGACTGCCATCTACCTTCTCTTCTACGGTGACCGCGTGTTGAAGGATATCAACGGTCATTCGGTGCCCCAGCGCATAAACATCTGGGTAAGACGTAAGACCCTTATCACTCATCTTTGACCCCCGTCCATGCCTAATCCCCCTCCCACTCCCTAAACTTCGTCTCCTGTGCGGCACGCACCTGCTCGGCCTCCCACTCCTCAAAGTGGTGCTGCTGCAACCTCTCCACATCCTCTTGGTTGAGGCCGGAGTAGTCCTCCTCCAACTCCTGGCAGAAGGCACAAAGCTCAATGTGGGCGGCGAGGTCTTCAGTGGGGTTCATACGGGTTTCCTCCGATGGTATTCACACCAATTACCTATATAAGTGTAGGGTGGAGGACCCATTGGCCTGTGGGTAATCCTGGTGCAACTATCGTGACCATGCCATACTTCTTCACCCGCAGACATAGGTCTCCTGGGGAGGTCTAAGGTTTCGCAAGCACAGGCCGACCGTTGCTGCTTGAAACATTCCTCCGTCCGGTGCCGCTCCCAGTCCACCGGCCCGACACTGTAGCGGATGATGATGTCCTCGACCCCAGGCTGGATCGGCCAATCGCCGCACGCACACCGCAACGGCTCAGGAGCCGGAGCCACGGGCATCGGCAACTCCGGGTGGCGCTCCGCCAAACCTTGGAGCCACGGCACCGTGAAGGGGAGAGGCAGGGTTGCGAGGGCGGTGAGGAATTTACGGCGCTTCATTTATGGTCCCCCCAACCGCCACCACTCCGAGTCCTGCCTCCCCCGTCTCTACACGACGCGGCCTCACCTCAACGGCCCGCCCATTCGGCTTGGCAGCCGAGACTCGCCGGAAGTACCGCAACGTAATCCCCTTGCGTCGGGCGAGGCGCTGAATCTCATCCAGCAGCATGTCTGTGGCGGTCTGGCTGGTCAGACTCTCGAAGTAGTCGAGAAAGTCTCCAGTGACGTTTCGTTTACGGCTCATTGGGGACCTCCTTGAAGTAGAGGGTTAGGGTCGTCGGCTTGGCGACCGCATGGTTATCAAACTGAGTGATGAACCTTTTAGCCTTCGTAGGTAGGCGCGCTGCAAAGGTCCGCTTACCTCTTGTGAACGTGGCCCTACTATGCTCCACCTCGGGGGTATCTCCCACCGTGCGCCTCAACGCCCTAGCAATGGGGCACCACCTGCTGCGGTCCCGCTTGAGAAAGTTCGTCGTCTCCGCCCTCCGAATATCATCCTCAGTGACCTCAACAGTTATCTTTTCACCGTTCATTGTGGCTCCTTTCAAGAAAGTGGATGTACCAGTTTTGGTTCCAGGCTTGCTGGTGTGCCGTGTGGCCCAGGTCCGCTGGGCACGCCCTACAACCGCCTCGCGGGTTGCTGCGTTTGGGTCAAAAGTCCTCGCCGCTGCGGCGAAGGGGGCTGCCAGCCTGTGTTTCATGGGGGTGCGTATGGCCCGTCTGCACCTCTCGTGCAGCACCATGCAGGCTGGCAAAGTCAAACTTGTTGGTGGACCGGCTCCGTCACCGCCTCCGGTGCGACCTCCTGGGTGCGCGGCGTCGGGTCCACGCTCTCGATCCAATCCGCAAGCTCCTCAATGGTCATGGTCGGCGGGTCGGCCATGACGTGCTGGTTGAATAGGGATGCGATTGCTGTCACCCCTGACACCCTAGAACCTTCGGGACCATAACTGGTAGTCCTCGGCAGTCGCACAGGCTCTCGGAGCCAAGGGTAATACCTTTCTACGGAGCAGACACCGTCAAGGTATTTCTCCAGGTTCACCCCATGCGCCGCCTGAATAGCTCCAAGCGCACACCCCCCGCCCCTACCGTCATAGCGGACGCCCGCCACCGGCTTCAACCCACCGATAAACCCCAACCTCATCGCTTCAGCAGCCCTCATACTTCCCTCCTTAACAAAGTTTGATTCTCGTGGCCGGTTTGCACCACAGGCGACGCAGCGCCAAACACACCCCTGACCTGGGACGTGAACCGTAGGGGTGTGGCAACAACCACACCCCAGACGAATCACCGAAGAGGTCACTTCGCACCCTTCGCTTTTATTGCATACACCCGTCCAATCTTCTCTTGCGCCGTTTTGGTATCTCCATCAGCAAAGGTGACAGAGATGGGCAGTTGATTATTTTCGTCACGGGGCGGCCAAGGATTCTGCGGGTTCCTCCCCTTCCTCGGGCTTGTGCTGAACACTTGGGGGCCGGTCTCGAACTTCTTGTACGACTCCCAAATAAGCGACCCCTTGGCGAAGTGCGTGCCACTCCCGGCCTCCAGAACCCGACGCAACATCTCCTTGAAGTCAGCAGGTCCCTGCTCAGCCAGAAGGCTTTTCCCTTCCTTACGGTGCAAGCCGGCGTGCAACGCAATCAGATCGTAGGGCTTACTCTTAAACTCCTTCGTTTGCGGATCACGTTCCGGTGGACGGACCCAAATGCGGTTGTAGGTAATGGGAACCTCAGACTGTCCAGTGTCACGGCGAAGTCGCCCAGGCCCAAGGTCCGCGACCTGCACATGAGCCGTGTAAGTGATTTGGTGTGCAGTTTCGCCTTCTTGCGGCTCTTTGTGATCGGTCACTTCAAAGCGGAAGTAAACGGTGCCGGGGAGGATGCGGGGCTCAAATTCTCCCCCGCTTTGTACATCAGCCTCGGTAAAGATATAATCGGCTCCGAGGTCATCTTGCAAATCTTTCGGGATTTCTTCTGTTACGGTCGAAAAGATGTCAGTCATCGTTGTCTCCTTTGAGTTCGGTCATTTTGGTTTGATGCCCCCACCGCTGCGGGGGTTGCCTTTCTCTCTCTCCAGATTGCAGCCACCACTAAACCCGATTTAACAGCCCAACACACTGTACGGTACGGCATCGAATACAAAAACCCAAAGTGCATTGGTTTTTGCCCCCACATAACAAACTGATTGTGATCTAACCATCGTTGTAGGTGGGCAAGGTCGTCAAATTTAGCCGCACGGGTATACATGACTACACATCCATTAAAGCCTCTGAGGATCGCGCCCCCGGTACAAGGTCCTTCTCAGTCTCATCTATCATACCGCTTGCGGTCATAGACATGGTAAGGCGGCGGATCGCCTTAGTCATCGTCTTGTCAATGGCACGGGCGAGGCCATCCGCTTGACCCACCCCCCCAATAAAGGTGGAGGCACAGTTGATCTCCTCCCGCCCCGTTTCCAACTCCCGCCCCCGTACCCAAATGGTAAGCATGTCAGCCGTCCGCTCTACACGGATGGGTTCTCCGGGACCAAAATCAATCATCCCAATACCTCGGCGGGGACCGGGAGGGAGCCTAAGCTGATCGCCCGCTCCTCGATTCGCATATAGGACCGTGCGCTTCTTTCCTGAGCGGTCAGTAGTCTCGATCACATCGAATGGCTTTGATAAGGGGTCCAACCCCATCATCTTGCACCGCCACAAATAATATGCAGTGCGTACCTTTGGCGAGAGTACCGCCAAGTTTCCACCCGTCAGAAGTTCGGCGGCGGAGTCGTCGGGGAGGTCATCAACCGCCAACTCTAATTGAGTAGCTAACCGCTCTCGCATAGAAAGGGACTCCCTTTTAACCAGTGTTCCCCCGTGAACAACCTCAGCAATTTGAGCCACTTTAATTCCTCCTCATTGATTGGATGCCCCCAACGCTGCGGGGGTTGCCTAACGCTGTTTCCCAAACGCCTCAATCGCTGCGATATTAACATAAAGATGCTTCATAGGCAACCGTTGAGCATCCTTATAAGTGGGTGCCGACCACTCTCCTGTCTCATACACAAGGCTCGGGTTCTCCAACTGAACACAGGTTTCATTGACCCCTGTGAGAAGCCCGATGTAAATATAGTTGAGGCACAACAAAATGACTTTTTCGTTCAACAATGCCATCAAACCCTCACCTTCAACTTCCTGGATACTAACAACCTTTCTCATCTTTGTTCTCCTTTGAAGCTACGATTACCCCGACCGCGACCGCGACCCCGACCCCGGCCCCGACCACGACCACGACCGCGACCGCGACCGCGACCACGACCCCGACCCCGACCACGACCGCGACCACGACCGCGACCACGACCACGACCCCGACCGCGACCACGACCACTTCTGCCTCTTTCCTCTACGCATCGCTACCCCCTTAACGCAACCCCTCATCTGTGGAGGGAGGTGTAGGCTCTGGCATCTTAAGGGCGCGGATTTTCCCAGCAAGTAACAACCGATAAGAGTTCCCTTGGGGATTATCGGTATCACCAACGAACTTCGCCGCCGCCTCAATCGCGGCCTCCCAGGTCTCACGGCGGGCTTGAGCTTCGCGTACAACCCAACCACTGTCAAAGGCATTCGTGACCTTCGCCTTCCAAGTTTCGTCACGTTCTTCGATGAGTTGCTGCCGCTTGTCGAGCAGTGAACGTAGCCATACGCGGCAGCGGTTGGACACTGTGCAATCATTGTCCAGAGCCGCCTCGATCTTCCGCACCATCTCTTCAGTGACTTTCATTTCCGCTCCCTCGCATCCGTCAATTGAAACTTGCCAATGAGAACGATGTTGGTAGTGAACTGATCCTCCGAGATGATCTGCAAGTATTCCTGCTTGCCGTCAGAAGTCTTGCTTAAGGTGATCCTATACTGATTCATGATTTCCGACTCCTCCCCACTGGCGCGACGCCCCGCTTTCGCCTTCGTCTCCATGCGCCCAGGGCGGCGAGGGCGAATTGCAGACCCTCTCTATATGCCAACATTCGAGGCGTAGCCGTCTCATCTGTTAGCACATCATGCCACTGATCCAATTCCTCTCGAATCTTCCGCACGGCCTCGTCGTGGGCGGCTTCTGCCTTCTCTGCGCGATCAGCAAGCGTGAACACCTCCGCATCGGGCGCACCTGGATTTTGCCCGTGCCACTCACAAATCACCTTATCCGGCAGGTGGCAAGAGCACAGGGTTTCTTCTGCAATGTAGTACCACATTTGAAATTTATCCCGCTCGGCTTTCAGCGCTTGGCTATAGTTCGTGATCGCATCGGCCATGTCGGTAGAATCGTCCCGCCAGTCAGGAATCAGCGAGGAGAAATAGTGCCCTATCTTCTCAAGTTGCCCACAGTAGCGGTCCCGCTCGGCTTTCAGTGTCTCATCCTCGACTTGCACCGTAGCCAGCGCCTCATCGCGTTGTTTTAGCCATTCCTCCACTTGCAGCAAGTTGGCTTTCAGGGCATCCCGCTCCCGCTGGTAGCGGCAGGCGGAAGGATCGGGTTCCTCTGGCGGGAGCAGGGCCTCGACGGCTTCCTTCGCGGGCCAGCCGTGGTTAATTGGTCTCCCAATCACAGCCGCAATATCAGCCTCCCACTGCTCATGCTCTGCAATCATTTGGCAAACTGCCTTCCGCAGGGCGCGGAGTTCGGAGACAGCCTCCTTGCACTGTGACATCTTTACAGCCCAGTATTCTCCATCTTCGAGTGCTTGGCAAATCTGATTCAGTTCTCGCTCGCTCAACGGTTGCGGTTCACTCATTTCGCTCCTTTCAATCAGCCGCCGACCGGCGCATAGTGGCACTAGCCTTTCGGCCCCACAAGTTCTGCTAACCGGATCGGCGGCGTCACATCGCTGGCCCCTGGATGCCGGGGAACGCGAAAGCCGCAGCGATGATCCCGATGATCTTTGCCCCTCACCGCAACCTCTCATCCAACCAATCCCGCACAGACCGCAGGCTCTCTAATGACATCTCCACACCCAACCGCAAGTCCACCACCGTCTCTTCATCCAAGGGGTGCATCAACGCCTTTTGGTGCATCTGACACGCCTCTATCACCTCCCGCATAGTCCCCCTAATCGCAGCTTGGTCATCCGGCATCCCGCACCTCCTGTTCCCTCAACTCATCCAGCAACCTAGTCATTGTACCCCCATTGCTAAGACTCGGCACACCAGCCCGCCGTACACCAGCCCACTGTCAAGTTCCACCCACAGGGAGGGCAGCAGCGTTGGGTTGTACGGATGCCCCTCGACCGGGTAGTGCCAATCCAACCACTGCTTTGCAAAAATAAAATGCGGATCGTCTGGGCCTCCGTGCCCAACAGCGGCGCTCTCCGCTAACGAGTTCCACCTATAGAGCATGTGACCGAGTTCGTGAAACACCACTCCCCGGCTCTCCTCCAATGATCCCACGTAACGCAAGGTCATAACGCCCAAGAAGTTTGAGAAGTTTCCGGCGCAGAGATAACCACCGCCACACGGGAACGGCTCCTGCTCCTCAATTACTTTCAGCAGCCTTCCCAGACCAACAGTCTCTTCCAGCGTCTTTGGATCATTCGGCAGGCCGCGATAGAATCGTTCAACCGCCCGTGAATGCTCAACCTTCACAACCTGCGCTTGAAGATGCTCATAGACGGCGCACGGCTCAGGCGCGACAATCAAGAGGAAAAGTGGGAGGATGCAGTTCATAGTTACTCCGTAAACCGCCTCATCTCCAATTCCCGGTCAAACAGACGACTAAAAGCCTCACTGGCCTTGACGAAGTGATCTCTAAAGTGAAAGGAACCCCGGCGCAAAAGCACGTCCCGCTGCGTTATTTCCGAGTCTAACAAGTTCGCCTCTCGTATGCAAAGCATCTCATATCGGGTAAAACCGATCTCATGCCTCAACCGCGCCGTGCTCAGCAACTTCAAATCTTCCGTCCCACCGTCTGGGCCGCGCAGCGCCGAAAGAATGTGCCATAAGTCCTGACAGTTAGCGGCATTGAGCCGCTGCACAACAAGATCAAGTACCTCTCTGTCAGTCATTTCAGCGCCGCTCATCAATCACCGCCTCTTTCGCATCCCGCAGCGGCGCTTCCCGCAACCACCGCTGCCTCTCCTCTACCGCCAACTTCCGGGCGTGTTCGGCAGAGACGCAACTTATGACGCGGCTTATCAATGCGTGGGCGTAAAACGGCACTGCTACAGCACTCTGGACGACCCGGCCCCGGAAGGGCACAACCAAGTCAAGATACTCCCCATCCTCTAGAATTTCTCCATCCTTGAGGCGAATGGCACAACGCCAAACGGTACAGTTTTAGGTGTCCTTTAGTGCATCTACCTCATGCTCCTCTACCCTAGCGCCGTTGGCCCAATACTCCTCGGCCCGCTTTGCCTTTTCGATGTATTCTTGCGCTAGAGCCTCGGAGGAGAATACACCGTGGTATCTGAAGTCAGAATACTCTCCCGAACTGATGATGTAGACCTTCATTTCAAGCCCTCCTTCGGATGGTTCGCCACCCTTACCGGCCACCCGCTCGGGTCGGCCCCCGCGTGACAAATCGAAAAGGCGGGGCACCTACCGCCATACATCTTAACACAATTCCCGTGGGCCGTGTGCTTCGGCCACTGAGACCTAAGATGCCGCTCTAGGGCCTCCGGGTTGCCCGCCCGCCGCAGCTTCTCCGCATCGATTGCAGCCCCGTCAAGGGCCGCAGCACGAGGTAGCCACATATCCACCCACTCTTCCATGAGGTAGTCACTGGGTCGCGCCATCGGCCCAAGGATTACATGATAATCCTTGAGCAACTCCGGCTCCTCGGCACGGATGCGCTCAAAGTGGGCCGCTTGACCCCCCGGTTGATCCCGCACCGGCACCCGCTCAAAGTCATTGGGGAGCTTGTGCCACTTATCCCCCGTACACAGGTCTGGCTTCTTCTTGTGGGTGTTCTCGTGGGAAGCGTGACAGTGCCAGGACCGTTGTAGGAAGCTCTGGCCCGTCGCGGGGTTGCGAAAGTTCCACACCAACGGATGATCCTCCTTAACAAGAATCTGGTACACCACCCCCATGAATTGCTCCCCTAGGCGCTTCTCAGCGCCTAAAAGTTCGGTGAAGGTCTGGGCGTCGGTGTGCAGCGCTCGCTGACGGCACCCCCGGCACCACCCACATTTCCCACCTCCACACGCAGGGCCGCAGGACCGCCACGTCTTGAGGTTCCAGTTGTAGAGACCTGGGGCCACGGCCAAACCGTTGAGTGCCCGCCCCACAGGATCATGCACCGGGTCTGGGGCACGGGCGATCAGGTCGGAGCGGCTTTGGAAGCGGACCATTTCGTGATCGGCCTCAGTATGCTTATAACCCAATCCAGTGTGGAAGTCAAACACCTCTTCCCTCTCCACATCCTCCACCTTCCAGCCCCGTAGCACCGGCAGCCCCTCGGCCCACCACGTCCGCACCAACGCCGTCACGAGGTCGCGGTCGTCCTGGGACTCCAAGGTCGCGTACTCCGGGGAGGCAGCGGCAGCAGTTAACCCAAGAGCCAACAGGGAGTCCTGGTCAGGACCGAACTCCTGTTGGGCACGAAGTATCTGCTCCACCGCTCCGTGGACCGCCGACCCAATGTTCAACGCCGTGGCGCTCATATCAAGGTCCAGCCCACCCTCCAGGACATACTCCAAGTAATACTTCCTGGGACACGCCTGCCAAGACTCTAACTGCGACCGCGAGGTGTAGATCATATGGTGACTCATTGGTTCTCCTCCTTCAGAATACCCTCCAACCAATGCCGCATAAAAGCATAAAGGCGGTCACGGCCCAGGTTGCTTTTGGTGTTCAACCTACGGGCGAAGCTTGGATTCCGCTGCACCACATGATCTGCTCGTTGCACGAGCAAGGCGGCAAGGCGGTCCTGTACATCCGTGGGCCGTTCCCGTGTTCTCTCATCCCGCCCCACAACACAAGTAGCTACTACATGCGGGAGCAACCCTGTGGAGGCCCAATAGGGGTCTAACTTCATAGCCAAATCCTCCTACGGGTTATGATGCAACCCTACCCGCCGGGGTTGTCTGGGACTTGGGGCGGCGACGCTCAGAACGCTCCCTTGCGGCCTCCACCGATTCGTAAACCGTCAAGGGCACCTTCCGCCCCTCCACCACCACCTTAACCTTATGGATGGGCTTGGGCCTTGGGCCTTGGAGCGAAAATAAAAGCTCCGCCAGCCACGGCGTCCATTGCGGATTTTTGTGTGCGGGTCTGTGGGTCATTTCAATCCCTTTCCCGCAAGCGGTCCCAAAACTCGGACGTACTGACCCATCGTTCGACATATCCAGTCCCGTCGCAATCAGGACACCCTTTGGGAGTGCTAGACGAACTCCAATGTTGTTTGGGACAGTCCTCGCGTATTTTGATCTCCATTACGCACCTCCTCCAATGCCAGACTGTAAAAGTCTTTCATCTTTCACCGCTTTTTGGATGAGGGCGCAAAAGTCAAGTTTCGTACTTCCCATCTCTTTCGCCGCCCACGCCGCCGCCCACGTCACCTCCGCTACCGCCCACATCGCCTCCTGCGTCTTCCGCGCCCACGCCGCCGCCCGCGTCGCCCACGTCGCCTCCGCCTCCGCCTCCGCCGCCCACGCCGCCTCCTCCGAGCGATCCACCCCTGACAACCAACGCTGTGCCCATGTCCTCCACGCGATATTATTGTCGAACAGCGAAGCACAGTAAATGCTAAAACGTACAAGCTCATCGAGCGAAAACACTGGCAAGGGTACTTGGTGCAACGTTGTAAGTTTTTTTACCCCCACCTTCAGCGCATCTTGCACCACTACCCTTCCTTGTGCTTCCCACAACACAGGGGCTGGGAATCCGACATGAACAGGATTGAACAAAACCGCCTCTTCTGGCGAACGATACGCATGGATCACCGTGTTCGTGCAAAGCACCGCTTTACCTCGCGCCGCCCGATGCGTCACACCCGGCCCCCAAATGGTGTCGTTGTACGTCATAAACTGAGCATCTGTCAGCTTGTACAGAGCGTGTATGTGCTTATTCTCCATTTTCTTCTCCCTTCGTGGAGGCGATGGCGGCTCGCATCTGGTTGCGCGGGCAGTCGGCGGCGGGGCAGAAAAACTGTACCTCATCCGATTCGTCGTCAGTGGTATAGTCCCGACCGCATCCAATGCACTCATCAACGCCCCGCTCATCAATGTGGAAGATGTCGCCATTTGTGCCTAGCAAATCTTCCGCAGCGGCGATCAGTGCCTTCCACGCCCGCCACTCATCTTCGGTAAGGCGGTAGTCAGGCCGCCACTCCAACGCGGCCAGCAGGTCCGCCTGCGCCCGGACTCGGTTCATTAAGTCCGCAATGAGGTCCGCACCCGCTCGCGTTCTGGCGGTCGCAAGTAGGTATTGCCCCCCGCTTGCTGTATTTGGCCCATACACTTTCAAGCCGTCCACAGTATAGTGCTGATTGGACCTTTTCATGCAACCTCCTTCCGGCCCGCCTTGACAAGGGCAGTCCGTAGTTTCACGCAAGCCTCGTAAAACTCTCCACCCTCGTTCCACTCAGCTACATCACCCGCACCGTCTGCGATCCAATTGAGGCAGTCCAACGCGACCGTGGCAGCAGCCCGTAGATCGTCTGCGGCCTGGTGAAGCGGGCAAAACTCTAGTGCAGTGTCATAGTCCGCGTACTGGACTGCCCGACAACCGCAATCGTGTGAAGCCAACACCTCTAAATCGTCAGCCTCCCCCGGCTCAAGCGGCGCATCCTCCTGTCCTACCACCTCATCCGCAAACAAATATAGAGGAGCGCCCCAGTCAGGCTGGAAGGTGTACTTCCCCCAAGTGTCCACCTCACCTGTCCATTCACCCGTGCAAGAGCCTTCTTCCGCAACCGCATCCTCCCCGTACCCGCTGGCCCGACAGCAATAATCAATCGTCACACGCTTTTTGGTTTCCATGTTTTCCTCCTCACCCTAAGATGCAACCCCAGCTCTAGAGGTTGCTTGTCTCCTCTGCCGCCTCGATCCCGATACAACAGGCGCGTTGCAGCACCATATCGCCCGCCCCC
>Ga0326597_10000564_pt1 | contig 66025 bp, 55 predicted proteins | sample RVTome_12_FD_203789 | JGI IMG/M metagenome (GOLD analysis project Ga0326597, IMG submission 203789) | Soil microbial communities from uranium-contaminated site in the Upper Colorado River Basin, Wyoming, United States - RVT100D185 | ecosystem: Environmental > Terrestrial > Soil > Contaminated >...
ACGTCAACCGGCAACCGCTAATAAACCACGAAGGACACGAAGGTCACGAAGGCGGTGTGGTTCGGGGGAACCGCCAAGACCACCGCGGGTGACTTGCGCGCCTCAGGAAGAGGTTGCGCGCGAGTCGGCGCGGCGGGGCCTGCGGCACGGAGAATTCAGCCGCTTGGTTATGCGCGCTGGGGCACCGGTAAGGTCACTCCATAATGCAATGACGCAAGCCAGACCCCGCCAGACCCCGCCAGACCCCGCCACCGACCCCGCCACCGACCCCGCCACGACCCCGCCACGACCCCGCCACTTCGGTCGATCGGCCGCGGGAACCCAGGAAACCAGGGGCACGACTCGTCCAAAGCCGCCTTTCCTGGTCTCCCGACTTCCCGCGCTCCACAAGGCACGCACCCAGGGTGGGTGGTGGGTGAAACGGCTCCCCTCTAGGGGTATGGGAGCGCCCGTACAGCACCACGGCGTGGTAGCCGATACAGTACTGGCGTCGCGGCAATGCGTGGAATGCCTCCGCACATGACTAATAGATCCCCGGGGACAGTGCGAGGCGCTGGCCATGAGGGAACCGCGCTGCCGGAACCATCATTCACGTTGGCAGCATTGCCCCCCCACGTGTGAAACGCCCCGTCCGCAAAATACCCATCCGGTCGATCACATAGTCAAAGGCCATCGATTTCGCTTTTTTTGGAAAAGACATCGACGATGAAAGCACGCCATTCGATCACCGCCGAAGTTGCGCCAAACCCACCGGAGAGACCCAGCAGAATCGGGCCGGTGCTGTCTCTGGAGAAGGGGGAAGGGGTCGCCCAAGGGGAAACCAAGGGCCTTTGCCGTCTCGCGGATGCCTTGGGGAAGGGCCTTTACCTTACGGAGTTAAACGGGACGATTCTCCATGTGAATGGAACGTTTTGCCAAATGGTAGGCGAGGAGACGCCCGAAACGCCTCGCGGTCAGTCTATTCTTTCCTATCACCCGCAAGGGCTCGGACGGCGGTTTACCGAGGTGGTTCTCCCCGCGGTCATCGAGAGGGGACACTGGACGGGTGAGTTCGCGCTCCAACCGAAACACGGCGACCTACTCCGGACCCTCGATCATCTCTTTTTGGTCTGCGATGACCAGGGTATGCCGCGGTATATCGCAGCGATGCTCGATATCGTGTGTAAGCGAAAGGTCGACGGGGGGGATCTCACCGCGCGCCATTCTCTGCTGGAATCCCTGGTGTCCGGGTGTGGTTGTGATCGGGACGAAGCGAACATCTCGGCGCTCCAGGAGGTCGTCGACCGGAAGCGGATCGAGGAAGACCTCCAGGCAGCCCGCGATCGTTATCGGTCCCTGGTGGAGAACATCGATCTCGGCATCACCTTGATCTCCCGCGATCATCGGATCCTGATGACCAACGCCCAGGTCAGCCAGTGGTTTGATAGACCGGCGCACGACTTTCTCGGCAAGTTCTGTTACGCGGAGTTCGAGAGGCGCCCTGAGGTTTGCGGCCATTGTCCAGGGGTCCGAGCCATGGACAGCGGGCGGCCCGAGGCGGTGGAGACCGAGGGCGTGCGGGAGGATGGCTCGCGCATCGCCGTTCGGGTGCGGGCCTTTCCCCTCTTCGAGGAGGATGGCACGCCCAACGGCTTTATCGAGGTCATAGAGGACATCACGGGGCGCAAATTGGCCGAGGATGAGTTGCGTCTCGCCGCCACCGCCTTTGAGGCCCAGGAGGCCATCGCCATCACCGACCAGGACGCCCATATCCTGCGCGTGAACTCGGCGTTTTTGCGGATGACGGGTTACGACCCAGAGGAGATCCTCGGGAGACGTGCGAGCATCTTCCAGTCGGAGAGTCACGACGATGCCTTTTACGGCGCGCTCGGGGATGCCGTGAAAGAGACAGGTCATTGGCAGGGCGAGATCTGGATCCGCCGCAAGGATGGCGAGTCCATCCCGGGGTTGCTGAGCATCTCGGCGGTGCGAAACGAGGAGGGGAAGGTCACCCACTACGTGGCGGCCTTCAACGACATCGCACAGATTAAACAACAGCAAAAGCGGATCGAGCAGACCGCGGCGGAAGAGCATACCCTGGGCTTACTCCTGCGGTGTGCCCTTGCCCCGTTGGACATGGCCGCTTTTTTACAGCAGGCACTGGACACGTTGCTGGAGTCGATCCCGTGGCTCAGTTTCCTGCCCAAGGGCGGCGTCTTCCTGACCGAGGACGAAGGGCGGGGTAACACGCTGGAGCTTGTTGCCTCCCGACACCTCGGTGTGCCGGAGCGCACCTGCGCCCGTGTGCCCTTCGGGAAATGCCTGTGTGGCCGTGCGGCCGACGAGGGCGCGATCGCCTTCGCCGGCTCCGTGGACGATCGCCATGCGATTCGTTACGAGGGAATGGAGCCCCATGGCCATTACAGCGTCCCGATCCCTGCGCGGGACGGCGTCTACGGCGTCATCGTCCTGTATCTGCCCAATGGCCACCCCCCTACGGAACATGAAACCGCCTTCCTGGTTCGCGTGGCGGATGTCCTGAGCATGGGGATCTCCCGGCGGTATATGGAGACGCAGATTGACTATCAGGCCTACCACGATGGCCTCACGGGTCTAGTCAACCGGCGTCTCCTGTTGAGCCTGCTCCGCCAGAGCCTGGGCCTGGCCGCACGGCGCAAGAGCCAGGGGGCGCTACTCTACATCGATCTGGACGGCTTCAAGCCGCTCAATGATTCTCTGGGCCCTTCGTTGGGGGATGACCTCCTCAGACAGTTTGCCGCGCGACTCGTGCAACAAGTGCGATCCAGTGACACGGTGGCGCGCATCGGGGGCGACGAGTTTGCGGTGCTGCTCCCTGCGCTGGGCGGCGAATCGCAAACCGTGGGGAGTGCCGCACGGGCGGTGGCCGAAAAGCTGCGTGCCGCGGTCTCCGGGCGTTATCACCTGCAAGACCATGAGTACCACCTCACCGTAAGTATTGGCGTCGTGCCGTTCTCGCACGAGGAAGGAACCGGCGAGGACGTGCTCAAGCATGCCGAGACGGCGATGTTTCGGGCGAAGGCCAACGGCCGGGATTCCCTGCAGTTCTATCGTCCGGACATGCAGGCTGCCGTGGACAGCCAGTTCCGGCTGGAAAAGGATCTGCGTCTCGCGATCGCACGGGGGGAATTGTCCCTGCACTACCAGCCACAAGTGGACGAAGCAGGCCGGCCCGTAGGGGCGGAGGCACTGTTGCGGTGGCGGCACCCGGAGCGCGGGATGGTATCGCCGGGCGAGTTCATCCCCGTGGCCGAGGACACGGGCCTCATCCTGCCGATGGGCGCCTGGGTGCTGCGCGAGGCCTGCCGTCAGCTCAGGGAGTGGCGGGAGGCAGGCATTGGCGATCTCCTCCCCCACCTGGCGGTGAACCTCAGCCCCAAGCAGTTCTACCAGCCCGATTTCGTGTCCGAGGTGAAAGAAATCCTGGCAAGCAGCGGCGTCGATCCTAGCAACCTGGTCCTGGAGGTCACCGAAGGGGTGGTGATCCAGGACGTGGAGCGCACCATCGAAAAGATGCAGACCCTTAAATCGTTGGGGATCACATTTTCGATCGATGACTTCGGGGTGGGTTACTCGTCTCTCACCTATCTCAAACGGCTGCCTCTCGATGTGCTCAAGATCGATCAGTCATTCGTGAGGGGGATCGGCACCGATCCGGGAGACGCCGCCATCGTCGAGACCATCATCGCCATGGCGCGTCATCTGGGCCTCAAGACCGTCGCCGAAGGGGTGGAGACCGAGCAGCAATTGCAATTTCTCAAGGCGAAGGGTTGCCATCATTTTCAAGGATATTATTTCAGCCGGCCCGTGCCGAACGACGAGTTCGTTTCCTACCTCTCGCAACACGCACAAGGCGAATGCGGGGGCAGTGCGGGGGTCAGTCCTGAGAGCGGACAACTTCACGTGGCAGTTTTGGGACCGTAGTTTTTTCCACGCCGCGGCCGATTCGCGTCCCTTTGCGGTCCGACGGTTCTTCGTGGTGAAGGTCTCTTTCGAGCGTGGTGCCCTGCGGCCTGGCAGGCCGGCGAGGGGCTTGCGCTGGGCACGGGCAAGGGTGGTGCGGAGCGTTATGTTGTCGCGGGCGAACTCTATCTCGGGGAGCTTAAAAACCTCGGGGTCAAAAACCTCGGGGTCAGGTCTTGAAACATCAGTTGTTCTTGATCTCGCAGCCTGTGGGACTGGGGCTGGCGGGGATTGGCGCCAGGGGGTTGGGTTTGGGGAGGTCCGTCTGGGAGGTGGGCCGGGAGGCAGGGTGGCGTTTCTGGGTGAGGGCGGCGTGGGGCGTCGAGTTGATCGAGGCGCTTGGGCTGGCGACGGGTGGCGGGTTCGGCGGCGAACCACGGTCTCCCCAGCCGGTCCCTCGTTCCTTCCCATGGGTACGTGAGCGGGTCACATGAGCGTGAGCGGCTCAGGCTTGCGTTGTTGCATTATCGGCTTGGTCGGCGGGGTGGGAGGGGATGGTACGGTGGATTCGCGTTCATTCTGCGGGCCATTCGCGTCCATTCGCGGCCCTCACCTCGAAATCGTGCGCGAAGCGCGCCTTAGCTCCCGCGGCCGTCGGGATGGGGGACAAGTAGCTGCGCACACGGCTACAGGTCTTGTGGGGACAGGCCTGAGTGCTTGGCAATGCGCGCAAGCATGTGTGGCCCAATCTCCTCACCGTCGTGAAAGGCGAATAAAAATCCGGCCAGCCCTCTCGGCTCAGTGTGCGATGAGATCCAGATTGGCGTGTGACCGATCAATCGATGCTGAGCAAGGCAGCCAAGACCCGCTTGGCCGATGGCCAATGCGTCATGCCGCTTGCGGAATGGAGATGCTGATGTTGAGAGCGCGGGTCTCTTGGTGCTCAAGGCGCTCGGCCAGCACGCGCAAGGCCAGCACCTCCGCCTTGGCCATGGCCTCTTCAGCGGAGGCTCCGTAAGCGAGCACGCCAGGCAGTCCAGGCACTTCCGCCAGCCACCGAGCGTCAGTCTCACATTCGCACTCAATATTGAAGTTCATGTCTTGTCTCCGAAAAAACGGGGTCAGAAACGGGGTCAATCCTGCATATTTGCAAGTTTGTTTTAGCGGCGATGCGGGCGTGGATGATGGCGTACTCACCGTAGAAGCGGCTGAACCGGTAGACGTCCTGATCGAGCAGGGACTTCACGGCGCCGGCGTCACGTGGATCTCTTCGGCGTTCACCACGTCGATGGCGTACTGCAGGCAGGCCCGGATGTCCTCCAGAGAGAGTTCTGGGTAGTAATCGCGGATGATCTCGGCAAACGGGATATCGTCGCGGATCAGCTCCAGGACCGCAGGTACCGGAATCCGTGTCCCGGCAACACAGGGCTCACCGAAGTGGACGTCGTTGCGGACTTCGATACGTGTTTGCATTACGGTCTCGAGAGGGAGGATCGCTCACCCAAAGTAATCGAAGAGTTGGCCTGTGGAACGCCGTACGCGGCTCGCGTGGCGGAGCCGGCAGTCCTTGAACCTCCCTTCTTCCCGACCGTCCCATCCGCGCCGTCGATCTCACGGCAGCCTGTGGCGGCCGCTCATGGCTCGTCGAGCATCTCTCTGGGGATTCACATTTCTGACAAATTCGCGTTTGAAAAGCGAAATTGTCGGAGTTCAGGATATGAAGCCCTGTGGTTTGGCGGCTCAGCGCACTTCCAGCGCCCAGCCGGCGGCGAGAATGCCGGCGGTGGCGAGGAGGAAGAGGAGGTCCACGGCGCGGAGGTGGAGGGCGGCGGCGCGGAGGGCCGGATCCGGGAGGTCGCCCCGTTCGGCCGCAGCGGCGCGGGCGGCGATCTCCGCGTGGCCGGCGGTGACCAGGCGGGTGAGGCGGGTCTCGAAGTCGGCGCCGCGCTGCCCGCGCCAGCCCTTGAACTGCTCGGCGAACCACGGCAGGAAGCCGATGGCCAGGCCGGTCACCATGGCGAGGCGGTGGGCGCGGCGGCCGTGGCGGCCGAGTGGGCCGAGGAGCCGCAGCAGCCCGGCCACGAGCGCCTCCGGGGCAAGGCAGCGGTAGAGGGCGTTCGCGATCCACACGGCCAGGGTGAGGCGCACCACCGTGAGGAGGGCGATGGCGATCCCCTCGCGGGTGATCCACAGGTCGGTGGCCGGCAGGCGCCACACCACGTGGCCCGGGGTCATGAAGAGGTGGAGGGCGGCGGCCACCAGCAACAGCCAGCGCAGGAAGCGCAGCAGGCGCAGGAAGGGGAGGGGGGCGAGGCGGTGCAGGGCGGCGTAGGCCAGGCACGCGGCGGCGAGGAGGGCCACCGCCCCCGGTCGCTGCCAGCGGAACAGGTGGACCAGGAGGGCGACGGCGAACAGGAGGTGGGTGCGAGGGTCGAGGCGCGTGACGGCCCGCTCGGGCGCGGCGGCGATCACGGTGCCCGCCTCACAGGCGCCTGTGCCCCGGCGAGGATCGCCTTCCAGTCGAGGCAGTCGGCCAGTCGTTCCAGGGTGGTGGCTGCCGCCGGTTCGGCGACCTCCGGCAGGCGGCCGAGGATGGGCAGGCCGGTGAGCTCCGCCAGGTCGTCGATGGCGTGGGCCACGGCCGGGTCGCTCTCCACCGTCCCGACTCGGTTGACCACCAGGCCGATCACCGGGATAGCCGCGGCGCGCAGGGCGTGGACCGTGAGCCAGGTGTGGTTGAGGGTGCCCAGGCGCGGCGTGGTGACCACCAGGGCCGGGAGGCCGAGGGTGGAGAACCAGTCGAGCAGGGTCGTCGCCGGGGTGAGGGGGACGGCGAGACCGCCCACCCCTTCCACCACGGTGAAGGGGTGGGCGGCGCGCAGGCGGGCCACGGCGGCGGTCATCGCCGCGATGTCGACCGCCGCCCCGGCCTCGCGCGCGGCGCGCAGGGGGGCGGCGGGCATGGCGAATCGCACGGGGCAGACGTCCTCCAGGGAGAGGGCGTCGTCGGCGGCCACGCGCAACGCGGCGCCGTCCGCCGGGTGGAGGCGCCCGTCCACCGACCCACACCCGGTCTCCACCGGCTTGCACGCCACCGCCGCGATGCCATGGCGACGCAGGGCGCGGGTGAGGGCGCAGGTCACCACGGTCTTGCCGACACCGGTGCCGGTGGCGGTGACGATCAGGCCGGGGTTGGGGGTGGGCATCGGCGGTTAACGGTTAGCGGTTGCCACGATCGTCGGCGCGGTTTCGCGTGGCGCTCGGGAAGCCCTCGTCGAGACCGGGGTGACGACCTCTTGCGGAGGCGCAGCTCCTCCACCCACCGGGTGAGGCGAGGGCCACGGAATCCACGGAAGGGCACAGAATGCGGGTTGGAACTTCTTCATCGCATGTCAAGGGTTCAGGCACGGTGGCCGCGGTACGGCAACAAGGCTCTTGAACGCGGGAAGCCAGGAAACCAGGAAGAGAGATCCGAAGAATGGTTGCTTTCCTGGTTTCCGAAGTTCCCGCGTCAATCGACCTCAAATGAGTCGCGATTGTGGTGTTGGCAGTTGGCTTTCGGACATTCGGCCGCGATGGTACCTTGGGCTGGCCGGGAAGACCTCACGGGGTTGCATGTCCGAGTAGTGGCGCGCCTCATCCTTTTGACCCCTGACCCCTGACCCCTGACCCCTGATCCATGATCCATGAGAACCGTCCTCACCGCCTTTCTCTGTGTCGCCGTGGCCGCCTGCGCTGGACGGGGGGTGAGGCCATCCGCAATCGTGGCCGGCGCGCCCACGGTCGCGGTGCTCGCCGTGTCCACGGCCCACGTGCAGGAGTTCGGCTATCGCCAGCCCCTGGGGTTTAATCTGGACGCGAAGCGCCTCGAGCGGACCGATACCCGCCGCCTGGCGATCATCGCCGCCTTCGGTGCCCAGCTCCGCGAGCGGTTCGCCAAGGCCGGCTACCCGGTGGTCGCCCCCGAGACGGTCGCGGCGGCGGAGGTGGCGCTGCAGGCGGCCGGCTCGCTCGATCGTCAGCGGCTGCGCCAGACCCTCGCTGCCGACTGGGTCGTCCTCACCTCCCTGTCACGCTGGGACGAGCAGGACCCGGGCGGGGGGGCCAATGCCGTGGTTGCCTCGTTGGTGGTGACTCTCTACGACATGCGCACTGGCGACGTGGTGTGGGAGGGGCGAGCCCAGGACCAGGAGTTCCCCCTGGCGAACGACCTGCAACGGGAGCCGGCGGACTTCGTCGCGGCGGTGCTGCGCCGGGTGATGCGCGACCTGCCGGCGGCCACGGCGCGGTGAGGCGCCGCGCTTGACACCCCAGCGAGGGATGGGGGAGGCTCGCTGGCCCCGGTCTCGTGCTCTCCCGCGGAGCGGGGATTTTTCTTTTTCGCCCGCCTTTTCCACCATGACTCTGCTGCGCCCGCGCAACTGCTTGCATCTCCTGGCCGGGTCCTCGTCCGACTCCGCGACGGGCCGCAAGCCTGCCTGCGGGCTCGGCCTTGCGGACCAGCCAGGGGTTACGGCCAGGGCATGGGTGGCCAGCTTCACCTGGTCGCCATGCCCGGGCACGGGCTCGCGACGACTCCTGGTGAGAAATGTGGGCGAGTAACGAACCCTGGTGAGGCCTCTGGGCGGAAAGCGATGAGATTTCGTTGCCTCTACACGGTCGCATTGCTGGCTGCGGCGGCGGCCATCGGCTGCGCTCGCTTCGAGCGGTTTCATCCGCAGGATAAGGCCTCGCCGGCGCCCACACCTCCTGCCGCCATGGCGGCGCCGCCGGCGGTAGGAACGTCCAGCGCGAGCCGCATCGCTAGCAGCTACGGTGGCGATCCGACAGGAGAGGTGAAGCGACCCACGGCCACGGTGGCGCCGGAGGTCCGCGTGCAGGAGCCGGGGCGATTTTCCCGCCTGCGTTTCTGGGACCGTTCGGAACCGGCGGCGCCGGCCGCAGGGACGGCGCCGGGCCAGGCCCGGCCGCTGCGGGCGCGGGTCGAGGCCCTCGGCGCCGGGCCCGGCGGTCTCCTCGGCCTCGGGGTGGCGCGGCTCGCCGACGCCGCCCCGTGCGGTCCCCTGCTGGCCTTTCTGCCGGACGGGTCGATCCTCTACGCCGACCGCGGCCGTCTACTGACGCGCCAGTCGCTGGACGGACGCACCACGCGCCTCGGCCCCCTGGGGACCGGGCCGTTCATGGTGGCGGTCTCCCCGAGCGGCCGCCTGGCGGCGGTGGGGGACAAGGCGGGCCGCGTCTGGGTGTGGAACCTCGGCGCGCAGCGGCTCGTCCACCGTGTAGAGCCAGGCCAGGATGCGGTCACGGCCCTTGCCTTCAGCCCGGACGACCGGGTGATAGCGGTCGGTGGCAAGGACGGCACGGTCTCGCTCTGGGTGGCCGACGAGGGGTCGCGCCTCACCACCCTCAAGGCCCACGACGGCGCGGTGAACTTCCTCTACATGACCGGCGGCGGTCAGCAGCTCTGGACCGGCGGCTGGGACAAGACCCTGCGCCTCTACAACCTGGCCACGGGCCGCATGGTCAAGCGCTACACCTTCCCGGAGGTGTGGGGCGACGCCATGGCGATCGATCCCGGCGGCCACTACGTGGCGATGGAGAACCACAACGAGGTGCGGCTCTGGGACCTCTCCGGGGGCGGTGAGGTGGGCACCCTGCGCGGCCACCAGACGTGGGTGCGAGCCCTGCGCTTTGGCGCCGATGGCCGTTCGCTGCTCACGGCCAGCGAGGATGGCGAGGTGATCCTCTGGAATATCCCTTCCGGCACGCGCATCCAGGCGTGGCAGCCGGTGGTGGGGGTGTGCGGCGTGGCCGTCTCTCCGGACGGCGAGCGCCTCGCCCTGGCGACCCGGGACGAGACCACCATCCACCCCACCGGCGGCGTGGACGACTTGATCGCCATCGCCCGCTTGCAGCAGGAGGGGGTAGACATCGACTGGTCCCTGGGGACGACCGACCTGCCACCCTACCCGGTGGTGGCGGTGCGCTCCTCGCCGGAGGACGGCCAGGTGGTGGCGGGCGATCGGTTCAGCCTCACGGTCAACCTCTACAACCGCGGCAAGGGCGACCTGTTCCGCGCCAAGGCGCGCCTCACCTCGCCGAATCCGGCCCTGGACGGGCACACCTTCTACTTCGGCCGGGTAGCGCCGGCGGGACAGCGTGACTGGACCGTGGTGGTCGACCTGCCGCGCGACCTGCCGATCGGCGAGATCCCCTTCGCCCTCGACTTCGACGAGGCCGCCGGCTACGTGCCGCGCGGCATCGAGGGGGTGCTCCGGGTCGAGCCCCTACCGCGGCCCGAGTTCCGCTACAGCCACCGGGTGGTGGACGACATGAGCGGCTCGTCGGTGGGCAACGGCGACGGCGTGCTGCAACCGGGCGAGGCCGTGGACGTGATCGTCAGCGTGCGCAACGTGGGTGCCGGCCCGGCGCGTGACCTGCAGGTCGACCTGGCGCCGGTGGAGCTCAACGGCGTGCGCGTGCGCAGCGCCGGCCGCGCCATCGAGCTGCTGCGCTCCGACGAGATCGCCGAGATCGCGATGACCCTGGTGGTGTCGCCGCAGATCACCGCGCGCGAGGTGCCGGTGCAGCTCCGCATCCACGAGGGCGGCTTCGGGATCGACTTCACCGACCGCCTCAGCTTCCCGGTGGATGACGAGCCGCCACGTGAGGTACGTACGGTCGCCGGGCAGGTGCGGGCGGTGCGCCCGCTGGAGATCTTCTCGGGCGCCGGTCGTAAGACGAGCGTGGTGGCCCAGGTCGGTGCCGGCGATCTGCTGGAGGCCGTGGGTGAGCTCCCCGAGTGGGTGCAGGTGAAGCTGGCCGGGGACCGCACCGGCTGGGTCGAGATGGTGGGGGTGGAGAAACTTTACTGATGGACGCGCGAGACCAGATTTACGAGGGCAAGGCCAAGATCCTCTATGCGACGGACGACCCGACGCGCCTCATCCAGTACTTCAAGGACGACGCCACGGCGTTCAATGCCCAGAAACGTGGCTCGATCCACGACAAGGGGGTGGTGAACAACCGCATGTCCGAGCGCCTGTTCCGTTACCTGGAGGACAATGGCGTTCACACCCACTTCGTCGAGCGCCTCGACGACCGGCGCATGGTGGTGCTGCGCCTCAAGATGCTGCCCATCGAGGTGATCGTCCGCAACCGCATCGCCGGCTCGTTTGCCAAACGCATGGGGCTGAAGGAGGGGGGCGAGCTCAAGCGGCGCATCCTGGAGTTCTGCCTGAAGAGCGATGCTCTCGGTGACCCGCTGATCACCGACGACCACATCTTCGCCCTGGGCCTGGTGGAGGAGGGGGTGCTGGCGGAGGTGAAGCGCGTGACTGACCAGGTCAGCGGCCTGCTCACCGCCTTCTGCGCGGAGCGTGGCCTACAGCTCGTCGACTTCAAGCTGGAGTACGGGATCGACGCGGACGGGCGTGTCACCCTGGCCGACGAGATATGCCCCGACACCATGCGCCTGTGGGATGTGAAGACCGGGGAGAAGATGGACAAGGACCGCTTCCGCCACGACCTCGGCGGCGTGGAGGAGGCGTACCAGGAGGTCCTGGCGCGGGTGCTTGGCTAGCCGTTGGCTAACCGCTAATCGCTAACCGCTAATCGCTAACCCATGCCCAAGGCGAAGATCCATATCACCCTGAAGCCAGGGGTCCTCGACCCCCAGGGTAAGGCGATCCACCACGCCCTCGGCTCCCTCGGCTTCCAGGGAGTGACGGATGTACGCATGGGTAAGCTCATCGAGATGGAGCTGGCCGGCGGCCCCACGGCCGACGCCCTGGAGGCCGAGGTGAAGGAGATGTGCGAGCGCCTCCTGGCGAACACGGTGATCGAGGACTATAGGTTCAGTATCGAGTGAAGAATTGGCGTGAGTGGCAGTCCGGTGCGCTATTGCAACGACAGGCAAGGGGCTAGGGGGTAGGGGTCAGGGGCTAGGGAAGGTCGGCCCTGCGGGCCGGACGAGATGTCGATGGAGCGCCTCCGAAACAATACTGCTGGCCGCGCAGCGGCCAGCCATCCCTAACCCCCAGCCCCTAGTCCCTAACCCCTGAGCGTATGCACTTCGGCGTCGTCGTCTTTCCCGGCTCCAATTGCGACCACGATTGTTACCACGTGGCCAGGCACGTGCTTGGCGGCGAGGCCAGCTATCTGTGGCACAAGGAGACCGACCTGCCGGCCCTGGACTGCGTCATCATCCCGGGCGGCTTCTCCTACGGCGACTACCTGCGTGCCGGCGCCATCGCTCGGGTCTCGCCGATCATGTGGGCGATCGCCCGCTTCGCCGCCGCGGGCGGGCTGGTGATCGGCATCTGCAACGGTTTCCAGGTCCTGCTGGAGGCGGGTCTGCTCCCGGGCGCGATGCGGCGCAACGACTCCCTGCGCTTCGTCTGCCAGCCCCAGCGCCTGCGGGTGGACAACGTCGATACGCCGTTTACCGGCGGGTATCGCAAGGGGCAGGTGGTCGACATCCCCATCGCCCACGCCGAGGGCAACTACTACGCCGATCCCGATACCATCGCGGAGCTGGAGGCCGACCACCGCATCGTCTTCCGCTACTGTGACGGGGACGGTCGGGCGAGCGACGCGGCCAACCCGAACGGCTCCGTCGCCAACATCGCGGGCATCTGCAATCGAGAGGGCAATGTCCTCGGGATGATGCCCCACCCGGAGCGCGCCGCCGAGGCGCTGCTCGGCTCCACCGACGGCCTCGCCCTGTTCGAGTCCATCGCCGGGGCGGTCGCCGGGCGGTAACGACGATGACCTCAGGATGGAGTGTGCGGGAATTCTTTGCCACAGCGGACACAGGGCGCACAGAGGATCAATGGCAGAACTCGCCATCACCCCCGAGCTGGTAGACGAACACGGGATCACCCAGTCGGAGTACGACCGCATCCTCGCCATCCTCGGGCGTACGCCGACCTTCTCCGAGCTCGGGGTCTTCTCCGTGATGTGGTCGGAGCATTGCAGCTACAAGAGCTCGCGCTCGCACCTGGCCAAGTTCCCGACCGAGGCGCCGTGGGTGATCCAGGGGCCGGGGGAGAACGCCGGGATCATCGACATCGGCGACGGCCTGGCGTGCTGCTTCAAGATGGAGTCGCACAACCACCCGTCGTTCATCGAGCCGTATCAGGGGGCGGCGACCGGGGTCGGCGGCATCCTGCGCGACGTCTTCACCATGGGCGCGCGGCCGGTCGCGAACCTCGACTCGCTGCGCTTCGGTCCGCTGACCGATCCGCTCCACCGGCATCTCGTGCGCGGGGTGGTGGCGGGGATCGCCGGCTACGGCAATTGCATGGGCATTCCCACGGTGGCGGGTGAGCTGTGGTGCGGGCCGTCGTATCAGGGGAACATCCTGGTGAACGTGATGACCGCCGGCATCGTCCGCCACGACCGGATCTTCAAGGGGGAGGCGGCCGGGGTGGGCAACCCGGTGATGTACGTCGGCGCGAAGACCGGCCGCGACGGCATCCACGGCGCAACCATGGCCTCGGAGGAGTTCACCGGCGATGAGAACCAGAAGCGGCCGACGGTGCAGGTAGGGGACCCGTTCACGGAGAAGCGGCTCCTGGAGGCGTGTCTGGAGCTGATGAAGACCGACTGGATCGTCGGGATCCAGGACATGGGGGCCGCCGGCCTGACCTCCTCGGGGTGCGAGATGGCGAGCCGTTCCGGCACCGGCGTGGAGCTGGACCTCGACCGGGTGCCGCAGCGGGAGACCGGCATGACGGCCTACGAGATGCTCCTGTCCGAGTCCCAGGAGCGGATGGTGCTGGTGGCGCGCAAGGGGTTCGAGGACCAGATCCGGGACCTATTCCACCGCTGGGACCTGGAGGCGGTGGTGGTGGGGAAGGTCGTCGCGGATGGCATGTTCCGGGTGCGCCACCATGGGGAGGTGGTGGTGGAGATCCCGGCGGATGCGATCGCGGAGGAGGCGCCCAAGTATGACCGGCCCTTCGAGGTGCCGGTGCCGGATGCTCGTCTTGATCTGACGGCGGTGCCGGTGCCGAAGGATCTGGGTGCGGTGCTGCTTACCCTCCTGGCCTCGCCGAACATCTGCCACAAGGGGTGGGTCCACCGGCAATACGACCACATGGTACGCACCGACACGGTGGTCCTGCCGGGCTCGGATGCGGCCGTGGTTCGGGTGAAGGAGAACGGCAAGGCCCTGGCCCTGACCACCGACTGCAACCCGCGCTGGTGCCGCCTCGATCCCCGACTCGGGGCGATGCATGCGGTGGCCGAGGCGGCGCGCAACGTGGCGTGCTCCGGTGCCCGGCCCCTGGCGATCACCGACTGTCTCAACTTCGGCAACCCGGAGAATCCGCGGATGATGGGGCAATTCGTCGCGGCGGTGGAGGGGATGGCCGCGGCGTGCGCGGCCCTGGAGACCCCGGTGGTCTCGGGCAACGTCTCCCTCTACAACGAGACCCACGGCAAGGGGGTCGACCCGACCCCCACGGTGGGGATGGTGGGGCTGCTGGAACGGGTGGAGGACCACCTCAGCCAGGGGTTCCGCCAGGCGGGCGATGGGATCTACCTGGTGGGTGAGGATCGGGGTGATGCCGGGGGCGAGATCGGCGGGAGCGAGTATCTCTCCCTGGTCCACGGCCAGGAGGTGGGGCCGATCCCGGTCCTCGACCTGGCGGCGGAGCACCGCTTGCACCGATTGCTGGAGCGGGCCGCCGCGGAGCGGCTGATCGCGTCGGCCCATGACTGCAGCGACGGCGGCCTCGCGGTTGCCCTGGCTGAGGCGGTGCTGACCGCCAACGTGGCGGGGCTCGGGGCGCAGGTGGTGTTGGCCGGCGAGGGCCGCGCCGACTGCCTGCTCTTCGGGGAGTCGGCGACGCGGGTGGTCGTAAGTGTCGCGCAAGAGCAGGCGGTGGGGTGGGAGGCGATGGTCGGTGCCGCGGACCTTTCTTGGCAGCGACTCGGGGAGGTGACCGGCGACGGCCGCCTGCATCTGCGCACCGCTGGTGCTGACCTGGATCTCTCGGTAAAAGAGATGAGCGCCGCCTGGTTCGGCGCCCTGGCAGCCCTCCTCGATCGATAGAGGTCAGCGTGGCGTTTGACAAGTTCCACGACGAGTGCGGAGTCGTGGGGGTCTACAATCACCCCGAGGCGGCCAACCTCGCCTATCTCGCCCTCCACGCCCTGCAGCACCGGGGGCAGGAGAGCGCGGGGATCGTCTCCAGTGACGGCGAGCAGCTCCACAAGATGGGGGGGATGGGGCTGGTCGTCGACGTCTTCCCCGACGAGGTCCTGGCCAAGCTGCCCGGAAGGATCGCCATCGGCCACAATCGCTACTCCACCTCCGGGGGATCGCTGGCGGCCAACATCCAGCCCTTCATGGTCAGCTACGGCCTCGGTCAGATGGCCCTGGCGCACAACGGGCAACTGGTGAACGCCGGCTACATCCGCGATAACCTGGAGGCCTTCGGGTCGATCTTCCAGTCGAAGAGCGACACCGAGGTGATCATCCACCTGATCGCCCAGGCCCTGGATGAGAGCTTCACCACCCGGGTGGTGCGCGCCCTGCGCCAGGTGCGCGGCGGCTACGCCCTGGTGTTGATGAACGAGGACACCCTGGTCGCGGTGCGCGATCCCTGGGGGCTGCGGCCCCTGGTGATGGGCGAGGTGGACGGGGCCGTGGTGTTCGCCTCCGAGACCTGCGCCCTGGATCTGATCGCCGCGACCTTCGTGCGCGAGGTGGCGCCGGGGGAGATGGTGGTGGTGAACGGGGAGCGCATCGACTCCTCCTTCCCCTTCCCGGTGGAGCCGAACCACTCGTGCATCTTCGAGCTGCTCTACTTCGCCCGCCCCGACTCGGACATCTTCGGGGTCAATATCAACGAGGTACGCAACGCCTTCGGCCGACAGCTCGCTCGCGAGGCGCCGGTGGTGGCGGACCTGGTGGTGCCGGTGCCCGACTCGGGGGTGCCGAGCGCCTTCGGGTACTCGTGGGAGTCGGGGATCCCCCTGCAGCCGGCCTTGGTGCGCAACCACTACATCGGCCGGACCTTCATCGAGCCCTCCCAGCACATTCGCAACTTCGGCGTGCGCCTGAAGCTCAACCCGGTGCGCCGCGCCATCGAGGGGAAGCGAGTGGTGCTGATCGACGACTCGATCGTGCGCGGCACCACGAGCCGCAAGATCGTGAAGATGGTGCGCGACGCCGGCGCCGCCGAGGTGCACATGCGGGTCAGCTCGCCCCCCACCACCAACCCGTGCTTCTACGGGGTCGATACGCCGACCCGCGAGGAGCTGATCGCCAGCACCAACTCGCCGGAGCAGATCCGCAGGCATCTCGGCGCCGACTCCCTAGCCTATCTCAGCCACGAGGGGATGCTGCAAGCGGCAGCGGCGGCGGCGATCGGCTTCTGCACCGCGTGTTTCGATGGCCACTATCCGGTCACGCCGGAGATGACGCGGCGGGTGCAACTGGAGCTCTTCCACCCGTGATCGACCGGTACACCCGCTCGGAGATGGGGGCCATCTGGTCCCTCGAGAACCGTTACGCCAAGTGGCTGGAGGTCGAGATCCTCGCCTGCGAGGCCCAGGCGGAGCTGGGCCACATCCCGCAGGAGGCGGTGGGTGTGATCCGCGCGCGCGCCGCCTTCACCGTGGACCGTACTGCCGAGCTGGAGCGGGAGCTGAACCACGACGTGATCGCCTTCCTCACCAACGTCGCGGAGAACGTGGGCGACGAGGCGCGCTTCATCCACCAGGGGCTGACCAGCTCGGACGTGCTCGACACCGGGCTGGCCCTGCAGATCCGCGATGCTTCGGAGATCATCGCGGCCGATCTCGACAAGCTCTTAGCCGTGCTTCAGCGGCGCGCGGAGGAGTTCCGCTACACGCCACAGATCGGTCGCTCCCACGGCATTCACGCCGAGCCCATCACGTTCGGACTGAAGCTCGCCCTGTGGTACGCGGAGTTCGCGCGCAACCGGGAGCGGTTCCAGGAGGCGCGGCGTCAAATCGAGGTGGGAATGCTGTCCGGCGCGGTCGGCACCTTTGCCCACGTCGATCCCTTCGTGGAGGAGTATGTGTGCGAGCGGCTCGGCTTGACGCCTGCACCGATCTCCACCCAGGTGATCCAGCGCGACCGCCACGCCCATTACCTCTCGACCCTCGCCCTGATCGCGGCCTCGGTGGAACGCATCGCGGTGGAGCTGCGCCACCTGCAGCGCACGGAGGTGCTGGAGGTGGAGGAGGCCTTCGGCAAGGGGCAGAAGGGCTCTTCAGCCATGCCCCACAAGAAGAACCCGATCTCCGGCGAGAACCTCACCGGGCTGGCCCGCCTGGTGCGCCACAACGCCGGCGCCGCCCTCGAGAACGTGCCGCTGTGGCACGAGCGGGACATCTCCCACTCGTCGGTGGAGCGGGTGATCTTCCCGGACTCGACCATCCTGGTGGACTACATGCTCGCCCGCCTCGCCCGCGTGCTGGACCATCTGGTGGTGCACCCGGACCGGATGCAGGCCAACCTCGACGCCACCCACGGCCTGATCCACTCCCAGCAGGTGCTGCTGGCCCTCACCGAGGCCGGCGTGGCCCGAGACGAGGCGTACCGCTGGGTGCAGCGCAACGCCATGCGTTCCTGGGAGGAGGGGACCCCGCTGCGCGAGCTCCTCGCCGCGGACGCGGAGGTGGCGCGTGCTCTGGACGCCGCGACCCTCGCTCGCTGCTTCGATCTTGCGGTCCACCTGCGCCACGTGGATACGATCTTCGCGCGGGTGTTCGGGGGCGGCTGAGCGTGGCGATCGAGCACCCCCTGTAGACTGTGAGCCGGGTCTCCGGCATGAGGTGAGGTGAAATGAAAAAGCCCAGCAAATCGGCGGTGGCCCTGAAACAGCTCATCCACCACGCGATCCAAGACCTCGAGGTCACGCCCGAGGAATACCGCCAGATCATGGCGTGCGCGGAGGACGACGGGCACCTCGACAACGAAGAGCGCGCCTTGCTCTCCCAGTTCCACGAGCTGCTCAGCAACGGGACGATCCAGCGCGTCCGCGGCTGATTGTGTGGCGGCGCCGAGGCGCCGCGTCCCGGGGAGGTGGCCCGGCAGTCGGTGCGGCGCTGGGGTCAGCGCGGAACGGCCCTATCGCCCAGCATCAGCGGCGGCGCGCTGCGCCGGCCGCTGCATGCTGTTGTTAGACGCCCCTTCATGCGGCCGCCCACTCCGCAGAGAGCAGGGCCGCCTGCTCCAGTACCGTCTGCGTCGCCTTCTCCTGCTTGTCCGGCGGGTAGCCGTGTTTGCGAAGGATGCGCTTGACGAGAACCCGTAGGTGGGCGCGCACGTTCTCGCGCAGGGTCCAGTCGATCGTGACGTTGTTGCGCACGGTCTCGACCAGCTCGCGCGCGATCCCGCGCAGCGTCTCGTCACCCAGCACCTTCACCGCGCTGTCGTTGGTCTCCAGCGCGTCGTAGAAGGCGAGTTCATCCTCCGAGAGCCGGAGTGACTCGCCGCGAGCGCTGGCTTCGCGCATGTCCTTCGCGAGCTGGATCAGCTCCTCGATCACCTGGGCCGCTTCGATGGCGCGGTTCTGGTAGCGGCGGATGGTCTGCTCCAGCATCTCGGCGAAGGAGCGCGCCTGGACGAGGTTCTTCCGCCGCCGCGCGGCCAGCTCCCCCTTGAGCAGCTTCTGGAGCAGCTCCACAGCGAGGTTGCGCTGCGGCATGCCGCGCACCTCGGCCAGGAACTCGTCCGAGAGAATCGAGATGTCGGGCTTCGCGAGACCCGCCGCGGCGAAGATGTCCACCACGCCTTCCGGGGCCACCGCCCGCGAGATGATCTGGCGGACCGCGTGGTCGAGCTCCTCTTCGGGGCGCGCGTCGCCCGGTGCACGCTTGGCGAGCACCGCCTGCACCGCCTGGAAGAAGGCCACGTCGTCGCGGATGTGCAGAGCTGCGAGATGGGGCACCGCGAGGGCGAACGCCTGCGACAGCTCGCGCACGGCGCGCACGCAGCGATCCTTGCCGTTCTCCTGCCGCAGAATGTGCTCCTGCGCAGGCGGCAGCAGGCCGAGCCGCTCCTGCGGCGTGCCGGTTGTCCACTTGGACCAGTCGAAGCCCCCCACGACGCCCTCGGGCGTCGTGTACGACCCGAAGAGCCCGCAGCAGACCTCGTACTTCTCGAGCATCACGGCGACCGCCTCGTCCTGATCGAGCGCGGTGCGCCCGGTACCGCCGCTCTCGGTGTAGGTCGCCAGCGCCGCCTTCAACTCCTGCGCGAGACCGAGGTAGTCGACCACCAGTCCGCCGGGCTTGTCCTTGAACACCCGATTCACGCGCGCGATGGCCTGCATGAGGCCATGGCCGCGCATGGGCTTGTCGACGTACATCGTGTGCAGGCTCGGCGCGTCGAAGCCGGTGAGCCACATGTCGCGCACCAGGACGAGGCGGAGCGGGTCGGCGGCGTCGCGGAAGCGGTTCGCCAGCGCCTCGCGCCGCGGCTTGTTGCGGATGTGCTTCTGCCAGTCCGGCGGGTCGGAGGCTGAGCCGGTCATCACGACCTTGATCGTGCCCTGGTCGTCCGCCTCGCTCGCCCACTCGGGACGCAGCTTCACGATCTCGAGATAGAGCTCGACGCAGATGCGCCGGCTCATGCAGACGATCATGGCCTTGCCGTCCAGCGCCTCGCAGCGCTTCTCGAAGTGCTCGACGATGTCGCGCGCGACGATGCCCAGGCGCTTCTCGGCGCCGACCACGGCCTCGAGCTGCGCCCACTTGGTCTTGAGCTTCTCTTTGCGCTCGACCTCCTCGCCCTCGGTGGCCTCCTCGAACTCCGGGTCGATCTTCGGCCGCTCGGCCTCGTTGAGCGCCAGCTTTGCAAGCCGGCTCTCGTAGTAGATGGGCACCGTGGCGCCGTCCTGCACGGCCCGCTGGATGTCGTAGACGCTGATGTAGTCGCCGAACACCGCGCGCGTGTTGGCGTCGGCCAGTTCGATCGGCGTGCCGGTGAAGCCGATGAACGAGGCGTGCGGCAGCGCGTCGCGCATGTGGCGCGCGTAGCCGTCGATGAAGTCATACTGGCTGCGGTGCGCCTCGTCGGCAATCACCACGATGTTGCGGCGCTCGGAGAGCATCGGGTGCCGATCGCCTTTCGACCCATCTTCAGAAGACGGGGGGAAGAACTTGTGGAGGGTGGTGAACACCACGCCGCCCGCCGCGACGCTCAAGAGCTCGCGCAGGTGCGCGCGACTCTCCGCCTGCACTGGCGGTTGGCGCAAAAGGTCTTTGCAGCGCGAGAACGTCCCGAAGAGCTGGTCGTCGAGGTCGTTGCGGTCGGTGAGCATGACGAGGGTCGGGTTCTCCATCGCCGGCTCGCGGATGATCCGGCCCGCGTAGAAGGCCATCGTCAGGCTCTTGCCCGAACCCTGCGTGTGCCAGACCACGCCCACGCGGCGATCTCCGGGCTTGCCGCCCGGCTTCCTGCCTGCCTCATAGCGGCCGGCGGTCTCGGCGACCCGATCGCCCGCGCGGTGCAGCTCGGCCGCGCGCAGCGTCTCGCGCACCGCCACCTGCACCGCGTGGAACTGGTGGTAGCCCGCCATCTTCTTCACCAGATGGCCGCCGCCGTCGTCCTCGTAGACGATGAAGTCGCGCACCAGATCGAGGAAGCGTTGCGGGGAGCAGAGCCCCTCGATCACCACCTGGAGCTCCGGCAGGTGCGGATCGGCCAGCCCCTCGCCCGCGATGGTGCGCCAGGGCTTGAACCACTCGCGCCCGGCGGTGAGCGTGCCCACCCGCGCTTCCACCCCGTCGGAGATGGCGAGCAGGGCGTTGGTGGCGAACAGCGACGCGACCTCCGCCTTGTAGGTCTGCAACTGCTGCCAGGCGCTCCAGATGGTCGCGCTCTCGTCCGCCGCGTTCTTGAGCTCGACGACCGCCAGCGGCAGGCCGTTCACGAACAGCACCACATCCGGCCGGCGCGCGTGCTTGTTCTCCGTCACGCTGAACTGGTTCACCGCCAGCCAGTCGTTGGCGGAGGGCTGGTCGAAGTCGATCACCCGCGCCTGCGCGCCGCGGATCTCGCCGTCGGCCGCGCGGTACTCCACGGTCACGCCATCCACCAGCAGCCGATGCAGCGCGCGGTTCTGTGTCACCAACTCCGCGCCTTCCGGCCGCGTCAATTTGCGGAAGGCGTCGTCCAGCGCCTCCGCCGGCAGGGCCGGATTGAGCCGGGCGAGCGCATCACGCAGCCGCTGTGCCAGCACCACCTCGCCGTAGTCATCGCGCTCGGCGGCAGGCTCTCCGGGAGCGATCTCCGCGCCGTTGCGTACCTGCCAGCCGGCGCTCTCCAGCCAAGCCAGCGCGGCCTGTTCGACGACGGATTCGGTGACGCCGCGCTCGCTCATGACGGATCGTCTTCAAGGAGGTTCAGCACGAGCCGGATCATCAGGTCCTTCTGCACCGGATCGCTCTCGGCGATGAGCAGCGCCAGCGCCACCATCGCGTTGTCCGCAAGTCGCAACTTCCCGTCGTCGCGGTGCAACAGGCCATTGCGTCGCAGGTACTCCAGAAACAGCAGCGTGCCGATGCGCTTGTTGCCGTCGCCGAAGGGATGGTCCTTGATGACGAAGTAGAGGATGTGGGCGGCGCGCACCTGCGCGTTCGGGTAGAGCGGTTGGCCGTCGAAGGTCTGCTCGATGGCGCCGAGGATCCCGGCCAGTCCCTCGCCGCGCTCCTGGCCAAACAGCGCTCCTGCCTGGCCGCGGCCGATGAGGTCGTCGCGCAGACTCGCGGCGGCGGCGCGCGCGTCCTCCAGCGAGAGCGCCGCGATCGGCGCCACCGGACGCCCCGGCACCTCCGCCAACCGCTCCTCGTCGTACTCCAGCAGCAGCCGCCAGGAACGGGTGTAGCGCTGTACCACGTCCAGCACGGCGCGACCCTCATCCGTGACCAGCGCATGGCTCGTCAGCGTCCGGGCCAGGAGCCCGACGGCCTGCTCGATCTCGCTCAGCCCCCGTTCGCGCAGGCGGCGCTCGTTCAGGGTGTAGCCGCGCAGCAGGTGCTCGCGCAGGGTGCGCGTGGCCCAGATGCGGAACTGGGTGCCACGCTTGGAGCTGACGCGGTAGCCGACCGAGAGGATGGCGTCGAGGTTGTAGAACCGGAGCTGACGCTTGACCTGCCTCCGGCCCTCGGTTCGAACCACCGAGGAATCCTCGGTAGTTCCCGCCTCGTCCAGCTCACCCTCGAGATAGATGTTCTTGAGGTGCAGGCCGACGTTGTCGACGGAGGTACCAAGGAGATCGGCCATCTGCTTCTGCGAGAGCCAGACCGTCTCCCGCTCCAGCCGCACGTCGACCCGCACCTCGCCGTCGGGAGCCTCGTAGACCACGACCTCGCCGCGGGGGATGTCCGTTTCGGCGGCGTGGGTCACTTCCAATCCTCCTGCGCTTCCGGCATGAAGGCGCGGTTCCGCTGGATCAGTTCCGCGCCTTCGGGTCGCGCCAGCTTGCGAAAGGCGTCGTCCAGCGCCTCCGCAGGCAGTGCTGGGTTGAGCCGGGCCAGCGCATCGCGCAGCCGCTGTGCCAGCACCACCTCGCCATAGTCATCGCGCTCGGCGGCAGGCTCGCCGGGAGCGATCGACGCGCCGTTCCTGACCGCCCAACCGGTGCTCTCGAGCCAGGCGAGGGCGGCCTGTTCGACGACGGATTCGGTGACGCCTCGCTCTGTCATGACCCGTCGGCCTCTTCATCGAACTCGGCCTGGTAGACGCCGTAGCTCTCCGGCTCCATGACGAAGGGCGTGGTGAGCGACTCGGCCATCAGACGCGCCAGGGTTTGGTCATGCCGCCAGCTCCTCCCTCACGCTCTCGCGCTGGCTCCACGACACGGGTCGCACGTCGTAGCTCCTGAGTGCATCGAGCACGCTCGGGGAGACGGCTTGCTCGGCGTCATTCAGCAACGCATAAGCGCGAGAATCCGCCGCCCGCACCTCTTTGGTGTCGATCCACGAGAGCACGACCGCCTGCGCGGTGTCACGGCTGGGGCGATTGATCGTCTGGATGATTCGCTCCGGCTGCTGCCGGGATTTGGGGATCACGAAGTCGAAGAGGTGGTCGTAGCCGGTCTTGCCCGTGAACTTGACCTTCGGCGTGTAGCGCACGTCGTGCACGTCGAGCCAAGCGACCACGTCCTCGTAGAACAGACTCGCCACCATCGGCACGGCCAGATAGAACATGTCGTTCACGGCCAGCATCGCCTGCACGAGGCTGTGCTTGCGCAGCGCGAAGTTGCCTGGCGAAGCATGAACCTCCAGCGCGTTGTCGCGTTGTTGCACGCCGAAGCCGTTTAGCGTCATCTTCAGCAGATCCTGACGCTTCGGGCTTTGTAGCTTGCAGCCGCTCTGCTCCAAATCATTGATCGTGTAGCCATCGTCGGTGAGCACGAAGCCGCCGTTGGTCTTCTTCGCGTAGATCTGGATGTAGTCGTTGTGCCGGTCGAGATACGGGGTCGTGATCTCGATCCATTGCTCGATCTGGCGCAGGACGGTCTTATCCTTGAGCCAGGTGTGGTAGGCGTCCAGCAGGCGCCGAATCTCTTCGATCATGTGAACAGCCCCCGGTCGATGTGCGGCGGCTGCGTGATGTTGCAGAACCGCGTGAACTCTTCGAGCGTTTGCCAGACATCGTTCGTCGCCGTGAAGCGGTCAGCCGGAATGGGCATCGCCCACTTGTCGCCGAAGCCCTCGCGGTACAGGTGCAGGTGCGGCACCGGAATCTCCTCGCCGTCCGGGTTACGGTGCGGCGCCCCGCCCAGGTCGAGCCGTACCAACACGACGACCTGCCGACCTCGATTTTGCATCTTGACCTTGAGTAGGTCGATGCGACCCCGGCTCAGGTCGAGCAGGAACTGCTCGCGCTTGTCCGCAGACTGGAGCGGCAGGACCAGCGACTGGCCATCCATGGGAAAGTCGCTGCGCTCCTCGTTGACGCGATGCTTCTCCATGGCGATCAGCGCGTCGGCTTCCGCCTGGGTGACGTTCATGTCGGCCATCAGTTTAATCTCCCCATGAACTGCTCCGCATTCGCCACCCGCAACTCGCCGGAGATGAGCTTGGGCGGCAGCGTGTCGCGAGGAGCGCCGAGCGTCATGGCTTGGTCTCCTTGTGCGTCTCGAAGAGGAACACAACCAGCGTCGCCGCTGCGCCAACGGCCAGCTTCGCATGACGTACGCCCAAGCCCGTCGTACTCCCGTGCTTGCCGTGGCCAGTCCCGTAGAGGCCGCGCAACTCGGCGAGACCATTGCCGATGGTTCCGAGATTGCTCAGAAGTCGCTTGATGACGTCCGCACCGCGAGACGCTTCTGGAACGCCTTCCGGAACCAACTTCAGTTCCTTGAGCGTCGCTTTCGTAAGCGTCGATACATCGGGGGTTCCCACGACCGGCTTGCCGCGCTCTGCGAGGATCGTCTTGCAATAGGTCTCGATAAGTTCCTTTGCAGTTCCGATGGCCAGGCTCGGGTCGATCTCAATGGACGCCTCCATACGCCGAATCTGCTCGGCGAGGTGATTGGCGTTGAGAACCTTGGCGTGCTCCTTGAGCGGATCGAGGCTAGGCCCGCCAGCGACCAGGCGCGTGGCGATCCCCCGACACTTTTCCGTAAGCGCCCTTGCTTCGGCATCAGGCTCGGCATTGGGCGATGTCCCGTGTTCGATCAGGGCGAGGAGGAGCTTTCCAACCGTGTAGTCCGGCTCGAGTTTCCAGAATGCGCGGAGCTTCTTCGCCTTCGAGGTTCCTTCTGCGGAGTACTTCTCGGTATGGATGTCGAGCCCAACGGCATCGAAAACGAACTCGCCTAATGTGCGGTCCGTGAAATCGAGCACGTAGCCGCCTCCCATACGGAGGAACTGTTCCAGGCTGCGCCGGTCCGCCATTGATAACACGCTCACGACACAGTGCCCGCCACAAAGCGCTCCGCGTCCTTCACCCGCACCTCGCCGGAGATGAGCCTGGGCAGCAGCGTGTCGCGCAGGGCGGCGAGCGTGCGGGACGGCCGCTCGTTCCCAGCCAACTTCGCGAGCAGCGGCCCAGCGACACGAGAGAATGCCGCAAGCACCTCATTGCACGGCCTGATGATTGGCGTTGCCGCGACCACTTCGGGCCGCACTGCCGGATAGGCCCCACCGTCTGCCAAGTGCGAGAGCGCTTCGATGTTCTCCGCCACAGTTGCTGCAAGATAGACAAACTCTACGCATGCGGTGTTCGTCGGCCGCAGGACGGCGAAGCCCGTGCTTCCAGTGATCCCATCGTCAGAGACCAAAGCGTAGGAACCGTTGCCGGGTCGAACCGTACCGACGATGGTGTCTCCCGGGCGCAAGACGCGCTGCGCTCGGCTGGGCGCGTCTCCCTGCGCGTAGGTCGTGATCGACTCGATTCGCCCCCACTTCGTGTTCGAGAGATCGACGTAGTTGATAAGAGTCGGCCGCGTCTCTTTCGACCACGATTCAGGATTCAGCGTTGAGAGGTCGGCGAGGGTACCCACCTCCCACCCCGTCGGAATCTCCCCCAGCTCCGAGTCCTCGAAGGAATCCGGGAAGTGATCGGCCAGCGGCTTGGGCAGGCCGGGGTCGCGGCCTTCGGCCTTGGCGCGGACGGGGTCGAAGTCCACGAACCACGACTTGAAGAGCGCCCGCGCCATCGCCTCCAGCGTCTCGTTCATCCGCCGGTTCAGCTCGATCTTGTCGTCCAGTGTGCCGAGGATGTGGGCGATGGCGCGTTGTTCGGCGATAGGGGGAACCGAGATGTGCAGTCGCTTCTGATCGACAAGGCTGAGGTATGGCGCCATGTCCGTGGACGCCTTCATGCCGACGAGCTGATACGCGAACTCCGGCCCCTTGCTCCAGTACCGAAGAAACCCGCCTTCGATGCGTGTCGGGTCTTGGCTGCGCCAGTAGCTCAGGTGCGGGGAGTAGACGAAAGGAGGCATCGAAGGCGAAACGAACGTCGTACGGCCTGTGCTATTTCCCTTCGTCGTGACTACGGCGTCTCCGGGCTTCGCCAGCTTGGATCGGACGCGTGAGTCGAGCTTCGCGTGGAAACGCTCGACGCCGTCGAACTCAATGTGCGTATCGGTGACGTGCCCGGCACGAAGGAAGATCAATCCACTGCCGCCAAGCTCCTCATTCTTGGCGCGGTAGCCGTCCCCGATCTCAAGCGCGCCTTCGGCAATGAGCTCTGCGAACGTGGTTCGCTCGAATCGTTCACCCGCCATTCCCAACCTCCTTCAGCTTGGCGGCGATCACCTCATCCAGCTTCGCCCTTCGAACCCCGCCGTTCATCGCTTCCTCCGCTTCGGCGCCAGCTCGGCCTCGATCTCCTCCACCGACGGCAGGCTGCCCCTCAGCTCTTTCGGCAGCTTCTCGACCAGGGTGGTCTCCCAACCGGCAACGCCGATGGGCTTGCGCAGATCGCGCAAGGCGTACTCGACGATGAACCGGTCCTTCGCGCGGCACAGCAGGAGCCCGATCGTGGGCTTGTCGTCCTCGTGGCGCAGGAGGTCGTCGACGGCCGACAGGTACATGTTCAACTGTCCCGCGAATCCCGGATCGAAGGGCACCGCCTTCAGCTCGATGACGATGTAGCAGCGCAACTTCAGGTGGTAGAAGAGCAGGTCGAGGTAGTAGTCGTGGCTCGCGAACTCGAGGTGGACCTGGCGGCCGACAAAGGCGAAGCCGCTGCCCAGCTCCAGCAGGAAGCGCTGGATGTGATCCACCAGGGCCTGCTCGACTTCGCGCTCGCGGCGCGGGTCGGCGGTGCCGAGGAAGTCGAACAGGTACGGGTCCTTGAACACCTGGGCGGCCAGGTCGGAATCCGCGGGCGGGAGCGTGGCCTTGAAGTTGGTGAGGGCCTTGCCGTGGCGCGCGTGAGCGCGGGCGTCGATCTGGAGCGAGAGGATGTTGTGGGACCAGCCCTGCTCCGCGCTCTGGCGGGCGTACCAGAGGCGCTCCTCCGGGGTCCGGCACTTCTCCATCAGGGCGATGTGGTGATACCAGGGGATTTGTGCAAGAGCCTCTTGCACGATTGCGCGCTCCGGCCATGCCGCAGCGAAGGCGCGCATGTACTTGAGGTTGCGCGGCGAGAAGCCCTTCATGTCGGGGAACGCCTCGCGCAGGTCCGCGGCCAGCCGGTCGATCACCTTCGCGCCCCAGCCTTCGCGTTCCTGCCGGTCGAGGATGACGCGGCCGATGTCCCAGTAGAGCAGGACCATCGCGGTGTTGGCGGCCAGGACGACGCGCAGGCGCTCCTGCTGGATACGCCGCTTGATCTCCCCGAGCGTCTTCGCGTACCCGCGCGGCAGCTCCGCGCGGGCCGACGCCACCGGGAACGAGGCCCCGCCCGGGTGCGTGCGTCCGCGCGTGACGCGGGCAGGCACATTGCTTGACGGGACCGTTGGCGTCTTTGCCGCCTTCTTCCTACCCACCATACCCAAGCTCCTTCAGGTTGGCGGCGATGGCGGCGTCGAGCTTCGCGGCCTCGGCCTGCTGCTCGCGTAGCGTCGCGGTGAGCCGCTGCATCTTCTCCTCGAACGGCTCGCCGTCGTCCTGCACTGCCTCGGCGCCGACGTACCGGCCCGGCGTGAGCACGTGGCCGTGCTTGCGCACCTCCTCCAGCGGCGCGCTCTTGCAGAAGCCGGGGACATCGGTGTACTCGCCGGCCTCCTGCTCGCCGCCTGCCTTGCCGGCAGGCAGGCGCCAGGCGTGGTAGGTGTCGGCGATGCGCGCGATGTCCTCTTCGGTCAGCTCGCGGTGGGTGCGGTCCACCATGCGGCCGAGCTTGCGGGCGTCGATGAAGAGCACCTGGCCGCGGCGGTCGCGGAACTTCCCGTTCTTCCTGTCGCGGGCGAGGAACCAGAGGCACGCGGGGATCGGCGTCGAGTAGAAGAGCTGGCCCGGCAGCGCGACCATGCAGTCGACGAGGCCGGACTCGATCAGGCTCTTGCGGATCTCGCCCTCGCCGGACTGGTTCGATGACATGGAGCCGTTCGCGAGGACGAAGCCGGCCACGCCCGCGGGGGCGAGGTGGTGGACGATGTGCTGCACCCAGGCGAAGTTGGCGTTGCCCTTGGGCGGCGCGCCGTACTGCCAGCGCTTGTCGCCCGCCAGGCGCTCGCCGCCCCAGTCGGAGATGTTGAAGGGCGGGTTGGCGAGGATGAAGTCGGCCTTGAGGTCGGGGTGGCGGTCGGCGTGGAAGGTGTCGCCGTGGGCGATCTGGCCGTCGATGCCGCGGATGGCGAGGTTCATCTTGGCGAGCCGCCAGGTGGTGTAGTTCGACTCCTGGCCGTAGATCGAAATGTCGGGCCTCGAACCCTTCGGGGCCTTGCCCGCCGCCTGCCGGCAGGCAGGCAGGTTGCCGTTGCCGTTCGCGTGCGCGCGGATGAACTCCACCGACTGCACGAACATGCCCGAGGAGCCGCAGCAGGGGTCGTAGACGCGGCCGCGGTAGGGCTCGATCATCTCGACCAGCAGCTTGACCACGCAGCGCGGCGTGTAGAACTCGCCGCCCTTCTTGCCCTCGGCGCTCGCGAACTGCGAGAGGAAGTACTCGTAGACGCGGCCGAGCACGTCCTTGGCGCGGCTCGCCTCGTCGCCGACCTTGATGTTGCTGATCATGTCGATGAGCTGGCCGAGGCGCTGCTTGTCGAGCGCGGGGCGGGCGTAGTCCTTGGGGAGCACGCCCTTGAGCGCCGGGTTGTCGCGCTCGATGCCGGCCATGGCGTCGTCCACGAGCCGGCCGATGGTGGACTGCTTCGCCTGGGCCTTCAGGTGCGCCCAGCGCGCCTCGGGCGGCACCCAGAAGATGCTCTGGGCGCGGTACTCGTCAGGGTCCTCGGGGTCGGCGCCCTTCGCCCGCTCGGCCACGAGCTTGGCGTGGTGTTCCTCGAAGGCATCGGAGATGTACTTGAGGAAGATCAGGCCGAGGACGACGTGCTTGTACTCGGCGGCATCCATGCTGCCGCGCAGGGCGTCGGCCATACGCCACAGCTCTGCTTCGTAGCCGACGGTGGCCTCGGCTGCCTGCGCGTTGTTCTTCCGTTTCGCCAAGGTCTACCTCACAAGACGATCGGGGATGGGCGTGGTTCGGGGGCGCCTATCGCGGGAGCAGGCGCCCCACTCGGACTACCGCCGCACCGCCTTGCGGCGCATCCTTGGCATCGGGCCCTTGGGCACCTGGCCCTGGACCATGCCGGGTGGCCGCTCCAGGTGGAACTGGTACCAGACGTCACCGTAGGCCTTCATCTTGATCGGCTTCTTGTTCTGGACGGCGTTGATGTTGGCGGTCAGGCGGGCGTCACCTTCGAGTTTCTTCAGGGCGCGATTGAGAACTCCGAGGGCGCGGTCGGCCTGGCCGTGCTTCATCAGGCAGTACGCGTAGAGGCTGGCCAACATGCCCTCTTTGCGGTTGGCAGCGATGGCCTTCTCGAAAACTTTGTCCATCGCCGCGAAGCGGTTGCGCTTGAAGTAGGTGACGCCCAGCATGGCCCGGGCCATCCAGTGGCGGTTGGAAGCCTTTTCCAGGTAGGGGAGCGCCTCGTCGAACTTGCGCTGGGCGTACAGGATGACGCCAATCTGGCCGTCGATCTGGCCGCGTAGCAAGAATTGCCAGCGGGTCAGGGGGTAGGTCGCCTTGAGGAGCTCGATCGCCCGTTCCGGCCGCCCCTTGGTAAGGGCCTGGCCGACCTCCTGCATCCGTGCCTCGGCCTTCTTGCCGATGGTGCGGCTGAGGACGAAGTTCGACACGAAGAAGGCGATGGCGCCGAGGGCGATCCCGTATCCCCAGTACCAGTGCAAGGCGATAATGGCGCCTGAGACGAGGCCGAAGAGGCCGACGGATAGGGCGAGGCTGATCATGGCGCGCGCAGGGGACGGAGATGAAAAGGGGGGCGGCAACATACCATGGGGGCGAGGTGGCTTCCATTGCATGGCCCATCGGTGGCGTAGCGCCGGCCCGGTCGTCGCCCGCGAGGTAGGCACGGCCCAAGGAGCGCTGACGCGGCGCCGCGCTGGCCCGCTCGGGGCCTGTCCTGTGCGACGCTTGACACTCCGTGGGAGATACGAGATAACGCCCACCCTTCCGGCGCCGGCCCGCGCGGAGCGGGATGGGTGCCCGTCCGGTTTGGAAATTGGGGCTGTGGCGCAGTTGGGAGCGCGCTTGAATGGCATTCAAGAGGTCAGGGGTTCGACTCCCCTCAGCTCCACCAAACCCTCTATTTGTCGGGGCCATCGGCGGACCTGAATCGTCGCCGCCGGTCCGGTCCCTTTCCCCTCTGCATCTTCACCTGGAGGCGCCCCTATGAGCGTTCGTGTTGGGATCAATGGTTTTGGCCGCATCGGGCGGAATTTCTTTCGTGCGAACCTGAAGAGCCGCGCCGTAGAGGTGGTGGCCATCAACGACCTCACCGATGCTGCTACCCTCGCCCATCTCCTCAAGTACGACTCGGTGCATGGCACCCTCGATGCCGACGTGAAGGCGGAGGGGGACGACCTGATCGTCAACGGCCAGCGTGTGAAGGTCCTGGCGGAGCGCGACCCTGCCAAGCTGCCATGGAAGGAGCTGGGGGTGACGGTGGTGGCGGAGTGCACGGGGCTGTTTCGCAAGCGGGAGCAGGCCAAGGCACACCTCGACGCGGGGGCGAAGAAGGTGTTGATCTCTGCACCGGCGCCCGATCCCGATGCGACCTTCGTGATCGGCGTGAACGACGACACCTACGATCCGGCCAGCCACCACATCATCTCCAACGCCTCGTGCACCACCAATTGCCTGGCGCCGGTGGCGAAGGTGCTCAAGGAGTCGTTTGGTTTCAAGAAGGGGTTGATGACCACGATCCACTCCTACACCAACGACCAGCGGATCCTCGACCTGCCACACAAGGACCTGCGCCGCGCCCGTGCCGCCGCCATGAGCATGATCCCCACGACCACCGGCGCGGCCCGGGCAGTCGCCCTGGTGTTGCCGGACCTCAAGGGCAAGCTCGACGGGATGGCGATGCGCGTGCCGACGCCGAACGTCTCGGTGGTCGATCTCACCTGCGAGCTCGAGCGCGATGTGACCAGGGAGGAGGTGAACGCCGCGTTGCGTGCGGCGGCCGAGGGGCCGTTGAAGGGGATTCTGGGGTACACGGAGGTGCCGCTCGTGTCGACCGATTTCAACGGTGACTCCCGCTCGTCCATCGTTGACGGACTGAGCACCAGCGTCACCGGCGGCAACATGGTGAAGGTACTCTCCTGGTACGACAATGAGTGGGGCTATTCGGTGCGCCTGCTCGATCTGGCCAAGCAGGTCGGCGAAGGGTTGTAGCGCCGGTGTGGTTACCTTCTTTGATGAGGGGTAGAGATGCAGCAACGTACCGTCGATCAGGTTGAGCTCGCCGGGAAAAGGGTCTTCATCCGCTGTGACTTCAACGTACCGCTGGGCGCGGACGGGGCGATCGCCGATGACGCCCGGATTCAACGGGCGTTGCCCACCATCCAGTACGCGTTACGCAACGGGGCGATGGTCATCCTCGCCTCCCATCTGGGAAACCCGAAGGTCGAGCGTGACCCGACGAAGAGCCTGTCACCCGTGGCGCAGCGTCTGACCGACTTGCTTGGCACGGAGGTGTCCCTGGCGCCGGACTGCATCGGTCCCGAGGTCGAGGCAATGATCGATGCCCTGCGGCCGGGCCAGGCGGTCCTGCTGGAAAATCTCCGTTACCACGCGGGGGAGAAGAAGAACGATGCGGCATTCGCGCACGCTCTCGCGCGCGGGGTCGATGTCTACGTTAATAACGCATTCGGCACCTCGCACCGGCGCCACGCATCGATGCATGCCATTGCGGAGCATTGCCCGGTCCGGGTCGCCGGCTTCTTGGTGCGCGACGAGGTCGACTACTTCCAGGGGGTCGTCGATGCGCCCCAACACCCGTTTGTCGCCATCGTCGGCGGCGCGAAGGTCTCCTCGAAGATCGGGGTGCTGGAACACCTGGTGGAGAAGGTCGATGCCTTCTTGATTGGCGGCGGCATGATGTTCACCTTCCTGGCGGCCCAGGGGATCGCGGTCGGGAAGTCGCTCCTCGAAGCGGAGATGATCGAGACGGCCAAGGCGATCATGGCGAAGGCGAAGGCGCGAGGGGTCGGATTTCACCTGCCGGTCGACTGTGTGATCGCCGACCGCATGGCAGACGACGCGGACGTGGCGATTGTCGAGGTGAGCGCCATCCCGGCCGACCGCATGGGGCTCGACATCGGACCTGCCACGGTTCAGGCCTTCGCCAAGGTGTTGACCGATGCGGCCCTGGTCGTATGGAACGGGCCCCTCGGCGCCTACGAATATTTCGCCTTCCGTTCGGGTACCGCTCACATCGCTCACATCCTCGGGGCGTCGTCGGCGACGACCATCATCGGGGGTGGGGATACGGCCGACGCGGTGAAGCGGGTCGACGAGGCCAATAAGATGTCCTTCATCTCCACGGGGGGCGGCGCATCGTTGGAACTGCTGGAGGGGAGGGTGTTGCCGGCGCTGGAGGTACTGGACCTCGCGTCGGCGTGACGGCGGCCGCAGGTTGGGCGGCGGGCCTCGGTCCCGGCACGCGCGGCTGCACGCTCTGTAACGCGGCGGCCGCGATGTTCAGCGCAGCTTTCGGAGGGTTGTTCGATGCGTCCCACGATCATCGCAGGTAACTGGAAACTGCACTGCACCCTCGCTGAGGCGGATGCCCTCACCCGAGGCCTGCTGCGCGCCGCGGCAGGTGCCTCGGAACGCCAGGTGCTACTGTGCCCACCGTTTACCGCCCTGGATCGGGTGGTGCGCATTGTCAGGGATGCCTCGCCCAACCTCCGGCTGGGAGGACAGAATCTCTACTGGGAGGAGCGCGGCGCCTTCACCGGCGAGATCTCGGCCAGCCTCCTGCTCGACTGTGGTTGCAGCCACGTGCTGGTAGGTCACTCGGAGCGTCGGCATGTATTCGGTGAGCAGGATGATGAAAGCGGCCGCAAGGTGGCGGCTGCACTGCGCTCGGCCCTCACCCCGGTGCTGTGTGTCGGCGAGAAGATCGGGGAGCGTCGTGCGGGTGAGACCCGCCACGTCGTTGAGCGCCAGCTCGCCGCAGGTCTCGGTCACTGGCGTCCGGGCGAGGATCGCGGGGTGGTGATCGCCTACGAGCCAGTATGGGCGATCGGCACGGGGGAGACCGCCACCGTCGCCCAGGCCCAAGAGACCCACGCCACCATTCGCTCCTGGCTTGCAGGGCGATTTGGGGGCGCGATCGCCGGGGAAACGTCCATCCTCTACGGTGGCTCAGTGAAGGACACGAACGCCGCCGAGTTGCTCATGGGAGCAGACATCGACGGCGTCTTGGTCGGAGGTGCCGCCTTGGACGCCGCCGTCTTTTCGCGGATTATTACCGCGGGGCTGTAGACAGCCCAAGGCCACCGGATCGGTGGCCACCATGGGATTACGCCGGCAGAGCTACTTCCGTCGCATCTCTTTCATCTCGTCGACGATCTTCTCGGCGACCGCCTCGCTTGGGCGGTGATAGGAGCCGTCTTCGACGGCCGCCTTGAGCGGTGCGACCTTCTCCGTGCGGATCTCTGGTGCGGAGGCGGCCAGGTCCAGGGCCTCTTGCACCTCTCGGGCGTGGACCGAGATCTCCACGTGGTCCGAGGTGGCGTGGCCCTTTGCGCGCGTCTGCCCGGCGCTCGCCTTTCCTGCCTTGCCGCTCTTTCCGGAACCTGCGGTCTGCCCGGCGCGGATTTTTTTGTTGTTTCCCGGTCCGATCTTCATCGTTGTTCTCCGTGAGGCCTCTCCTCCCCCTTTCGGCCGCCGCCGGCCGCGGCTTGAGAGGCGAATCATCATTCAGTCATGGGGCCGCCTTGGGGCTCCAAGCATCACTTGGTGAAGAGCGTATATTAGCAACAAAACTAAGGGTTTCTATGGCCACCGGGGAGCGCTTCGCTGTCCTAAAGCTTCCTCCTGGCAGCGCCGATAACTCCGCTACCGGTATCCCACCGGACACCCTAAACACGGGTGGGCAGGAGGCCCACTCCAATCGACCGGGTCGGACTGACCCTCACTTTCCAAGGAGGAAAGCGAAATGGCGTTAACCGTCAATACCAACCTGCTAGCTCTGAACGGCCAGCGCAACCTCAACCAGTCGGCGGGCGGCGTGAGCACCGCCCTGCAGCGGCTGTCGTCTGGCTTGCGGATCAACTCCGCGAAGGATGACGCGGCAGGTCTGGCGATCTCGTCGCGTATGACCTCCCAGATCCGCGGCCTCAATCAGGCGGTGCGGAACGCGAACGACGGCATCTCCGTAGCGCAGGTCGCGGAAGGGGCGTTGCAGGAGGTCACCAACGCTTTGCAGCGGATTCGCGAGTTGTCCGTGCAGTCGGCGAACGACACCAACTCCACCTCGGACCGTGCCTCCCTACAGGCCGAGGTCTCCCAGCTACAGAGTGAGATCACGCGCATCTCCTCCACCACCGAGTTCAACGGCACCAAGGTGCTGAACGGCTCGTTCACCAACGCGAAATTCCAGGTCGGTTTCCGCGCCAATCAGACGATCAACATCTCGATCGGGGATACGGCGACCAACAAAATCGGGAACAACACGGTCACCGGCAATTCTGCGAATGCCAGCGGTATGAACGCCGCGACCGCGACGGCCGCCAACGTCAATGGTGGCAGTGGTTCGACGGTGACCACCGCGAACCGAGCGACGGCTCAGACCCTGACGTTGTCGGGAAGCATCGGTCAGGACACCGCGAGTGTAAGTCTCGGCGACACGGCGGCGGAGATTGCCTCGGCGATCAACGACAAGACCTCCACCACGGGTGTCACCGCTACCTCCAATACGGTGGCTACCCTGTCGACGATCAGCACGGGTGCCACCACCTTCTCCATCGCCGGAGATAGTGGGACGTTGGTCGCGATCTCGGCGGCCACGACAGGGACTGGGTCGGGCCTCGATCCACTCGTCCAGGCGATCAACGACGTCAGCTCTACCACCGGCGTGGTGGCGGAGCGCAGCGGCAACACCATCACCCTCACCAACAGCTCCGGCAACGATATCGCCCTGCAGGACGTTTTGATCGCCGGGGCTGGCACCCTGCTGTTCAAGGGCGCCAACTCGGCTGACGTTGGCTCGACCCTGGGTGCAGCCACCAGTACTGACAGCGCCGTGGTCGGCGGTACGGTCACCTTCGCCTCCGAGAAGTCCTTCTCGGTTAGCTCCAGCGTCGCTAATACCGCCGGCAGTGTGGTCGCGGCTGCGGCTAACACAGCGGTTGGCTCGTCCCTGTCGGCTGTGTCCAGCATCAACATCGGTACCCAGACGGGAGCCAATGACGCGCTCGACATCCTCGACGGTGCGTTGGCCTTCGTGAACTCCGTGCGAGGCGATCTGGGCGCCGTGCAGAATCGGTTCACCTCGACGATCGCCAACCTCCAGAACGTGTCGGAGAACGTCTCCGCCGCCCGTTCACGAATCCTCGATGCGGACTTCGCCTCCGAGACTTCGGAGCTCACGAAGAACCAGATCCTGCAGCAGGCGGGCATCTCCGTGTTGGCCCAGGCCAACCAGTTGCCTTCGTCCGTCCTTTCCCTCCTCCAGTAAAGAGGATTCACCAGCGAGTGGCTGAGGGAAGAATGCCTCAGCCACTCCGGGGTATGAGCCATGACTGATGTCACGAACATTGGCCCTGCAGTCGCGCAGGTTATGCGCGCACAAATAGGGCGTTCGATAGGCTCGGCCACCCCAAAACACTCTCCTACCGCAACCGCGGGGCAGACCCTGAGTCGGCAGGAATTGCAAGTGTTAGCCGAGGTGGTTCAGCGGGAGCGGCTGAACGAGGCCGAGCCTCCAGAGAAGGACAACAAACAGACTGTGGCGCAGCGGGATGAGCGACTTCAAGCGGCAATGGACAAATTCAACCGCTCCGTCAACTTCCGCATTGATCGCGAAACCGGATTAAACGTCATCACGATCCGGGACAAAGCCACCAACGAGATCATACGCCAATTTCCCCCGGAGGAGTTCCTCACGCTCGTCTCGCGGATGGAAGAAATGCGTGGCCTCTTCTTTGAGGAGGTGGCGTAGCCGTGTTCACCGTTGGCGGAATTGTAACGGGGCTTGATACGCAGAGCATCGTGGATGCTCTCGTCCAGGTGGAGCGGTTGCCGATTGATCGGCTACAAAACCGGCAGAGCGGGTTCCAGGCCAAGATCTCGGCGCTGCGGGAGCTCAACACCCTTCTAAGTAGTCTGCAATCGGATGTGCAGGCCTTGAAGGACACAACGAGCCCATTTCTTGGGCGGGTGGCAACCTCCCTCAACGCGGAGGTTGCCACGGTCAGTGTTACCGATGCCTCGCCAGTGGGGAGCTACTCACTGGAGGTGACCGCGCTTTCCAAGGCCCAGACCTTGGCTACCATAGCGGGCCGCATCGCAGACACCGACACCACGGAGGTTGGCACCGGGACCTTGACTATCGGAGTGGGCACGGAGACACCCGTCGAGATCATCGTCGATAGTAGCAATAACACCCTCGCCGGGATCCGTGATGCCATCAACGCCGCCGACGCGGGCGTGACGGCTTCCATTGTGAATGACGGGTCGGCCAGCCCGTATCGTTTGGTGATCACCTCCGATAGCCCCGGTATCGACAATGCCATGACGCTGGCGGTAACCGGCGATGCCGATGGAAACGATGCAGACGATGCCGGATTGTCACAGCTAACCAACGCCTACCTTGCCGAGGTTCAGGCCGCCACCAACGCGCAGCTCTCTGTAAATGGAATCGCCGTAGTCAGTGCAAGCAACACCGTGACTGAGGCTATCCCGGGGGCGACCATAGAACTGACCGGAACGACCTCGGGGAGTCCAGTAGAAATCACTGTAAGGCAAAGCAGCAGCCAAGTCGAGGCGCTCCTGTCAAGTTTCGTCGATGGCTACAATAAAATCGCCACGTTCGCGGCAAAGCAAAACGATCGAAACGCCCCCGGTCCTCTCGCCGGGGACTTCACGCTGCGTTCCCTCTCCTCCCGTCTGAGCTCTCTTGTGCTTACCTTTGGTGCTCATGGCCAGAACGGCATCCGCGCGCTCTCGGACATCGGCGTCCGCATGGGAGATGGTGGAAAGCTGCAATTCGACGCTAGCGTGTTTCGCAACGCCATAGAAAATGACGCGACTGCTGCCGAGCAATTCCTACGCGGGAACGGTGCGGAGAGCGGAGGCGCCTTCGGGGATCTCTTTACGGCGATCGAGGGATTTACAGACCCCGTTTCAGGGGCCATCCACGGCCGTACCGACGGTCTTAATGCGAACATCAAACGGATTAACCAACAAATAGACCTCGCAGAGGTTCGAATTAGCGCGTTTGAAAAGCGTGTGACGGCACAATTTACCAATCTGGAATTGTTGATGAACGATCTCCAAACCCAGGGGTCAGCGCTCACGGACGCCCTGGGTAACCTGCCGAAAATCCGCACGAGCTAGGGAAAGCTAACCAAATATGGATGGAAGGGAATCCGCCCATGCACCGTGGATACATTGACTACAAACAAACACAGGCATCCACCGCGAACCAGGGTGAGCTGCTACTCATGCTGTTCGATGGGGCTATCCGGTTTACAAGAAGAGCCATCGAAAGCATCCAAGTCGGTGACGTGTCGGGGAAATGTGAGTCTATATCACGCGCATTTGCGATCGTCGCCGAACTACACGGCACCTTGGATTTCGACGTTAGCGAGGAAATTTCTGGTAACCTGGCTTCGCTCTACGTCTTTGTATTGGAAAGCTATACCAAGGCAAATGTACAATGTGACGCGACTCCGCTTTCTGGTGTGCTGGTGGTTCTGGAAACGCTAAGGGAAGGCTGGGTCGCTGCCGTAGCGTCAACGCAAAGTCACGGTGACGCTGGAAAGGTATCCCGAGCGGTCGTTGCCCAACGCTCCAATCTTTCAGTATTCGCGGGGTGAATCGTGAGCCTGGTTGAATGGACCGAGTGGAAGTCCTCTGTTGCGCGGATCCTGGCAATCGCAGACCAAGAGGCATTGTTCATTCAACGCGGCGAATTGGAGGAAATCTGGCGCCTTCGCCAACAGAGAAGGGACTTGACAAACCTCGTCGCCGAACAGTGGGGAGGGACTGTTGATACCAATGGGTTGTTAAGTGATCAAGTAGACGATCTATCACTCCTACTTCGTTCGATTTGTGATGCCGACCGCAGGAACATGGAGCGATTAGCGGGTCTTAAGAGAGATGCCGCGACGCAATTGGTGCACCTATACGAGGGTAAACAGGCCGTAGATGCGTACCGCGTCGACAGCGGTCGAACCCCCGAGTATATAGATCGGCGTGGCTAGTAACTACGGGACGTTTCCAATGGAACGCGCCTCCCTTCTGGGTTATCGAACCACGCGGATCGTGAATCTCGATACGCGCCGACAAATTCTCGCGCTGTACGAACGATCGATTAGCCTGTCCCGGGCCGCTGTGACACAGCTCCGGGTCAAGGACGTACAGGGAGCGTTGGAGCAACTGTGGCGTTGCGAACGGTGTCTGGCGGAGTTGCAGGCGGCCCTCAATTTCCCTCAAGGTGAAGAAATCGCGGTGAATCTTTGGCATCTTTACGAGTACGTGCGCGTCAACGTCGAGCTTGCAGGTGAGCACCTTGATTCGACGCCGTTGGAGGATGTTCTGTTTGTTCTTGAGGCGTTGCGAGATGGTTGGATCCAACTTCTCGGTCGCCAGGCGCGGAGACGGAATCTCGTGGTTCGCACGTACCGTGAGCCGGTCCAGCCGGGTCACGTGTGTTAAGCGTGCCCGGCGCAGTCGGCTATAGGAAGAAATAACGATGGCTCTGGATGAAAAGAGCAGCATGGGTACAGCGAGTATTTTGGTCATAGACGACAATCAAGACAATCTCGCTTTAATCGAGGGAATTCTAGAGGCTGATGGGTATGAAATAATTTGCGCGAAGGATGGCGTAGCGGGATTGGAGATCGCCAGCGAAAGGCGGCCAGATTGCGTGATCCTCGATATACAAATGCCCGGCTTTGACGGATTTGAAGTCTGCCGTAGACTCAAGGTTAATGTGGCCACACACGACATCCCCGTCCTTTTCCTTAGTGCGAAATATTTGGATGAGGAAAGTGTGGTTCGTGGACTTGATATTGGTGGTCAGGACTACCTTTTAAAGCCCTTCAATTGTGCGGAGTTGGTTGCGAGAGTCCGCGTGTTGGTAAGGATTAAGAAGACAGATGATACCTTGCGGAAAGCCTATGATGAGTTGCGGGTCGCCCAGGAGGCGCTGTTGAGCTCGCAGAGACTCGAGACTGTTCGGCAAGTGGTGGCGACACTTACCCATGAATTGAATCAACCATTGACGGCAGTTGTGGGAAATGCGGAGATCCTGCAATTGGACCTTCACGATCCCGAGCAGGTCGAGTCGGTCGGGGTAATTGTACGGGAGGCGAGCCGCATGTCCAATATCGTGCAACAGCTCGCGGAGGCGAGTCGGCTTGATGTTGTTTCGTATGTGCCAGGTTTATCGATGTTGTCAATCCGAGAATAGGGATATTAATGGTCGGATTGCAGGGGTTTGGATGCGGCAGAAAAAAGAAGGGTGCGTGCGGAATAGATGCCAGTCGAGATAGGCCCACTTACGGTGCTAATTGCCGACGATGAACGAGCCTCGCGTGACGTGCTTCACAAGGCCGTGCTGGCTGCTGAGCGGCATGTAGAGATCGCCAAAGATGGGGATGAAGCGGTGGCACTATTGGAGCGCGACACGTTTGACGTGGTTATTACGGATCTGAACATGCCTGGGGTCGGCGGATTGGAGGTTTTTCGGCATGCGATACGGACAAACCCATTTTCTCAGGTCGTATTTATTACCGGCTATGGCTCAATAGAGATGGTCATGGGAGCGATCCAAGCCGGCGCATATGATTTCGTCGCTAAACCATTCAAGCTGGCGGAGATCCAACTCGTTGTGCGCAATGCCTGCGAAAAGGTGATGTTGTTGCGCGAGGTGCGACGACTTCGTGGCGAACAGAGTGGGATCGAGATGCGGGAAGGAGGAAGACGTGAATATATACCTACGTCGTCGACCGTGGCTCGTGCGGTGGGGAATGCCGCGGTAGTCAGAGAGTATGCGCGGGCGGCGAGAAGTGGGTCGATGGAGGCAACGGACCTGACTGCGGGCGAGGGAGATGTGGGCGAGCCTCACCGGTGAGAGGTCGTCTGGCCCGTTGCGGGATGTGGAGAGGGCGTCGTCAGGCAGCGACTTGTGGGGTAATGCCTGGCCAAAGGGGGCTGAGAGGAGCTTTCGCCGAAACAGGGGGTGGACGAGGTACGGGGTCTGTGCAACGTCGGCGAAGGTGGCGTGGGCCAGTTGTGCGTTGACCCCTGAGGTCGCAATGCCAAGCTGTGAGGCACTGGGCAATCGATCGTGCGATTGGCCTTGTAGCCTCGCCGCCGTACGACGAGGTCGGGCGCGTCTGTGAACAAAGCGCGCACAGACCATGGGTCAAGCTTTATCCAAAGGCGGCCGATGAGGGGGACACGGCAAGAGGCCGGCACTACGGTGTCCGGTTGCATTCACGGATAGGCCATGAGCGTCGTCTTGAGTTGTCGCTCATTCAGCACGTGAGAGGGTTTTTTCAGAAACCAAATGTTTCAAGAAGCGGAGCAGTTGGCGGCGGATCTTGGAGGGGTAGCGGTAGGCGAGCGGGGTCTATGGCGGCGGCTGGTGTTCGCCGAGGGCTTCGGCGCGCCGGAGGTCCTGCTTGGCGAGCGCCTTCTCATCGCCGATGCCCCGGCCGGCCGTGGGGTCATGGAGCCACAGGGCGACCAGGAGGTGGGTGAAGCGGGCCAGCCGGGCGTGGTTGTCGACGGCGATGCGATGGACGCCCCACGCGCGCGCCTGGGCGAAGTCGTTCTTCCAGGTATCAAAGCACTTCTCCGTATCCCAGCGCCGCAGGTACAGGAACGCGAGGACGCCGGGCTCGAGGTCCAGCTCGTGGGTGAGGAACGCGATCTCCTCGGCGGCGTCGGTCTCCACGGTGATCCGCCGCCACCGGCCCGAACTGCTGCGGAGGCGAGTGCGCTCCTCGGACACCACGCCCTGATTGACCGGCGTCGCCGCCACCGGTTGGGCCGTGGCGTGGTCGACCACGAGAGGGTCTTTCCACCGGGTGATCATGGTGGCACCCCGCGTACGCTTCTTGGCGTCCCAGAAGCGCGCGTCGATGAGCGCGCGATCCACCACCCACAGCCCGTTCTTGACCCGCGTCAGGGCACCCGCGGCGTGGCGATCGTAATCCCGCAGACAGGTGAACTCATGGGCGCTGCGGGTCTCCACCCAGACGTGGGTGGCGCCGCCCAGACGCAGGTTATAGAGCGTCAGCAGACCGTGGCCCTTGGGGTTGTCCGTGCCGTCCTGCCTTGGTGTGCGGCGCGGGGAATGGGCGCTCTCCGGCGGATCCGTCCCGTCCGCCGCATAGACCGGTCGACTACCCAGCCCGGGGATGTCTCGCAGGCGATCGGGCAGGACCGTCTGGGCGTGCGTGAGAAGCGCCGGCCATGCCGCCTCCAGCACCCGCCGCGGCGCTCGGGCGAGGCGAGGGCGTCCGACCAGGTCGGTCGCGCCAGGGGTGGTTTCTCGACATCGTCGTCGGCCAGATGCAGCACAGCCTGCACCGGCTCGCGCAACGCCGGCCAGCGCGGCACATGGCGCTCCACTCCCAGAGCGATGAAGTCCACCATGCTCAGGACCCGAAAGCGCTGGGCCGGGTATCGCACCGTCTCCAGGGCGTGCACCGCCGGGCGCAACAGCTCTCCCCAAACCGTGTCGGTGGTGAGACTCTTCATGACCGAGATCAACCGCGACGCATCCATCGTGACCTCCGAGCCGTGAGAGATTTGTCAGGTCTTTTTTGTGTATTCTTTAAAAATCGTTCCGGTGGTCCTTGGCCCGGGTCGGGAACCACATCCTCATTCGCTTCTTTGCACGATACACCAACGCTTTTGCCGATCGCTTCGTTTAAGACGTTCATCAACGCAATGGATGCGCCACATACGACATCTCAAAATACTCGATCAACCGGCAACCGGACACCGTTGAGGCCGGCATTAGGTCGCAAGTGGTCGCTCCAGTGTTTCCGGAAAACGAATGGAGATTAGTTAAATGACGTCTCGTCGAGAATTCGTTCGCGTTCACGCGGCAATTGAACTTGAGTATGAGGTGATCCCGGAAAGGGAATGGGAGCAGTGGGAGTCGGGATCCCTGTTGGTGAGTCGGAGGCAGCGTGACCATCTCTCCGGGGAGACGGACTATTCGTTGAGTCGGACGCTCTCCGGGCAGCTCGATCCCGAGGTGGCGAGATTTCTTGACCACCTCGATAAAAAGTTGGCCTGCCTTCTCGATCTGGTGAGTCACAGACAAGATGAGCCTGAGAGTGAGTCTCGGATGGTTCCCACAGTCTTGAGTGGATGCGGAATGTCATTCCCTTGTGGCGATCTCGATCTCGATAATCACGTGTTCCTAACAATGCGTCTTACGGCCAATCCGATGAGCCGTATCGAGGTGGTCGGAACGGTCGTTCGAGTCTCCGGTGAATCTGGTGAGCTGCGAACCGTTGGGGTCTCCTTCGATCAGATCACCGAGGCAGACCGTGAAGCCATAATCCGCTACACGTTTCAGATTCAGCGGGAGCTCGCCAAGCTGAATTTGCGGTGCATTCCTACGGTCGACATCGAAGAGTAGGCCGATAGTGGTTGCTACCGCGGACGTGCAGATCTAGTATGCGCCCTATTCAGTCGCTTTTTCCTGGGTGGAGATCTTTGCCCACCATAGGGTCCGTTCATGCATTTCCTCGTCACCGGTGGCGCCGGTTTTATCGGCTCGAATCTCGTAGCGGCCATCTTGGCGCGTGGCGATTCCGTCTGTGTTCTCGACGATTTTTCCACCGGCAAACGCGAGAACCTTGAGTTTGTGGATAGCAGTGGGGTGGGGTCCCGGTTCCGTCTCGTCGAGGGGGACATGCGCGATATGAACGCGGTCCGCGAGGCGATCAATGGGGCCGCCTATGTCCTTCACCAAGCAGCACTCGGGTCAGTTCCGAAGTCCATTGCCGATCCCATCACTACTCACGATGTCAACCTGAACGGCCACATGAATGTGCTAGTGGCGGCACGAGATGCGGGGGTTCGACGCCTGGTTTGCGCGGGCTCATCTTCGTCCTACGGCGACACTCCGACGCTCCCAAAGGTCGAAGTGATGCCAGCAAAGCCACTTTCCCCTTATGCCGTTACCAAGTACGCCCAAGAAGCCTATTGTCAGGTTTTTACTAAGGTTTACGGCTTGGAGACGGTCGTCCTGCGATATTTCAACATTTACGGCCCCCAACAAGATCCCTTCTCGCAATACTCGGCCGTGATTCCGTTGTTTGTCACGGCTCTCCTAGAGGATCGCGCGCCGACAATCCATGGCGATGGGCTGCAGACGCGTGATTTCACCTTCATTGATGACTGTGTGCAGGCCAACATGAAGGCGTGCGAAGTGCCTGGAGTAGCCGGCGAGGTATTCAATGTGGCAACCGGGAGTCGTGTTACTCTACTGGAGCTATATACGCTGCTATGTGAGCTGCTTGGCAAGGAGATTACTCCGGTGCATGGGCCGGCGCGGGCAGGGGATATCAGGCATTCGCTTGCCGATATTGGCAAGGCACGAGCGTTTCTTGGTTACTCCCCGGCGTATGACATCCGTGGCGGCCTAGAAAAGGCTATCTCGTGGTACCGCGCACACCTGTAAAGGAGAGGTCATGGGCACCCTCGTTTCTCGCCTAAAGTCAGGTGAAGCGAGTCTTGCGGTCATCGGCATGGGCTACGTCGGGTTGCCCTTAGCGGCCGCATTCAGCCGTATTTGCCGAGTGATTGGTTTCGACATTAGCGAGCGAAAGATTGCGGAGCTAATGTCGGGTCACGACAGTACAGGTGAGCTGAGCGACACGGAACTCGCAGGCGCGAAGATCTCCTTCACTACGGATCCCGCGGATCTTGACGACGCGGCTATCTATTTGATTGCAGTACCTACGCCAATCGATCGCCATAAAACGCCGGACCTGGGACCGGTGGCATCGGCCTGCCGCATAATCGCCCCGCACCTTTCGGACGGTGACATCGTTGTCCTGGAGTCGACGGTCTATCCAGGGGTTACCGAGGAGGTGTGTGGACCATTGTTAGAGCAGGGTTCCGGTAAACGTTGTGGGGTGGAGTTTTTTCTGGGCTATTCCCCGGAGAGGATTAACCCCGGCGATCGCGAGCACCGCGTAGAAGATATCGCAAAGGTGGCGAGCGGTCAGACGCCTGAGGTCTTGGAGGAGGTGGCAACGGTCTACGAGATGATCATCAAGGCGGGGGTCCATCGCGCGCCGACCATAAAGACCGCGGAGGCCGCGAAGGTAATCGAAAATACCCAGCGCGACCTCAATATCGGCTTGATGAACGAACTCGCGATTATCTTCGATCGTCTCGGAATCCGGACGAGCGACGTCCTTGCGGCGGCGGGCACGAAGTGGAATTTTTTACCATTCCGGCCTGGCTTGGTGGGGGGGCATTGCATCGGCGTCGATCCATACTACCTTACGTACAAGGCAGAGGAGGTAGGAATCAATCCGCAGGTGATCATGGCGGCACGCCGGATAAACGACGGCATGGGCAAATACGTCGCGGAGCAGACGGTCAAGGCGCTGATAAAGACAGGTAAGACCGTACAGGAATCTAAGGTTCTAATCCTCGGGCTTACCTTCAAGGAGAACGTTCCCGATCTACGGAACTCGCGGGTGGTCGACATTATCGAGGAGTTACGGACGTACGACGTCACTGTCTTCGTCCACGATCCGAGGGCCTCTCGCGAAGAGGCTCTTGAGGAGATGAGCGTGGAGGTCGCCGATCTCGACACATTGCCGCAGATCGATGGGATTGTGCTCGCCGTCGCCCACCAGGAGTACGTGGCGCTGGACGATGAATGGTTGAGGGGGCTCTGCGGGACGGATCGCGCGGTCTTTATCGATGTGAAGACTGCACGCAGTCGGTCAGCGCTGGAGGCTTTGGGGTTCACCTACTGGTGTTTGTAGCGTCCCCCGCGAGCGTGCCTGGTGCGCGGTTGCTGGCTTCGGCGTGGGTGCGAGGCAGCACCGGTCGCAGTCAGGCGCGGGCGCCGAGCCCGCGACCAGGGCGGTGAACAACACCCCCAACGTCGCTCCGACGAGTAGGCCGACCAACAGGAGCACCATCGTCTAACCCCGGAACATCAGTGACACACACCGCGTCAAGCCTTTTCGATCCCTAACTCGCCGACTTGAGGTCCGTCCTTCCCGCGTGGTTCGTGACTCACGATGAAAACTATAGCAGTCACTGAAGAACACGGCCCATCCCGTGGTCCCGGGAGGCGCCGGATGGGACCTCTCTGTTGCTCAATTGGCCTTTCGATCGTCCTTCCGAAGCGGAGGGTCTGTGATCGTTCTGAGGATCGGGTGCGCATCTTCCGGACATCCCCGCACGCGGGCACTCGTACGCCAACCTTCGAAGGCCCAGTCGTGTCCACTCAAAGATCGCGCTGGACCACGTAGTCGGCGATCGCGTTGCAGGCGGCCCGCCACTCGTTGTCGGGGAAACTGTGCAACGCGCCTTTGGCCTTCTGGATGTGGTGCGTGCTCAAATCCATGCAGGCCTGCAGTACGGCGTAACGGTCAAGAAGCAAAAAGACCTTCTGAAGGTCCCCGGGATCGAGGTTGTCCTTCAGGATGGTCGCCTCGACCATGGCTCGATCCGACGGGTCGGCTCGTTGCAGCAGCAGAATCAATGGTAGGGTTACTTTTCCTTCCATCAGATCTTTGCCCACCAGCTTACCGAGGCGTTCCTCTTTGGCCACGTAGTCTAGGGTGTCGTCGACGATCTGAAAGGCGATACCAAGGTGATGCCCATAGTCGTGGAGGTTCTTCTTATGGCCGACATCGAGCCCCTTGACCACTGCTGGTAGCCGGCATGCCGCGGCCATCAAGTTAGCCGTCTTACAAGTGATGATCTTCTCGTACGCCTCGTAGGTGATTTTGACATCTTTGGTGTGCGCCATCTGGAGAAGCTCGCCTTTGACCATGTAGGCCGTGGCGCTGGAGAGAATCTCCATCACCTCCAAACTGTTCTGCCCGACCGCCAGGTGAAGCGCCATGGCGTAAAAGTAATCGCCGACCAGCACGCAGGCCTGATTGCCCCAGATCGAGTTGGCTGCTGCGTGACCTCGTCGCATCTGTGCCATGTCGACGACGTCGTCGTGGAGTAGGCTGGCGGTATGCAGGTACTCGATGATGGACGCGAGCGTGTACAAACCGGCCCCCCGGTAGTCGCACAGGTGTGCGGAGAGGAGGAGCAAGAGCGGGCGCACCCGTTTGCCACCGCCGTCCAACAGGTGGCTACCGACCTCCGGAATCAGCGCCGCGTCGGAGTGAAGATGGCGACGGATCTCCTTCTCCACTTCCGCGAGGTCGGTGTGACAGGCATCCCAAACGGCATCGATGTGCAAACCACCCTCCCGGACAAAGAGGCGACGGATCTTAGAAATGGCTCAATTCTTGAGCGACGAGTGGTCCGTGAGTCCGACTGAGGCAGTCGCTTGTTTGAGCCGAGCGGCCAACCTACTATCGATCGTCGTTTCACGCCACGGTTGGTACTGATGTCAACTTGCCACACCAACAGGCCTTCTTCCAAGGCGACGGTATTCATTCACGCCTTCGGGTGCCAGATGAATGCCCACGAGGGGGAGCGTCTCCTCGGGATGCTCCTCGACGAGGGGTACCAAGAGGCGATCACTCCCGACGCGGCGGACGTGATCGTGCTGCATACATGTGCGGTGCGAGAGCACGCGGTGCACAAAGTGGTGAGCGAGGTTGGGCGCCTTTCTCGGCTCAAAAACACCCGCACCAGGCTCAAAATAGGCATCACTGGCTGCGTCGCCCAAAGCGACGGAGCGAGCCTGTTGGACATGGCGACGGGGCTCGACTTCGTCGTGGGGAGCCGAGCGGTGGCGCGACTCCCCTCGGTGTTGCGGCGTGTGGCGGCCGGCGAGCGGGTGGTGGACGTGGCGGATGGGGAGTATCTGGAACTCGGTCTCGCCGCTGCCCGCCGTGATTCCCTGCGCGCCTACGTGACCGTTATCGAGGGGTGCGACAAGTTCTGCTCCTTCTGTATTGTTCCGTACACCCGCGGTCGAGAGTACAGCCGTCCGGCGTCGGTCATCGTCGAGGAGGTACGGGGTCTCGCCGCCGAGGGCTACCGGGAGGTGAGCCTGCTCGGCCAGACGGTCAACGCCTATGGCCGCAAAGAGGGCGGCGCGGGCGAGGGCGAGGTGGATTTCCCGGGCCTTCTCGCGTTGGTTAGCGCGGTCGACGGGATTGAGCGCGTGCGTTTCGTCACGTCGCACCCAAACTACCTGGGGGAGGGACTGATCGAGGCGATGCTCAATCTCCCTAAGGTGTGTGAATACATGCATCTGCCGCTTCAGGCCGGCGCGGATTCATTGCTAAGGCGGATGAACCGCGGCTACACCGTCGAGGAGTACATGACCAAGGTCGAGCGGCTCCGCGACGCGGTGCCGGGTATCGCCGTCGTCTCCGACTTCATCGTTGGCTTTCCCGGCGAGACCGAGCGCGAGTTCCGGGCGACTTTGGATGCCGTCGCGACGCTTCGCTTCGCTTCCATCTTTGCCTTCAAGTATTCACCGCGTCCCCACACCCGAGCCGAACGATGGGGTGACCCAATCCCTGATGCGGTCAAGGCGGAGCGATTAGAACGGCTCCTTGACGCGCAGCGTCGGATCGCCGACGAGCACAACCAGAAGCTGATCGGAACCCAGCAAGAGGTACTGGTGGAAGGGGAGTCCAGCCGCGCCCCCGGTCACGTGGAAGGTCGAACTCGCACGCAGCGACGGATCATCTTTCCCGAACCGGCGCAACCCGGGGAGCGGGTCACGTTGTGCGTAACGGGGATCGATCGCGGCGGGCTGGTCGGGCGCGTTGTTGCCACGCCGAGCCACGCCGCATGATCGTCGGGCGCGCCGGCCGGTGGGCCATTGTGGTGGTCTATGCCGCGGTCATCTTCGGGCTCTCAGCCCAGGAGGACCTGGCGTTGCCAATGCCGACGCTGCTGAGTGACAAGGTCTACCATGCGATCGAGTATGCTGGCTTTGCAGCGATCCTGGCCGTCGCGCTGCGTGCCGGCGGGAGTCGGTTCATCCTCGTGCGGGCGGCCCTCCTTGCCATCCTCTACGGGCTCGCGGACGAGTACCACCAGCAATTCGTGCCGGGTCGCCAGGCGGACGTGGCGGATGTCGCGGCGGACGCCGTCGGCGCCGTGGTCGCATGTCTCCTCCTCTTCTTGGTCCACTGGCGCCGCCGTGTCGACCCCGCGGATTGACGCCGGCCGGCTGACTTGCCGTCGGTTCTTCGTTTCAGTGCTGGTGCCGCGGGCGCACGTGGTCGAGCCAATCACCACGGGTGTTGTGTGAGGTTCCTGGGTTGGCTAGAGAGGGGAAGGTCGCCTCTTCCCGGTTGAAGGTGAGTGCGTTGTATGGAGGCCCGCAGCCACAATCCGGACGATCGCTGGCTTCTGCCCGAGGTGAACACCCTCGCGGTCTTTGCGCACCACGACTGGCGCGCGACCCCGCCGTCTCTGGAACGGGACCGGGCCCGCCTGATCATCCAGGCGGGTGACCTGTACACGGCGCGGCGGGAGGAGATCGAGGCCCGTCACCGTGCTGGAACCGCTGGCGCGACGGTGGTGGGCGAACTCACTGCCGCCGCCGATCAACTCTTACAGGGCCTGTTCGGCTTTGTTGCCGCGGCCCACGGTGCCACGAAGAGCCCACTCGCCCTAGCCCTCGTGGCCGTCGGTGGATATGGCCGTGGTGAGCTCAATCCCCATTCGGATCTCGATCTGCTGTTTCTCACCGCGAAGCGGTTTACGGACCGGATGCGGACGGTCGCGTCCGAACTCTTGCTGATACTGTGGGATCTGAAGCTGGACGTGGGCCACGCGGTGCGGACGTTTCGTGACTGCATCGCTCAGGCTGTGGCGGATGAGACCGTGCGCACCGCGCTGATGGAGCGGCGTTTTCTCGCTGGGGATGCCACAATCCATGCCGACTTCAGCAAGGAGGTGGCACGCAAGGTGATCGACCACCAGCCGCGACGCTACATCGAGGGCAAGTTGGAGCAGCACGTGGCCCGCGTGCGTCAGCAGGGTGGATCGATTTTCGTCCGCGAGCCCAACGTCAAGGAGGGCGTCGGCGGCCTCCGCGACATCCACTTCGCCACCTGGGTGGGCAAGACACGTTATCGCGCCGAGGCCTTCGACGAGCTGATGAAGGTCGGCTCGATCTCCAAACAGGAACAGGAATTCCTGGCCTACGCCCGCAGCTTCCTCTGGAGGATACGTAACGACCTGCACTTCCGTGCCGGTCGTAAGAGCGACATCCTCTCGTTCGATCAACAGGTGGCCATCGCCGAGTACTTGGGCTACGAGGATCGGGAGGGTTTCCCGGCCTCCGTCTCGTTCATGCGCCACTTCTATTGCCACGCGCAACACATTCACTTCCTCTCCGACATCCTGCTGCGGCGGTTCGCGCAAGACTTCGGGATCGGGTCACGCCTACGGACCCGGCTCGGCATGCGTTCCATGGGCGACGGTTTTTTGTTGCACAGGGATCGGGTCGCTGTGCCGCTGAACGCGCACGGACGGTTCCGCGAGCGACCGGCCCGGCTGCTGGAGCTGTTCGCGCTCAGTGCCCGGCACCGAGTACCGGTCTCCCACGAGACTCGGGCTAAGATCAGCGCCGAGCTCGCGGAGATCGACGACGCCGAGCTCCGCAGCGCGGAAAACATGGCCGCCCTGCGGAATCTCTTCACAGCTGACGCGCCGGTGGGTTACTGGCTGCGGCCCATGTATGAGACCGGCCTCTTCCGCCGTCTGGTTCCCGAGTTCGGGCGTATCCAGGCCCTGTGTCAGCCGGGCCCCTACCACCGCTACACCGTCGATGAGCACACGCTACGGGTGGTCGACTATCTCGATCAGATTCGCTTCCAGCCCCAGGCCCAGCACCCCATCTTCCACGACACTCTGCGGGGCCTCGCCCGCCCTCACCTGGTCTATCTGGGCGGATTATTTCACGACCTCGGCAAGGGATATCCCGGTGACCACAGCGAGGTCGGAGCACACCTGGCAGAGGCCGTGATGAAGCGGCTCGGTTATGCGAAGGATGACATCGGCGCGGTGCGGCGCCTGGTCTTGTTTCACCTGCTGATGCCGCATTACTCGCAACGCTTCGAGATCCACGATCGGGGTGTCCTGCAGACCTTCGTGGACCAGGTGGTGGACGAGGAGAGCCTCGACCTGCTCCTGGTTCTCACCTACGCGGACGCGCAGGCGACTCATCCGGACATGTGGTCGAAGTGGAAAGAGGCGCTGGTCACGGAGCTCTACGCTCTAGCGCGCGGCCAGTTGCAGGCGCGCGAGATCAACTCCCTCGTGGCCCTGCGCGCCACCAAGATCCAGCAGATCAGGGAGGCGGCCGCGGACATGCCGGTGGCGGCGGTCCTCGACGACTACCTCCCGGAGATGTCCGACGAAGAGATCCTTGGCAAGACCGTGGCCCAGACCCTCGCCGACCTGGAGATGATCGACCAGCTCCTACAGAAGCCGCTCCAGCTCCGCCTCGTCAACCCACGCGGCCGGCCGTTCACGCAGCTCACCGTGTGTACCCACGACATCGACCAGCCCGGCATGTTGTCGCGCATCACCGGCGTGCTGGTCGCCCACCGACTCGACATCAAGGCGGCCCAGGTGCGAACCCGCAACGGTGTGCTCCTGGACACCATCCAGCTGGTGTCTGGCGACGGTGAGCGACTTACCCAGAAGGAGGCCCGGAAGGCGCTGCTGGAGGATCTGCGGGCGGTGCTGGAGGGTCGCAGGCGGGTGAGCGAGCTGGTCCGGGCGGGCGAGCGCTCCGCCTACCTCAACCCGCACGTCCGCCATATGGAGGCGCACGTGGTGGTAGACAACCGGGTCACCGACAAGGCGACCGTGTTGCTACTGAACGCGGAGGACCGTACTGGGCTGCTCCACGACGTGGTGACCGCTCTGGCGAATCTGAGCCTCTACATCCGCGGTGCGAAGATCGACACCCAGGCGGAGCGAGTGGTGGACAGCTTTTTCGTGACCGATATCTTCGGCCACAAGATCACCGACCGCAGCAAGCTGCGTTACATCTGCCGTACCCTGGAGCGGGCGGCAGACCACGTGGCTTGAGCCGCGGCGTTCTTGCGGTCACCTGTCATGTGGCGCGTGGGTGGCGATCGCCAGCTTGCGAAAGCCAGCAGTGCGGGCAGCGTCCATCGCCTCGACGACCCGGCCGTGGGCCACCGACTCGTCGGCGCGGACCACCACCACCGTCTCGCCACCGCGTTGCTGCTCCAGGGTCTTGAGTCCGGTGCGCAGGGCCTCGCGCGTGACGGCACGCTCGTCGAGGAAGAACTCCCCCGTCGCCTTGATGGAGATTGACACCGCCTCGGTGGATGGCCGCTCCTGCGCCGCGGCCTCGGGTAGCTTCACGCCGATCCCGGACTGGGTGGCGAAGGTGGTGGTCACCATGAAGAAGATTAGCAACAGGAAGACCACGTCGATCAACGGCGTGAGATCGAGGGTCAGATCCTCCTGGGCGCGGCGCGTGAAGTTCATGGTGGGAGGGGCCAGGGGATAGGGGATAGGGAAGAGGGCGTGGTTGACGGCGGAGCGGTGGGCGAGGCCTTCGGCTCCAAATTATCTGGCCGCGGAGCGGCCATCCTCCCCCCGGCCCCACCTCACCGCCGCTCCCGGGTCAAGAAATCCACGAACTCGATCGAGGTGCGCTCCATCTCCACCGCCAGCACCTCGGCGCGGCGGCGGAAGTAGCGGTAGGCGATGTATGCTGGGATCGCGACCAGCAGCCCGGCAGCGGTGGAGAACAATGCCTCGGAGATGCCGCCGGCCAGGGCCGAGGCATTACCCACACCCTTCAGCGCGATCGTGTTGAAGACCTTGATCATGCCGGAGACAGTGCCCAGGAGGCCGAGGAGCGGTGATATGCCCGCCACGATCCCGAGGGCGTTTAGGTGGGCCTCCAGCACCGGAAGCTGGTGGCGGCCGGCGTCCTCCAAGCGATCGCGCAGCACCTCGCGTGACTCGTCGCGGCTCATCAGACCGGCGGTGAGGATGCGCGCCATCGGCGAGTCGTCCTGGCGCAGGTAGGCGAGTGCCTCCTCTCCCTTGCCGTCGAGGAGGCGAGCGCGGATCTGGTCGAGGAGGAAGGGTGGCACCACTTTGGTCCGGCGCAGGAACGATGCCTTCTCGATGAGAATGGCCAGGGCGATCACTGAGCCTACCAGCAGCGGCCACATCGTCGGGCCGCCCTTCTCGAAGAACACGAAAAGGCTGCTCATGGTGCGCTGGGCGACGGGCGCACCGGGGGCACGTCACCTTCGGGCGCGGGTGCGGTGGGAGGAGCCGAGCGCCCGCCCGCGGCTCGTGGCTCGCCGCGAGGTCCATCATCCTCGATCGCCGTCTCGACCAGTCCCATACGCAGCTCGCGCACCGTGGTGGCGAATGGGGTCCCTTCGGCCAAGGTGTTGGCCCGGGCCAGCACCCGCAGGGCCGCGGCACGGTCCCCCTGTTGGAGGTACGCCTTGGCGACGGTCAAATACGCCTGGATCTCCAGGCTCGTGTCCGCCGGCATGCCATTGAGAAATCTCTCCAACTCGTGGATACCCTCGCCATACCGTCCCATCTCCACCAGTGTCCGCCCGCGGTAGTAGGGGAGGGTCTCGACCAGGGCCAACTCACTGCTGTTGCCGGCCTCGATGAAGAACGGGAAGGCGCGGTCCGCGTGGCCCAGCTCTAGAAGGAGGCGGCCGATGCGCAGGGCCGCCTGGCCGTGGTATGGCTGAGTGGCCTGTTCCTCGACCAGTGGCAGGTAGGTCTCGAGGGCGCGGTCCGCGAAGTCGAGGGATTCGTAGACTTCCCCGAGAAGCAGGCGCGCCTCCGCCTGATGTTCCCCGTCGGTCGGGTCTTCCAGGATGCGCTTCAAGATCTGACTGGCGAGGAAGTACTCGCGATTCGCCACGTAGAGGTGGGCCATACGCAGGCGCGCCGTGCGTGTGGCCGGCTCGGCCGGATAGCTGCGCAGGAGCTTGGCATAACAAGCGATCGCCTCATCCGTCGCCGCCTCCTTCTCGTGCAGCCGGCCGCGGGTGAGCTCGACCTCGGCGAGCCAGTGGGAGGATTGCAGGCGGCTCTCCATCTCGTTCAGGGCGTGCGCACAATAGTCTGGGTTGCCCGTCGTGCGGAGCCATTCGACCGCGTCCAGCAGGATCTGCGGATCGTTGCCGTGGTCGCGGAAGATGCGCTCCAGCGCATCGAACGCCGCCTCCGCCTGGCCGGTGTCGGCGAAGGCGAAGGCCTCGGCGAGTTGGGTCGCCACGGCGGCCCCGCCCGTGCCCCCGGCGGCGACCGCCTGGGAGAAGGCGCGGGACGCGTCCTCCGCCTGTCCACCCTGGCGATACGCCGTACCGAGCCGGTACACGGCCTCACCGAGATAGGGGCTGTTTGGAAATCGGGTCGCGAACCGGCTCAGGGTGGTGATCGCGCTGTCGATGCGACCCGCGCGCCATTCATTGACGCCGATGGCGAGCTGCGCCTGCTCCGCCACCGGATGGTTGGAGAAGCGCGCCGCGACGCTCTTCAGCAGGGTGGTGCTGCCACGGTAGTCGCCTCGCTGGGAGAGAATCTCGGCCATACGCATCATCGTGCGGCGCAGCCGATCGCCATCGGGATGGGTCTCCGTCACCTGGCGGTAGTAGTCGTAGGCGGCGGTGGGATCGCCGTTCTGAAAGGCCGTCTCGGCGAGTAGGAAGAGGGCGTCGCTGCGCGCCGCCGGATCGGCGCCGGTTACGATTTGGGCGAAGATCGCCTGCGCCCGGGCTGTGTTGCCCACCATTAGGTACGCCTTGCCGAGTTCTTCCATCGCGACCGTCCGGTTGGGGTCACCGGCGGGGACCACTTCCAGGAGCGGGATCGCCTCCAGGAGGCGACGCTGGCTGGTGTATAGCGCCGCTTCGAAGAACCGCGCCTGATGCGCCCACGGGCTGTCACCCGCGGCCGCGCGGAGCTCGCGGTACGCGGCCTCGGCGCCTTCCAGGTCACCCAAAAGCTGTAGGGAACGGGCAAGGAGGAAACGGGCCTCGGCCGCCGCGTCGTAATCAAGGCCCGCAGCCTGGGTCACCAGGTAGCGCAGGGCCTCGGCTGCGTCGGTGTACTCGTCGGCCGCGAACAGGGCACGGGCGAGGGCGAGGCGCGTGCGGCTGGCCTCGGAGCTCGCCGGCGCCGCGTCGAGGATTGCCTGGAAGCCCGCCATCGCCTCTTCCACGCGCCCCGCCTGGAGCTGCGCTTGGGCGAGCTGCAGGCGGGCGGCGAGGAGGTGGCCGCCGCCGTTCTCCATCGGTGCCGACTCCAGGAGTGCCGCTGCCGCCGTGAGGTCGCCGGCTTGCATGGCCATGTGAAAGACGCCGAGGGTGGCGCCGAGGGCGATCAGCGGGTCGGACCCATCGTCGAGGAGCGGATCGAAGGCGGCGACCGCGGCCTGCTTGTCGCCGATCTGGAGGTGGCACCAGGCTGCGGTGAGGCGGAGGGCCGGCTCCTCCTCTTGGGCGACCAGGTCGAGGCTCTCCTGAAACCGACCCGCGTGATAGAGGAGGTCGCTGAGGATGCGCCGCACGTTTACCTGCCACCCCTCGGGGCCGGAGGCGAGGAGGGCGTCGGCCGACTCAAGGGCCGTCGCGAGATCGTCGACGGCCATGGCGATGGCGAGCCGCCACAGCTCGAGGGACGGTGCCAGGGAGGTCTGGGGGGCGGCGAGAGCCGTATTCAATTGGTCGGCGGCGGCGGCGAGGTCGCCGTCCTCCATGGCGAGCCACGCAAGGGTGTAGCGGGCGTAAGCGGCGACTGGGTGGCCGGGCCACTCGTCGAGCAGGCCACGGAGCTTGCCGATCGCCCGCTCCCGCTCGCGGAGGGCGAGCGCGCACTCGGCGAGCCAGTAGGCCGCGTTGGCTACTTGTGGGCTGGCCGGATAGGTGGCGGCAACGCGTTGCAGGATCGAGGTCGCCTGGCGGAAGCGGCCGGCGTCGAAGTGGTACAAGCCCTCGGCGAGCAATGCCTCATCGGGCGGAAGTAGCCGGGCGAGGGATACGGCGAGATCCGTGCGGCGGCCGCAGCCCGGACGCGGCATCACCGCCTGGTCGATGGCGCTCCGGGCGTGGCGCGATTCCTCCTCCGGGAGACGGCGCACCCCGCGGCGGATCTCGATACGGAACGGATGGGGAACGTCCCGCTCCGATAGCACCGCCAGCCTGTCGGTGCGGAGGAATTGCGCCTCGTTCGCCACCCAGTCGAAGCGGGGCGGGCTCGGCGAGACGGCCCCGAACAGCGCCGGAACGAGCAGGACGAACAGGAGGGAGAGCAAGAGCTTCATGGGCGGAAGCCGGGGGAGGGAACGTCGGGGCCGGATCTTCCCCCATTTCCCCGTGACTTGGTAGAAGTTGCCGGTCGTGAACGACTCCATGGCGGTAGCGATCCCCTTTGTCCAGGTGCTTCGGAAGGGCAGGTGTATGATTTAGGCCACCACGTAGGCTACCGAGGACGATCCTCCGGCACCCCCTTCGTTTCCTGTGTGGTAAAGACCTGCGCGTCTTGGCACCAAACCCGACGGGGCCGGCGCCGCAGCGTTGCTCCACGGTCCGATGGTGGCGATGGCTCTTGCGATCCTCATTACATAAGGCGATAGGCGTCTATCGGTAAGCCCGGCAATGGGCGCCATCTCGACCCACGGCAAAATGCTCGCCGACCGAAGCGTGTAGCTTGCCGGATCGGCGGATGTACAGGTGGGCGTGCCGCATATAGCGACGAGCGGTTTCGTTGTCATCCGGCTCGGGGAAAGCTGGGGGATGTCTGAGGTCGCGCGTCGCCCCTTTCTCACCCCGACCCTGCAGGCCCATGGGCGGCGGCTAGTAGCCGCCGTCGAGGCCGGGGACGGGTCGATCCTGGTCACCGGCGAGGCGATGGTGGGCAAGAGCTTCCTGGTTCGCCACTGGCTCAAAGGGGTCGCGCGGGAGCGGCTGTTGCGCCTCGATCTCGAATCGCTTGGCAGCCGGTCGCCCGTTCGCCAGGTGGGCGACCACCTGGAGGTGGGGCCGGCGCTGGAGGGGGAAGCGCTGGCGAGGGCATGTAGCGCGGCCCTGGCTGGCCGGCCGGCCCTTACGGTGGTCGTGGAATCTGCGGAGCGATTGCCCGAGTGGGTGTGGCAGCAGTTGTTGACGCTGTACCGAGAGGTCACCGGTCTCCACTATCTCTGGATCGGCCGGCTCGACGTCAAGCAGCGGATGGAGGCGAGCGAGTACCGGCCGCTGGCCGCGGCCATCATTCACCGTGTCCACCTCCTTGCCTACTCGCCGGAGGAATCGGAACGGTATTGCCGCGAATATCTGGGCGAGACCGCTCCGGAGATCCAGCTGTCACCGGAGGCCCACGGCGCGGTCTACGGCTTCGCCCTCGGCTATCTCCCCAACACCGAGCGAGTGCTGGACGAGGCGGTCGCCCTGGCACGCAGCCAGGGACGCGCCGAGATCAAGCCTCTGATGGTACGGGTGGCGATCGATGCCCTGCGCGGCACCTCCGAGTGGCGCCCCCCGGGGGCGCGCGAGCGGCGCGGTTGTGCCCCGCGCGCCGCCCTCATCGTGGCGGGCCTCGCCGGGCTCGCGGCGGCGATGGTCGCCATCGCCCACCTCCTCGCCTGACCCGCCCGCCTGCTGGCAGCCTCTCTCCCGCGGCCAGGATACTCGCTAACCGCTAACCGCTAACCGCCTCACCCATGCCCACCTTCCGCCTCGACGCGCCGTTACACCGCGGCGCCCTCGCGATCCTCGATGGTGACGACGCCCACCACCTGCGCGACGTGCTGCGGGTGCGGGTCGGCGATGGCCTGACCGTGTGCGCCGCCGGTGAGTACTGGTCGGCGACGGTCGATGCGATCGAACGCCGGTGGGTAACGGCACGGGTGGTGGCGCCGACGCTGCCCCCATGGCAGCCGGTGCGGCCGGTCCACCTCTACCAGGCTGTTCCCAAGGCGCGGGGGATCGAGGCGGTGATCCAACACGCGAGCGAGCTGGGGGCTGCGACCCTCACGCCGCTGATTACCGCCCGCACCATCGGCCGCCGGGAGGCGGCTGGCCGCACCGACCGGTGGCAGGCGGTGGCGGCCGCGGCCCAGCGCCAATGCGGCCGTCCCCAGCCCCTGGCGATCCACCCAGTTCGGCCCCTCACGGAGGCCCTGGCCGAATTGGCCGGTGCGAGCGTGGCCGTGCCCGGCGCGCCCCTGCTCGCGCTGCCGGATGGCGGCGGCCCCCTGCGCGTGGTGATCGGCCCGGAGGGCGGCCTGTCGCCGGCCGAGCAGCGACTCCTGGAGACCCACGGCGGCCACCCCTTCGGCCTCCCTGCCTGGACCCTGCGCGCCGCCACCGCCACCGCCGCGGTGCTGGCGGTGGTGAACCAGGAGGTGGAGCGGTTAGCGATTGGCTATTAGCCGTCAGCGAACCGCTAATAGCCAATCGCTAACCGCTACCTCCATGAATCTCTTGCTCCTCGACCCCGGCGACTTTCAGGACGCCGATCGGGTGGTGGTGCGCGGTCGCCGGGCGGCCCACATTCATGCCATCGTGCGACCCGCGGTGGGCGATGCGCTGGTGATCGGGGTGGTCGACGGCCCCAAGGGGGTCGGCGTGGTCCGCGCGTGCGGGCCGGACGAGCTGGTCCTGGAGCCGTGCCTTGAGCCGGAGCCGGAGCCGCTGCCGGCGATCGACCTCCTGCTCGCGCTGCCGCGGCCCAAGGTGGTGCGCCGGTTGCTCACCGACATCGCCGCCCTCGGGGTCGGCACCCTCCACCTGACCAACGCCTGGCGGGTGGAGCGCGCCTATTTCGCCTCGCCGGCCATGGCGCCGGCGGCGGTGGACGCGGCCCTGCGCCGCGGGCTGGAGCAGGCCCGGGCCACGCGCCGGCCGCGGGTCGTGGTCCACGCACGACTGATGGCCTTCCTCGACGACACCCTGCCGGTCTTGGCGCCAGGGCCGCGCCTCCTCGCCCACCCGCAGGCGAGCCATTCGTTGACCGCGGGCGACGTGGCCGGGGGGCGAGTGCTGATCGCCATCGGCCCGGAGGGCGGCTGGATCGCGCGCGAGGTCGCCGCCTTCCTTGCGCGCGGCTTCACGCCCTTCACCCTCGGCCCCCGGGTGCTGCGCACCGAGGCCGCCGTCCCGGCCATCTTCGGCTGGCTCGCGGCCCTGCGGGCCGGTCTGTGACCGTCAGACTCGGGCGTGAAGCCTACAGGCCCGGGTCACAGCTCGATCGCGAACTCGTCCGGGAAGAGGTAATCGAGGTTTACCCCGAAGCGTAGGGTGTCGATGCCGAAGAATTCGAAATACAGCTCCACGCGGTCCTCGTCCTCGATGGTGGCGGTGATTTCCGCGAACCCCATCAGGTCCATGTATAGCACGCCGTCCACCGGGTAGCGCAGGTCCCACAGGTCGCCGCGGTCGATGGTGAAGTCGGTCAGGGAGATCTCGCCGTCGAAGGTGTCCCAGATCTCGATGTCGGCCTTGCCGTTGATGAAGATCAGGTCATCGTTGGTATCGAAGCCGTCGAAGGTGAAGGTGCCATCCACCGCGAACTGGCTCAGGGACGGGAACCAGTCCACGTCGATGTCGACGACGATGCGCTCGGTGGTGGTGGAGCCGTAGTGCTTGGTGGGGACGTAGACACGGACGGGATCGCCGTTCTCGTCCACGGTGCCGTCATCGACCAGATCGAAGATCTTGGCGCGGATCTTGAAGTTGTTGAACAGGTCGTCGTCGTACTCCACCCGCCACCGCTCCTGGTCTTCATCGTAGACCCACTCGAAGAGCGGCACATCGATCACGCTGCTGTGCACGTCGCTGTCGCTGGCCAGCGAGAATACCTTGATGCGATCGCGCAGATCGTCCGCCAAGCGGACGATCGGGGCGTTGTCGAACACCGTCTCGCCCAGGTCGAGCGGGCCGTGCGGCGCCCGATCGTTGGCTTCGGTCGCCAACACCGACGAGGCGGTGGCGAAACCCAGGGCGGCGCTTGCCACTTCGCCGAGGACCGCGCGGGTCTCGGGGTCCGGCGGGGTCCGATCGACCGCCGTGGTCGCGGGGTTCGCAGAATTGCTCAGGGCCGTGAGGACGTCGCCGCCGTTGTCGCTGCCGCCCCCACCGCCACCACAGGCGACAGACAACACCGCGAACAGGATCGAGATCGGGCCAAGCGCCGAGGTTGCGAGACTGCCTGCAAGTTTATTCATTCCGCACTTCCTTGGTGAAAGATCCTCCACCCAGGAAGGGAGCCCGGCACGTCGGGTCAGGATTCGGGGGATGTGACAGATTTCCGTCTCAGCGGCGAGACCTCGATGGGGCGCCACAGATGCTCACAGATGAGCACTCGCCACCTTGGGGCCGGTCCGGCGCCGCTTGCCCACGTGTTCACCGTGGGGCCGCTAGCAACCGCGCAAACCCACTTTCGCCCTCGCCAAGGCGGGTTCACTCGCATCCACAGGAGCCCACGCGCGATCGGCGCAGATCCACGACATCCGCGCCCCAATACGACCCATTCCGAGGGGCCTTTGCCGCAGACGACGCAGATTTCGCCGAGGCCTCTGCGGCCGGCCTGCTGGATCGCTCTCTGCGCCTTCGGTCTCGGTATTACGGCGTCTGCGCGGTGACCACCGAACCCGAAGGGCCGGGCTGGCGGGCCAGGATAGCGACGCCCTGGGAGGGGGTGCGGCGGACGGTCAGGAGGTCGGAGGTGTGCCAGACAGCCATGGTGGCGAGTGGCGCGTTGTGGAGACGGTAACGGTCGATCCCGGGGTCTTGCTTTGCGCCGGGAAGGCGACGGTCACGTGCACCCGTCGGGTGCGCTCTAGGAGGTCGCAGGTGACGGTGACCGGGTCGTTCACGGCGACCGGCGCGTGGCGGTCTCGGCAGGTCTGCCGCGGCCGAGATCAGCACCGAGCCTGACGCGGCAAGTCACGTTCGTGTGCCAATCCTGCGCCGACCCTCGGCGGCCGTCCGGCTCCGGCGTCCCGTCGCGAGAGGTTAACCGCCGCCGCGTGCCCACCGTACCATGAGGCTCGGCGCGGACCACCGCCGTCAATGGGTCAGGGTAACGCGCAGGGGTACACCCTCTTTGGGCAGAAGGTGGAGGTCGTCGGAGGCGACGATCGGTCCCTCTTTGTGGGACTCGGTGAGGTGCAGACGACCGGCGTCGCTGTGGTGGTCCTTGTGGAAGCTTCGCACCCCCCAGAAGAGGCTGGCGACCATCTTCACGGTGGCGAGGCGTTCGCCCTTCGGCCAGTCGCGGAGATTCTCCCAGGTCTGGAGCGGCGATGGGGTCTTGAAATAGAGCTTCGACAGCTCCTTGTAGAAGGTCTTGAGGGGCAGCCTGGTCGGGGTGACCGCGTGCAGCAGGTCGAAGAGGTTGTAGTCGGTGACGGTGATGTTGTCCCGCTCCTCGTCGTACAGGTCGGTGCCGGGCAGCGGCGTCAGGACCGAGTAGGTCGGGTGGGAGACCTTGACGCGATGGATGTACGCGGCCAGCTCGCGGAAGTCGCGCCGGGTGTAGTTGGGGTTGACGATGAACTGGCCGTTGACGTTGACGTCGTGCTCGCGGCAGATGCGGATCGCGTCCTCGTTGGTCGCGGCGGTGGTGCGCTTGTTCATGTCCGCGAGCTCGGCGTCGCGAAACGACTCCATGCCGATCAGGATCATGTCCAGCCCGGCGCGTTTCCACAGGGGGATGAGGCGTGGGAAGGCGGCGATGGTCTTGGCGCGGCCGTACATGAAGTACTTCTTACGGATACCGCGCTCCAGGATGAGCTCCGCGAGGTGTTCCATACGCTTCGCGTCCGCCAGGGACTCGTCGTCGACGAAGAAGATGTACTTGGCGTAGTCGAGCTCGGCCAGCTCTTCGATGATCGCCTCGGGGGTACGGCGCAGGTAGCGGCCCTCGGTCATGCGCCACAGCGAGCAGAAGTTGCACCGAGACGGGCAGCCGATGGAGGTGCGCAGGGAGGCCAACGGCTTGAGGTAGGCGGAGAAATACCGCTCGCGCCACGGTAGGTTGAGGTCGCGGTGAGGGAAGGGCAGGGCGTCGAGCTCGGTGTAGGCGCGTGGAACGGTGCGCTCGACGTGGTCGCCCCGTGGGAGGGCAAGGCCGGGGATGGCGGTGACATCCGAGCCGCTGTCGAGGGCCTCGATCAGCTCGGCGAAGGTGTGGACCCCTTCGCCGAGGACGATGTAGTCGGTCGTCCCGTCCAGGAAGTCCTCGGGGATGACCGTGGCGTGGTGGCCGCCGACCACGGTGATGGCCTCGGGCCGCCACCGCTTCACCCGCCCCAGGATGTCGTGCATCGCTGGGGCGTCGATGGTGTAACCGGTGATCGCAACCACGTCGGGCCGTTCGCGATCCAGCCAGGCGTCGAGGTCGTGGTCGAAACGCATGTCGACCATGACCACGGCGTGGCGATCGCGCACCCCGGCGCCGACGTACTCGAGGGCGAGGGGCTCATTCAGCCACAGGAACTGATTGTGGTAGTCGGGGCGGTAGTAGGGCTGTACGAGGAGGATCTTCACGACGGCAGCGGGAGGCGGGAGTGGATCGGCGCCATTAGCCTCCACTTGTTCTCAGTAGTCCACCGTGGATGTCGGCCTGTCGCAGGGAGTGGCGGCGGGTGTGGCGCTTGGCACGGGGAGACGGGTGTCCGCGGTATCGGCGTTGAATCGCGTGAGCACGCGGTCGAGGGCCTGGATCAGGGTGGCGATAGTATACGGCTTGGCGACGAAGTCCGACGCGCCACACGCCAGGGCGCGTTTGACCTCCTCCGGGTCGGAGTGACCGCTGACCAGGAGGATCGGGACCCGGGAGCCCAGCCCGCGGATGTGTTCCACCACCGCTAGGCCACTGAGCTTGGGCATGGTGAGGTCGACCAGCAGGGCGGCGAAATCCTTCCCTTGCCTACGGAAGATGGCGAGCGCTTGTTCGCCGTTCTCGGCGGTGACCACCTGGAAGCCGGCGCGCTCCAGGATGCGGCGGCCCACGTTGCGGACCGTCTCTTCGTCCTCTGCCAGGAGGATGCGCCGTCCATTGCCGTGGCACGGGATGGTCGCGGTTTCGTGTCGCTCTGGTTCGTCCAGGTTCGGTTCCGGCCGTTGGCTCAAGGGCAGGTGGATGGTGAACGTGGTGCCGTGACCCACGTCGCTGTCCACCGTGATCTCCCCGCCGTGGTTGCCGATGATGCCGTAGACCATGGCGAGGCCGAGGCCCGTCCCCTTGCCCACCGCCTTGGTCGTGAAGAACGGATCGAAGATCCGACCGCGCGCCTCGGGCGAGATGCCGATGCCAGTATCGCGGCAAGAGAGTTCCACCGCGCGGTTCTCGTGGTCCACGTGGGTGGTGATGTCGATCCGGCCACCGCGCGGCAGGGCATCCCGCGCGTTGACCAGTAGGTTGGTGATCACCTGCTGGAGCTGGCCCGGGTCTCCGTCGATGATGGCCGCGGCGGGGTCGAGGTGGAGGTGAATCTCGATCTCGCTGCCCAGGGCGCCGCGTAGCATGGCCGCGGTACCGTGGATCACCTTGTGCAGGTCGAAGCGGGTGAGCTGGTACTTGCCGCCGCGCGCGAAGGCGAGGAGCTGGCGAGTGAGCTCCGAGGCGCGTTTGGCGCTGTCCTCGATGTGGCTGAGGGGGTCCGCCAGGGAGGGCGGCATCTCCTCGAAGATCTGGATGAAGGAGATGTTGCCGAGGATGCTGGTGAGCAGGTTGTTGAAATCGTGGGCGATGCCGCCGGCGAGGGTGCCTATCGACTCCATCTTCTGAGCTTGCAGAAGCTGCTCCTCCAGCCGCTTGCGCTCGCTCAGGTCGATCAGGATGACGAGGGCGCCAGCCGGCCGCTCCTCGCCGTGGATCGGGACGGCGTGAAGCTGGACGCGGGCGGTGGTACTCGGGGTGGGGGAGGTCTCGACGGTCTGATTCGTGATTTCGCCCTGCAATGCGCGGCTCAGGGCGGGATTCAGGAGCTCGTCCACCGGGCTCGGCAGGGCGGTGAGGGAGCGTCCCAACACCGCGCAGCGCGCCACGCCCGTGAGCCTCTCGGCGGCGACCGAGAACGTGGTGAGATGGCCCTCCGCATTGCACGCGACGATCCCGTTGGGAGAGCTGTCGAGGAGGCCCTTGAGGAACTTGTTGGCCTGGCGGATCTGGTCGCTCTTCTGCCGGTCCGCCTGGCGGCTCATCTGCAGCTCGCCGGCCATCTGGTTGAAGGTACAGGCCAGGGTCGTGAGCTCCTCGTCACCTCCCTGGGGCACCCGGTGGGACAGCTCCCCGGCCGCCAGGGCGCGGGCCCCCGCCGTGATCCGCATGAGCCGCCGAACCAGCCTTCGTGAGAGCAGGCCGGCGGCCGTCAGGCCGAGCAGGATGCTCACCAGGGTTATCCCCCCCAGACCGAGGAGATTGTGGCCGAGGCGGGCACGTAGCCCCGCGTCCGAGAGCCATAGCAAGGTGACGCCCACGCGCTCCGGATTGCCGGAGGCGGCCTCGGGTGAGAGCAACATCGCCTCGGCGGCGAGGCGCGTCGGCCTCCGCACCGGTGCCGCGAACACCCAGGTGCCGCCGCCGCTCAGGGGGATCACGGCGTGGCTCACGCTCTGCTGCGCCAGGGCCCAGGGAAGACGGGCCCGGGACGTGAGGCTGTGGGTCGGGTCGCCCCGCTGCACCAGGAGGGTGCCATCGGATTGGAAGAAGGCGACGGCCATCGTGTCCCGGGTGGCGAGCGCCGCGTCGCACACCGCGGTGAGGGTGGCGGTATCGCCGAGTTCCACCGCGTAGCCGGCGTTGCCGGCGATGGTGGTCGCGATCGCCTCACCGCGCAGGCGCAGCGCGTCGCGCAGGCCGTACCACTCGCTGTACAGCGCCCATCCCGCCATCGACGTGGTGGTCAGTGCCACCACCGACAGGGTGATGAGGGTCAGGCGTTGCCGGGTCGTCACGGCCGGATCCCCACGACGGGCCGGCGCGGCGATGGGGATCGATCTGCGGTGGTCGCCGGGGTCGGCGACCGCCACGGCAGCCGACCGCAGGGGAACGCCGGGCGGCGCGAGGCGCAGGGGCTGGACATGGGAGGGGAGGGGGAAGCCGCCGAGTGGCGGTGGGGGAAGGATAAACTGTACCTTGCCCATCGGGGATCGCCAACGGGGGAGCCGTGCCCTGGGCCGCCCCGGCACGACTCGTGCGGGTCCCACGCGGCCGTCGGGGGACGCGGGGCGGAGTCGTGGTGAAGGCGAAATTTTCACCTCCCTGCCCGCGGCACTGGGCCGGCCGATCGCCGCCCTGGCGGATGGTTCCGCCGCCCGCGATGCGCTGGGCGTCAGTCGTGCAGCTCGCCGAACGCCGCGTTGGCCGCGTTCAGCGTGATCTCGATGCAGGAGTCGTCGTGGGCGAGGCCGGGAAAGATCGCCTCGAATTGCGACGGTGGCAGGAGGACGCCGTGGGCCAGCATGGCGTTCCAGAAGCGGGAGAATTGCTCCGTGTCGCTCTGTTTTGCGTCGTCGTAGTTGGCCACCGGACCGGGCTGGAAGAAGGTCGAGAACATCGCTCCCACCTGGTTGGTGTGGGTGGCGATGCCGGCGTCGGCCGATGCCTGCATGAACCCCGCGGCGATGCGCTCCGAGATGTCGTCGAGCCGCTCGTAGGTGCCGGGCTGTCTGAGGATCGCCAGGGTCGCGATCCCGGCAGCGGTCGCGAGGGGGTTCCCCGAGAGGGTGCCCGCCTGATAGACCGGGCCGGCCGGTGCGATCATCTCCATCAGCTCTCGTTTGCCGCCGTAGGCCCCGACCGGCAGGCCGCCGCCGATCACCTTGCCGAGGCAGGTGAGGTCCGGGGTGACCTCGAACCGCTCCTGGGCACCGCCGTAGGCGACCCGGAATCCGCTCATCACCTCGTCGAAGATCAGCACCATCCCGTGCTCGTCGCACAGGCGGCGCAGGCCGGGGAGAAACCCGACGGTCGGGGCGATGCACCCCATGTTGCCGGCCACCGGCTCGACGATGATCGCCGCCAGGGACCCCTTGTGTGCCTCGACCTTGTCCTTTACGTCGTCGATGTCGTTGTAGCGGGCGAGGATGGTATTGCGCGCGAAGTCGGCCGGCACGCCGGGGCTGTTCGGGATGCCGAGGGTCGTGGCGCCCGAGCCGGCGGCCACCAGCAGGCCGTCGAAATGGCCGTGGTAACACCCCTCGAACTTGAGGATCTTGTCGCGTCCGGTCGCGGCCCGGGCAAGGCGCAGGGCGCTCATCGTCGCCTCGGTGCCCGAATTAACGAGGCGCACCATCTCGATGCTCGGCACGGCCTCGCAGACCATCTTCGCGAGGGTGTACTCCGCGGCGGTGGGGGCACCGAAGCTAGTGCCGTAGCTGGCGGCGCGCTGGATCGCCTCGATCACCTCGTCGTGGGCGTGACCCACGATCATCGGTCCCCAGGAGCCAATGTAGTCGATGTAGGCGTGGCCGTCGACGTCGTGGATGCGCGCGCCCTTTGCCCGCTCAATGAACAGGGGGTTGCGGTGCACCGCGGACATGGCCCGCACGGGCGAGTTGACCCCCCCGGGGATCAGCTTGCGGCTCTTGGCGAACAGGTCGTCGGAACGGGTCGTCATGGCGGGATCCGGAGTCGCGGGCGAGGTTAGGCAGCCGCGGGAGGGGCTGTCAAACGGCCGGGGGTGGTCCATAATCGTCGGTTCCTCCCCGGTCAGAGTGTGCGGAGCGGGAAGCCGACGGCGTGCAGGGGGTCGTTTGGGGCAGGGTGGGTCGAGATGGGGGGTGGGTGGCGGGGCAGGTGGGCTGATTG